>Ga0163162_10006574_pt1 | contig 11264 bp, 10 predicted proteins | sample S55metaG_FD_115310 | JGI IMG/M metagenome (GOLD analysis project Ga0163162, IMG submission 115310) | Switchgrass rhizosphere microbial communities from Kellogg Biological Station, Michigan, USA - S5-5 metaG | ecosystem: Host-associated > Plants > Roots > Rhizosphere > Soil | place: USA...
CGATGCGCGCGAAGTCCACGGCGGGTGCCAGCTGTGCGTAGTGGAAGAGCGCCGAGCCGCGGTCGTCGATGGCGCGCACTCGACCGATCGGGATCCCCCGCGGGAAGAGGCCACCGGACCCGGAGGTCACTACCAGGTCGCCCACCTGCAGGCCGCTGCCGTCACGCGCCATGTACTTGAAGCGCAGGGTGCCGCGCGGCTCGCCCTCGACGATGCCGGCGGTGCGCCCGCGCACGGCGTGAGCGCCGACGGTGGAAGCCGGGTCGATGAGGACCTGCACGACCGAGGCGCCCGGCCGGACGTCCACCACCCGGCCGATGAGGCCGTCGGGGGCGATCACCGCGGTGAGCCGCGTCACGTGATCGGAGCGCCCACGGTTCACGGTGAGCGAGCGCACCCATCCACCCCACTCGCGGGCGATGATCTCGCCGGACAGCGTCTCCAGCGGCATCGCGGCCTTGAGCGCGAGCAGCCGGCGCAGCCGGCGGTTCTCCTCGACCGTCTCGGTCACCTGCAGCGCCTCCACCCGCAGCTGCTGCGCCTCTTCACGCAGCCGGCGGTTCTCGGCCCGGACGTTCTTCCAGTCTTGATACGTGGACCACACGCCGACCGCGGAGCGATTCACACGGGCCAGCGCGCTCTGGATCGGCGTGGTGACCACCGCCAGGGCATCGGTGGCCAGCGCGGTGTAACCGCGCATCTGGAGAGTGAGGAGCAGCAGACAGACGACCGCGATGGTGCCCAGCAGCACGATCGCGCGAATCTTCACCTTCGACCCCCACTACCGAATCAGGCCGGAATGGCCACCTTCTTCAGCAGATCGAGCTCGTCAAGCACCTTGCCCGTTCCCAGCGCGACGCAGGACAGCGGGTCCTCGCCCTGAGTGACCGGCAGGTTCGTCTCCTGCCGCAGCAGATGGTCGAGGCCGCGCAGCAGCGCGCCGCCGCCGGTGAGCACGATGCCCTTGTCAACGATGTCCGCCGCGAGCTCGGGCGGGGTGCGCTCCAGGCAGGTCCGCACCGTCTCGACGATGGTCATGACCGGCTCGCGCAGCGCCTCGCGGATCTCCTCGTCGGTGATGACGATGGTCTTGGGGATCCCGTCGATCAGGTCGCGCCCCTTGACCTCCATCGTGCGCCGCTCGCCGCCCATCGGATAGGCCGAGCCGAGGGCCATCTTGATCTCCTCGGCCCGTCGCTCGCCGACCAGCAGGTTGTAGTGCTTCTTGATGTACTGCACGATCGCCTCGTCCATCTCGTCACCGGCGATGCGCACCGACTTGGAGTAGACGATGCCGGACAGGGAGATGACGGCCACCTCGGTGGTACCGCCGCCGATGTCGACGATCATGTTGCCGCCCGGCTCTTGAATCGGCAAGCCAGCCCCGATGGCTGCGGCCATCGGCTCCTCGATCAGGTAGACCTCGCGAGCGCCGGCCTGCATGGCCGAGTCGCGCACCGCGCGCTTCTCCACCTGCGTGATCCCCGACGGCACGCCGACGACGATGCGTGGACGCACCAGCGTGCGACGCCGGTGCACCTTGGAGATGAAGTAGTGGAGCATCTTCTCGGTGACGTCGAAGTCGGCGATGACGCCGTCCTTCAGCGGGCGAATGGCCACGATGTTGCCGGGCGTGCGGCCCAGCATGGCCTTGGCCTCGTGTCCGACCGCGAGCACGGAATGGTCGGCCTGATGGATGGCGACGATCGAAGGCTCGTTGAGCACGATCCCTTCGCCGCGCACGTACACCAGCGTGTTGGCAGTACCAAGGTCCACTGCAAGATCGTTCGAGAACATCCCGGCCAAAAGGTTGTAGAACATCGGCGCTCCATCGTCGTCTTGAGTTAGCTAGTTCGGACGTTTGCGAGCGTGCCGTACAGTAGCACAGTCCATGCCACGCCGAAACAAAAACGCTAATTTTACGCGCGTTTAGACGAGCTTCCGGCTCCCATTGTAGGGAGGGTCCCGCCCGGCCTCCTAGGGCGAAAAGGAATGTTTTTCAGAGGCTTGGCTACCCGGCTGGCCAGGTGCCGTTCGCGGGTCGGCCCAGGCGCCTGCTGTCAAATCTGCATCGCTCACGCGACGGTTTTTTGGCGCGAGCGGGGCCGCGTTTGGTCTCGAAGTAAGACAGGACCGGCGTCCATTTTGGCACCTCGGTGACGGCACGCGTCAGCCGCGCGGGCGCGGGTGCCTCGACCGCAATTCGAACGCGGACGCTCGAGACGAATACCAATCGGTGCGCGAGTAAAAATCCCTGACGGCTTCGTGGCCGGCCGATCCTCAGGAAATTGGGTTGACTTGTTCCCTCTTACCGTGTAATTCTTGCCTCCGGTTTTTGGGTCACTATACGGAGTCGGACGAGTGAAGAGACGAGACACACACCGCGCGGAGCAGTTTTCCGGCGGTGTTTTTTTTTGCGTGTAACACCGGTTTGCCTGCCAATTCAGGCAGGTAACCCCGCCATTACGGCGGGAGTACACAGGGGCTGAAGACCCCCGAAGAGAGAGGTCGCAGGATGGCACAGGGACAGGTGAAGTGGTTCAACGATGCGAAGGGGTACGGGTTCATCACGCAGGAAGGCGGAGAGGACGTTTTCGTCCACTACAGCGCCATCCAGGCTCAGGGTTTCAAGTCCCTGGCCGAAGGTGACAAGGTCGAGTTCGAGGTGACCCGAGGCCCGAAGGGTCTTCAGGCAGCAAACGTCCGGAAGGTCTAGTACCACCCCTGTTCGCTTCCGCCCGGGCCCATTTCTTGGGCCCGGGCGACCACACCGAGAACGTTCCGAACTCCCCGAAGTGAGCTCGCCCGTTCGCGTGCGCGCCGAGCACAAGGCCGAGCACAAAAATGAAGAGCCCCGACGATAGCTGCGGCGCGTGATGCATTCACTCGCCGTCGCGCCGCCCCGCTGGTGAGGCGGGATCGTCGGGGCCCGGTGGCGCCTGGTCTCCCAGGCTGGACCACCTGAAGCTAGCGTGGACCCTGCCTAGGAGGCGACCACCTCACAGAACACCGTAGGGCTACACATCAGCTGGATCACCTCCTATTCTCGGCAAGGGCGCCACGCGGGCCCAGATTCCGCTAACCCAGAGACAGATGCCGACTCCCGACCCTGGGCTCGGCCACGTCAGCCGCCGACGGAATTGCCTGCGGGGACGCTGCGAGGCGCTGTTGTCGCCTCGGCCGACTTTGGGCTCATCGTACATCACGGGTGAAGCGCGGCCAAGAAAAAGTGGGCACGGAGCGTCACTTCACGCTGATGCGATCGCGATTCTTTTCGAGCAACCCGTTGCCCACGCCTTCGACGCGGCGCAGATCTTCCGGCTTCTTGAACACGCCGTGCTCATCGCGGTACTTGACGATCTTCTCGGCGAGGCTACGGCTGACCCCGCTGAGCGACGTCAGGGCTTTTGCGTCGGCGGTGTTGATGTTGACCTTCTCGGTGCTGGCCGTGGTGGCGGCCCGCGCCGTCTCGGCGGCGGCAACGGGTGGCGTGACGAGGGAATTCCCGACGAAGACCACGAGGACGAGCAATGCGGCGAGCGCGATGATGTGGAGCATGGAGCGCCTCCTTCGGCGATGACGGTGAGCGGCACGCACGGTCAACGAGGAGGCCATTCAACGAGCAGGGGCGGGAGCGGTCAATGTCCAACGTTGGAATCACGCCAGACAGATACAGCAGGGCGGCGCGCTACGTGTCGCGGGCGCGGTCTCCCAGCGACGCGACGTAGTCCTGCCACTCGATGGGCAGCATTCCCTTCTTGCGGTTGTTGCAGTCCTTGCAGGCCGGCACGACGTTGCCGCGACTCGACGTGCCGCCGCGACCGAGCGGGACGAGATGATCCATGGTCAGCGCGCGATGCCCCACCTGCCGCTCGCAGTAGTAGCAGACGCCGGTGGAGATCCGGCGCTTCCACCACGGACTGGCCCGAAGCTCGCGGGCCCGCGACCGCTCGCGCTTGAGGAGGTCGGGATCGACCGGCGCCCAGAACTCACTCATGGCCGGCCAGCGACGTGGCCAGGTCCTCCCATTCGCGCAGCAGGCCGCTCATGCGCTCCTCGGCCTCCTTGCGCTCGCGGGACACCGCCCGCACGCGATCACCGTCGATGTACAGCTTCGGATTGGTCAGCATCGCGCCGATCTCGGCGATCCGCCGCTCCAGGGCGTGGATCTGTCGCTCGAGATCCTCCACGCGCCGCTTGAGCTCGCGGATCTCCGCGGTTCCGCGCTTGCGAATGACGCGCACCTGCGGCGCGGGCGCGCTCGCCGCCCCATCGCCCGGCCGCCGCCCCGCCGGCTCGGCCGCCGCACCCGCCGGCCGGGCCCGGGTGGCCGCGGACGGCAGGCGTCCCGCGGTCGCCGGCGCGCCACGGTGGTCCGCCGGCCGGGCGCTCGGCGTCGGCGCGGCTGGGGTCGGCTGCACGCCACGCGCCTTCGCCTCGAGGTAGTCGTCGTACGAGCCCGGATAGTTGGTGAGCACGCCGCTGGCAACCTCGACCACCACGGTGGCGATCCGGTTGATGAAGTACCGGTCGTGCGAGATGAAGACGATCGTGCCCGGGAAGCCGGCCAGCGCCGACTCGAGCACCTCGCGGGACGCGAGGTCGAGGTGGTTCGTCGGCTCGTCGAGGCACAGCAGCGCGGCGGGGCGGACCAGCATCCGGGCCAGGGCCAGCCGCGCCTTCTCGCCACCCGACAGGACGCCCACCCGCTTGTCGACGCTGTCGCCCGAGAACAGGAACGCGCCGAGGATGGTGCGCAGCCGCGTGTGCGTGGCCTCCGGCGCCACCGCCTCCAGCTCCTCGAGCACGGTGCGCGTGGCATCGAGCGCGTCGAGCTGATGCTGCGCGTAGTAGTGCACGGCCACGTGGGCGCCGAGCGCGCGCTCACCGCGCTCGAACGGCAGCACGCCGGCCAGCACCTTGAGCAGGGTGGATTTGCCGGCGCCGTTGTCGCCCACCAGCGCCACGCGATCGCCCCGCTCGACCGCGACGCTCACTCCGCTGTAGACGACGTTGTCACCGTAGGCCTTGTGGACGTCGGTGAGGGTCGCCACCCGGCGGCCCGTGCGCGGCGGCTCGGGAAACACGAATCGGATCTCGCGCCGGGAGCCCGGCAATTCCAGCCGCTCGACCTTCTCCAGCGCCTTGATGCGACTCTGGACCTGCCGCGCCTTGGTCGCCTGATACCGGAATCGCTCGATGAAGCGCTCGACCTCGGCGATGCGCTTGGCCTGGTTGCGCGCGCGCGCCTCCAGCAGCTCTCGCCGGGCCTCGCGCTCCACCAGGAAGTCGTCGTAGTCGCCGGGGTAGACCACCAGCCCGTCCGGCGTGAGGTCCGCGATCGACGTCACCATGCGATTGAGGAAATAGCGGTCGTGGGAGACGACGACCACCGTGCCGTCGTACCCGCTGAGAAAATTCTCGAGCCAGGCCAGCGAGGCGAGATCGAGGTGGTTGGTCGGCTCGTCGAGCAGCAGGAGCGACGGGGCCACCAGCAGCAGACGGGCCAGCGACGCCCGCATGCGCCAGCCCCCGGAGAACTCGGCCAGTGGCCGCGTCAGCTCGTCGACGCGGAAGCCGAGGCCGCTCAGGATCACACGGGCCTGCGACTCGAGCCGATAGCCGCCGAGGGCGTCGAACCGATGCTGCAGCTCGCCGTAGCGCTCGGTGAGCGCGTCGTCGGGCGTGGTCTCCAGCGCGCGGGCGACGTCTTCCATCTCGCGCTCGAGCGCCCACACCGCCTCGAAGCCGCCGAGCGCCTCGGCCAGCACGGAGCCGCTGGCGCTGCCGGCCGCCTCCTGGGGCAGGTAGCCGACGGTCACACTGCGGGGCAGGCTCACCTGCCCCGTGTCGGGATCGTCGACCCGGGCCAGGATCCGACAGAGCGTGGTCTTGCCGGCGCCGTTGGGGCCGACGAGGCCGATCCGTTCACGATCTCCGATGTCCCAGTCGACGTCGCGGAACAGGACGTGACCGCCGAACCCTTTGGAGACGCCGACGAGCTGGATCACCGGGCCGAGCTACCCCATGCTCTGGATCTTCTCGGGCATCACCTTCACCGTGACCCGCACCTCGCCGGGACGACGGTACGGATAGCGGTCCTGCCCGAGATACTTCTTGGCCAGCGCATCGATGTGCTCGTCGGCGCCCTTCTCGGTCACCTCGACGACCCGACCCCGCACCTGGATGTAGCGGTACGGGTTCTCGGGGTCCTGGATCGAGAGTGCGATCTTGGGGCTGCGCTCGAGGTTCTGCGTCTTCACCCGGCCGCGCGCGGTGTTGAACCGGATGTGCTGACCGTCGTGGTCGATCCACACCGGCGTCACCTGCGGCGCACCGTCCGCGCCGATGGTGGCCACGTGCGCGAAGGTCTTCTTGTCGAACAGGTCTCGATAGGCTTGCGGGATCTCTGCCATCGTCGAAGTCCTTTCTACTCAGCTCGACTCAGTTCGGTCTCGACGGCGGGTCCAGCTCGGCGGCCCGCGCCTCGGCCATCGCCCGGACTGCGAAGAGCAATCGCACCACGCACTGCTGGACCAGAAGGGCGTCCTGGCTGAACGGATCGGACAGCCACGCGCGCGCCCACTCGGGATTGCCGGCGGCGAACCCGAGTGTCGGCGAGAGCTTCTGCAGCCGTAGCAGCAGGTCGTCCTGCGGCAGGCCGCTGGCCCGCAGCCGCGTCACCATCGCGGCGCGCACGGCCGCGTTCCAGATCCCGGTCAGCCCTTCCAGCAGCGCGGCGTAGCAGGTGCCGTCCTCCTTCTGCTGCATGTGCTCGAGGACCATCGGCACCAGGGGGTTCACGGCCGCGTTGCCGTCCTCGTCGGCGCCGAACAGCGGGCCGATGATCGGATCGGAGCCCGGCTCGTCGAGCGTGTCCAGGAGCTCGGCCGCATTGGCGACCGGCACCGCGGGAAGCTGGGCCAGACGTTCGAGCAGCGGCACGTCGCCAGCCATGGCTCTATCCTCCCACGCGCGTCGGCTCACCGCGCACCTCGGTGCGCGCGAGATCCCGGGCGCGGCCGGCCGGCACCAGGAACGCGGAGGCCAGCGCGATCAGGCAGATCAGCAGGCCGGTGACGAAGACGCCGTGCAGGGCCGCGGCCTGAGTCGCGCCGGCGCCCAGCCGCCAGGCCATGACCGCGCCCATCACCGCCAGGCCGATCGCGCCACCGACGGTGCGGAAGAACTGGATCATCGACGTCGCCATCCCGAGCTCCGAGCGCGGCACCGCGCTCTGGACCGCGATGAGCATCGGGACCATCGTGAGGCCCATGCCGATGCCGCCGATCAGCGCATCGCGCATGGCGACCGCCTGCGTCAGCGCCGGCGACCAGCGGCTCAGCAGCACGAAGGCGACGGTGAGGCAGCCCATGCCGGCGAGGACCACGATGCGGTACCCGATACGGAGCACCAGCCGGGCGCTGGTCACCGACATGGCCACCCAGCCGAGCGTGAAGGGGATCAGCACCATCCCGGCCGCCGTCGCCGACATGCCGCTGACGAGCTGCAGGTAGAGCGGCACGAACGAGATCGCGCCGAACATCGCCATGCCGGCGAGAAATCCGGTGGACGCCCCCGCCAGCACCATGCGGTGGCCGAACATGCGCAGCGGCACGATCGGCTCGGGGGCGCGGCGCTCGACGCGCACGAACACCGCCAGGGCCAGCGCCGCCAGCGCCAGCAGGCCGAGCACGTCGAGCCCCGTCCACTTGCCGACCCGGCCCGCCTCGAGCACGCCCATCAGCAGGGCGGACACCCCGACCGCGAACAGCGTGAGCCCGGTGTAGTCGATCACCGGGCGCCGCCGGGCTTGTTCGTCGACGAGCACGCTGGCGATGATGGCCATCGCGATGGCGCCGAACGGCAGGTTGATGTAGAAGACCCAGCGCCACGAGGCGTGGTCGGTCAGCAGGCCGCCGATGAGCGGCCCCAGCAGCGAGGCGACGCCCCACACTCCCGAGATGTAGCCCTGCATCCGCGCGCGTCGCTCGAGCGTGAACAGCTCTCCGATGACCGTCATGCCCACGGTCATGAGCGAGCCGGCTCCGAGGCCCTGGACCATGCGGAACGCGATGAGCTGAGCCATGGTCTGCGACAAGCCCGACAGCGCCGAGCCCACCAGGAACACCACCAGGCCACAGAGAAACACGGGCCGGCGACCGTAGAGATCGGACAGGCGGCCCCACAGCGGCATCGTCACGGTCGAGGTCAAGAGGAATCCCGAGAACACCCAGGAGTAGATGTCGAGCCCGCCCAGGCTGGCGACCACGCGCGGCATGGCGGTGGCCACCACGGTGGACTCCATCGCGGCCAGGAAGATCGACAGCATCACGCCCACGAGGGCCAGACGCTTGGCGCGCTCGTCCATCAATGACCGCCGGTGCAGGCAGCGCACCGGCACAGGGCGCGAAGCTCCGCGTGAGGAAAGACGCTCTGGTGGGTGTCCGCCCACACCACGCGCAGGCTCCCCTCCTGCTTCTTGATCTCCTGCGGCCAGGTGGCGGCCGCCGACGGCGTCGCCAGCTCGGCGCACCCGCCGCAGGGACAGCCCCGGCGCAGCTGCTCGAACGGATAGATCGACCCGTGGCCGTCGGTCCAGTCCACGCCGAGCGCGTAGCGTCCCACGAGGTGGACGTCGCGCGGCCGATTGGGGTCGCCCTGCCCGAGGATCGGAATCGACAGCTTCTTCACGAGCCACCCCCCGCCGCCTGCGGCTGGTGCAGGCGCATGCCGGCCAGCAGGTAGTGCACTGCAAGATTCTGGTACGGACCCCACGCGCGCGCCCGCCGACGGATGGCCTCCTCGCTGAGCGTGCGGCCGCGACCATAGAAGTGGTCGAACGCCTTGCGCACCGCGAGGTCGCCGGCCGGGCAGACGTCGCCGCGGCCGCAGCAGCGGGCCAGGAACCAGTCCGCCGTCCATCGGCCCAGGCCGCGCAGCGCCGTCAGCTGCGCCACGACGATGTCGTTCGAGGCCGCGACCAGGGCGACCACGTCCAGCGTGCCGGCCACCATCGCCCGCGCCACGTCGCGGATGTACTCCGCTTTCCGCGTGGAGTACTTCAGCCCGCGCAGATCGCGCACCCGGGCCCGGGCCAGCGCGGCAGCATCGGGAAACGCCCACACGGTGGTGCAAGAGATCTCGACCGGTGTGCCGTACCGCCGGATGAGCCGCGCCCGGCAGGCGAAGGCGAAGGACAGGTTGATTTGCTGGGCGGTGATGGAGCCCACCAGCATCTCGAGCGCCGTGGGGGCCAGTGTCGGCCGCATCCCATAGAGCGGCTCGATCAGGGGCGCCAGCCCGGGGTCGGCCTTGGCCATCCGGTAGAAGCCCGCCAGGTCGAAATCGAGGCCGAAGAGGCTCCGGACCTCCGCCGTCACCGCCGTCGACACCGCTGACGAGGTCGTGCCGGGGATGCGGATGGCCAGACGCACGTCCTCCACTGTTCCGCTCCAGCGCACCTCGTAGGGGACGAGCGCCGCTTCCCGCCGGAGCACACGGCGGAACACGCCGGCGGCCACGCAGTTGGTGGGGTCCTCGCCCCACAGGCGATAGCGGCTCAGCGTGGCATCGACGTCGAGAGGGCCTTCGGTTGCAAGAACGGTGTTCATCGGCGGGTCACGCGGCCCTCAAGTGTACCAGAGGCCGCCCCGGCTCAGTGCTTGAGGTGGTACGGGACGTCGGTGACGACGACGTTGCGGCGGAAGAGCAGCTGCCCCTTGATGAGCAGCGCGGTCTGGTTGTGCAGGAGCTGCTGCCACCACTTGGCCGGGATGAACTCCGGCACCACGATCGTGACCACGTGGTTCTCACCCCGCTGGCGCTGGAGCTGATCGATGTACTCCATCAGCGGGCCCAGCAGCATCCGATAGGGCGAGTTCAGCACGACCAGGGGCACGCCCATGCCCCACTTGCCCCAGCGCTCCTCCAGCCGCCGCGTGCGCTCGGGATCCGTCTCGACGTAGACCGCCTTGGCGTTGGGCGACAGCGACTGCGCGTACTGCAGCGCCCGCACCACGCCGCGGTGGAGGTCGCCGACCAGCACCAGGATGGTGCCGTCGAGCGGCGGTGGCGTCGACATGTCCTCCAGCGATAGCTGCGAGGCCACCGTGTCGTAGTGGCGGTGCACCACCATGAAGAGCCCGACCAGGACGGGAATGAGCGCGACCACGATCCAGGCGCCCTCCAGGAACTTCGTGAACGTCAGCGTCAGCAGCACGACCGAAGTGACCAGCGCCCCCACGGCGTTGAACCAGATCCGCCACGCCCAGGTCGGCTCCTTCAGCCGGAGCCAGCGGCGAACCATGCCGGCCTGCGACACCGTGAAGGAGATGAAGACGCCGATGGCGTAGAGCGGCAACAGCTCCTGGGTCTCACCCTGGAAGACCACGACGAGCACGCTGGCCAGTCCGGCCAGGATCACGATGCCGTTGGAGAACACCAGACGATCGCCCTGCGTGGCGAACTGGCGGGGGATGAACCGGTCGCGGGCCAGGAAGTAGGAGAGCCGCGGGAAGTCGGCGAACGACGTGTTGGCCGCCAGCAACAAGATGAGCGCGGTCATGGCCTGGATCTCGTAGTACATGAAGCCGTCGCCGAAGACCCGGCGGGCGATCTTCGACACCACGGTCTCGTTGCCGCCGGGGATCACACCGAGGTCGTAGGCCAGGTAGGTGATGCCGAGGAACATCACCACCGAGATCCCCCCCAGCCACATCATGACGATCCGGGCGTTGTGCGCCTCGGGAGGCTTGAAGGCCGGCACGCCGTCGGACACCGCCTCCACGCCGGTGAGCGCTGTGCAGCCAGCGGCAAAGGCGCGGAGGAACAGGAAGAGGCTGATGCCTTCCAGGCCCGGCGGATGCGGCGCATAGGGCGCCTCCGACAGCCGTCCCGTCGCCGCCTCGCCCATGCCGAGGCCGACCATGGTGAGGATGCTGGCGACGAAGAGATAGGTGGGCAAGGCGAAGATCTTGCCCGACTCGCGGACGCCGCGCAGGTTGGCGATGGCGATGCCCACGATGGCCAGCAAGCAGAGCCACACCCGGTAGGGAAACAGGCGGGGAAGGGCCGAGGTGATCGCGTCCACGCCGGCCGCCGCCGACACCACCACGGTCAGCACGTAGTCGATCAGCAGTGCCGAGCCCGCCAGCAGCGCGGGTAGGACGCCGAGGTTGTCCTTGGCGACGATGTAGGCGCCGCCCCCTTGCGGATACGCGCGGATCGTCTGCCGGTAGGACGCCACGACGATCAGGATCAGC
>Ga0163162_10006575_pt1 | contig 11264 bp, 8 predicted proteins | sample S55metaG_FD_115310 | JGI IMG/M metagenome (GOLD analysis project Ga0163162, IMG submission 115310) | Switchgrass rhizosphere microbial communities from Kellogg Biological Station, Michigan, USA - S5-5 metaG | ecosystem: Host-associated > Plants > Roots > Rhizosphere > Soil | place: USA: Michigan...
CCACGCGCCGTGCGCAGCACGAGCGGCACGCCGAGGTCCTGTTCGAGCTCCTTCAATGCCTTCGTCAACGCGGCTTGCGAGAGATGCAGGCTGCGCGCCGCCGCGCGAATGCTGCCCTGCTCGGCGACCGTCAGGAATGCTCGCAATTGATGGTATTTCATCTACATCGATCTCTCTTGTCTCGATTCGCCAGCGACAAATACGGGTTTCTACCGACAACCCACGGTAGTCGCAAATTTAATTAGCTGTCTTCTGGTTTGCTCCCGGACTTTATATGCTTGACCGGTGTTAGTCACCCGTCTTCAAGGAGCTTGTCATGTTGTCAGTCGATCCCGTCATTCCCGGTATTGCCGCCATTGCACCGGAGTTCATCGCCGTGCGCAGGAAGATTCACGCACATCCCGAACTTGCATTCGAGGAACGGGCGACGAGCGATCTCGTTGCCGGTTTGCTTGAGCAGTGGGGTTACGAGGTAACGCGTGCTGTGGGCAAGACCGGCGTGGTCGGCGTGCTGAGACACGGGGCCGGCAAGAAGCGCATCGGCTTGCGCGCCGACATGGACGCGCTGCCTATCGAGGAAGCGACCGGCCTGAGCTACACAAGCGCCGTGCCGAAGACCATGCACGCATGCGGTCACGACGGCCACACGGCCATGCTGCTGTGCGCGGCACGATATCTGGCGGAGAGCCGGCAATTCTCGGGAACACTTACGGTGATCTTCCAGCCCGCCGAGGAAAGCTACGGCGGCGCGCGCGTGATGATCGAAGACGGGCTTTTCGAGCGATTTCCCTGCGATGCCATCTTCGGCCTCCACAACATGCCGGGCTTTGAAGCGGGCGGCATGAACTTCTGCACCGGACCCGCGATGGCGTCGGCGGATCGCGCGACCATCGTGTTGCGCGGTCTTGGCGGCCACGGCGCGCTGCCGCATCTTTCGCGCGATCCCATGCCGGCGGTGGGCGCGATCATCCTGGCGTTGCAGAGCATCGTCGCGCGGGAAGTGGATTCACAGAAGTCGGCGGTGATCTCGGTCGGCAGCGTGAAGGCGGGCGACACCTTCAACGTGATTCCGCAAACCGCCGAAATGAAACTCTCGATCCGCGCGCTCGATCCCGCTGTGCGCGAACTCTTGCGCGATCGCATCGCTACGCTCGTGCACGCTCAGGCGGCGGCGTTCGGCGTGGAGGCGGATATCGATTACGAATGGGGTTATCCGGTGCTTTTCAATCACGCGGACCCGACGGCATTTTCCGCCGATGTCGCCACGAAAATGCTCGGCGCACAACGCGTCGATACCAACGCGAAGCCGCTGATGGGCAGCGAGGATTTTGCCTACATGCTGCAGGTCGTGCCGGGTTCGTATGCGTGGATTGGCAACGGAATCGAGGGCAAAGGCAGTTGCATGGTCCATAACCCAGGCTACGACTTCAACGACGACGTGCTGGCGATTGGCGCGAGCTACTGGGTGCGGCTGGCCGAAGCGTATTTAGCCGACTGAGTGGCTGACTGAACGCTTCCAATATCCCTAAGCACCGCGCATCGAGAGAAAACATGGGCATTCCTTCATTACGCGATATCGACGTGGCAACGGGCGCCGTTCCGGCGCGCAAGCAGAGCCGCGCTCGACTCGTCACGGCGGCGGCCGTAGGCAACGCGCTGGAATTCTACGACTTCACCGTCTACGGATTCTTCGCTCTCGTGATCGGCAAGCTGTTTTTCCCGGTGCAGGATCCGGTGGGGCAATTGCTGCTCGCCGTCGCGAGCTTCGGCGTCGGCTTCTTCACGCGGCCGGTCGGCGGATTGTTGATCGGCATTTATGCGGACCGCGCGGGACGCAAGAAAGCGATGGTCCTAACCCTCGGCCTGATGGCCCTGGGCACGGCGATGATCGCAGTCGCGCCAACCTATGCGCAGGCCGGCGTCGCCGGGCCGTTGATTCTGGTGATCGCGCGGCTGATTCAGGGATTTTCGGCGGGCGGCGAAGTGGGGGCGTCGACCACGCTGTTGATCGAGCAGGCACCGCCGAACCGGCGCGGCTTCTATGCAGCGTGGCAGTTCGCGAGCCAGGGCCTGGCCGCGCTTGCCGGCGCGCTGACCGGCGTCGCGCTGACGGCAAGTCTCACGCCCGCGCAACTCGAAAACTGGGGATGGCGCGTGCCGTTCGTCATCGGCACGTTGATTGTGCCGGTCGGCTGGTGGCTGCGCCGCACGCTCGAAGAAGAACCGCCGCGTACGCTCTTGACCAAGCCGCCAAAACTACCTCTGCTCGATGTGATCCGAAACCATCAACGCGCGCTCTTGACGGGGCTCGGCCTGACGATCGCCGGCACGGCCGCACATTTCATCATCGTGTTTTATCTGTCGATTTATGGCGTGAAGACGCTCGGGCTGCCGCCGGCAACGGCCATGCTTTCAGGATGTTTGTCGGGTGCGATCATCTTCGTGCTCGCGCCGGTCGGCGGTTATCTGACCGACCGCTTCGGACGCAAGCCGCTTGCGCAAATCACCCGGGTCATCCTGATGCTGGCGATCTATCCGGCGTTTGTCGCGCTGAACAAGTGGCCGGCGACCAGCACGCTGATCACGGTGGTGGCGCTGCTGTCGGCGGTGCACGCGATCAACATCGGCGGCGTTGGGGCCATGCTCGGCGAGCTTTTTCCACGCTCCGTTCGCGCGACGGGCGGCGCCGTGGTGTATAGCTTCGGCGTCGCGATTTTTGGCGGCTTCGCGCAGTTCTTCGTGACGTCGTTGATCATCGTGACGGGCAGCGTGCTCGCGCCGGCGTGGTATGTGATCGGCTGCGGCGCGCTCGGTTTGATCGCGGTTGCGTGCATGGATGAAACGTCCGACAAGGCGCTGGATTGACGGCGTTTTCAATCGCAACGCGCCGGGTCGACAAGCTCGCGCCGATCGGCGTTCTGCAACGGGAATCTGTTGAACGCGCATTTCATCAGCGCCGGCAAGGCCGCGTTTCCCACCGGATCGCGGTCGGCATGCGTGACGCTGACCTGATACACGATCGCGCCGGTCGCTTTTCCGATGAACTGGACCGTCAGCGCGTGCACATAGCGCTTTCGTTCGAACAACCCTTTCGGTGCTTCGATGTCATCGCAGGCGCTTTCCGGCGCGGCTGAACACGTTGCCTGAACGCGGACGTTCCGCGGGCGGGTCGCGTAACCTAGCTTGATCAAGTAGTCCGCGCGGTTTGCCGACGCGGAGCGCAGGCCCTGGGCGGCGAGCGCTTCATCGAGTGTTCGCGTGGTGGCCTCATCTGCAGCCGCTTGCGCTGAGTCGAGCGCATACGTCTTGATGCCGCTCGTCGTAAAAGCGCCATCGCGATATGCGCTGATGCGAACCGGTTGTTCACTCGCGCAAGCGCTCAGGATCGCAAGACAGAGTGCGGCGGCTATTGTTCCTGGTCTCACTTCATTCCCCTCTTTATGGTTCGACGCCGTGCGCAGGCAGCGTGATCGTCACGGACGTTCCCATGTTCAGCGCGCTTTCAATCGCGATCTCGCCGGCGTGGCGGTTGATCACGGTCTTGACGAACGCCATGCCTAGACCCGTTCCGTCGCTTGCCGGCTGGCCATCGGCGTGAAAGCGGCGAAAGCGCTCAAAGAGATGCGTTTGCTGTTCGATAGCAATGCCATAGCCTTGATCGCGGACCACGCAGGTCACGGCATCGGGCATCGCACTGACGATGCAATCCACGCGTGTCGCGGGCGGGCTGTACTTGACCGCGTTGCTGAGCAGGTTGATCAGCGCGCGCGTCATGAGGGAACGGTCGGCCAGCACCCAGAAATGATCGCCTTCGGACAGGCATCGGACATCGATCTGTTTCGCGTTGGCCTGCGGCCAGATCTCGTCGCTGGCGTCGATGGCGAGTTCGTGCAGATTCAAAAGCTCAAGCTGATAGTGCTGCGACTCGGCGCGCGCGAGTTGCACGAAGTCATCGGCCAGAGCGAGCGATCGGCGCGCGTAGCGTTCAATGCGCGCCATCAAATCAAGCGCGCGAGACGAATCGAGATGCGGCCGCTCGGTGTCGAGCAGCGCCAATATGGATGCCTGCGGCGAGCGCATGTCGTGTGAGAGGAGATGCAGCATGTCGTCACGCTGACGCTCGGACGCGTGCAGCGCGGTGATGTCGACCCAGCTTGCGATCCATCCCGGCGCTTCGCCGGCGCTTGTCGTGCACGGCGCGTAGCGCAGCATGTGGTCGCGGCCGTGGCGGTCGCGTACTTCGATGCCGCGCGTCATCACGTCCGCGTGCGCGCTCACGCGTGGATCGAGCACAGCGGGCCACGAGATCTCGCGGCTGGTTTCATCGACGAGGCGCACGAAGTGGAACGTGCTGAAGACGTCCGTGATGGACATGTCGGTGAAACGCATGGGCCCGAGGTGCAGGTGCGCGGGGTCGTTGACCAACAGGATCCGTCCGTCGTGATCGCAGACCACGATGGGCTCCGGCAAGCTGTTCAGGCTATCCCAGATGAATTGCCGCATGTTGCGCTGACGTTGCACGGCTTGGCGCGTGAGCCCGATAAGCCGTTCGAGCATATCGCCCGCCGCGCCTTGTGGTTTTATATCGGCGCCGGGCAGAAGGTTGGGTTCGGCGGCAAGCAGCCGCAATTCCTGGCCGAGATACGACATCGCGACTTCGAGACGCCGCCAGCTCCACAGCAGATAAATGAGCGCGAGTCCGCCAAGCGCGGGAACAGGCGAGAGCCAGCGCGAACGCACGTACATCAGTGCAGCGCTCGCGATGAGGCTCGCAAATGCGAGCCCGACAGTCAGGATCAGCGACTGGAACGGCGACATCACCAACAAGCCACCGAGCAGCAGCAAAACAGGAACGACGCTCGCCCATGCGCCCGTTTGATCATCGACGGGTTCGATGGCCTGCCCTTCGAGCAGCGCGTCGAGAATCGTCGCGTGGATATCGACGCCCGGCAACTCGCCGATCGCGCCGGATATCGGCGTGGCGAAGCGGTCGCGCAAGCCTGCCGCCGTCGCGCCGACGAGCACGATCTTGCCCGCGAAGAATTCGGGCGGCACCTGGCCGAGCATTGCGGACGCAAACGAAACGCGCGGGTATTCCACCGATGCGCGCGAGAACGGAATCATCATGCGATGTGCGCGTTTTACGTCCTCGTCAGTCCGCGCTTCGTTCCGCGATGCACCCGGCAACCACGCATCCGCACCCCGCAACGCCCGGTACACCGGCACCATCAATCCCGGCCACCAGTCGTGGCCGCTGCCCTCGAACAGCGAGACGCTGCGCGCAATGCCGTCGCGGTCTACATCGAGATCGATATGTCCGATGCCCGCAGCGGCATTGCGTAGAACAGCAACCGGTTCGATGGCCGCGGGCGCGCTCTGGTTGACCGGCTGCCGGTCGACCAGCAACGGCAAATAGGTGGGCACGCGTTTCATCGCGCTGGCGAACGCCGCATCGCCCGGCGACGATTCCGTGAACAGCACGTCGTAAGCCACGGCGCGGGGCTTCGCTTGCGCGATCTGCTCGAGCAGCGCGGCGTGCGTGTCGCGCGGCCACGGCCAGCGTCCGAGCTCGGCAATGCTTTCATCGTCGATGGCGACGATCACAATGTCCGATGCCATCCGATGCTTCGAATGCAGCAGCAGTTGATCGTAGAACAGAAAGCTCGCGCGTTCGCTCAGCGGACTGAAGACGCCATACACGACCGCCGCAATTCCGATTGCGCCAATCAGCGTCCACTCGATCAGGAACCGCTTGCCCAGCGACGGTCGCGGGTCCCGCCGGCTGCGAAAAGAAAAGCGCCACGGCATGCGTCGCGCCTACCGGGTTTGCGTGAACGAGCGGATTTCGCCCGGCACGGAAAGCAGCCGGCCGTTCTCGAAGACATCGACGACGACGCTCCAGTAGTACTTGCCCGGCGCCAGATGCGCGACCGACATGGCGCCGCCGGTTACATCGAGCAGATCGATAAGCGGCGCGCTCAAGTCATCGTTCGTTGACAGAATAAACCGATACCGCGCTGCCTCGCCATCCACGTGCCATTTGAACGCGTAGCCGCCGCTTTCGGTCGGCGCGGCGGTAAGGTTGGTGGTATCGAGGTGGCGGACGAAGGTGAACACTTGAGGCAAGCCATCTATGCCTTTTGGGTCCGTGGCCGAAACACGCACGAAGTAGTTGCCGTCAGGGATGTCGTCGAATGCTACGTGCAGGCCGCTCGAACGCTGGTCGCGCAGGAGGTCGAGGAAACCGGCATCGGTGGCGATTTCCGTGCGATAGGCGCTGGCGGCATCGACCGGTGTGAGATCGAATTCGACTTGTTTCAGGCGCTGCAGTTTGTCGGGCTCCGTGATCCCCGGCGCGTCCAGCAGCGCGACAGGCGTGCCCGCGGTTGCGCCCGTGCGCGTGACGTTGCCGTAGCCGGCCAGAACCAGCGTTTCGGCATCGCCCGGAAATGGTTGCGGCCTGGCCGATCCATCCGGCGAGCTGTCCACGCCGATCTTGCCCGCAAGCACTTCGACCGTCGTCGCGTCCTGTTGCGCCAGATAATTCACGCGAAAACGCGTGCCGCGCACGCCCGCAACCACCGACGGCGACGTGACCCGGAACGAATCGCGCGGGTTCCTGAGCGGAGTGACATCGGTCGTGACTTCGCCTTGTTTGAGGTCGAAACGGCGTTCGATCGCGCCCGTGAGCAACGTCGTGCGCAGGCGCACGATCTGGATGCGGCTGCTCGATGGCAGCACGATGTGCGATCCATCGGGCAAGGTCATCGATACAAATGCGTCGCGACCCGTGCGTACTTCGTCACCTTCCTGCAGCAACGCGCCGGCGCTCACGGGGATGAACGGCACGCCCGGCGCCGTGCTTTTTTCGACACCGCCACGCACCGCGACCACGCGCGCCGCCAGCAATTGCTGCTTGAGCCGCCCGGTCGGCATGGCAAGGCGCGAGTTTATCTGCAAACGACGCGGATTTGCGACGTGATTCAGGTCGCGCACGAGCCGCCAGTCGTCGGAACTTTCCATGTATTGACCGGCGAGCGTGTAAAGCGAATCGCCGGACTTCACCACGTATTGCGTGATATCGCGCGGCGGCAGACTTTTCGCGTGCGCGGCTTGCATGGAAAGAAACAATGCAACCGCCAGCACGCCATGCCCAGTTTGACTAAACCCATTCACGACGAATCATTCCCCCACTTTCTCAAGCCGATAGCCGTAGCTGTAAATCGGCGTGATGCGGTATCCGTTTTGAGGCCGCAACACCAGCTTGGAGCGGATCTGCGACACGTGTGTATCGATGGTGCGCGACGGAATGTCGACATCCTGCCGCCACACCGATTCGCGAATATGCGTACGCGATAACGGCCTCGACAGGTTGCGAAAGAGCAGCAGCGCCAGCTCGAATTCCTTTTGCGTCAGCGCGACGGGTTCGCCATTGATCATGGCGAGCTGCGCCGGGATATCGAATCTATAGATACCGTAGTTCTCATGCGGCACGTGTTTCTGCTGCTGCGCGTAGATCCGGCGAAGAAGCGCCTCGACGCGCGCGAGCAGCACCGGCGGCGACACCGGCTTCAGGATGTAGTCGTCCGCGCCCGCATTGAGCATCTGGACAATGTCCGTTTCCACGCTGCGACTTGTCAGGAACAGGACCGGCAAGTTCGTTGCGAGATTCTGGCGAACCCATTTCAGCACGATATCGCCGGGCATTTCCGGCATGTTCCAGTCGAGCAGCAAGAGGTCGAATGGCTGGCGCCTGAGTTCGTGGATCAGGCTTTTGCCGTCCGTAAACACCCGACACTCATGCCCCGCCGAGGTCAGCGTCTGAGCCACGTATGCCGTCTGACTCAGGTCGTCGTCCAACACGCAAATCCGCATTGCCTGATTCCCCGTTGAATAATCCAGACAGTCCTTTTACTTATCGTTCGTTTTTTCTTGCTAAATGCGTGATTTTATTTTTTGCTCGGCGGTTTCAAACCAGTCCGTGGCGTTTATTATACTTTTTCGATAGTTGTTACCGCATTTGAATCAGCATTCTATCGATACTTTTCATCACGTGATCCCAAGCGGCGGCAGAATAATCTTCTCGTGCGTTTGCGCACATGCGCGCAAACGTTATCAGCCGTCGTGCCGTTTGTTCGCAATGCGTGAGCGGAACCGGCCCTTCGTGATCGCTAATCAAACCGTCGAATTGATCTCCGCTGCGCTCCACCGATCGATTCAATGCGACAAGCCTTTTGCGCAAAATATCGGCGAGCCACGGCAATTCATCCGCACAAGAATCTGCATACGCTTCAATTGCCGCCCGTGCGTGGCGGTCCTTTTCAAGATCCAGCGTGATCCGGCGCAAGCCACTGGCAGCTTGCCCCGGCCGGATTGTTGACTTCAAGGCAACCGGACCTCCACTGGATTTACTCAACATCATCAGCCCCCCGGCCTTTATTTGCTCAACCCGTGCTTAATCCGTTTTTGCGAGTCCGCTCAAAAGGGATTGCACCGCGTCGCGTTGCATGTGGCTCAGGCCGGAATCCCTTAACATCATCAAGCGGTTTCTCCAGTATCTGGCGTGAAAAATCGCGCCGTCCGCGTCCGAGCGGACACAGCGAAACATCACGGCCCGAATATGCGTTATTTCCGCATCGATAATACTCGACGCGTGATTCCCCTGATAAAGCGCTTTCCTTTTCACTGATGTCCCCGAGCCAACGTTTTGATCGCGCCATGAATGGTCTCCCCAAGCGCTCGATTAAACGGTTCCCCGAAAATGCAACCTGAATTCCAATTGCTGTTTTCGATACGCCACTCTACCGCTGTTCACTCTCTGTTTATGCCCAGTTTTCACTATTTAACAGTTCGCGGGACGATTGATGGTCCGGCTGAAGCCTGTCCATCCCGGGGTGTCCCCTAGCGACCTGACGGCACATGCCGATTAAACTTTCGCGGCTACGGTTTGCTGCTTTCATCGACTTCCTCACCTACTCGCATATTTCATGAAATCGTTCTTGTTGAAGCTGTCAGCGTGTACTTTCATCGGCGCCGCAGCAGCCGCGTCCGCAGTTCAAGCCGCGGAACTGCACGTAATGAGTTCAGGCGGCTTCACGGCGGCCTACAAGATCCTCGGGCCACAATTCGCGGCGACCAGCGGCAATACGCTCGATACGGCGCTTGGTCCCTCGATGGGCAAGGCGCCCGAAGCTATCCCGAACCGGCTCGCGCGCGGTGAACCCGCCGATGTCGTCATCATGGTCGGCTACGCCCTCGACGATCTGATCAAGCAAGGCAAGGTCATCCCGGGATCGCGCGTGGAGCTTGCAGATTCGCCCATAGGAATGGTCGTGCGGGCAGGTTCGCCAAAGCCGGACATCGGCACGATCGACGCGTTGAAGGACACGCTGTTGCATGCAAAGTCCGTTGCCTACTCCGATAGCGCCAGCGGCGTGTACATACAGAACGAGTTGTTCAAGCGGCTCGGCATCGAGGATCAGGTCAGGCCCAAGGCGACGATGGTGCCGAAGATTCCGGTGGCGTCGGTGATCGCGACAGGCGACTACGAGCTCGGCTTTCAGCAAGTGAGCGAATTGCTGCCGGTGCCGGGCGTGACGTTCGTCGGCAAGATTCCCGACTCGGTGCAATCGGTCACGCGCTTCGCGGCCGGTATTCCCGTCGGCTCGCAGCATCCGGTCGAGGCGAAGGCGCTGTTGCAATACCTGGCGTCGCCCGCGGCGCTGCCTGTGGTGAAGCAGACGGGACTTGACCCGGTGGCGTCGCATTGATGCCGCGTTCGAGTGCTAATCTACGCGGCCAAGCATTCAAGGACCACGGCCATGCTGACTAACGTCGAAGAACTCGAAAGCATCTACGGAAAACCGAACGAGCGGTCGGTGCGCAAGGAAATCTCGTACATCAGCGAAGACTACGCCGCGTTCATTCTTGCATCGCCGTTCGTCATGCTGGCGTCAGCGGGGGAAGACGGACTCGATTGTTCGCCCAAAGGCGATGCCATGGGGTTCGTGCGTATTCTCGATGCACACACGCTCGCCATTCCGGATCGCCCGGGCAATAACCGCATCGACACTTTGAGGAATCTCGTGCATGACCCGCGCATTGCGTTGCTGTTTTTGGTGCCGGGAGCGGGAGAAATGATGCGGGTGAACGGGCGTGCATCGATTGCCGACGACAGCGACCTGCTCGCGTCATTCAACGTGAACGGCAAGCCGCCGCGCACGGTGATCCTGGTGCATGTGGAGTCGGTTTATTTCCATTGCTCGAAGGCGGTCGTGCGATCGGACTTGTGGAACGCAGAGAAGCACGTGGATCGCGCGAGCTTGCCAAGCGCCGGCGCAATGCTCAAGAACGTGAGCGACAGCAGCTTCGACGCCGATGCCTACGATCGCGCGCTCCCCGGCCGTCTGAAGACCGACCTTTACTGAGCTTCCCGAGCTGCTGCAAGCTCGCGCACGCGCGGAATGACTTCTTCGGCGAAGCGGCGCATATCGGTTTCGAAAGGATGGAACTGCAGCATGAACAGTTCGATCCCTGCCCGATGAAATTCCACGATGCGCTCAGCGACCGTCGCATAACTTCCGACCAGGCCCGCCGCCGTGCCGCCGTTCGTTCCCACGCGCGCCGACTTGCTGAAGGTCTGATGCATGACCGTCTTCGGATCGCTGTTCTGCTTCACGATGGCGCGCAGCGGCGCATCTTTCGCAGCGAGTTCGAAGAGGTGGTCGAGATGATCCTGCGCTTGTGCATCGGTCTCGCGCGCGATCACGAATGCGGATAACCCGAACCGTAGCGCAACGCCTTCACGATGGCGAGCCGCGACATCGGTGATCAGATGCTTCACGTCGTCCAGCGGCTGACCGTTGATGAACCAGACATCGCCTTTGTCCGCGACCAGCGCGCGCGCCGGTTCGGATTCGCCGCCTACATAGATGCGCGGACGCTCGCGATACGCGCTCGCCGGCCGCAGCAGATAGTCTTCGACATCGAAATGACGGCCTTTGAAGGTTGTGCGTTCGCCGCGTAAAAGCGCGCTCACCACGCTGATCCACTCGTGACCGTAAGCGTAACGTTCATCGTGTTCCGCGAAGCCGATACCCGCCTTCGCCAGTTCCGGCCGGTTCCATGCGTTGACCAGATTGAGTGCGAAACGCCCGCCGCTGATCTCCTCGATCTGCAGCGCCATTTTCGCGAGCACGACCGGATGATAAAGATAGGGCTTGATCGCCGTGATGATCTCGATGCGCGTGGTCAGCGCCGCGATC
>Ga0163162_10006576_pt1 | contig 11263 bp, 12 predicted proteins | sample S55metaG_FD_115310 | JGI IMG/M metagenome (GOLD analysis project Ga0163162, IMG submission 115310) | Switchgrass rhizosphere microbial communities from Kellogg Biological Station, Michigan, USA - S5-5 metaG | ecosystem: Host-associated > Plants > Roots > Rhizosphere > Soil | place: USA...
CAATGCGGTTTCATGGCATCATCGTGTGCACCTTCACACCACACCACCGCAGGAGCGTACGTCATGGCGACTTATATTGTCTTCACAAAGGAAAGCACGCAGGATCAGGGCGAGCTCGACATCTATCAAAGCAAGGTAGGCGAGACCTTCAAAGGTCATCCTGTCAAGATTCTCGCTGCCTACGGACCTCAGCAGATCCTTGAAGGCGATGCGCCAGAGGGCGTCGTGATCGTGGAGTTTCCTTCGACGGCGGCCGCGCGTGCGTGGTACGACAGCCCGGCGTATCAGGAAGTCGCGCAGCACCGGTTCAAGGGCGCGCGCTATCGCGCCGTTCTCGTCGAAGGCATGTGACGAAAGGCGCCGGCGGGGCCGTCTTCGGGAAACGAAGGGTCATTCGCCTCTACCCGTCATCGGACGTTCGGACGTCGGCTCCGCGTTGACCGCAGACACGTCGATCCATCGGAGGGAGGTGTCGCGCATGTGTTCGATACCTTCGCGTTCGGATGCGAATCTGGTTGCAGCCGTCTGATGCGACATTCGCATCAGACGGCTGCATGATCCTGACCTTGCCCCACGGGCAAGGTGCTGCACGATGCATCAAGCGGAATAGAGCGTATCAACGGACTCGTGAAGCTTCATCGAAAGCGGCGACGCTTCATACCGGCCCGCTATTACCTCGATGTACGCTCCGGTACCGCATGATTCCGCGGCGGCGATAGCCTGATCCAGTTCGGCGCACGTTGTCACGCGAGCAGTGAACCAGCCATCACAACCCAGTGCTTCCGGAAGCTTCGAGTAGTTCCATTTTGCAAGGTCGTTGTAGTACGACTCCGGGTCCTTGCAAAGAAGCCTTTCGATCAGGTAACCATCGTTGTTCAACACAAAGATGATCGGCTTAAGGCCGAATCGATGGAACTGGCTGACCTCCTGCGCGGAGAGTTGATGAGACCCTTCGCCAGTAATCAGAATCGTTCTGCGATGGGGTGCGGCGATTGCGGCACCGAATGCGGCGGGCGTTGCCCACCCGATGGCACCCCATAGCGTCTGGTTCTGGAAGGTCGCTCCCTTTGGCATGTGGGCAAAGCCGAGCCCCATCGAGGCCGTTCCGGTCTCGGCGATCACGATATCGTTGGGCCTTAACATCTGTTGCCAACGCGGATAGAGATAGTCGGCGGTTACCGGACCTTCCAGTTTGCCGACTGGCGCTCCCAGCCCTTGCACGGGCGGGGCAGACACCTCCTTGCGGGGAATTCTTCGGGCCAGTTCGGTCAGCACGTCTTCCATGCGGACATTGTTATAGGACGCGTTACCGACGCGAACCGTGTCGAGCATGATATTCATGCTCTTCGAGCGGTCAATCTGCGCGGTGAACGAACCGGAGTTGAAGTCGGTCAGCATGGCTCCGATGCCGATCACGCAATCGCATCCTTCCACGAAGACACGCACCTGTTCGTTCATCAGCTTGCCGTCATACATGCCGATGTAGTTCGGGTGGCACTCGTCAAGGACGCATTTGTCCATGAACATCGTCGTGAAAGGGAGATTGGAAGCGTTGACAATGGCGAGTGCATGATCGGCCAGTCCGGCGCGCGATACGAGAATCCCGGGGACGATGCATGCGGTCTTGCTTGGAAGCAGTGCATCGACGATCGCCGCAACCGCCGCATTCAGCGCGACGGGATCGGTCGCGGGACGGGGAGGGTGATCGGGAGCGGGTTCGACCGTGCCGGTGACGGGCATATTCGCGTAGTCCGACGGGAAACCCATGTAGACTGGTCGACGCATTTGTAACGCCGCTGAAATCAGCCGCTCGGTCTCGGCGACACAGTTCTCCGGCGTCATGATGGCGCGCGCGCAAACAACCGGTTCGACCATGTCGTAGAAAATTTCGAATTCGCCGTTGCCAAGTGTGTGATGGACGAGCCGGCGCGCTGTCTGCACGCCGCTCGCCGGCATGCCTACCAGATGAAATACGGGCAAGAATTCTGCGTACGAGCCGGCGGTGCCGTTGATCGCGCTGAGTTCACCGACGCCGTAGGTGGTGCTGAGCGCCGCCATGCCGTGGATGCGCGCGTAGCCGTCAGCCGAATACGCAGCGTTGAGCTCGTTGCAACTGCCGACCCATCGCATGTCCTTGTCTGCGCACACCGCGTCCTCGATCGGGAACGCATAGTCGCCCGCGACGCCGAAAATGTCCTTGATACCCAACTCTTTCAGGCGCGAAAGAACGTGCTGAATAACCGTCTTGCTCATGATTTCTCTCCATTGCAAAAAGAAGTTTGATGACCCACGGACCCAGTATTGGCGACCCGCTGCGATAATGGAAATTCCTTGTTATCATCCATGCGATTACCGTTCGTTATGGATCGGGAAATGGATATCCGACAGCTTCGATACTTCGTCGAGGTGGTTCGCCACAATGGATTCGGCCGGGCAACCGAAACGCTGCATGTGACGCAGCCGGCAATCAGCCGCGGGATCAAGGAGCTGGAGGATGAACTGGGTCACAGGCTGCTGATTCGGGAGCCCAGAAGCGTTCGCCTCACGGACGAAGGCGTGATTCTTCTCCGTCACGCCAGGCTCATCCTCCAGCAGGTGAACAACCTTCGCGGCGAACTGCGCGACGCGAGCAATGCCATGACGGGTACGCTGCGTGTGGGCCTGCCACCCGTCGTCGGTTCCACGTTCTTCGCCGAGGTGATCACGGCGTTTCGTGCACGGTGCCCGCATGTCGATCTGCAGATCGTCGAACTGGGCACGAACCAGATGGAAGGTGCGCTACGAGAAGGGCTTGTCGAGGTCGCCGCGGCAATGCTTCCGCTCGACGAAAAGGAGTTCGAGATTCAGCGCTTCGCGGCGGACAGACTGATGCTGGTCGTCGATCGCAAGCATGGTTTTTCCCGAAAGCGCGAAGTACGTGTGGCGGACCTCGCAGCGGAATCATTCGTCACGTTCACGGACGATTTCAGAATCAACGATCTGATTCGGAGCGCTTGCGGTGTCCATGGATTCGCCCCCAGGACTGCAGGCCGCAGCAGTCACCTGGACCTCGTGATTGCAATGGTCCGCTCGGGGATGGGTGTGACGATCTTTCCCCAGACGCTTTGGGACAAGATTGCGTCGCCAGAACTGGTCGCGATCCCGCTCGTCAATCCCAGGCTTTCCTACGAGCTTGCACTCGTCCGGCGTTCCGGCAGCTATGTGAGTCGAAGCTGCCAGGCCTGGATCATGATCGCGTCAACGGCATTAGGCTTCGATGTCGGTCCGGGCTTCATGAAGGAACCCGAGTCGGCCTGAGATCGTGCGAGATCGTCACAGACATCGCGCCGCTCGGCAGCCTCAAGGGAACCCGTTAAAGACAGCTGTATCTTGTGAACGGCCGTTTGCAAGACGATGCGATGAGCGGCTGTGACGGGTGATGTACCGAAGTTCGGTGTCGGTCCTTGTGTGAATCGATCCATTTGAGACTGCGGCACGAGTTGCGCCATTGCTGCCACACGAGCCGGAACCATGCGAATAGCGCAGAATAGGATCGTACGCACCTTTAAAGGTGCCTGAGAGGAGGCGGCGCCTGACATCGGTCGTCAGTGTTCAGGCGTTAGCAAAACAACCATGCCGCAGAGATACAAATGAAGAAAGGAAAGACAAAACTTACCCGCCAAGATGCTGAGCGCCTCTTCGAGGGTCTGCCCGCCGGGAAAGCCAGAGCATCGAGCCGGCCCGAGAACCCATTTGACGCAGGTGTGTTCGAGGAGGTCAAGCGCGTCGAGGACGAAGCCAGACTCTGGAAAGACAACCTGATTACGCTTCCGATGGCAATCGAGTTGCCTGCCGGGTACGAGTCGGTGTCTCGCATGCGCGAGGCGATGGTGCGCGCATGGCGCGTGAGATGGGTGAGGGAGGGTACGAACGAGGTGGTCGCCGAGTTTCCGGACGGATGGGCAGCCGTTCGCCCGGAGAGCGGTCCCATAGAGTTGCGAGACCCGTCCGGCGTGGTCCGCGCCCTATATGGGTGGGCAAAGAATGCTGAACTGAGGGTTTTGTCACGCTATCAGGTTGAATCACAGGCGAACAGTTCAAGCGGACTGGGCAGCCTGCTTGTCCGGGATCGCGCGAACGGCCAAATCCTTGAGCGGTCGTCGATCTGGTCTGCTCAAACCGGTACCAACCACCCGGAATGGACCAGACTGTCCGTGTGGCTCGACCTGCGCTATCCGCAACATCGCGATCCGCTGCGGTACTGGGACGATTGCGAAGCAAATAACCAAACCTGAACGACGGTCGGGGCCTGTGCTCGCAGCAGCGCGAGGCGATTGCACGAACGCAGCCGCGCGCCGATCGCGCACGAGCGCACCATGTTGTGCGCTCGTGCCTGCATCGCCCGCCATCGCTACAGCCCGTAGGCATGGATCTTATGGTCGAAACCTGCAACGAACAATTGCCCGTTCACGACCGTCGGAGAAGCGAAAATTCCACCGGTGACGCGATCGGCGTCCGGGAGCTGATTGGTGCTCCAGAGCAACTGACCACTGCGCGCATCCACCGCGACCACTTCGCTCGCGACACCCGAGACATAGTAGACCACGTCGTTTGCCGCCACGGGCGGAATCGAAGGAGAGATCGAACTGCCGCTGACGAGCAGATTCCACGCAATCGCAACCGAACAATCCGAGCGGACCGACAGCGCAACCAGACCGTTGGTGACGAGCCCCGTACTGACATAGATCTGATTCAGATTCGGATCGAATGCGGGTATGCCGTTGAAGCCTCCTCGTCCGAGCGAAAAAGAGTTGGTAGGCCCGCTCTCCAGCGTGTTGCGATTGTAGATGTACAGCATGCCGCCCTTCTGGATCGCGGCGAGCATCGGCGGGCAACTGTTGGTCTGGAAGAGGAGCGGTGTCGCGCCGAAGTCCACGTCGTTGCCACTCGGAGGCGCGGGCGAGTTCGCAGCCTGGACCTCCAGGCTGCGCGTCAGCTTGACGACGTGCTCGCCATACGGAAGGTTTTCCGGTTCCGAGAATGAGTTGCCCGTCGCGGTGTAGACCGACGCTCCGCGCGGCGTGATGGAGACACCGCCGGGACCCCATATGCCGCCGCCGTCCGGGCCTGTGGCACCCGTCGGATACCATCGCTGCAGGATCTCTCCACTCGTGGTCGACACGCGTATGACCTGTCCGTGATACGGCCTGAGGTCGCAACGGCTCGCGGTGGTGAGGTAGATATCGGTGCCGTCGAGCGTCGGGCCGCCATACACGAATGTTCTCGGTGGCGTGTTTTCCGGATCCATCAGTTGCACCGGCTGCATCAAATCGGCACCGGTCGACAGATCGAGCGCATGCAGGAATCCGTCGCCTGTGACCATGTATAAGCGATTGGTCGCGCGATCGAGAGCCGGCGTGCCGATCGTGCCGAGCAGGCCATTGGACGCGTCGAAGTCGGAACAGTCGGTCTGCACGGTGGGCGCCTGCACGCTCCAGATGATCGCACCCGTCGCGGCGTCCAGGGCGACGGTCCTGCCGAGCCACGTCGCGGCGTACACGACATCGGTCGGCACGTCATTGATCAGTATGCCTGTAGCCAGCGTCGGCTGCGTGCTGATCGGGCCTCCGATGTCGGTGGACCAGTGCGCTCGCATCTGTGAAACGTTGCCCACGCCTAGTACCGTTTCGAGCGGGTTGTAACCGATGCGCTGGTTGTTCATCCCGAAGGTCGGCCAGTCCGTGGCGACGGTCAGCGCGCTGGCGCCCGGTATCGTCGCCGCGGTCCGCGCGCTCTGTTTGCGTGAAGCCCTGAAAGGCGGGTCTGTTCGTGGTCCGACGCCGTCATGGGTCGCGTCGGCATCATGCGATCGCGATTGAGTGTGCGCGGTCGGTGCAGTGGATTGTGCGTCGGCGCATACGGGCGTCGACATCGCCAGGACGGCAGCTAGGAGGAACGCGGCTGCGTGCTGCGCGGAAGGGGTCTTGTGCATGGCATGTCTCCGACATAGATGGATGTATGCGAATGGTCTGCGCAATACAGCTACGAAGGAATCTCGGAAAAGCCGTGTGACCTGACACAAAGGTGCTGCATCATGAGGTCGTCGTGTCCGCGATCTTGTATTTATTGTCTGCTTTTATATGGCGATATCGGAGCAGGACGGCGACCTAGTCACGCACACTACAACTTCATCAGGGTGCACACAACGTTTTTTTTGGCGTGACGTCTCTCGTGGTGCACTAGATCAACGGCTTTGCCGCAGTGACATCGGACCTCTGTGATAACGGCTTCACGCGAATGCGACATTCAATCGATCCAAAGTCGATATCGGCTTCAACGTCAAGAGAGGGACCATCGGCGATTGCGGCAACCGGCATTTCGAAGTCGGGCACTCACCCTGCAGCATTGGCTTGCGGGAAGCGAAATCCGGCACTCTGTTTTCAGGGATGAGACACGCGGCGCTAATACTGAGCGTTCAGCGGTACCTGGATGCGATCGAAACAGCGGACCTAACCAAGCCTCCAGGACTCGAAGCGAAGACGGCACGGCTGCATGTGCGCCAGCAGGTGCTTGATCTCAACCACGTTAAAGAACAGTTAGAGAAGCAACCCGACGCACAACTGTTGCTGACCGATCCGGACTCCGTTCGATGACCAGCGACTAAACGATCGATTTTCGCCGATGAAACTCGATGGGGCGAGCGGCCGGCTATATGTCGACTTCTGCCCTACGCGAACTGGTCAATGGCGGAGCACTGCGCCGGGTCAGCGTCCGACCGGGACCGGCCGGGTCGATTGTGGCGATCCTGATCGACAGGTTCGCTTTCGATTTCAGGGAGTCAGTGCCCGAATTGACAGCGGGTGCGCCGATCGAATTCCGCGGTATCGCGGCGGGCGAGATCGCCGCGATCCATACGTGCTTCGATCGGGCCCATTTGGCCGACGCCGAGCGCGCCCTCCAGACCTGAGTGACGAAGGCGGGGGCTTTTCTGCCAGACATCCGCGACGTTTGCCACAACCTCCGTCCATGGCATCATTACATGCACCTTCCTGCCGCGGGGAACTCATGAATATCATCATCGACAGACCGCCCGTCGTTCTTCTCCTTTCGTTTGTTTTGCTCTGGCTGTCCGCCTATCTGGGCTCAAGGTTCTCCAAACGGCGTGGCAATCTGAGCGCCGAGGCACGGGAGGATTATGCTGTCATTCGGGCCGCCACGCTAACGCTGCTTGGTCTGATCATCGGTTTCAGCTTTTCGATGGCTGTCAGCCGCTATGACCAGCGCAAGGCTTACGAGGAAGAGGAGGCCAACGCGATCGGCACGGAGTTTTCGCGCGCAGACTTGCTGCCCGCGGCCGATGGCGCCAAAGTCCGCGCGCTGCTGATTCGCTACGCCGATCAACGCACGTTGTTCTACACGGTGCGTGAGGTCGACCGGCTGCAAAAGATCAGTTCGGATACGGCCCAGCTTCAGACGGATCTGTGGTCCACCGTGCGCGTGTCGGCCTTGGCACAACCGACACCAATTTCCGCGCTCGTCGTATCCGGCATGAACGATGTCTTCAACGCGGAGGGCTACACGGAAGCGGCGTGGCGTAATCGCATCCCGCCGGGCGCCTGGGCGCTGATGATCGTGATTGCGGTACTTTGCAATGGACTCGTCGGTTACGGCAAGCGCACGCAGGACGGCAAGGGCGCAATACTTTTTATCTGGCCACTGGTGGTGGCGATCTCTTTCGCGTTGATCGCCGACGTCGACAGCCCGCGCGGCGGTGTAATCAGGGTCGCGCCGCAAAATCTTCTTGTTCTCGAACGTTCGCTCAGCTCGCAGTGAATGCAGCAGCAAGATTGACGATGATCGGTTCAATTCGCAGGAGCCACGGCAATCTCAAGCTGCCCGGTTTTCGAAGCGTATGACTGACGGCTCCCAATCGATTTTTCGGCATTTGCTGGCAAGGCGAAAATGGTCGTCGCCATGTCCGGAACCGAAGGCGGCTGCTCCTGCGAACGCGTCATCTCTTCTTGACGAGAATAGCGGTCTCCCAGAAATGTTGCGTAAGCATTGGCGATCCGCAGTAAGCTATCTTGTACGACGTTTCGATCGGGCTTCAAGGCCCGGTCATTTGAAAATCAGACGGGCCAGCCACCGAAGCCTGAACCTGCGGGCGACTGATACAAAGGAGCGATCGAATCGTCTGCCTGTTCCCATGGTGTGCCTGTTTGCATTTTCCACCCTTGTACCACCCACCCAATCGTAAGGAGCTCGACATGAACACTGAGCAGGCGCGCAGCGAGGCAGCGTCGACCACCGGAAAACCGGGAACGGTCGACATGAAACTCGAGGTGGTCGTCGTTCCCGTGTCGGACGTCGATCGCGCGAAGCAGTTCTACGCGGGGCTAGGTTGGAGGCTTGACGTCGATATCGCGACGGACGATCAGTTTCGGGTTGTACACTTCACGCCGCCGGGCTCGCACTGTTCGTTGTTGTTCGGCAAGGGTGTCACGACAGAGGCGCCTGGCTCATCGCAGGGACTCCATCTGATTGTGTCAGACGTGGAAGCCGCGCGCGCAGAGCTGGTGAGTCGTGGCGTCGACGTCAGCGAGATCTTCCACGACGTCGGCGGCGTCTTCCATCATGCCGGTGAAGAAGGACGCGTGAGCGGCTTGCATCCGGCGCGAAAAAGCTATGGTTCTTTCGCGTCGTTCAGCGATCCCGACGGAAACGGCTGGGTATTCCAGGAGGTGACCGAACGGTTCCCCGGAAGAGTCGACACGAACGGCACGACATTCACTTCGTCGGTGGAGCTCGCAAGTGCGCTTCGCCGTGCTGCGGCCGCGCACGGCGAGCACGAGAAACTAACGGGCAAGCACGATGAAAAGTGGCCCGACTGGTATGCCGAGTTCATCGTGCGTGAGCAGGCCGGCGGGTAAATTGCCGGCATGAGCATTTGCGGCAGGTAGATGGGGCAGGCCGCCGGGGAGAGGGCGGCGGCCAGGATTCAGCTAGCGACGCCTGGCATGACGGCAAGCCGATTAATTGGCTTGCCGTCCATGAAGTTTCGCGTTCGGCCAGAATCGGATGTCAAGGCCCGAACGCCAGAATCTGGCCGCCCCGCGAAACCGGTTCGGCCTGAATGGTTTGTCAGGCTGCAATTCGTGCCTTAATCGACTTCTTCGAACGCTCCTGTGCGAACGTCACCGTTGCGCATGTAGCGGGTAATCAGCACGCCGCCAGGCGTGCTGGTCGAGTGCGCCAGAGTGAAGGCGGATGCAAGTGCGTTGTCGCCGAACAGGCGCTTGCCGCGTCCAAGTATGACGGGGTAAATCAGAAGCCGAAGCTCGTCCACCAAGCCGGCTACGAGCAGTTGGCGCACCATGTCGCCGCTACCAAACGTCAATAGGTTAGCGCCGTGCTGACGTTTAAGCGTGCGTATCGCGTCGGCAAGGTCGCCCTCCAGCGCATGACTGTTCTGCCAGTCAAGGCTACCGGATCGATGCGTGGCCACGTGCTTGGTTACGCTGTTAAACAACTCAGCGATGGCGCGGCTGCCTGAATCGGCCGGTACGCGCGGCCAATACGCAGCGAATATGTCGTAGGTGCAACGCCCCAGCAGCAACTCGAACGGCTGCGACAGCAGGTCCTGCAAGTCTTGGTTCGTGTGTTCGTCGGCATAGGGAACTATCCAGCCACCAAGGCGGAATTCGCCGCCCGGATCTTCGCCAGGTCCGCCAGGGGATTGAATCACGCCATCCAGGCTGATGAAAGCGGAAACGATGAGCTTGCGCATAATGTTCTCCAAGTCGACAGACCCAGTCGGTCCGTAGATACGACGAACGATTCGCATGTGGATCGACAACCAGCGCAGGGGGTTACACGTGCTGGGCGCGCCACGCCCAACCCTGAATCAAGCCATGCATCGAAGCGGCGTCGGCTTGAATGAATTTTGGCCTTCACCTGAGCGGACGTCTTATGCGATGTTCGCTTTGGGTCGAGGCTGCGTGAAAACGTGTTGATCGCCTTTAGCTAGTCAACACGCTTTCCGATGGTGGCCCATGAAGCGGTCCATCGCGAACGCGCGCTTCGGCCGATTCGTCAGACGATGGCGCTGGCGAATACTCCCTTTCCGAGACGTGGCGCTCAGCGCGACACCGTGCTGAACACGTGTTTGGCGCAGCCCAACTTTCATTCGAAAATTTGTCGGCCAGAGGGCGACACTTCGCTCGCTGCGCATCGTTCACAATCGCTGAAACTCAAGCCAGACAAGGCTTCGCGCGATATGGCATGGACTCTGCTTTATACCGCGTCCCAGCCGTAGCACGACCCGCCCATCCATCGAAATCGGATGCGTCGCACCGGATGCACGCCTGGAAGCCATGTGTCGCGCCCCGTTCGGCCCGATACGCAATCGACCAGGTCGCCGACCGGAGGACGTCGTGTTCATCTTGCTCATCTATCTGTACCCGTTATTGCGAAAGGCGCTCGATCGTGCTGAATACAGCCGTCGCGACGCGTACCTCGCGTCCGCCGTCGACATGGGCGACCTCGAACGCCGCATGTATTCGCTGGAGATCGCTCGCTGAGGTGACAAGCCAACGCGCCTTCGATCGATCAGTCCGGACGCCTGGGCATGCGCGCCGGCGTTCCGGTCATAGCCAGCTACCCGCGCCGAGCCGATAGTGGAGACTTCCCCGGTCCGGCATCCGCGCACCAAACTCCTGAGTTCCATGAACGACATGAACAGCACTATCGCATCGCAAACCTTCGCATCGGCAACGTCGGTGATCGCATTGCATTGCTCTGGCTCGGGGGCGGCTCAATGGCGCAAGCTCGGCGAGGCGCTTGGCTCACGCCACGCGTTCGTCGTGCCCGAGCACTACGGTTGCGACAGCACGGGCCCGTGGAGCGGCGAGCGCGCATTCACGCTCGCCGACGAGGCCGCAAGGACCATCGGCATCATCGACGCCTCGCGCGGCAAGGTGCATCTCGTCGGCCACTCGTACGGCGGTGGCGTGGCGTTGCGCGCGGCCGTCGAACGGCCGGAGCGCATTGCGAGCCTGACGCTTTACGAGCCCTCGGCGTTTCATCTGTTGAAGGTGATGGGCGCGCACGGAGCGCACGCGCTTGCGGAGATCATGGCGATCTCGAAGCGCACCGCCGACGGCGTGAGCCGTGGCGACTACCGGGGCGCGGCGGCTTCGTTCGTTGATTACTGGGGCGGCCGGGGCGCGTGGGACGCGCTGCGACCCTCGGTGCAGGCCGCGCTCACGCGCTGGGCGCCGAAGGC
>Ga0163162_10006578_pt1 | contig 11263 bp, 8 predicted proteins | sample S55metaG_FD_115310 | JGI IMG/M metagenome (GOLD analysis project Ga0163162, IMG submission 115310) | Switchgrass rhizosphere microbial communities from Kellogg Biological Station, Michigan, USA - S5-5 metaG | ecosystem: Host-associated > Plants > Roots > Rhizosphere > Soil | place: USA: Michigan...
ACGGCTTGCGTAACCCTATCGGCGGTAAAACAGGTACAACCCAAAATAACTCCGACGGCTGGTTTATCGGTATAACCCCACAACTGGTTACCGGCTTGTGGACGGGCTGCGAAGACCGCGACATCGCCTTTCAAAGCACCCGCCTTGGTGAGGGTGCAAACAGTGCCCTGCCGATATTTGCCATGTATATGAAAAAGGTATACGCCAACCAGGCATTAGGCATTAAAAAGAATGTTGACTTTGATGCCCCTGCAAACGGCGTAAGCATCATACTTGATTGCGGAGCTTATAATCAACAGCAACAAGGAACTACTGATGTAGATAAGAAATTAGGATTTTGATTGAACGTTTTTTTTCGCAGCAGAGCAGCTTCGGATGAAAGCGGGCAGAACAATGGTGGCCTTGTGTGTAGGAAAGGGCATAGCAAGTTTTTGCAGAAGCAGAGGATATAGCGGGCGAAGCGGGGCAAAATAATTGCAGCCCGTGGTTCTGATCGATTTGCAGGGTAAAGGCCTGTGCGGCAAAGAAGCCTTTCTGCTGCAAGCCTTTTTGGTTACTTTTGTGGCGACAAAAGTAACTGGCCCCGCGCGGCCAAGAGCGCGACGATGTAAGTTCAACACAACCAAGTCCGTTACCTGCCAATTGGGGATTGCTTCGTACCTCGCAATGACGTGGTGAAAATGTAATTTTTCCTTCACGATCCGCCAGACTTTGCAACCCTCATATAAAAACTAATGAACCAGTGAACTAATGAGCCAATTTGATTATAAGGCAGCTTTAAAAAACATCCCTCACAAACCCGGGGTTTATCAATACTGGGATAGTGAGCAGGAACTGATATATATTGGCAAGGCCAAGGACCTGCGTAACCGCGTTGGTTCGTACTTTAACCAGGATATCCACATCAATGCCAAAACAAGGGTGCTGGTTTCCAAGATCCGTGCTATAACTTTTACCATTGTTGATACCGAGGTTGATGCCTGGCTGTTGGAAAACAGCATGATCAAGAAGCATCAGCCGCGCTACAATGTAATGCTTAAGGATGATAAAACCTACCCATGGATCATCATTAAAAACGAGAATTACCCACGCATTTTCTGGACCCGCCGTATAGTTAAAGACGGCTCCAAATATCTTGGCCCTTATGCATCCGTAAGTATGATGCATAATATTTTAGGCCTTATTAAGGAAACTTACCCATTACGCACCTGCAACCTACAGCTCACCCGCGAAAATATTGACAAGGGTAAATTTAAGGTTTGTTTAGAATACCAGTTAGGTAATTGCAAAGGCCCTTGCCAAAATTATCAAACCGAGGATGACTACGACAACAGCATTGAAGAGATCAAGGATATCCTCAATGGCAAAATAGGCGCAGTGCTTCGTCGCTTAAAAAGCGAGATGGAAGCAGCTGCCATGGAAATGAACTTCGAGCTGGCTCACCGGCTTAAACGCAAGTTTGAACTGTTGGAAAATTACCAGAGCAAATCAACCGTTGTTAACTCATCTATTACGGATGTTGATGTGTTCAGCATTGCATCCGAAGAAAAACTTGCTTTCGTCAACTTCCTGAAAGTGATGAATGGCACCATCATTCAAACGCAAACTATCGAACTCAAAAAACGATTGGATGAAAGCGACGAGGAATTGCTTACACTGGCCATATCCGAGTTCAGGAGCCGTTACAGTAGCGACAGCAAGGAAATCATCGTACCGTTTGATATCGACCTTGAGGACCATCCAAACATCAAATTTACGGTACCAAAACTGGGCGAAAAACGTAAACTGCTTGATCTTTCGCAAAAGAATGTGCAGTTCTTTAAAAAGGAAAAGATTGACCAGTACGAAAAGCTGAACCCGGAGATCCGTACCGAACGCTTACTTACGCAGATGATGAAAGATCTGCGTATGAACCAGCTCCCGCGCCACATTGAATGTTTCGATAACTCTAATTTCCAGGGCAAGTACCCGGTATCGGCCATTGTGGTGTTTAAGGATGGCAAGCCTTCTAAAAAGGACTACCGCCACTTTAATGTTAAAACAGTTGAAGGCCCTAACGATTTTGCTACAATGGAGGAAGCTGTACACCGCCGTTACCGTCGCTTACTGGATGATGGAACAGAATTACCTCAACTGATCGTGATTGACGGTGGCAAAGGCCAGTTGTCATCGGCTATGCATAGCCTCAAGTTATTGGGTATAGATAAAAAGGTAACCGTGATAGGCATTGCTAAACGCCTGGAGGAGCTTTATTATCCTAATGACCAGTACCCGATGTACCTCGACAAAAAATCAGAAACCTTAAAAGTGATCCAGCACCTGCGCGATGAGGCCCACCGTTTTGGCATCACCTTTCACCGTAAAAAACGCGACAAGGGCACATTGGTTACCGAACTTGAATTGATAGAAGGCATAGGCAAAACCACAGCCGAAAAGTTACTTAAATACTTTAAATCAGTAAAAAAGATCCGTGAAGCTAATGAGGAAATACTGCTTGAGGTGGTAAACCTAAAACAGGCCAAAGCTATATTGGCGTATTTTAGTACAGGGACAGAAGTTGAGCAGAGTTAATATTCTACATTAATGTACAAAAAACAAAGGCCCGGTTCAATGAACCGGGCCTTCTTTATATGGTGGAGAGTAATTTTCTTACTGGGCTATATAGAATGATTTTTGATCGCCATCCTGGTAAACGTGGATTGATTTTTTAACTACCTGGTTGTTTGTGGTGATTTCCATAGTGTATTCACCATCTTCCAAACCGTTTAATACATAACCTTTGCTTACGTCAGTTTTGCTTGGCACAACGTCTTTTAATAAAAGCTCGTTGTTTTTATTGTAAACTTTTACAATTGATTTTCCGCTTTCTGATTTTGCAAAGTCAACCTTAACACCGCGGTCGTGGTCAAGAGCTCTAAAGCTTACAACTTCTTTAGCTTTAGGGGTAACATCTATTTTACCTTCATCGGCTTTGGCTACTGTGGTAGCAAATACACCTGCAGTTAATAATACAAATAAGGCTGATAATTTTATTGAGGTTTTCATGATCGTTAGGTTTTAATGTTTTTAAATATGTTGTGTTGTTGTTTTCAATGATCAAATGAACAACTTATATTTTGATCGCTAAAAAGTGTTATACCAGCTGTTGATATAAATAGACAAAGCCCTGAAAGCACTCTGCAAACCCTAAAACTGTGGTATTTACCTCCTTTTTAGGCGTTGGTCGAAATTTGAGGGGAGTTGATAGAATGGTTTAAGCAATTGGTCAGGCGGGAGGGGGAAATCGCATATAAAATAGTCAGCAGCATCGTGCCGAATTTGTTTCGGTACCTCATAGGACAAATGGCAGATTTGCTTAGCAATTGGGATGTTGAAACAAGTTACCCATGACATAATTAAAATAGGGTCTAATGCTGAGTAGGTAAAATCCAGGGACTTTGAAGGGAAAAATGACTTTGTCCTTCTGTCATGCTGAGGCACTAAGCATCTTCTTCGCCCTGTACAGCGGCTATGCTCATTGAAGAAGGTCCTTCGTGCCTACCCATGACATGATAAATAAAGAATGTTCCCGTCAGCAGGTAAGCTTCGGGCGAAAGCGGGCAGAACAATGGCGGCCTTGAGCGCAGGAAAGGGCATAGCAAGTTTTTGCAGAAGTTCGGCTAAGTGGGTTCGAAGCGGGGCAAAATAATTGCAGTCCGTGATTCTGTCCGATTTGCAGGGCAAAGGTCTGTGCGCAAAGAAGCCTATCTGCTGACTTGACTTTTTGGATACTTTTGTGTCAAGACAAACGGCGGAGCCTTCTTGAGCACCTAAAAAAAATGAACAATAGCGAAAAACGTATCTGGCCTCGCGCGGCCAAGAGCGCGACGATGTAAATCCATAGAACAAAGGCCGTTACCTGCCTGTTGGGGATTGCTTCGTACCTCAGCAATGACGTGGTGAAGATGTCATTTCACCTTCAGAGCCCGCCGGACTTTAAACTCAACATAACTGATTGCTCTTAGGAATCATGATAAACCTTAACAGGCATATAAAACAAAACAGGCGATGAAAATTCATCGCCTGTTTTATAAAACCTCGTTTAATCTTAATCTATTAGTACTGCCAAAGGTTAAGCTCCCAATCAAGAAGGGATTTTTTGATCCTCTCCGATTCGTAAAGCTTATCAATGCCCTGGGCGTAATCTTTTATGCGTTCATCTTTGTCGTTACTTTCTTTTACGATATAACTGGTAAAGATACGTTTGATAAATACGTCATCGAAGCTTAAACCGGTGGCATCGCTGCTGCGGCTAACAACTTCTTTGGTTGCAAGTACCGGACGTGCCTCAGGGAAATAGATCCAAAAAGCAGGCTGATAATCCACATCAAGTGTACCGGTTCCTTTTGGCTTGATCAATGGGGCAATGCCTATAATGCGTGGCTCAAATACCGAACGCTGTTTGTCAAATACCCAGTCTTCCTTTATACGGAATTTAAGTACGCTATCAGGGTTAAATTCACCTGCAACCAGAGTTGATGATATAACGTTGTTGTCCTTATCGCGTTTTTCAACCACGCTGCTGTCAGATGCTAAACGACCGCGGGCCTGTGCACCTGTTAAAGGTGTAGTGAAACCGTCGCCTCCCGGGTCATCTTTTTTGCCCGGGGTTGGGTCATATGCTGTAAGCTCGCCCCTGGTAATGGCATCAAGCAATACGTCGATTAAACGTCCTTTCGGTGAAGCCAGGTACTGGTTCATCTTTTCGCGCACATCAATTTCGCGCCAAACACGTTTTGCAAATGCAACATCATTTTCACGCAGATTTGGATAAGGCGTAACCTTAGCGTTAAAGATGTTGCTTTTTTTGTAGTAGCCATCAAGCGGCCTGTCAAAAGGCTTTGCAGCAATTTTACGTGCTGTATCAAGCGGCTGCTGGCTGGTAACGTTATCTGGCTGAACCTGTACAGGTTTCTGTGTTGTTTGTTTTGTTCTCGCTGTGGTTGTTTTTTTTGCAGGAGGCCTTTTGGTGCGCTTTTTCTGTGCATAAGCACTAACACAAGCAAGGCACAGGATAACAACTAAAATTCTCTTTTTCATACGCCTTTAATTTGCGGATAATACAATCGGGTCAAGTGACCGCGGTGAATGGTCAGGACCTACCGCGATGATATCCTTAAATATAACCGTAGTTCCTGGGGTAACTGTATTTAAAGCACTGTGCATAGCGCTGGTTAATTCGCCGCCCGATCCTGATAAGATAATAGCATCCTGGCGTGGTTTTACAACCAGCATAGTAAAGTGCGTTACGTTAAATTTAGCATCAAAGTCAAAGTTATCAAGCTGGGCAAAAAGCCTGTCCTGAGCTTTGATATTGGCCGAGCTGGTGTTACCACCGCTTTTGCCTGCAAACTGTGGTTTAGGATCAGGGATCCTCTTGATGCGGAACTCTGTTGAACCTAATACCATACCTTTTTCGCCGGTAACAGTAAGCGTTGTTTTACCAATACTGCTTACCGTAGCAGTGTAATGACCGCCTGATCCGCTTAATGAGCCACTGCTCATCCTTAAGTTGATGCTTCCGGTTGGAACACCTGGTGCCGATACTGAGATCGGGTTAGGTACACCAATATAAAGTACATTCATTTTATCAGGAGAAACTACTGCTGATGGCCTTGCAACCATATAAGAAGCCGTAATAGGATAGGTCTTCGGCGGGCCTTCAACCTGTTTGACACTTAATTGCCCTGTCCAGGTATGTAAACCCTCTCCACTTGCTGTAGTTGTATAAGTACCCACACCATTAGATGTTGGTATCGACGAGCCACCTACAGTAATTGATGGATTTGAATTTTGATCATATGCAGTTAAAAATATTTCAGCTTTATATTGCTGGCCTGCTATCACATAGCTGCTTGGCGCAACCGCAACAGCCTTAAATTGATTTAAGGTAACCTGTGCTTGATCAATTTTACCCAATATCTTTTTTACAACCTCATTTTCGGCATTTTTATTATCGGCTTGTACTTTAGCTAAAGTTGTTAAAGCGGCACCCAATGGAATACCATCGCCAAAATAAGCTTCCTGCCAGTCCTTACTTGGAAAACCTTTACGTTTAGGCGGGTCTATCGCGTTTAAAGAAAAGTTAACACCAACGCTATCTTTACCCAATAGGTTCATCAAACGGGTTCTGGTACTCTCTATTTTTTCTTTCAGCGCATCGGCCTTTTTATGAACGATCATGATATTGGCAGAGATATCCAGGTTATCTCTCGCGCTAACATCATTAATATCCGGATTGATGCCGCCGCCGGCATCTATCATTTCTTTCTTTAATGCCTCTACATAACCATTAAGCTCATCTGCTGTTTTACTTGCCTCTTTGGCTCTTGCTAACAACAGAGCTGCCTTTTCAGGCTGTTCCTTCATTTTCGAACCTTCAAACGCAGTGTAAGTATTATCGAGGCTCGTTTTAACGTTCGCCCTCGATTGGTCTAAGCTATTCGTAATATTTTTGAATGAATCCAGCAAACTATCCGGTACGTTAAGGGCAATAAGGCCCAATAGTACCAGGTATAGTATACCTATCATTCGCTGTCTTGGGGTTTCCTTACCTCCGGCCATGTATTCTAAATCTTTATCTGGTAATCAATTAATTAATTATAATTAAACACGTGGCTGGTTCATGGCAGTAAGCATGTTACCATATATGGAGTTTAATGATGCCAGGTTTTTAGCTAAACGACCAACCTCTTCTTTAAACTGTTTTGAATCATCCATTGATTCATTAAAGTTGTTCATGGTAAGTGCCAGGTTCTGGTAAAATTTATTCATTGATTTTAAGTGCGCACTTGAGTCCTGTAATTCAAGTTCGTACACTGCGTTAAGGGCAGAGAGATTTTTAGCCAGTTGGTTAACCTGGTCGTGGTAAGCTTTTGAATCAATATTTGAGTTAGCCATTTCGGTTAAATTAGCCGATGCCTTTTCAAATGAATTGCTCAGCTTATCATAACTTGCAGTTGCATCTTTAACTTTAGCAGTAAAAGCTATAGTAGCTTCGCCCGCGTCAGTAACGCGTGATATGGCCGCTACTTTATCGCCAAATGTGCGTAAACCATCACCGAGGCTGCGTACCAGTTCAGGACCAATTTTAGCGTCTTCCATCATTTTATCCAAAGCAGCAGTTGTAGAAGGACCGGCATTACTGCCACCGCCCCTAACAGTTGCTGTTGGCAACTCACCTTTGAAATCTTCGCTTAATTCAGGATAAACACGTACCCAGTCAATTTCTTTATCCTCCCTTTGTAAACCTAAAATAAGGAACAGTAATGCTTCGGTTCCTAAACCGATCCTGATAAATGTTGATGCAAATTGTAAGTGTTCTATTTTAAATAACAGACCGATAATTACTACGGTTGCACCTATTGATATTACGTTCCCAATTCCGAATGGTTTTTTCTTTCCAGCCATAATAATTCAGAAATAACTTTTTTATTTTTTGATTTGATTGTTGCTTGCCTTAACTAATCCTAATTAGCGTTTGTCTGTAATATCGCGACCCAAATAGTGGGTGACGCAGCGGAAACCGATGTATGATTTAGCGGTATCCTGGTATTCGTAGGTCCGGGTTGAGTTTTGAAGAAAATATCCTATATCTTTCCATGATCCGCCGCGCACAACTTTACGTTTCAACACTTCGGGATCGGTTGATTTAGCTTCGTAATTAAAGGTTGGTGCAAGGTCATGCACAAATGTTGATGCTGATTCGTCAAAAGCAGATAGTGTCCATTCGGCCACGTTGCCTGCCATGTTATATAAACCGTAATCGTTAGGGAAATATGAACGAACTGGCACTGTATATGCGCCACCATCATCTGTATAATTACCACGGCCAGGTTTAAAGTTTGCTAATAAGCAGCCTTTAGCATTTTTAATGTAAGGCCCACCCCATGGATAATCGGTACCGATCCTGCCGCCACGTGCCGCATACTCAAACTCAGCTTCTGTAGGTAAGCTATAAGGAGCGCGGCGTGCTAAGTGACGTTTATCTTTATAAGCATCATTATAGCGTGTACGCCATACGCCGTAAGCGCGGGCCTGCCTCCAGGTTACGCCCACAACAGGATAGTTACGGAAGGCCGGATGTGAAAAATAGCTTTCAACCATTGGTTCGTTTGCGGCGTATGAAAAGTCGCTCAACCAAACTAATGTATCAGGATATACCGGCACAGTATCACGTACAATGAAATCAGAACGGTGTTTTGATTTGTCATTATGATGATCCGCCGCATCACGCAAAGTAAACAGCGCATAGTTATATTTCAGCAAACGTACATCAACCTCATTACGGTCAAATACACGGTCGTCGCCCTGGTAATACATACCCTGCAATTTTTGAGCATTGCTTGCCTGGCCGTTCTTACTGCTCCAAATAGGATTTTTCTTTACATAATCCCAGTTAATGAACTTTTTGCCGCCATTGTTGTTGCCGGCTCCTGCTTTAGGCTGGATAAAATATTTATTATCGTTGATATAACTGCTAATTGCTATTGAATCGCGAACCCAGTTAACAAACATCTTGTACTGGCTGTTGCTGGTTTCGGTTTGATCCATAAAAAATGGCGAAACAGTAACCTGTTTGGTTTGCGCTATCTGGGCAAATGTTACGTCCTGATCGGTTTGCCCCATAAGGAAACTGCCACCAGGAATATAAACCATGCCGTAAGGAACTTCAGCCCTGAACGACCTTGCAGGCACACCTACAACCTCACCCCTGTCACCGCCGCCGCGGCCACAACCACTTAATACACTACCTGCTAAAACTACTACTAAAAAGTATATCTGCTTCATTTTACAATTCAAAATCAGTTATATAACTATAACACAATGCGACGCCCGAATATATTACATTTTACTCAATGTAAGCTATAAAAAACGATATTTTGGCCCTATGAATCGATAAACTGTATATATATCTTATCAATACTGCACAAAACGCCATATAATTAACAAACCGCTAACCAATTGTTAATATGACAATTAGTTAGCGGTTGTACGGGTAAATATGGTAAAAAGTTGCAGTCGGGTTAAATAAATTTCTAATTTATTTATTCACGAGCTTTACATACTGCTCAATAGCCATGGTCATTGATGGTGCACCCGGGGTTGGAGCAGGTATATCCAAAATCAAATCAGCCTCAAGCACAGCCTTATGGGTGGTTGCACCAAAGGCAGCAATGCGTGTATTATTTTGTTTAAAGTCGGGAAAGTTTTTATACAACGATTGTATACTTGACGGACTAAAAAATGCGATAACATCGTAAAACACATCAGCAAGATCAGAAAGATCGCTGCAAACTGTGCGGAAAAGTACCGCAGGAGTAAAGTTATACCCATTCTCCAGCAAAAAGCGCTGCGTTTCCTCTGCAGCAACATCCGAGCATGGATAAAGGAATTTTTCGGACGAATGTTTTTTCAATACCTCAGCAAGATCGGCAGCTGTTTGCTTGCCAAAAAATATTTTACGCTTACGGTACTGGATGTACTTTTGCAGATAAAGTGCTATGGTTTCTGAAAGACAAAAGTATTTCATTTCAACAGGCACCTCAAAACGCATCTCCTCGCATATGCGAAAAAAATGATCGGCCGAGTTACGACTGGTAAAGATCACTGCGCTGAAATCAGCCAGGTTGATCTTCTCTTTTCTGAAGTCCTTTGCGGGCACGCCCTCAACATGAATAAATGATCTGAAATCAATTTTCAGGTTAAGCTTTTTAGCCAGCTCGGCATAAGGATTTTTATCATTTTCGGGTTTAGGCAAGGTAACCAGTATGCTTTTAACCTTTTTCTTTCTATCTTCCAATTCAGTGCTTTTAATAACCTAAATTTTAATATTCAATGCCTTTATTAAAATCAAAACAGGGCAAATTTCGAGGGCACAAAGATACGTAAATAAATAAAACTTATGAAATCGAAAGGTAGAAATTATATTTACGCTGCTCCTGATGTATTGCCATATAAAAATTACGATGATTATAATGAGTGTTGCGGTCAGTAATACCGGAATATATTGCGCCCCAAGCAAGCTGAAGCAAATAACTACCGGCAAAAAAACAAACGCAATGTTGAAATAGGTAAGATGGAGAATGTTAAGGTATTCGCTCACCAGCTTATTAATATCAAACACAAACCCTAAAAACTTGAGTATTAAAAACTTGAGCGAAAATAATACTATAATTACAATGGTAAGAAAAGTGAACAGACCGCTTCCTGCAATTTTATAGTAAACGCCCTTGTATGCGGCCAGCTGGTATAAAAATAAACTGAACGTAGCGCAAAATAATAAAAACAAACCCAGGAAAGCCCATGAGCTAACCGGGCTCTCTTCTTTACCTGCTATTGAAAGCACACGTTTACTGTAAAAAGAAGTAAACACGTTGCTTACGTCTTTGCTCAGGGCGAGGTTAAGAATAGCTGTATATAACAGCATGGCAATAATGATCACAATAACCCAGGGATCGCGCGAGGGGCGGCTATGGCCTTCCATTACCCGGCTTTTTGACCTGGCGTGAAGGTCCAGAAAGCCGTAGCCATGATATAACTCCTGTGCAAAAACGCTGTCGGCATATGCGGCGCGCATGGCGGCATCAGGTGCCCTGAGGTAACGCATGGCAACAGAGTCGGCAATAAACTTATCCCTGTTTTGCATGGCGTTAGCCACCGAATCAAGTACCGAATTGCCGGGACGAAAAGCACGTACAGGCGATTTTAAAGGCGTATCAACTACCGTTGAATCCTGTTGCGCAAAAGCAGCAGCATTCAGCAAAAAAAGCAGGCAACACCAAATAACCAAACGGATCCTCAAAGCTTAAAACGGGGCTTATTATTTTTTGCAAAAGTAGGGTAATTATCTGAACCAGAATTTCATGAATTGATATTTTTTTGAATTTATTTTGAGGCTCAAATCGATGCCTTTTCATTCAAATCCCGAAACTAAACTGTACTATCCGATAACCCCGGTAGCTGCCCAAAACACAAGGTAGCCGGCTTTATCTTTGCTTATGATAACTCTTTTAAGAACCCGCTTCGGATCGGGGTGGATATTCAATACATCAATGTTATGATGATCGCTTTCGGTCATCTTATTTCCAGGCCCCCATTTGGCCAGATCATGTACCGCGTAACTCAGGTTAGTATCACCTTCGGGGATATCATTATAATAATCGGGCAAGGTAAAATCTTTGACCTCGTTACCATCAACATAAGTTAGTGTAATATGCAGTTG
>Ga0163162_10006581_pt1 | contig 11260 bp, 6 predicted proteins | sample S55metaG_FD_115310 | JGI IMG/M metagenome (GOLD analysis project Ga0163162, IMG submission 115310) | Switchgrass rhizosphere microbial communities from Kellogg Biological Station, Michigan, USA - S5-5 metaG | ecosystem: Host-associated > Plants > Roots > Rhizosphere > Soil | place: USA: Michigan...
GACATCAAGAAAGGCGCGATGGTCGTTCCGCAGGAAGCCGTAAACGAGTTGCAGGGCAGTTTTCAGGTCGCAGTTGTCGATGAAAACAACAAGGTCAACATTCGTCCGGTAAAAGTGGGCGAACGCATCGGCGCTTGGTGGGAAGTGACCGACGGCCTGAAACCGGGCGACAAGGTCGTCGTGCAAGGATTACAAAAGGCGCGCGAAGGATCGACCGTGACGGTAAAGGAATGGACGCCGCCGGCCGACCAGGTCGCTGCGACAACCCCGACACCTTCCCCCTCGGAACGCTGAGCCATGTCCGAGTTCTTCGTTAGGCGACCAATCGTCGCAATCGTCATTGCAATCCTGATGACGCTGATTGGCGGTGTCTGCATCCTGGCATTGCCGATTGCGCAATATCCGAAGATCGCCCCGCCGGAGATTCAAGTGCAAACGCACTACACCGGCGCAGACGCGCTCACGATCGAGCAATCGGTTGCGGCGCCGATCGAGCAACAGATGAGCGGCGTCGATAACATGAATTACATGTATTCGATCAACGCCAACAGCGGCGACATCCGATTGATCGTCAATTTCGACGTCGCGACCGATCCGAACATCGATCAAGTCCTGGCGCAGCTTCGCGTGGCGCAAGCGCAATCGCAGTTACCCGCCGACGTGAATAACTACGGCATCACGGTTAAGAAATCGACCACGGCGCCACTGATGCTGATCTCGCTCTTTTCGCCTAAGGGCAGTTACGACGGAACTTTTCTCGCCAATTACGGCTACATTAATCTCTTCGATCCACTGACACGCGTGCCGGGAATTGGCAATGTGCAGATTTTCGGCGCCGGCCAATACGCTATGCGCCTCTGGGTCAAGCCGGATCAACTGGCAAAGCTCGGCATTACTGTGCCGGACATCATCTCTGCAGTGCAGAAGCAGAACACGGTGAATCCCGCCGGCCAAATCGGTGGCGAACCTATTCCGAGCGGGCAGAAATTCACCTACACCGTGCGCGCGCGGGGAAGACTGCAAACGCCGGAGGAATTTGGGGAGATTGTGGTCAGGGCGAATTCGGACGGTTCCTTTGTGCGGGTGAAAGACATCGCGCGCATTGATCTCGGCGCGCAGACCTACAATATTAAAGGGCGACTCAACGGACAGCCTGCCGCCATTCTCGCTGTCTATCAGCTGCCCGGCACCAATGCGGTAAAAGCCGCGCAAGGCGTGCGGCAGCTGATGGCCGAAGCCAGGCAACGTTTCCCCGCGGACATGGATTTCGCAGTGTCTCTCGATCAAACTCTTTCGGTCACGGAAGGCTTGAACGACATCGTTAAGACGCTCTTTGAGGCGCTCGCGCTGGTCGTGATCGTGGTATTCATTTTTTTGCAAGGCTGGCGCGCGACGCTGATTCCACTGTGCGCCGTTCCCGTGTCCTTGATTGGAACGTTTGTGCTGTTCCCCTTGTTCGGGTTCTCGATCAATACCCTTTCTCTCTTTGGCCTGGTGCTGGCGATTGGGCTTGTGGTGGACGACGCGATTGTCGTGGTCGAAGCCGTTGAGCGCCATATCGAAGAAGGAATGTCGCCGCGCGAAGCGACGCTGCAGGCGATGCGCGAAGTGTCCGCCCCGGTAATTGGTATCGCCCTGGTGCTTTCCGCGGTCTTCGTGCCGACGGCCTTTCTGCCTGGCATCACCGGACGCTTGTATCAACAGTTCGCCCTAACGATCGCGATCTCCGTCATCTTCTCCGCGTTCAACGCGCTTTCACTGAGTCCGGCGCTCGCTTCGATCTTGCTGCGGCCGCGAAAAAAGACGCGCGGCCCCTTGGGGTGGTTCTACGATCGATTCAATCGCGTATTTGCCAGCGCGACTCATGGATATGTGAACTGGTCGCGCCTCGCGATCCGAAAAGCGGTGCTTAGCTTCGCTCTGCTCGCAGTGCTCGCAGTCGGCGCAGGACTGTTTGGATCGCGATTGCCCAGTGGATTCCTACCGGAAGAAGACCAGGGTTACGTATTTCTCGCGTTACAATTACCAGACGCCTCCTCGCTTGAGCGAACTGATGCCGCGGCTCGCAAAATCGAAGACATTCTTAGCAAGATTCCGGGCGTCAAGTACACGACCAGCGTGGTTGGATTCAGTCTCCTAAGTCTGGTCTCAAACACCTATAGCGCTTTCTTCTTCGTTAACTTTAAACCTTGGAGCGAACGAACCAAGCCGGAAGAACAATACACCGCCATCAAGGCGAATATTAACAAACAGCTCGCCGGCCTTAGTGAAGGTCTGGCTTTCGCTTTTCCGCCGCCCGCCATTCCGGGGGTGGGCACTTCCGGCGGATTCCAATTCATATTAGAAGATCGCGGCGGCAGAGATGTCGCCTTTCTCGCTCAAAATGTGAAGACGTTTGTGGACGCGGCGCGGAAAAGGCCGGAGCTAGCGACGCTTCTTCCGACGTTTCTCCCGAACGTCCCGCAGGTCTTGGTCGATGTCGATCGTGACAAAGTTGTCAAGCAGGGCATCGATCTCACCTCGGTTTATCAAACGCTACAGACGTTCATGGGTGGCTTTTTTGTGAACTACTTCAACCGCTTCGGCCGAACATGGCAGGTGTATGTAGAAGCGGAAGGTGAGTATCGGACTGACGCGAAGAACGTAGGCCAATTCTTTGTGCGAAACGCGAACGGCGATCCCGTCTCGCTCGATGCCATCTCCACCATAAAAAACATTTCCGGCCCGGAATTCACGTTGCGGTATAACGAATACCGCTCGGCCCAAATCAATGGTTCGGCCGCAGAAGGCTACAGCTCGAATCAGGCGATGGCCGCGCTCGAAGAAGTCTTCCGCCAAACGATGCCCAAGGAAATGGGTTACGACTACCTCGGCATCTCGTATCAGGAGAAAAAAGCGCAGCAAGGTGTTTCGCCAACACTGGTTTTTGGAATGTCGCTTCTTTTCGTTTTCCTGATTCTGGCCGCGCTGTATGAGAGCTGGTCGCTGCCGTTCAGTGTGCTGTTAGGCACACCCGTGGCGGTGTTCGGCGCGTTCCTCACACTCTGGCTCCGCGGTATGCAAAACAACATCTACGCGCAAATCGGTCTCATCATGCTTATCGGTCTGGCGGCCAAGAACGCGATCCTTATCGTCGAATTCGCCAAGGACGAATACGAAAAAGGTAAACCGCTGATCGACGCCGCCCTCGAAGGAGCCCGGCTGCGCCTGCGACCCATTCTCATGACTTCCTTCGCGTTCATCTTTGGCTGTCTGCCGCTTTGGTTTGCGCACGGCTCGGGCGCGGTTGCTCGGCGTGTGCTCGGATCGACTGTTATCGGTGGAATGATCGCCGCCTCTGCGATCGCGATCTTCCTGATTCCAGTGACGTTTTATGTGATTGAGCGACTGTTCGCCGGTCGCAAGCCCTCCGAACCAAAAGCAAACCCGGAGAAGGCCGAATCTCCGGTTCCTGCCTAGGAAACACAACCGTTCGCTCTCGATACGAGCTTGATAAGTCCGCCATCGCGTCGTCCGGATTCTTTTTTGGCCTAATCGTTACCGGAGTCGTCTCCAATTACGTCCGGCTGGAACGCACCATTAAGGATCGGGATCCAAGGCAGTTTGATGCTGACATTGCAGCAGCTGCTTGAAAGAATTGGCGAGCGATGAAGCCGATTCGACTCGAACTGGTTGATGGCGCAATTCTCGTCGTCTATTTCGCCTTCGTCTTGGGGATCGGATTTTTCCTCAAGCGCCACATGCGTTCGAGCACCGATTTCTTCCTGTCGGGCCGATTGATTCCCACGTGGGTGGCGGGGTTGGCGTTTCTTTCTGCCAACCTCGGCGCGCAGGAAGTCATCGGCATGGCTGCTTCCGGCGCGAAGTACGGGATTATGACGAGCCATTTCTACTGGGTGGGCGCGATTCCGGCGATGGCGTTCGTCGCAGTGTTTATGATGCCGTTCTACTACGGGTCTAAGGCGCGCTCGGTCCCTGAGTATCTCAAACTGCGGTTCGACGAGAAGACGCGCACGCTCAACGCCGTGACCTTCGCGGTGATGACCGTGTTTTCCTCCGGTATCTCGATGTATGCGATGGCACTGCTGCTCAATCTGATCCTGGGATGGGATTTCAATGTCAGTGTCTGGCTCTCCGCCATCATTGTCCTGCTTTACATCTCGTTAGGCGGATTAACCTCCGCGATCTACAATGAAGTGATGCAGTTTTTTTTGATTGTGGCCGGGTTTATCCCGCTCGTCTTTCTCGGATTGCGCGATGTCGGCGGCTGGAGCGGATTGCAGACTCGACTGGGAGAAGTGGCCGCGGCGCAACATTTCGCGCCCGGGGCTTTTTCCCAATCGTGGAGATTCATGGGAAGCGCCTCCGAAAACCCGATGGGCGTCGAATGGTTCGCCATGCTCATGGGTCTCGGGTTCGTGCTCTCGTTCGGTTATTGGTGCACGGATTTTCTTGTCATTCAGCGGGCCATGGCGGCGCACTCAATGGCCGCGGCCCGGCGCACGCCTTTGGTCGCGGCCGTGCCCAAAATGTTGTTCCCGTTTCTCGTGATTTTGCCGGGCATGATCGCCATTGCCTTGACTCAGCATCACGGCGCGAGCGGTTTCGCTTTGCCTAACAAACCGGACGGCTCGCTCAATTACGACCTGGTCATCCCGCTAATGCTTCGGCATTACTTTCCGTCGGGCATCCTTGGCCTCGGCCTGACCGCGCTCATGGCTTCATTCATGTCCGGCATGGCGGGCAACGTGACCGCATTCAATACTGTGTGGACCTACGACATTTACCAGGCGCATATCCGGCCACAGGCGAGCGACTCCAATCTGCTCTGGATGGGTCGTGCCGCCACTGTTATCGGAATTGTGATCAGTGTGGGCGCCGCCTATTTCGCCGCGCACTTCAACAACATCATGGATTTGCTTCAGCTGGTTTTTGCCTTCGTGAATGCGCCGCTCTTCGCCACGTTTCTCCTTGGGATGTTCTGGCGGCGCACGACTGGGCACGGCGCTTTCGTCGGCCTGCTCAGCGGCATCATGGCTGCCGCTATTCACCACGGCCTGACGCAACCGGCCGGCGCGCTCACTTTGGTCAAGGGCGGCTGGCTTGGTCATGTAGTCCGGACCTATCCGAGCGAGATGGCGCAAAATTTTTGGACGGCCATCTTCGCCTGGACCAGTTGTTTCGTCGTTACGATTCTTGTTTCGCTAATCACGCGACGCAAGAAATCAGACGCGGAGCTGGCTGGCCTTGTTTCCTCGCTTACTCCGCGCATTCTCGAAACCGAAACAATTTGGTACCAGCGTCCATTTATGCTCGGCATTTTCGTTCTTATCCTGGTACTGATCCTGAACGTCATTTTCTGGTAAAGATCGATGAGCTTCTTCGATTTGCGACTTCCGCTGGGCTGGCTGTTTGTCATCCTTGGCGCTCTTGTCGTTTGCGCTGGTTTTCGGCCGCCCGTTACATCCGAGGGGTGGTCGTTAGGAATCAACGTCGACCTGATCTGGGGAGGAGTAATGATTGGCTTCGGCGTTATCTGCCTGTGGCTCACTGCTCGCCACAAGCGCAGACGGCAACGCGCCGATTCGGTTCCCTCGAAATGACGTTTGGGAACGTTCCGGCCTCGACTCCCAGGACGAGAGCGTCGGCGATGCGGCTAAGCTCGTTAGGTCTGATCACGTATTTAAGATTGGGTCGCAGATACAAATATGGCGTCGCCTATCTGATGATTGACCTCAATATCGATTTCGTTCGTTTGACCTGAAATATGGGCTGATTGCTGGGCCTTGCGCATGGTGCTGCTGAACCATGCTGAATAAAAACCGAGCGACGTTTTATCGTTAGGCCGACACGAAATTAATCCCTCGTAGATCAGGCCCCATTCAAATAATAGGGCATCGCACTTTTGTCCTCATCCGGGGACACAACAAATGTCACGAATGCATTCAGTCCGCGATTTGTGCTCGCGGTGGACAAGCTTCCCATCACGCCCGGCAGAATATGACAATAAGGGACCGGACCGTTAGGCTGGGGACCGATTAGCCGCAGGCGGTATGGAAACGACAAACGCGATTCTGCTCCGTAAACGGAAGCTGAGTGACACCAGCCTGATCATCTCGTGGTGCACGGAGTCGTTCGGCAATCTTGAGACGGTCGCGAAGGGCGCGCGCCGGCCGAAGAGTGTCTTTGCGGGCAAGCTCGATCTTTTTTTCGCAGCGGAGGTTCAATTCAAGCGCAGCCGCAGATCGAATCTGCACACCCTCACCGAGGTCGTCTTGCGCAATCCATTTGGCGGCATCCGCGAAAACTATCTGCGCACCCAGGTCGCTTCCTATTTTGTCGAGCTGGTCGAGATCAGTACCGAGCCAGAGCATCCCGCTCCGGAGCTTTTTCATCTCTTGCAACGCGCCTTTGGTTTTCTCGACAGTCACGACGCCACTCGCCGGGCCGTGCAGCATTTCGAGACAGAGCTGGCCCGTTGCGCGGGCGTGCACGACTCCGCCAAGTTGAAGGGCGACCCGGCCGTGGCACTGGGTGCACTTTTTGGCCGGCTGCCGCGCGCCCGTGCAGCGTTGCTCAAAGCCCTTTCCTAAAACTACTGGCCGAGAGCCGACGTTTGGTTAAGCTCATCAACCTATGAAAAAACTCCTGCTCGCCGCGTTCCTGTGCGGTTCCATTCTCACCGCCCGTGCTGACGACACCTATAAAATCGATCCCGTTCATTCTGCGATCAGTTTCAAGGTGCGACACTTTTTCAGTTACGTGAACGGCAGCTTCAAGAAGTTCGAAGGCACGATCAACGTCGATCCCGATCATCCCGAAAAATCGTCCGTCACGGCCACGATTGACGTTGCCAGCATCGACACGAAAAATGACAAGCGCGATGCGGATCTGCGCACCGAACAATTCTTCGATGCCGCAAAATACCCGACCATCACTTTCAAAAGCAAGAGCGTGAAACAAACCGGCGCTGACAGCGGTGACATTCTGGGCGATCTCACGATGCACGGCGTGACGAAGGAGATCACGCTCCACGTTAAGTTCCTTGGCAAAGGCAAAGGAATGGGGGGCAATTCAATCAGCGGCTGGCAGGTTACTCCGGACCCGATCAAGCGCAGCGAGTACGGACTGACCTGGAGCAAGGCGGTCGAGGGCACCTCGGTGGTGGGCGAAGAGGTCACGATCTCGATCGACATCGAGGCGGACAAAGCTCCCTAACGAGCCGGTGTGTGGCGTCCGCTGTCTCAGCGGATTCTACAGCCGTGTCCCGGGATGCGCTGCGACAGCGCACACTACATTAGCCCTTCATCCCCGTCAGCGTTACGCCGCGCAAGAAGTAGCGCTGGGCGAAAAAGAAAATCGCAATCACGGGCAGCGTCATGAGGAGCGAGCCGGCCATGACCATGCCCATGCCTTTGGCTGTGCCGGGATTCGAGACCTGCACCTGAAAGGCGTAAAGCCCGAAGGAGAGCGGGTAGAGCCGCTGGTCGGCCAGGTAAATCAGCGGCATCATGAACTCGTTCCAGGTGGCGAGAAAAGTGAAGATGGCAATCGCGGCGAGGGTTGGCCTAACGAGGGGGAGCATGATGTGCCAGTAGATGCGGAGAAAGCCGCAGCCGTCGAGGCGGGCCGCGTCCTCCAGGTCGCGTGGGATGCCTTTGAGGAATTGGCGGAGGAGAAAAACGTAAAAAGCCGGCGCGACGAAACTCGCGATCCAAAGTGGCTGGAGAGTGTTGTACCAACCAAGCTTTTGCATGATGAGGAATTGGGGAATCATCGTTACCTGGGCGGGAATCATCATGGTCGCGAGGAGGAGCGCGAAGCAGAAGCTCCGTCCCGGCCACTGCAAACGCGCAAAGCTGTACGCGACTAACGAGCAACTCAAAAGCGTTCCAATCAGATTCAGGATGACGAGAAACAAACTCGTTCCGACATAACGCCAGAACGGGATCTGATCGAAGGTCAGCCGATAGTTGCGCTGGATCTTGGCCCACCAGGCCTGAAGTTGCGTGCTGCGATGCAACTCCAGCGTCACCTTAAGTTCGTTAGGCGTAGTAGTAGCTGGGGGTGGCGACCCCGAGCGCGCCACGGGTTCCAGCAGCGTCCAGGTCCTGATCTTGGTCGGCCGATCGTCTGGTCCGCGTTCCTGCCAGGTATCGACGACCCATTCATGATCCGAAAGCGGCAACGTCCGGGCCGCTGCGTAACGCTGACCGTTCTTCTCGATGAAAAGCTGGAGGGCATGCCAGGTATCATCGTATTGCAGTCCGAGTTGCAGCCGATGAAGGCGGGCGAGCGGGAAAGTGGTCCGGAAAGTCTGGCTGAGTGTAACCGTGCTCCCTGGCACGAAATCATAATGCAACTCGGCAAATGGTTGGTTAGGCGTGCCGGCCGCGAGCAATTGCGCCTTCGCCGTGCCGCTGATCTGCCACGCGGTGGCAGCGGCGCTTGCCGGTACGAGCAAATCCTCGTGCTGGTCATAGGACTGGACGCGCAACGCTCCCAGGCACAAGACACGGCGCAATTGCGCAACGACCTCCGCAATCATGGCTGGCGAAAGCAAGGGCGCGATCGCGGCGTGCAATTGTTCGGCCGATTGTTCCCAGACTTCGCCCGGCAGCCTGCTCAACAGCCGGGCATAAAGGCCGCGCGCGGTTTGGTGCCGCAATTGCGCGGGCGGCAGATCGTTAGGCCAGGGATAATTTGCCGCGGCCAGGTCCTTTTCGATTAGCCCGACCGTTTCTTCCAGGCGCGGTCCGCGCAGATCGTCGAACAACCGGTCGTCCAGATAGGGCGATTGCAGGCGCGGGATGGGACGTTGTGGGAGAAGGGTGAGCGTCTCGCTAAAGAGCTCGCGATCGAGTTTGGCCGAGGTCGCTGCCATCCAGAGAAACGGCCAGACAAAGATAAGCGAGCCGACAAGGAGAAGGCCGTAGATGAGAACGGTGCGGAGGTGCTTCACGGGGTGTTTCGGCGGGTCGGAATCGAAACAAACGGGACGCGCAGAAGCGCGTCCCTCCGGAGAGGCATGCTTCCGCAGGTCCACGGTGAGCGCTTACTCGCCTTCATAGTGCACCCAGCGTTTCGAGAATTTCAGTTGCAAAATCGTCAGGCCAAAAACGATCAGGAACAGGAACCAACCGAGAGCGGAAGCGTAGCCCATTTGCAGAAAACGGAAGGCGCTGTTGAAAAGGTGGTAGGCGTAAAAGAGGGTCGAATCAATCGGCCCGCCCTGGGTCATGATGAAGGCCTGGGTGAAAATTTGAAGAGTCGCGATCAACCCCATGATGAGGTTGAAAAAAATGTAAGGCGAAAGGAGCGGCAGCGTGATGTAGCGAAAACGCTGCCACCCATTCGCGCCGTCGAGCGCGGCCGCCTCGTAATAGGTCTCACTGATTCCCTTCAGACCGGCCAGCCAGATGATCATCCCGCCGCCGGCGGCCCACAATCCCATCAGAATGAGCGCGGGTTTGCTCGTGTGCTCGTCTTGCAGCCAGTTGGGTCCGTGGATCCCAAAGCTCGCGAGGAAGGCGTTGAGCAGGCCGGCATTGGGATTGAAAATCCAGAGCCAGAGAATGCTCGCCGCCACTGCCGGCACGATCGACGGCAGGTAAAAAAAAGTGCGCCAAACCGCGACGCCGCGGATCTCGAGATTGAGGAGGAGCGCGATGCCGAGACTGAGGGCCATGCCTAACGGAATCCCGATGATCATGTAGGCGGTGTTACCGACCGATTTCCAAAACAACCGGTCGCCCGTGAACATCCAGTGGTAGTTGGCGAACCCGACGAAACGCGCCGGGTTCAGAATGTCGTAGTCGCAAAAACTGATGATGATGGAAAAAAGAATCGGACCACCCGTGAGGGCGATGAAGCCGATGACCCAGGGCGAAGCGCAGAACCAGCCGCCGCGCCATTGTGAACGGAAATAACGGCTGCGCGTGCCTTCGACGGCCGCGGCCCCGCCGCCCCCAGGTCTTGTTTCCCACCAGTAGACGAGCGCCGCGCCGAGCGCGATGAGGGTGAGATAAACTGCGATGAAATACTTCCAGGGGACGAGCGGACCGCGCGGCGGACTGAGTGCGCGATCGAGCTGGCGCTGCACGGCTTGATTCGCCTCCTCGAGCGCAGCCCGCGGTGTGAGTTTGTGAAAGATGGCGTTTTCGGTCGCCCGTTTTTGTTCGTTGAAGAGCAATTGCCCAACCGGCGTGACCGGACGGATGGGCGAATGATCGAGCAACCGGTTCAACAACTGCACGCCATCGCGGAGCTTCGGCGGAATCGATGGATTGCCTGCGACATATTTCTGGAAAAGCCACTCATTGATTTTTCGATTGGCATTTTGCGTCGGCACGAAAACCAAGCCCTGGCTGCCCAACTGCAGGCGGTTCGCTTCCGCGATCACTTCCGCCGAGCGCTGGCTGGCGAGAAATTTCAGCAGCTCCCAAGCGCCTTCCTTGTGCCGGGCAGTTGCGGGGATGGCGTAACACCACCCGCTCACCCAGCTCATTCCGCTGCTCTCGCGCGCGGCGGCCGCAGTCGGCATCGGCGGCGGCGCCACGCCGTAGTTCAGATTGCCACCATACTGGGCGAGCGCCTCCGGAAAACTCCAGTAACCATCGATCTTTAGCGCCACCTTCCCGCTCACGAAAGGATCGAGCTGCCCGGTCTGGGCGCTGCTTTGAAAAGCAAAGACGGCAGGCGCCCCGCCTAACGAATCATAAACGCGCGTCATCCATTCCAATGCTTCCAGCACTGGCGGGGTGTTCAGAGTCACGTGCCGCCGATCCGCGCTGAGGAATTCGCCCCCTCTCATCCAGGCGTAGAGATAGAGCCAGGCATTACCGTAGTTCGGCGCGAACCCCAACCGCGTGATCGCACCGCTCGCGTTACGTTCCGTCAACTTCACCGCCATCTCGGCAAGCTCGTCCCAGGTCTGAGGCGGGCGCGCCTCGCCCCGCGCATCCACAAATCCGCCGCGCTTGAGCAGATCCTTGTTGTAGAAAAGAGCGCGATCATCGACTCGCTCGGGCACGCCATAAGTCCCGCGATCGCCCGTCACGGGATCGGTGTAGAGAACTTCCTCCCAGCAGGAGCGATAATAATTTTCCGGCCGGATCGCATCTGGATGGGTGCTCGCAGCTTCGCGGGCGAGAAAGGAATCGAGCTTCGCAAAAGCGCCGCGCGCCGCCCATTCACTCACTGCGTAGCGATCGAACAAGATGACGTCGGGCGGTTGGCCGCCGGCCACGCTGACCAGGAA
>Ga0163162_10006583_pt1 | contig 11257 bp, 8 predicted proteins | sample S55metaG_FD_115310 | JGI IMG/M metagenome (GOLD analysis project Ga0163162, IMG submission 115310) | Switchgrass rhizosphere microbial communities from Kellogg Biological Station, Michigan, USA - S5-5 metaG | ecosystem: Host-associated > Plants > Roots > Rhizosphere > Soil | place: USA: Michigan...
GTGCCCTGGCTTTTTCTTTTGAACAAACTAACGTCCATCTTACCAAAGCGGTAGGCAAAATTCAGTCTTACCATTTGCGGATCGCGGATACGGCTATAATCCTGTACAAAATAGATGCTTTCAGAATGTTGGGTATTGATGCGCGAGCGGAAAATATCACTGAAGCTGAGCGTCACTGAAGCCGCATCATTTTTCAGGAAGGTTTTCTTCAGCGCCAGGTCAACACCCCAGAATGCTGCGATATAACCCTGCGATGAGCTTTGCGCCTGGCCGAAACCGGGAGGTCCCATCATACCACCACCCTGACTAACAGCGAGGTTGGTTTTCGACTGGTAGGTGGCCGATAACTGCGCCGTGAATTTGGAAGGCAATTTGAAATTACTATTGAATTTTGCAAACCAACTCCACATGGCCGGCTGCGACAGCTCGGTAACGTTAGTGGTATTTATTTTTGAATTGTAAATGTTCAGGTTGGTAGAAATATCCCACCACTTGTTCAGGTAGTTTGTTGAAGTTACCTCGGCACCTGCTGAGTAGCTTGAGTTGGCATTGATGTAAGTGTTGATTAACACCGGTTCTCCGTTCAGCGGATTTTCTTCCTCATCAATAAACCTGGTGATCAGGTCATCGGTGTGACGATAGTAGATCGAGCCCAACAGGGTATTGTTGTGTGGAAAGGTTTTCAGGTAACTCAGCTCCAGTGCCTGTGTGAACTCCGGTACCAGGTTGGGGTTACCCCTGGTGATGTTGAGTTTGTCGGTATAGTCGGTATACGGAATCAGCTGGAAGAAATTGGGCCTGTTCACTCTTCGGCTATAGCTTAGCGTGATTGTTTGGGTTTCGCTGAGTTTTTCCGTCAGGTAAACCGATGGGAATAAACTAATGGGATAACTGTTCTTAAATTGATCCTTGGTGCTGAGCAACTCGCCATTGTAGTTAGAGCTTTCTGCACGCAGACCCAGTTTGTAACTGAAATTCTTGATGCTGCTGCTTACGATGGCGTATGCCGCGTAAACATTATCCTGGTTGGTATAGTTGCTGGTGGCCGCAGTAACCAATACATATTCGCCGGTACCCGGATCGAAAATGTAATTGTCCTGCAGATTCTTCCTGCTCCGCAATGCCGCACGAAGACCGGCTTCCAGCTTTGTTTTGGTACCCAGCGGCTTTGTATAATCCGTTTGGATCACAAAATTCCGGTCGCTGCCCGATCCCTGTACTTTTTGTTTCTCCGTATCGTATAGGTCGCCCGTTACATTTGAATAATAATTCGTGGTGTACAGGGCCGAGTTGGAGTTCTTACCGCCAAAGAAATTCGCGTCAACGGTCCAGTCTTCACCCGGCTTGAAGGTGTGCTTCATGCCGAATACCAGTCCGCCGCCGTTAAAGATTCTTTCGCTGTTTGAAATCCGGTTGCTATAGCTGGATATTTTTCCGGTGTTGTAAAGGCTGTCTGTATTGATATCGATATTTTCAAAAGGTTTGAATTCGCCATGTACCCGAATGGCTGAGAGAGACAGGGTTGTTTTGTTGGTGGCGAGGTAGTCAATACCGAGCTTACCAAAAATGAATCCTCCCATCGTTTTGTTATAGTTGCTCTGGTAGATATGCGTTTGTGGCGTGTCCAGCAAATTTGTGCGGTTGGTGTTACCGGTTGAAACACCTTTGTTCTGGCTGGCCATTAAACTGGCGTTCAAATTGAATTTGCCCTGGCGTAAATTGAAATCACCACCGGCATTCATCGCGCCGCGGCGATCAACACCTGCGCGCACGTTACCATTGTAACCGGTTTTGCGGTTTTTCTTCAACACAATATTTAATATGCCTCCGCTGCCACCAGCGGCATCGTATTTGGCGGAGGGGTTGGTGATCACTTCCACGCTTTCAATGGCGTCGGCCGGAATCTGATCCAGCGTGAGTGTAGTGGGCCTGCCATCAACATAAATCTGGGGAGCAGCATTTCTTACCGACACATTGCCATCAATATCCACGTTTACTGAAGGCACGTTTTTCATCACATCCAATGCTGTACCGCCGGCACTTACAATGTTTTTTTCTACGTTAAAAACTTTTTTGTCAGCATCCAGTCTTACAAGTGGCTTTGAAGCGACAACAGTCACGACTCCCATTTGCTTAACATCCACATTCATTTTCACTTTGCCCAGGTCTTTGTCGAAAGAAGGCATGGCGCCAGGACCAGGGGCATTGCCAGCACCGGGTTTGGACATGAATGAAATGGATTGCTCAAGCATACTATAGCCGGAGGCGCTGATCTTAAGCTTCAATTCGCCAAAAACGGGAAGCTCTTCCAGGTCGAATTCGCCGTTGGATTTTGTGCTGGATCCTTTAACGAGTATCTCTTTGAATTTTTTGGAACTGCTATCGAACTTTTTCTGCATCACAATCACCGACGCGTCGGGAATGGGTTTCCCGATGCTGTCTACCACCTTACCAAAAATATGGCCCATGTTCATTGCGGGGCCGCCCTTGCCATTGCCGGAACCTTGTCCGGGAAACTGCGCCGAAGCAGCCAAACTCAACATAGCCAGTACTAGTAATCCTATTATCTTTTTCATCGCTTTCAATTTGTCCCACCGGTAGTTTCGGCGGATAAGGTTTTTTTGTATCGGGAGCAAAAATAGCCTGCGGGAACCAGCCGAATCAGGCAAATGAGACGTGGAGAAAAAATGTTGCGATGAAACTTCGTTTAGTTTGTGGTTTCTGGTTTGTAGTTCGTGGTTTGTTCGAAAAAACACAAAAAAAGGAACTGAAAATTGATATTTCAGTCCCTTTAACTATTTAAACCGGTCTTTTACTTTAAGTCGTCAACCACAAACCTCAAACTACAAACCACAAACTTATTTCGGCATATCAAACAAAGCCGCATCAACTGGCTTGTTCAACTCAATCTTTTTGATCAATAAACTGAAAGCGAATCCGCCCATGTCAATGCTCACATTGTGGGGAATTACAAAGCCCACATCGGTTTTCTGGTAATCGCTCATGGCAGTTGAAATCTGCACGGGCTGGCCCTGGAAGCTGCCGGAAGAAACGGCCTTGGTGATGAAATAAGTGGTGCCATCAATAAAATAGGTGGTTTCGATGCTGTCGGTAGTGGTTGTTTTCACTTTGTAAGACGTTCCTTCCTTTCCCAACAGTTCGGCCTTGATGCCTTTTTCTTTGTACCCGATCAGTGGATCGCCGATAAAAAGCTGGTCTTTGTTCATCTTAAATTCATCGTCGGTTAATGCAACGGCACCGGTACCGCCCGTCATGGGATTGATCTGCCAGCCACCTTTATTGGTAACTACGCGGATGATTTTTTGTCCGTTAAATTCAGTTTCGCTCCTGTAACCCTTGCCATTTACCACGTAGGTAACATTTGGCGCTTCTGCACCCATCAGTTGCAGAGAACCTTCTGTATACATGGTCTTAATCTGCGCAATCTTGTCTGCGCCACCCATTGCCTGTGTATGTTTGGCAATCACTTCGTCGAGGGTTTGGGCCTGTGTAGTAAAGGCTGTTGCCGCCAGGCAAAGTGCCAACCCGAAATAATAGATTTTTTTCATTATGCTGTTCTTTAGTTTTCTATTGTGACTAAAATCATGCCGTGCTTTTCCGAAACACGGCTGAGCAAGATAAGTAAAACCGGTTGAGAAAATCAAAGTCCGTATTTGCCAGTGAAATTCATCAGCGAATCCCGGTAATTCTCACCCACCGTTAGTTCTAATTTACCCAGAAACACGGAGTTTTTCCGGATGGCCGTAACGGCAGCCATGGAAACGATATATGACTTGTGGATCCTTACGAAATGCGAATTGGGCAGCAGGTCTTCGATGGTTTTCATGCTCATTCGGGTAACCACCGGGTTGGTTGAGCTTTTCAGGTGAATCTTGATATAATCCTTGTAACCCTCCACCCAGGTGATATCGGCTACAACAACTTTCAACAAACTGTAGTCAGAGTTTACGAAAATATATTCGGGCGGGCTACCTGACGCAGCAACCGCACCAATCCTGCTTCGCAATTGATGCTGTTCAAGTGCTTTGTTGCAGGCTTTCACAAATCTTTCCAGGGCCACCGGCTTCACCAGATAGTCCACCACATCCAGGTTAAATCCTTCCAGTGCATATTTTTCATAAGCGGTGATCAGGATGAACATCGGCTTTTGCGCCAGACTTTGAATGAATTGCAAGCCGGTTAATCCGGGCATCTGGATATCCAGAAAAACCAGGTCAACGGGATTATCCTGCAACACCTTCATGGCTTCAATCGCATTCTCGCAACTGGCGACGCGTTGCAGAAAAGGCACTTTGCTGATGTTGTCTTCCAACAATTCCAGCGCAAGCGGTTCATCATCTATGGCAATGCAGCGAAGCATCAATTCAATTCAATTTGTAGTGAAGATATAAACCAATCCTCTTTTTTAGTAATCAGTAACTGATGCTTTTTGTGATACAACAAGTCTAGTCTGCGTTGAACATTGGATAGCCCGATGCCGGAGGTTTTGTCCTTAATTTCTTCCGTCTCCCCGTTGAATTTATTCTTCACTGCGAAATTCAGTTTTTTGCCATTGGCTTTGAGCTCAATGTCAATCTGTGGTTGGGAAATGAGGCCAGTGCCGTGTTTAAATGCATTTTCAACAAAGGGAATCAGCAGCATGGGCTCTATGAGGTAGGTGGTGTCAACATTTTTGAAACAGGTATTCACCGTGAGCTTCTTACCAAATCTTTGCTTTTGTAGGTCGATATAACTTTGCAGGTATTCGATTTCTTTTTCCAGCGGAACCTTGGTTTCATCGGCTTCATACAACATGTAACGCATCAAAGATGAGAGCTTGATAAGGGAAGGCTCCACCTGGTCAGGCTGCTTCCGTGAAAGGGAAACAATATTGTTCAGCACGTTGAACATGAAATGCGGACTCACCTGTGAACGCAGTAGCGACAATTCTGTTTTAAGATTTTCCTTCTCACGCTCATTCACCCGCTTGTCCATTTCCATCCTGTCTTTGATTAGTTGGTAAGCGGTACTGGTGGCGATGAAAAACAGGAATATGAAGAAGTTAAAAAACACGAATTGACGAAATCTGAAATCGGGATTTCCGAGCATGGAATAAAGCATCCATCCTTCTGCTACAATCCAGCTAAAAATCAAAACCAGGCTAAGGGCGAACAGCCAGAATTTTCGTTGATACACCAGTTTTGGGATCAACACAAAAGCATTCAGGTAGAAAAATCCCATCCAGGTAAGATCCATGATGGTGGGAAAGAGAATGTCGAAATTTTCATTGCGGTGTTCAATGGGTTTGGGATTGTTGTTGGGCCCCCGGAGCAGGTAAGGAAGGGTGAAAAACACCGCCCAGGCCGCTGTATGCAGCAGCACCGCCGTCCATTTTTTTGAATACCAGGGGGTTTTCATGGGCGCAAATTAGCAACTTATTCAGGCTTCCGGGGGAATGTTGCGATATAACTGGAAAAGTTGGCTACGAAATTAGGGGGGCTGTTGGTTGGTTGACTAGGTTGATCGGTTGATCGGTTGATCGGTTGATCGGTTGATCAGGATAACACATATTAACTGGTCAACTGATGAAATGATCAACTTAGTCAACCCAATCAACCTAATCAACCCAATCAACTTAGTCAACCCGATCAACTGATCAACCGATCAACCGATCAACCGGTCAACTTAGTCAACCCAATCAACTTAATCAACCCAATCAACCCAATGCACTAGATGGTCAACAAGAAGCTCGTCCCCACCCCATCCACACTCTGCACCTGGATATTGCCCTTGTGCAGCATCATAATCTGTTTGCACAAACTGAGGCCGATGCCACTGCCGCTTTTTTTGGTGCTGAAGAAGGGAATGAAAATTTTGTCGAGCAGTTCCGGAGGCATGCCCATACCGTTATCGGCTACCCGAACTCCCACCTTATAATTTGGCAGCTCACCGGCAGAAAGTGTAATACGTGGATCGGGCCGGTCTTTTACGGCTTCCATGGCATTTACCAGCAGGTTGATCAACACCTGCTCGATGAGGTTGGTGTCTACCATCACAGCCAGGTCGGGATCTTTGAGGATAATTTCGAGCTCAATATTTTTTTGATGAAGGGTGGGCTGCATTAATTGATGCAGGTTTTCGAATAAATCGCGGATATAAGCCTTCTTCAAATTGGGATTGGTGATCTTGTTCAGGTTCCGATAGGTTTCGGCAAACTTCAACAAGCCTTCACTTCTTCTTTTAATCGTTTCAATTCCCAGTTCAAGATCTTCTACGGTTGTAGGTTGCGAATTCAAATGGCCAACTGCATTGTTCAACCTGTTTTTTAATGTGTCGGCCAGTGAAGAGATGGGTGCGATGGAATTCATGATCTCATGCGTCATCACACTCAGCAACTTTTGCCAGGCCTTGGCTTCATTTTCATCCAGGGCCTCATTCACGTTTTGAAACGCGATGAGTTTGTAAACCTTTCCTTCGGTTTGAAAGGCGGTGGCTGATAAAAGGGTTTTGAAAGAATCTTTGTCGCGCGTAATGGCCACCACTTTGTTTTCGCCCGGGCGAAGCACCAATATTTCGTGGTACAGGTGCAGTTCTCTTTTCTCGAGCGAGTGAATGGTTTTCAGGTAGGGGATGCCCATCATTCTTTTCAAAGACTCATTCATCCAGGCCACTTCGCCGCTTTGCGATTCGTAGGATAGAATACCGGTATCTACCAGTTCCAGAATTTTCTGCAGGTACTGGTATTGGGTTTCTCTTTCCTTACTGATTACTTTGAACGTGGTATTGATTTCATTGAAGCCTTTGCGGAGAGGCTGCAATTCAAGCGGGGCCTGCTTTACATCGAAGTATCGGGAAAAATCGCGGTAGTGCACCGACTCCACAAACTGGTCCACCTCATCCTGTGCCTTTTTATGGAAGCGGTAAAAATCGACCAGCTGCCCCAGGATAACCGGAGCGGCCAGCACTAAGTATACGTACTGCTGTTTCACCAACAGGAATGCGGTTACGCTGAGTGTGATGAAAAGCAGCACCACCCTGCTTAGAATCCGCCACTGGTACTGTTTAAATATCATATTTGCTAAGTCTGCGATAGAGCGCCGTTCGGGTCAATCCCAATTCCTTGGCGGCCTTGGTGATATTGCCATTGTGCTTCTCAATCACCCGCAAGATGGTATTTTTTTCGATAGTGCTCAACCTCAATTCTTCAGGTTCATCGTCCAGCAACGGGGCAGACTCAATGGGGGAGAAGATCAGGTCACGTGCTTCGAGGGTATCGTTTTCAGCCATAATCAATGCCCTTTCAATGGTGTATTGCAATTCGCGCACGTTTCCGGGATAGTGGTAGTTCTTTAATTTCTCAAGTGCCTTGGAATCGAAATGAATGCTTGGCTTCAGGTATTTCTGGGCATAAATGCCGGCGAAATGTTTAGCCAGTATCAATATGTCGTCACCGCGGCGGCGCAATGGAGGCATGGTGATCTCCACGGTGTTGATGCGGTAAATCAGGTCTTTTCTAAATCGGTTTTCGTTGGCCAATTCGCTCAAAGGCAGGTTGGTGGCGCAAATCAGCCTAATGTCGATGGGTTGGGCAAGATTGGTGCCCAACGGTGTAACCTGGCGGTTCTGCAGTACCGATAACAATTTGGCCTGCTGGTGCAGGGAAATATTTCCAATTTCGTCCAGGAACAAGGTTCCGCCATTGGCTGCTTCAAAGCGCCCCACACGGTCTTCACGCGCGTCGGTGAAAGCTCCTTTTTTATGTCCGAACAGTTCCGATTCAAAAAGGGTTTCGGTCAATGCGCCCACATCTACCTTTACAAATGGCTTTTGTGCCCGCAGTGAATGTTCGTGGATGGCTTTTGCGATGAGGTCCTTGCCGGTTCCATTTTCTCCCAAAATCAGGATGTTGGCTTCGGTTGGGGCAATTTTTTCTATTTTATAGAAAATCTCCCGCATAATTTCCGAGTCGCCGAGCAGGCTCGAGCCGATCAGGGAATCCTTGGAAGGAGTGTTGGAAATGCCCGTGCGGGGACTGCCCTTGGTTCGAAGGGCTTCCCGGATGGTATCTATCAGCCGTTCGTTGTGCCAGGGTTTTACCACGAAGTCGGCGGCACCTTCTTTCAGTGATCTTACGGCCAGGTCGATGTCGCCATAGGCGGTTATCATGATCACCGCGGCATCCGAACCGAATTCCTTGATCTTTTTTAACCAGAAGAAGCCTTCGTTACCGGTATTGATGGAGCTGGTGAAGTTCATATCCAGCAAAATCACATCGTATGGCTTGGCTGCCAATAGAGAACGGAGATTTTCAGGGTTCTTTTCTGTGACTACTTCCTTAGCTTCTGTCTTTAATAACAGCCTTACGGCTGTGAGTACGTCGGGATCGTCATCGATCACCAAAATCGCTGCATTCTTTAATACCATAAATATTTACTCGTGATTATGCAACATTTGACTGCTGCAAGTATACCATAAATACAAGGTGGTGGCAATTAATTTTTTAGCAAAGAAGGGTGTCCGCACACTGTATCGAAACCGGACACAGGTTGTATCGCTAAGGAACATGTTCTGCAGGTAATACTGAACAACTTATTGTAAACCAAGATATTTTGAGTGTGGCATATTCTTATAGGCAGATAGGCATCGTTAATTATCATGTTGTTGATCCAAAGTCGCCCGGGCGAAAATTCCGGGTGGCTTTTTTAAAGAATCAAAGGAAAAAATCATTAAAGTGGACAGAGTCATTGCCAAAAAGACGTGGACAACCAAAAGAATCCTTACCATCGCGGGAATTGTCGGAATTGTGGCCCTCATCGCGGGCAGCTATTATTTCACATCCGGTAAAAGCAGGTTGAATGTTGAAACCGACCGGATCACCATCAGCGAAGTAAAGAAAGGAGTATTTAAAGATGTAATCCCGGTGAACGGTGTTGTTCTTCCCATCACCTCCATCTACCTCGATGCGATAGAAGGTGGCAGGGTGGAAGAAAAATATGTTGACGATGGAACGGTAATGAAAAAGGGAGAACCCATTCTTCGGTTATCCAATACCGATCTGGCCCTTAGTTTGGTGAACCAGGAAACACAGGTGTATAACCTGCTTACCCAGATGACGATCGCGCGAAACGCGGCCCAGCAGAATACGGTGTCCAAACTGAACCAGATGACCGACGTGGACAATTCATTGAAAGAAGCGGAAAGGATATATAACCTGGACAAGAAATTATACGAACAAAAGGTAATTGGGTCGCAGGAATTCAAGCAGGCTGAGAACACCTATAATTACCAGGTGACGAAAAAGAAACTGACCGAACAGATCCTGTCGCAGGACTCCGTTACAACCCGCCAAAGCCTTGACCAGGCCAAACAGTTGTACGAAGGATCGCAGAATGCACTGCAGCTGACACGTAAGAAAGTAGGCGACCTGATTGTAAGATCGCCGATAGACGGACAATTGACATCACTGGATGTGGAAATTGGACAGAATAAGAACAAGGGAGAAAGATTGGGACAGATAGACGTACTGACCGGATTTAAAGTAAGAGTAGAAATTGACGAACACTATATTTCAAGGGTGTTTACAGGACAAACCGGAGAATTTAGTTTCGCCGGAAAAGATTACAAGCTCCGCATTAAGAAAGTGTACACGCAGGTTACCAACAACAGGTTCCAGGTTGATATGGAATTTGTAGGCCAGGTGCCTGGTGGCATCAGGCGCGGACAAACACTGCAGATTCTGTTGGCATTGAGCGATGAAACCCAGGCGATACTGCTTGCCAAAGGCGGATTCTATCAGCAAACAGGCGGCAACTGGATCTTTAAATTGGCCGACAACGGAAAAACGGCATTTAAAACAGATATTCAGCTGGGTCGTCAGAACACGGATTATTATGAAGTGTATTCTGGTTTGAAACCCGGCGACAAGGTGGTTACCTCTAGTTATGAGAATTATGGAACCATGCAGGAACTGGTCTTGAGCAAGGAATAACCAAATTGATCACCATTAAACATGGGTTATGAAAAAAAGGATTGCTTGCACGGTATTGCTGATCGTAGCGCTCAGCGCCGGCGTTAGTTCGCACGAGGAGGCTGGAAAATTCAGTCCTAAAAAACCATGGAGCAATGAGCCTTGCGCTGTTGACGCAGAAAAGCAGGGGGCTGCCACGGAAGAAGTGTTGAAGAACAAAGAGCTGTTGGAATTTTCACCCATTTACCAGGTCGTTTCATTCATTTAATGGATATAGGCTGATTAGTATTTCTTTTTATCTTCAAAAAAATAAACATGATAAAGATTAAAGACCTCGAGAAAATTTATCGCACAGAAGAAGTAGAAACTGTGGCGCTGAATAAATTGTCAATGGAAGTGAAAGAAGGTGAATTTGTTGCTGTGATGGGACCTTCCGGTTGTGGTAAATCAACCCTGTTGAATATTCTCGGTCTTCTCGACGATCCCGATGCCGGAAGCTTTATTTTCAACGGTATTGAAGTAGCTCATTTCAACGAAAGGAAAAGAGCCGATTTGCGCAAGAAAAACCTGGGCTTCGTGTTCCAGAGTTTTAATTTGATTGATGAACTGACCGTATACGAAAACGTTGAACTGCCGCTGATATACCTGGGTGTGAAAGGGGAAGAAAGAAAGAAGAGGGTAGAAGAAGTGCTCGACAAGATGCAGATCATGCACAGAAGGAATCACTATCCCCAGCAGTTATCGGGTGGTCAGCAACAGCGTGTGGCCGTTGCCCGCGCGGTTGTAAACAAACCCAAACTTATTCTCGCTGACGAACCTACTGGTAACCTTGATTCATCCAATGGTAACGAAGTGATGGCATTGCTCACCGACCTCAATGAACAAGGCACTACCATCGTAATGGTTACACACTCTGAACATGACGCCCGTTACAGCCATCGCGTAATTCGCATGCTCGACGGACAAACAGTTACTGAAAATATACTGGTATAAGCGAATTCGAAACGCTTTACCATCGAGGGTAATCGTGACTCTCTATTAAGCAGTTGAATAAGTTGATTGGGTTGCTTAGGTTGATTTGGTAGATTGAATTGAATTCTAGTCAACCCAATCAACCTAAGCAACCCAATCAACTTATTCAACGATTCCCAATATAGTTATGATCAAGAACTACCTGAAAATCGCCTGGCGAAATCTTCGCAGGCATAGAGCTTACGCCACTATTAATGTGGTGGGACTGTCACTGGGTATAACCTGTGGCATTCTCATTTATACATTGGTAAGTTATCA
>Ga0163162_10006584_pt1 | contig 11256 bp, 10 predicted proteins | sample S55metaG_FD_115310 | JGI IMG/M metagenome (GOLD analysis project Ga0163162, IMG submission 115310) | Switchgrass rhizosphere microbial communities from Kellogg Biological Station, Michigan, USA - S5-5 metaG | ecosystem: Host-associated > Plants > Roots > Rhizosphere > Soil | place: USA...
GGCCAGGAAATTGAGCTGACGTCCAAAGCTCCGTACGATCGCCTGGCGACTTCCGGGATTGAAGAGAGCCTGCAGCGTGCCTACTCCTCCCGTTCTGACTACCTGGCCGCCGCGCAGCAGGTGCGCGCCGCCGAGCATTATCGTAGAGGAGCGACAGCGGAACACTACCCCACTCTCGATGTGCTTGCCGATTATGGGGCCCTGGGGATTAATGTCGGGAGTTCCCACGGGACTTTCAGCGTCGCAGGGCGGCTGAACATTCCCATCTTTCAGGGCGGCAAAGCCCACGCCGATGCGCTGCAGGCCGATGCCACATTGAATCAGGCACGGGCCCAGATGGAAAATTTGCGCGGTCAGATCGAGTACGAGATCCGCACCGCCCTGCTGGACATCGCCGCAGCTGACGAACAAGTAGAAGTTGCACGCAGCTCAGTCGATCTTGCAGAACAAACCCTTACCCAGGCCCGCGACCGGTTCTCCGCTGGCGTCACCGACAATCTGGAAGTAGTCCAGGCGCAGCAGACGGTGGCGTCGGCCCACGAAAGCTATATTTCCAGCTTGTACGCTCACAACCTGGCCAAGATCGAACTGGTCCGCGCCATGGGATATGCGGAACAGGGCGTGCGGCAATATCTGAAGAGCAAGTAATATGGAAACCAGCACAACTACGACCGTGCCCGAAACTCCACAAGTTGAAACTCGTGAACATCCTCCCTTGCCGGCTTCGGAGAGAGATCTCCGCTGGAAGCAGGCCTCCCGCAATCCTCGATTTCGCCTGGCGCTGATTGTCGGCGGAATTGTTTTGCTGGTGGCTGGCTTTTTTCTCTGGCGCTACCTGGGCAGCTACGAAGGCACTGACGACGCCCAGATCGATGGCCATCTGAATGCCATCAGCACGCGCGTCTCGGGTCATGTGATCAAGCTTCTGGTGAACGACAATCAGTACGTCGAGGCGGGAACGCCGCTGGTCGAAATCGATCCCAAGGATTATCAGGTAGCCGTCGCAAAAGCCAAGGCCGCGTACCAGGATGCCGTCGCCACTGCGCAATCGATTCAGGTGAACGTTCCGATTACGTCGATCAACACGGGCAGCCAGTTGTCGTCGTCGCAGGCAGAAGTGGAAAGCGGACGCGCCGGAGTTTCGGTGGCGCGCCAACAACTCGAAGCGGCGCGCGCTCAACTGGAACAGGCTATCGCCAATGACATTAAGGCACAGAACGACGTTGGGCGGTACAAACAGTTAGTCGATAAGCAGGAGATATCGCACCAGCAGTATGACCAGGCGGTTGCCGCTGCGCGGTCAAGCGCGGCAGGAGTAGCTGCTGCGCGGGCGTCCGCATCTGCCGCGGAGCAGATGGTTTCACAGGCGCAGGCCAAACGAGAGCAGGCGGAAGCGAACTTGCGCTCCGCTGAAACCGCGCCCCAACAGTTGTCTATTATTCGCTCTCGCGCCGAGGCTGCCCAGGCCCAGGCCCAGCAGAAGAAGGCCGAACTGGACCAGGCAATGCTGAACCTTCAGTACACGCGACTGGTCGCGCCGATCAACGGCATCGTCAGCAATCGCACGGTTGAAGTCGGTCAGAACGTCCAGATCGGTCAGGAGTTGATGAAGATCATCAACCTGGACGACATCTGGGTGACTGCCAACTTCAAGGAAAGCCAACTTCGCTACATGCGGCCCGGACAGGCGGCGACCATCTCCGTGGATGCGTACGGAAAGAAATATAACGGTCACGTGGAGAGCCTCGCCGGAGCCAGCGGCGCACTGTTCAGTTTGCTGCCACCGGAAAATGCCACCGGCAATTATGTGAAAGTTGTGCAGCGTGTTCCGGTGAAGATCACTTTCGATCCAGGCGAAACCAAGGAACATATTCTGCGGCCTGGAATGTCGGTCGAGCCCAAGGTCTGGATTAGATGAGTTCGGCTGCTCTGACCGCGGACGGCGCGGCGCTGCCGCGTCCGGCGATCAATCCATGGATTATCGCGATGGCCGTTACACTGGCCACGTTCATGGAGGTGCTGGACACCAGTATCGCCAATGTCTCACTGCCGCACATTGCCGGCAGCCTTTCAGCCGGAACCGACGAGAGCACGTGGGTGCTGACGTCGTATCTGGTTTCCAACGCCATAGTTCTCCCGTTGAGCGGCTGGATTTCCTCCATCATTGGACGCAAGCGTTTTTACATGAGCTGCGTCGCCATCTTCACTATCAGTTCCTTCCTCTGCGGGCTGGCTCCGAACCTGGGAATGCTGATTTTCTTCCGTATCCTGCAAGGCGCAGGTGGCGGCGGGTTGCAGCCCAGTGAGCAGGCCATTCTGGCGGACACATTCCCGCCCGCTAAACGCGGCATGGCTTTTGCGGTCTACGGACTCGCGGTGGTGCTGGCGCCCGCTATTGGACCCACACTCGGCGGATGGATTACCGACAACTTCACCTGGCGCTGGATTTTTCTACTGAACATTCCGGTCGGCATCCTTTCGCTGGTTTTGACTTCGCGCTTAATTCAGGACCCGCCATACCTCAAGCGTAAGAAACTTTCTGAGACCAAGATCGACTACATCGGCCTCGGCCTGGTGACACTGGGCCTGGGCACGCTGCAGATTGTTCTGGACAAGGGGCAGCGCGAAGACTGGTTCGAATCGCATTTCATTGTGATTCTCTCGGTCATTGCCGCCTCTTCCCTGTTGTTCCTCATCTACTGGGAATGGACGCGCAAAGATCCGGTGATCGATCTGCATTTGTTCACCAACCGGACGTTTGCAGCTGCGAACATCCTCATGTTCATGCTGGGATTCGCGCTGCTGGGCAGTACAGTCCTGCTCCCGCTGTTCATGCAGACTTTGCTGGGCTACACCGCCCAACATTCTGGTCTGGCGTTGTTACCCGGTGGCTTTCTTCTGATGTTCCTGATGCCGCTCGTCGGCTTTATGCTCTCGCGATTCGATCCACGCAAGATGATGACGTTCGGGCTGCTGGCACTTTCCTTCTCGCTGTTTCACATGACTGGCTTCGATCTCGCGGTCGATTTCCGGACACTCGTCTTTGCCAGAATGCTCCAGACCACGGGGCTGGCGTTTCTATTCGTTCCGATCAATACCGCGGCTTATGCCTTTCTGCCCAAGGAGAAGAACAACGCAGCTTCGGGATTGATGAATCTGGCGCGCAATATCGGAGGCAGTGTCGGCATCTCCATTGTGACCACGATGTTGGACCGGCGGCAGCAATTCCACATGAACCGGATGTCGAGCCATTTGTCGGCGGCGAATCCTAACTTTCGGAAGGCTCTTGCCGGCGCGGTCGCCGCCGTCGGCGGAGGCGGGGGCGGAAATCCTCCTGCTGACATCCTCCAGAGAGCCTACGCGCTGCTTCAAGCAAACTTCTCACGCCAAGCCGCAATGCTGGCCTATATTGACAACTTCTGGTTGCTGGGATTAGCTATTCTGGTGATGGTTCCTTTGGTTTTCCTGATGAAGCGGCCAAAACCCGGTGGGGCGATGGCCGTTCATTAGGCGAGCCGTTTTGTGGGCTCGTGGAACAGAGTTCTGGAAGGATTATGGGAAGGGCACGGCTTCAGCCGTGCCACAAAAAAGTTCGGTATCGCGGCTTTAGCCGCTGAGGGCTGCTGTTTTGCGCCGATACTGAAAAGCCAACCTCAGGGACTGAAGCTCGGTCAGGAATGCAGCTTGATGGCAGGGCTGAAGCCGTGCCCTACCCGTAACGATCAGCGTTACGAGCGGCATCCTGCCGGCCCGATGGGCGGGCAACCCACCGGGTATCCGCAGCTATATTTGATCAAGAGCGGAGTGCGAGACGCCCTCCGGACAGCCGGCGGAACGCCGGCGCTACAAGACGGGCTTGATGGTACGGCTAAAGCCGCGCCATTCACGTTACGCATGGCGAAGAATCCAGCAGGAGGAGGCCCCCGTGTTTCGAGTCATCACCGTGGAACGGGAGTTCGGAAGCGGCGCTGCGGAAATCGCTCGGGAAATCTCTGAACGCCTCGGCTGGAAGCTTTGGGACCAGGCCCTCACCGAAGAGATTGCCAAGGAAGGCCACGTCGATCCTTCTGCCGTGATGTATTGCGACGAGCGTCTGGACAGTACCTTTCACCGGCTGGCCAAGACATTCTGGCGCGGCAGCTACGAGCGCAGCATGCCGCTAAAGGGCACCGAGCCGTTCGACGCGGATCGTTTTGTCGCAATCGGGCGGGAAGTCATGAATCGCGTGGCTGCGGCCGGAAATTGTGTCATCGTCGGACGAGGCGCTCCTTATTTTCTGCGCGAGCTTCCAGACGTGTTCCACGTTTTCCTCTACGCGCCACGGTCGGAGAAGTTACGGCGCCTGCGGCGGATCGGACACAGCGAGAAGGAAGCAGAAGAACTCGTCGATACCGTTGATCGGGACCGCATCGAATTCGTTAAACACTACTTCGGCGCCGACTGGCCTACCCGCTGCCTTTATCACATGATGATAAATACTGCCGTTGGAGATGAAATCGTCATCTCCACCGTCCTCGACACCATGCGCCTGCTGGAAGTACCGGTGACCGCTGGCGGAACCGTCCCTCAGCTCGAAAAGTGCCCGTAACGCTTTGGTAATACAGGGTTGCACCTTTTTTGTTGCACTTTAACACTCCTGAAATATCTTCGAACTATCATTGCAAGTGGAAGAGCTCTGCGGAGGCTTCATCGATGGGAGCGGCCCGGATTCCACAACACGCACTTCCCTTGCAGGTAGCGGCTGTCTGCTACCGGCGGCGCGGCCCCTCGGTCGAGTTCCTGCTGGTCAACACAAATGGCGGCGACAAGTGGACATTCCCCAAAGGCGATCCTGAGTCGTCGCTCTCGCACGGCCAGGCGGCGGAACGCGAAGCATGGGAAGAAGCTGGAGTGCGTGGCACCATCGAACCTCGCCACTTTTGCCTCTACATCCACTCGAAAGGCGTTTTCTGGAAGCCGCCAGGCGTGCGCGAGTATGTCATCAAGGCGTTCCTGCTCGAGGTAGATCTGATCGAAGAACCGCAAGAAGACACCCGCAATCCCACCTGGTTCAGTCCTGAAGATGCCAAGAAGATCCTGGCGAAAGGCCGCGAAGTGAAATATGCGCGTGAACTGCAGGCCGTCGTCGAACGTGCAATAGAGAAAATCGGTAAGGCCCAAGCCGCAGCCGCCCGCTAGCGCGCAGCAAGCGATACTTTCCAATTCTTCAGCAAGCCCCGGAAAATGAGTTAGTATCCTCTCGCATGTCCGCAGTCGATCCCCAGATTACTGCCAGCGAACTGCTCCACATCTTCCATCGTGACGAGCCTTACCTCTTTATGGGAGCCGCTTTCACAACGGTCGCAATCCTGGCTGCGGCATTTTCCTTCCTGCGGCGCAAAGTCGACTCGCTGACCATCTACTTCGCTCTGTTTGCATTTTTGTACGGACAGAGATTGTGGATAGAAGCCGGAATACTCGAAGTCCTGGTTCCGCACTCTGCTATCTTCGAACGGCTGCGCTCCGGTATCACCTACCTGGTTCCTATCCCGGCATTTCTATTTTTCGATGCCGCCGGCCTTCTTCATCGGCAGGGGAAAATCATCGGCTATGCGATGGGAGTTCTTCTCGGTTCCCTGGCGCTCGCCACATTCGCTTTTGGCCCTTCCCCCTGGTACCGCCAGATCAACAACGTGGTCGTGATTGCCGCGCTGTTGTTGCTGGTCATCCAATCGCTGCTCAATCGCGATCGCAACCGCGACTTTGTAGTGGTCCGGCGCGGCTTGCTTATCTTTGTCGCGTTCGCATTGTGGGACAACGTGGCGGGAACCTTCCACTTGGATTCGAAGGTCGAGCCCTATGGCTTTGTCGCATTCCTCGCGGCACTGGGCTACGTTGCGGCGCGTCAGACCCTGGAGCGGGACCAGCAGCTCAATGCTATCCAAAAGGAACTCGAGGTGGCGCGGCGTATCCAGCTGTCCATTCTTCCGGCGGAGTTTCCCAGCTCCCGGAATTTCCGCGTCGCGGCCCGCTATGTCCCAATGACATCGGTTGCCGGGGATTTTTACGACTTCATCGTGGCGGACGACAGACAAGCTGGATTGCTGATTGCCGACGTATCGGGCCACGGAGTTCCAGCGGCATTGATCGCTTCGATGGTCAAACTTGCGGCCACGTCGCAACGCGCCCAGGCTGCCGATCCGTCAGGCTTTCTGGCGGGCATGAACACTGCGCTTCTGGGCAATACGCAAAACCAATTCGTGACCGCAGCTTATGTTCATCTTGATTCGGAATCGCAGGAGCTGCGTTATTCGGCCGCTGGGCACCCTCCGATGCTGTTGTTGCGCCAGGGTACGGTCCGGCCGATAGAGGAAAACGGCTTGATGTTGGCGGCGTTTGACTTCGCGAAATACTCCAATGCTGCGCATCGCCTGGAGCGTGGCGATAGATTGTTGCTCTATACCGACGGAATCGTCGAAGCTGCGAATGCTTCGGGAACTTTTTTTGGACAGGATTGCTTGTCTGATCTCTTATGCCAGACCTCGACACTGTCGCCGTCCGAGGCCGCGGACCGCATCATTGCATCGGTCGCACAATGGGCGGTCTCGCAGGATGACGATCTGACGGTTCTGGTTTGCGATTACGTGGGGACCGCAGGATAGCCGAGTGAAAGAACGTAGCGCCGCCGTCCCGGCGGCTGTCGTGGGGGCGTTCTCGCCCCCACTGCGAGGGCAGGATGCCCCCGCGACAGCCGGCAAGATGCCGGCGCTACTCATCTTCTTCAAATCGCCTCTCTCATGAGACGATTGAAGAATGCTTCAGCTCTCCGGCGCCGGCAAACGTTATGGCCACAAGCTCCTCTTCGAAGGAGCGGACTGGATGATCACGCCTCGCGACCGCGTCGGCCTGGTCGGAGCGAACGGCACCGGCCAATCCACCTTACTGAAGATTCTCGCGGGCACGGAAGGGCTGGATTATGGCTCAGTCAGTCGAGCCAAAGGCATCAGCGCAGGATACCTTCCACAGGATGGCCTGGCACTCTCTGGACGCACAGTCTTCGCCGAGTGCATGTCGGTGTTTTCGCACTTGCGAAAAATGGAAAAGGAAATGGAGGAGCTGACCGGACGCATGTCCGAACTTGACCATTCATCTCCCGAGTACACGCAAGTGGCGGAACGCTACCAACGGATCGAGCACGAGTTCACCACCCGTGACGGGTACGCCATCGAGGCCCAGGTCGGAACGGTTCTTTCGGGATTGGGTTTTCGCAAGGAGGACTGGACTCGTCTGACCGAAGAATTTTCCGGTGGCTGGCAGATGCGGATCGCGCTGGTCAAACTGCTGCTGCAACAACCTAATATCCTGTTACTGGATGAGCCCACAAACCATCTTGATCTTGAAGCCCGCAACTGGCTGGAAGAGTATCTCAACAACTATCCCTATGCATTTGTGCTGATTTCGCATGATCGCTATTTTCTCGATGTCACGATCAACAAGATTGTCGAAATCTGGAACAAGCGTATTCACCTTTACCACGGCAATTACGCGAAATATCTGAACGCCAAGACAGAGCGAGTGGAGCAGCTCGAAGCTGCCTACCGCAACCAGCGCGAACGCATCGAGCAACTGGAAGTCTTCATCAACCGCTTCCGCTACCAGGCGACCAAAGCCAAGCAGGTACAGAGCCGTATCAAGGAACTGGAAAAGATCGAACGCATCGAGCTGCCGGAGGAAGAAAAGACGATTCATTTCTCCTTCCCTCAACCCAAGCCCGCTGGACGGATCGTCGCCGAGTTCATTGGAGTCGCGAAATCGTATGGCGAGAAGGAAGTATTCCGAAACGTCAATTTCCTGATCGAACGAGGCGATCGAATTGCTCTGGTCGGCGTAAACGGGGCTGGAAAATCGACATTGATCAAGTTGCTCGCACAAGCCGAACCTTTGACCGAAGGTGAGTACAAGCTCGGGCACAATGTCGATCCGGATTACTTCGCGCAGGACCAGTACAAGGAACTCGATCCCGATGCGCGCATTCTCGACGACCTTGGAGAGGTCTCTCCCCGGTCCACGCAAACCGAGTTACGCAGCCTGCTGGGATGCTTCCTGTTTTCCGCCGATGATGTTTTCAAACGTATTGGCGTGCTCTCCGGCGGCGAGCGTAACCGCTATGCCCTGCTCCGCATGCTGCTGCACCCGGCAAACTTTCTGCTCCTCGACGAACCGACCAACCACCTCGACATGCGCGCCAAGGACGTTCTGCTGAAGGCATTGACCGACTACAACGGCACCGTTGTCTTTGTGTCGCATGATCGCTACTTCATCGACAAGCTGGCGACGCGGGTTCTGGAAGTGGGCGACGGACGAGTTGAGGTTTATCCCGGCAACTACGAGGATTATCGTTGGCGAAAAGAGGGCGGCGCCGCGGAGTTGCAAAAGGCGGTAACGTCACCAGCAAATTCTCTGCCCACGAATGGCAGTGGCAACGGACAACCCGCGAAGTCCGAGGATTCCACGGCGAAGAGGCTGAATCCTATCAAGCGCAAGCAGATGGAGGATCGAGTCCACGAACTCGAATCTGAAATCAATCGTCTGGAAGATGCCATCGCCGAGTGTGAAGCGGCGTTGCAAAGCTTCGTCAGCGCCGATGAGACGCAGCGAGTCACGCAGGAGCTCGATTTAAGACGTGGACAGTTGCAAGCGAGCCTTGCGGAATGGGAAGAGCTAGGGCAGGCGTTGCAGCCTTAATACTGGAAGCCCGTATTTCCTTTCCGGTCTACTGCGTGAAGAAAACGTAATTCGATCTTGATTTCAATACAGTGCGATAAACGGGCCGCACGAAATTCCGGAGACACTTCCGCCAACCTCCGCAACTGACGATGTACCGGTACTGAGTTCTCAGGAGAATTCTTACTTCCCTTAATCCCGCAAGCTGCGCCATTCTTACGATGGATCCTCGTTGAAAACAGTTGATGTGCTCGAGCGGGGCGACCGCCTCCAGGGAATAGCGGGACCAACGGTTGGCCCGCCAGTCCATGTGCTTCAGCCGTCGATTCATGCTCCTGCTATTGATCACGCTGATTTTTATGATTCCGCCCGGTTTGAGGAGTTTCTTTAGCTCCAGCAATGTTTCCAGCGGGTCCGAGAGATGTTCAAAGACCTGTTCTGTATTGATGAAATCGAATTTGAGCGGAGTCTTTTCCTTCCCGGTCAGGACCTGGACGCCTTTGGATTTTGCGTAGTCAATGCGTGAATCGGAAATGTCGGTCCCCCAGGCATCGCAGCCGAAACCCTTGGCCAGGAGCACCCATTCGCTCCAACCCATGCCAAAATCCAGGACTTGCAAGGACGAAGGCGGCTTTCCGAAGTGCGCAATCAGGCGCATGATTTCCTGGGCGTGCGAACCGTAAACCTCGGATCCATATTCTTCGAGATGAATTTGCAGGTCTTTCGAAGGATCGATCCAGTCCTCATAAAGCTTGTGCATCAAGACATCGTTCAAGACGTCGCGCTGGAAAATCAGTTTGCAATCCTGGCACTGCAGCAGCGCATACACGGCACCCCGCAACTGATCGAAGACCACGCCTCCACGGCGGGAATAGGACTCTTCGAGGTAATCCGCGATCGGGGAACGGTCAAACCGGCTCTCATATAGTTGAGTCAAAGACGAAGAAGTACAGCTCGGACACATGCTTCGTTCCGTGAAGTATTTGTTAGCCGTACGTGCTTGATCCGGGACTTTTGTTGTCAGCACTGACATGGGCACCGTTACCATACGAGGTTTGAGCACACGCCTCGACCTCGCAATGTGTAGAAGCGAGGATCTCGCCATCGCTGTCGCTGCGCACGAGGTCCTCACTTCTAACTGTTTGAGCTTTCCGTAGCAGGTTCATTGCCATCTGCCCCAGCATGGCCGTATCCTCCGGCCCTAACCGCACTTCGCTATTGAGTTCACAGACTTACCTGCGTTCATCTGGGGATGGTGCTGGTGCTTGTCCTCCCGTAACCTGCTCGGTTCCAAGCCGGCATGCGATATTCACATTAGAAATTGTCCAAAATCCAGACCGCCGCTGACATATCCAGCGCAAGTGCGCACTGCGCGGACAACCTTTAAGGAGCACCTGAACCGATGCTGCAACCACCAGATTCGCAAAAAAGCCAGTTACCCGCCAACTTCAGCCCGAGTAAGAGCGTAAGCGTGCCGGTAGAGCAGGCTACGATTGGCCGCTCCGTGGTCATCAAGGGCGAAGTCAGCGGGTCTGAATCGCTCTACATCGATGGGCGAATCGAAGGCACCGTCAATTTTGCCGAACATCGCGTCACTATCGGACGCAATGGCAGCGTCGCCGCCAACATCAATGCCCGCGAGGTTGTCATCCTGGGCAAGGTGCAGGGCAACATTCAGGTTACCGATCGTCTGGATATCCGCAGCGAAGGTTCGCTGACGGGCGATGTGATCACGCAGCGCATCAGTGTTGAGGATGGAGCCATTCTGAAGGGCAGCGTGCAAGTGCGCGCGGTCGAGCACAAGCAGGACAAGTCTCAGGCCCAAAAGCACGTGCAGCCTGAACCTAAGCCTGCCGCGATCGAGCAGCCGAAAACTGCCGCAGCAGCTGCCGGCGTCTAATTGCTTTCACCGTGTGGGGCGGACACTCTTGTCCGCCCCACACGAGCTTTTACTATTTCTTTTCTTCCGGCTTTAACTCGAGTGCAGCCGAGTTCATGCAGTAGCGCAGGCCTGTAGGCGCGGGGCCATCCTCGAAAACGTGGCCCAGGTGGGCATCGCAACGGGCGCAACGACTCTCGGTGCGGACCATGCCGTAGGTCTTGTCGGTGTGGTTCACGACTGCAGCTTCGTCGACCGGCCTGTAGAAGCTGGGCCAGCCAGTGCCGGAATCGAACTTGGTTTCTGACGTGAACAGCGGTTGTCCGCAACAGACGCAGTTGTATGTACCTGCATCTTTGGTCTTCCAGTATTTGCCGCTGAACGCAGGTTCAGTTCCGGCCTTACGCGTCACGTAGTACTGCTCTGGCGACAATTGTTTTTGCCACTCGGTTTCCGGTTTCTCGATTTTCTCTGCCATTCCATTCTCCATATCGTTAGTTGTTTTTCGTTATGCACCTTTCTGTAATACAACACAGCGTGAGCCTCAAATCTCGATGATCATATCTTCAAGGCGCGTGGGATAGCTGTTCAGGACCTCGCCCTTATCTTTGCGGACGACCACCGTGTCCGAATGCCGAAAGCCGCCCCAGTCGGGATCGTAAACACCGGGCTCA
>Ga0163162_10006585_pt1 | contig 11256 bp, 9 predicted proteins | sample S55metaG_FD_115310 | JGI IMG/M metagenome (GOLD analysis project Ga0163162, IMG submission 115310) | Switchgrass rhizosphere microbial communities from Kellogg Biological Station, Michigan, USA - S5-5 metaG | ecosystem: Host-associated > Plants > Roots > Rhizosphere > Soil | place: USA: Michigan...
AGATGTTATACCTTATATAGTTAAACCCCTGGCTGAGTTGCGCACAGGAAACGAAAAGCCTATTGTATTTCCAAAGAACTGCCCTGTTTGTAATGAAGAATTGGTGAAGCCAGAAGGTGAAGCAGTATCAAGATGTGTGAATATAAATTGCGAAGCACAGGTTGTAGAACGAATCATACACTTTGTTAGTAAGGATGCAATGGACATTAAAAGCCTTGGAGCTGCATCTATTCTTAAGTTCTTTGAACTTGGTTTGCTGAAGGATATTCCGGGAATATATACTCTTGACTTTGAAGCAATAGGACAATTGGAAGGATTTGGTAAGAAGTCTATTGATAATCTGAAAGATGCAATAGAACGATCAAAAGAGCAATCTTTAAACAGATTGATATTTGGATTGGGCATAAGATATGTTGGAGAAACAACGGCAAAGACAATAGCAAAGGAAATAGATCATTTGCTTGACCTGGAGAAGCTGACACTTGAAGAGTTAAAGCATTTTGAAGATGTAGGAGAGAAAGTAGCTGCGAGCTTATATGAATTCTTCCACCTGGAGGATAATATTAAGATGCTAAATAAGCTTGAGTCTCTTGGAGTAAAATTAAAGAGCGATAAGACTGCAGTAGTTGATGGGAAATTGTCAGGGCAAACATTTTTATTCACAGGAACATTACCAACCCTGAAAAGAAGCGAGGCAGAAGAAATGGTAGAGAAGAAAGGAGGTAAGATATTGAGCGGGGTAAGTGCTAAGCTTACATACCTGATAGCAGGAGAAGATGCTGGAAGTAAACTTGAAAAAGCACGTAAAACAGGAACAGTGAAAATAATTACTGAGGAAGAGTTTTTAAAGATGATAGAGTAAATTAATCACATAGAAACATAGAACTCAATGATCAAAAATTCTACAATAAAGTTTCTAAAGGACCTTAAGGTTAATAATAACCGTCCATGGTTTGATAAGAATAAAGATAAATACCTGGATGCAAAAGAGGATTTTGAAAATTTCGTCCAGAAGTTAATAGATAAGATATCCGCTTTCGATCCGGATATTAAAGGGATGGAAGCTAAGAATTGTACTTTCCGGCAATATAGAGATGTCAGGTTCTCTAAAGATAAAAGACCTTATAAGATTAACATGGGAGCTTACATGGCAAAAGGTGGTAAGAAATCTCTGTTTGGAGGCTATTATTTTCATCTTGAACCAGGGAATAGCTTAATGGGTGGAGGACTATGGATGCCCGAAGCAAGTGAAGTAAAAAAAGTAAGGCAGGAGATAGACTATTGCTTTGATGAGTTTAGTGCTATTATCAATAATAAAAGATTTAAAAAAGAATATGGTGATCTTTATACCAGTGATAGCATAAAGCTTAAGACCGTTCCTAAGGGATATGAGGCAACTAACCCCGCCATTGAGCATTTAAAGCTTAAAAGCTTTTTCGCAGAGAGAGCAATAGGAGATAAAGAACTCACAAGTAATTCATTATTAAAGGATACCGCTTTTTTATTTAAAGATCTTAAGCCCGTTATTGATTTCTTAAACAGAGCAATTGAATAAATTGCTTATTGTTCCGCTCATCTTATTTTAAAAAATCACATAGTTATTATTTTGATTTGAGGAATTGTTAGTCTAAATTTACTAGCTCCAATCTAATACCATACTGAAAACCATTAAAATACTAATGGATGAATGTATATTCTACACCTTTAGAACAGCAGTTACCGCAGGAACTATCAGAAAGCCAGTACTTTCTTAAGCAGCTGGTTAATAATTCACCTGATATCATATACGTTCTGGATATCACCGAAGTGAAGTTTACTTATATCAATGATAGAGTATTCCAGTTATTAGGCACATATCCCTCCTCCAACCATGACTTCTTTCTTGATATTCAACATCCGGATGATTACATAAACCGAATCGAGCACATAAAGGCATGCAAAAAGATGAAGGATGGTGAGGTGAAGGAAATTGATGTAAGATGGAAAATGAAGGATGGATCATGGCATTGGTTTCGTATAAGAGATGGGGTATATAAAAGAGATGCAGAAGGGAATGTTATAGAGGTCGTAGGAATTGCCAGAGATATTCATGAAAAGAAAGTATCACGACAGGAATTAGAAGAGAAAGTACATTTCATAGACGCTGTGGCTGAAACCAGCCCTGATATAATGATGCTATATGATCTTAATTCAAATAAGATCGTATATATAACGAAAGACATATTTCAGTTATTAGGTTACAAATATGAATCCATCTTATCGATGGAAAAACCTCAGATATATGATGTTATACATCCGGACGACAGAAAAAAAGTGCATCTATACCAGCACAGTTTCTCTTCAGCCTCAAATGAAGATATTAAGGAGGTAGAATATCGGGTGAAGAGGATAAATGGAGAATGGGTATGGTTCCATTCACGAGGAAAGATTTTTAAACGTGACAGCGTTGGCAATGTAATTCAATATATCAGTATCCTCAGGGATGTGACCCAACAGAAAAAAACAGTGGAGGCTCTTATAGATTCTGAGAGGCTTTCTGCTATAGGATCTTTTGTAAGAACAATTGCTCATGAAGTAAGGAATCCACTAACAAATATCAATCTAGCTCTTGCAGGCCTTGAGTATGAACTCTCTATTCGAAATGATGAGGAGCAGCAGGAGGCTAAGACTTTTATTGATATCATTTCAAGGAATTCTACCAATATAAACAGCCTGATCAAAAAGCTATTGTTAAGCAACAAGCCTCAGACTGATGAATTGATGAAAGTAGATCTGGCAGTGTTACTTGATAAGGTTATAGATAATGTAATGGACACCATTTCGTTAAGAGGTGCTGATATTCAAAAATATTATAGTTATGGATATTTTATTATGGCTGATGCGGAAAAACTTAAAATAGCCTTAACGAACATAATAGTAAATGGCATAGAAGCAACTGAAATTAATAAAGGATTCCTGGAAGTCTCTATACAAAAAGAGAACGGCTCCATCCTATTATCAGTCTGTGATAATGGATGTGGTATGACAAAAGAACGACAAGATAAAATATTTGACCCTTATTACAGCAGCAAGCCTACAGGTCTGGGAATTGGACTTGCAAATGCCAAGAGAATACTACAGCATCATAATGCTTTTGTGGAATTAACCAGTCAACCTGCAAAAGGAACAATTTTTCATATTTGCTTTAAAAAAGCATGATAGAATCTATCGCTTATAATGTGGCATATGAGTGTCATAAAACTCCTTTGAGGCATCCTCCCAGTTTTTAATAGCCTCATTTCTTCCTGTAAACATTGTATTATTAAGCTGATTAAAAGTATTTACAGCCAGATTAATATCATTAACAGCCTTATTATAGGCATCAACTTCCTCTTTAGATGGGGATGACTTTCCCTCCATGCTCTTTTTGATCTTTTGAAAATTCTCTTCCTTTACAAAGTATTCTGTAACCTTAGGGACTTCATTTTCTGCATTCTTTAAATAAAATTTTAATACCTGTTTACATGTTGAAACAAGTGCCAGATCCCCCTCAAAACCCTTAGTGGTATCCAGCACGGCTATGCCTTCTTTAGCATATTTTATCACTGCATTTCTTGCCTGTTCTGCATCATTAAGTTTTTTATCATGTATAGCCTTAGATAGATTATTATCCTGCCAGTTACATTTAAAGAAAACAAGATAAACCTGGTTATGATAGTGAGAAAGCTGGTTAGCCACTCCGATTTTCTGATTAAGCTCACTTGTATTCTCGATTAGATTGATATGATATTTTGCGGCAAATGTTTCAGTAGCTTTTCTCATTTTCTCAAACGCTTCATCTAACTTTTGATTTGTCTTTTCCTGTAAGAGTATATATGCCTCCATTGCATCAAAAGATTGCTCTGCTATTTCTTCCATGTTAACAATCTTTGCATAATCATCATTAAAAATGCTGTAGCACATTTTTATATAATCAATGCTACTCTGCCGAAGTGTGTTATCTCCTTTGTAATATGGAAGGTTAAGAGTATAATCTTGAGCCTTTTCAACGTTATCGATTACCTGCTTACGCAATTTTTCAACTTTCCTTGCACGTCGACCATGTGCGGCTGCGCTAACATATTCCATGTATCTTTTATTCATTTCTGTATGAGCCTTATTAATTGCTGACAAGTAGTCTCCGGCATTATCCATATCCTGAGCACGAGCAATTACTACCCAATTAAAAAAAGAGAATGCTAAAAGAATAAATTGTTTCATTTTCAATGGTTTTTGACATTAATAATCATCAGAGTAATTGGATAAGTTGATAGGCTGCTTTCAAATAAGCATCCTTTCCCAAGCTGTTTATCCAACTGTCATTCATTTCCTTCAGGTCTGCATTTCCCTGAATACGCTGAAGTTCATATGAGTTATTTTGTATGGTAAAAATGGAGTTGGATTTTTCCTCCTCCTTATTGATTTTCTGCAGGCCAGAAGAAATATGATCTGAAAGTTTCAATGATATATCATGCTTTTGAAAATTATCTGCTCTTTCAGAATCTATATATGTCTGCTCTTTAACAAACCATGGATCATTTAAAATCGAGGTGGCTTTCTGCTTTAAGGAAGAAATAGAAAGCTGCTTTCCCGGAAGGTAATATTTATTACCTTCTATTTTTACAGCGGGAATAGCAAAAGGATTGTCTTTTTCCTTATTTCTTTGAATCTCAGTAAGATCAGGAAATGTTATATCAGGAATAACTCCGTTGAATTGTGCTGTATTTCCAGAGACCCTGAAAAGCTGCATCATAGTAAGCTTAATAAAGCTACTAGTTTTATAATTTGAAAGATCACCGTTAATATTAATGCTTGTGTCAAGTGGAAGAATAAGCTGACCAGTTGCCTTTCCGTAAGTTGGCGTACCTACCACCAGGGCGCGATTGTAATCCTGGAGACATCCAGCAAACAACTCAGAAGCAGAAGCGCTGTATCCATTTACCATTAGTAATAGAGGCCCGTCATAAACAGTTCCCCTATTTACATCTTTAAAAGTATAAGGTTTTCCTTCTCTTGTCTTTTCTATTGCGACAGGGCCAGCATCTATAAATATCCCTGCCAGTTCTACGGCTTCTTTTAATGAACCACCACCATTATATCTGATATCTATTATCAGCCCCTCGATATTCTCTTTTTTAAGTTTAATTATCTCTTTTGCAACATCATTTGCACAGCCGTTAATATTGATCTTATTTTCCCAATCTTCATAGAATGAAGGCAAAGAGATATACCCAATTGATTTCTGTCCTTTAAGAATAAAGCTCTTCACTTTATCTTCATCTACATCATCTTTTTCTTCTTCTTTATGAAGTGTAACCTGTCTTGTGGATCCGTCAGCTTTTTTTACTGTAAGAATGGCCTTTTCATGATTACTTTCCTGAAGTATGTCAGCTATTTCTCTCATGGAGGCTCCGGATACATCTATTGCTTTACTGCCCCCCCATTGCACCGACAATATCTTATCTCCTGTATTAATTTGCCCACTTTGGAAAGCTGGGCTACCCGGTTTCAGCTCATCTATAACAACGCTCCCGTCATCATCTTCATCAAGGCTAAATCCAAAAGTAAGGTTCTTCTTGCCCAACTGCGCTTCGAAGTGTTCCCTGGTAGTAAGAGACATGTATTCCGAATGTGGATCATAGCAACATGCTATTGCATTACAGTATTTTTCTGAAATAAGTTGCTGAATACCTCCTGGCCATTGAAGGTGCTTTTGTATATAGCGCCTGAACCCCTTCTCCATTTTCTTCCTGACTACAACTTCCAAGCTATCATTAAACTTCTTTTGTCGTGCAGGAGGAAGATCTTTCACATCTTTTTGAAACTCTTCCATACTCTCAAGGGCACCGAGTTTAGCAAGCTTATAAACTTTTATTCTGGTATCGATATTATTTAATGGATATGTTGTGTCTTCAGATACAGTATATTTTTCCGGTAAGGTAAAATTAAAGGGCTTCTTACAAACACTCTCAATCATAGTATCCAGACAACTTAATCTCAACTTATAAATGCTTACCAATTATTCTAAGAAAGCAGTTTTTCGATTGTTTATCTCGTCATCTAATTTATAGCGGAATTTTTCTAAAACATTAATATCCTCCCTTGTGAAGTATATCTTATCCTCATCCAGGTCTTTCAAAAGGAGACTTATCATATCAGAGGAGAACACATCATTTACAGGCTTTGGCTGCAAGTGAAATTTCTCAGCCATTCTTGTTACAAGGAATGCATCATTTGCAGCAGACTGAAGAGTTTTGTCCTGGCAAAATGAACTAACACAAAAAAATAAGAGGGGTATGATGATTATATTTCTCATAGATCAGAGATACAATAAACAGTAATTTTGGCTATCCAGCTAGTTCTGCAAAATACTATTTATCTAAATACAAACATCAGCTATCAGGCTAAAATTTTAGCTCTTTCGGCATCACGTATTTCCCTTGCTGAATGGTGCTCAATCTTCCTAAGTTTATAATCATACCACCATTTAGGAGCTGTCTTTTTGAGGATAGTATCAATGGTGCGCATCCCAAAGATGTTCCATACACCGTTTAGCTTTCCGCTAAGACTGCTTTGCATTGCCCTGAGGCTCATGGCAAATCCACTGTCAAGGTATTCCATATGGTGCCAGTAGCCAGCAGGCATAAAGAGCGTATCCCCATGCTCTAATATAACTTCATATCCTTTTGCAAGTTTTAAGGCAGGGAATTTCTCATAATCTACTGCGCCATTTTCCTGGTAGTAGTTAGAAAAGTCCGCAAGGCTAAGTACTTCAAATGGCTTACGGTATAGCTTAAATTGCTCCTCAAAAGGGAAAAGTAAGACTCTCTTCCTCCCCGAGAATTGAGTATGAAGAATATGGGAAATGTCTATATCAAAGTGCATGTGAGTAATAGATGTGGCTCCCCCAGTAAAGAGCATTGGATATCTCTTCACAAAGCCTTTCATCAGGTGCTCAGGCCAGGTAAAGTCTTTTGTTATTTGCGGCGCATGATCAAAAATATTGAATAGAAATATCCTCCATGCCGCAGGCCCTTTTTTTATCATATCCACATATTCTCCAAAGGTTTTATAGTCATCTGCGGTATTAATAGGAGTATAGGCATCGCTCTTAACATTATTATATAAAGCGACTTTTTTATCACCAACGATATCTTTAAAATAATCCCAATTCCATTTAGTATAGGCAGGCCATTGCCTAGCTAAATCTTTAATAATCAGAGGCTTCCTGGTTCGGTAGTAATTTTTCCTGAAATCTTCAGAAGAAATGGATTCTACGGTATCTACTTTTTGGAGTTGCATATGCCTGTATATTCGGGCACGAAATTACTTTAAAATAGAATATGGATTTGAACAGGATATATAGAAAAATGCTAAAGTATTAAAGATACCCTAATAGCAAATTATATATCATACAGGCTACCAAGAAGCTATAGATTATAAAGCTCTCACCTAAGGAACAGCCTTGAGTAAGAAAGGATTACTTAAGATGGCTGGTAATCTCTTCACTCATGGGCTTTACTTTGCTTGGGAAGTATGCTATAAGTGCTCCTTTTTCATCTAAAAGGAACTTATTAAAATTCCATTTGATCTCTGCGTCCATAACTCCATTTAAGGACTTAGTGGTCAGCCACTTAAAGACGGGTGCTATATCATCTCCTTTAACAGAGACCTTGGCAGCCATTGGGAAAGTGACCCCATAGTTCTTTTTGCAGAATTCTTTAATTTGTTCATTTGTTCCCGGTTCCTGCTGACCGAAGTTGTTGGCAGGGAAGCCTACAATTACAAGCTTGTCTTTATAAGCAGTATACAGTTTTTGGAGATCTTCATATTGAGGAGTATAACCGCATTCTGAGGCAGTATTAACTATTAGTATCTTCTTTCCTTTGAAAGATGCAAAGTCTATAGTGCCTCCATCCAAAGATGGAACTTTAAACTGGTATATGGTATTACTTTCCATTTGAGTCGAAAAAGAACAAAAAATAGTTATGGCAGAAATGAGGAATAACTTATACATGGGGCTTAAATTATGAATTAAAGGTACGAATTAATGCCTTTCATAACAACCGAGATCAGGAATATCAGTCGTCCTGCTAAAACCATCCAAATCGACAGGATAGGTTGTAATATCTCCATAATTTATTGCAGGAGAAACCGGTTGAAGGCGAAAATCAAAATATGCATGGCTGACATCAATAGTCTGGAATAGGGGATCAGTAGTAAGAGGTGTTTTGGAAAAAGAAGCATGCGCAATAGAACCTCCTTTATAGAGAGTTGGGCCAAAATTTACATCTGAGGAAGCGGAAATAAGTATCTCGTCAGTTACTGATCCATTATCACCCCAAAAGATACAGTTAGTGAATGAGGCGTCAAAAACAGGATTTACAATTCCAGAGTTATCATGATCACTTATTTGTAGTACCGGGTACTGATGCTGTATATAAATATTGCTATAGGTTGCCACAGTGCAATTATAAAAATCATAAACTCCACCATTGCTTAATACTACATTCTGCCCGCAATTACTGATTAAGCAATTATCAGCATGAACTGAGCTGTTTATAGCTACCAGTCCAAATTCATAAGCATTGTCAATCTTGCAATCTGATAAGCTTAATTTAGGAGTAGCTGATGGAATACGAGTAAGAGAGTCTACCACAATAGCATCAAAGGAGTTTAATACATATGTAAATGTCATCGCATTATCGTGACTTGGCTTTCTAAAGTAAATCCCTGGCCAGCTGGCAGGAAGGTCCTTATAATCAGGATCAAGCCTGTCGCCACGAAATACCACACTATCCCCATTATTCCCATTTACTTTTAATGTACCATCTATCAGAATAGGAGCAGTTGCATGCACATATATTCTACAGCCGGGATCTATAGTAAGTGTCACATTCTCATTAACGTGTAACTGGCACAAAATAACATAAGGCAGATCATTAGGCCATGTAGTGTTTGCGGTGATCTCTGCATCAGAGCATCTTATATAATGAGCATTTTGTCCATTAGCCACCAGCTTTACAAATCGGTTATTCCCATTATAATTAATAGCTACACTATCCGTGACCTCGAAAGGAGCAGTTGCCGATGTAGGATCAATATTTACCTGGACAAAAATATAAATACTATCGTTAGCTGCTATCTCAATATTATCAACTTCGCTTCCGGGAGTTCCATCTACATTCATTTTAAACTGTGATGTTGCCCCATGAAGAAGTTTTACAGAAGAAAGCTTAAGCTTTTGATTATTATCATTAAATATTTTGAATGACTTCGTAACAGAGCCTGCAGAAGCAAACACTGTATCAAAAAAGAGGCTATCAACATTTGTATGCAGCTGCGCAGAAGGGCTGGTAATGAAAGATTCCTTTTTGCAAGAGGTAAAAAAGATGCAACCTATAAGCAGTACTACAAGTATCCTGGGAAATGTCATTTGCTCAAAGGTAAATAAAGTCTATAATGTAAATAGAGTTAATAAGAATTAATTAGTTGCGTAGGCCAAAGTAGCTATACTTAACGTCAGGCCAGGCACTTTTAGTATTTCTGTTGCACAAGCTTCAAGTGTTGCTCCGGTAGTGATCACATCATCAACCAATAAAACATGCTTATTAATTAACTCTTCGTTATTTATTACACCAAAGCTACTTTCCACATTCTGCCATCTCTCCTTTCTTTTCTTTCTTGTCTGGGTTTCAGTAGCTTTCTCACGAATAACATTTCCTGAGATTACAGGAACGTTAAGTACTTCAGCAATTCCACGGCATATAACTAAAGACTGATTGTACCCTCTTTTCCGTTCCTTGTCAGCAAATAAAGGCAAGGGAACAAGAGCATTGATCTCTTTGAACCTGTCACTCCCTTCAATACTTCTTCCCATCATTCTTCCAAGGTATAGCCCAATGTTTTTGTTGCCTTTGTATTTAAACTCATGGATCAGGGATTGGATGACATTTCCTTTAACGAAGTAAAACTCACTTGTAACTCCATGGGTATTTATTCTGCCCCAAAACATCTTTTCAACGGGGTTATCAGGAGAGGAAGCAAAGTCAGTACGAGGAAGAATATGAAGGCATTTTAAGCAAATTGGATGATCATCTTCAAGAATATCGGTTCCGCATCCAAGACAAATGTGAGGATAAAAAAGATGGAGAAGATTTGAAATTACGGATTTCAAATTTGGTATTATTTAGAATAGGTATTTATATAACTCTTCGACTTTAGCCAAAGCGACTACCTCTATATTGGTCTTTGGCTTTGTTAACCCTTTAGTATTATACTTACTTACTATGATCTTTTCAAAGCCCAATTTCTCTGCTTCTGCAATACGCTGCTCAATCCTATTTACGGCCCTTATTTCTCCACTGAGACCAACTTCTCCTGCAAAGCAAATATGCAGAGGCAACGAGACATCTTCATATGATGAAAGCAATGCGCTTAACACTGCTAAGTCAATAGAAGGATCTTCCACTTTTAGCCCTCCTGCTATATTGATAAATACATCCTTCACCCCAAAATGAAATCCTCCTCTTTTCTCAAGTACCGCAAGCAATAATTGCAGGCGACGGAGGTCGAAACCTGTAACAGTTCTTTGAGGTGTTCCATATACGCTTTGAGTCACTAATGCCTGTACTTCGATCAATAAAGGCCTGATTCCCTCTATAGTGGCAGCAATCGCAACTCCGCTAAGCTGATCTTCTCTTTGGGTTATTAATATCTCTGATGGATTGCTTACCTGCCTCATCCCTTCACTGCTCATTTCATATATGCCTAATTCAGAAGTAGAGCCAAATCGGTTCTTAAGGGTCCTCAATATCCTATATGCATAATTACGATCTCCTTCAAACTGCAGGACTGTATCCACCATATGTTCTAAAATCTTGGGACCAGCTATACTTCCATCCTTAGTAATATGTCCAATAAGAAATACGGGAGTGTGAGTTTCTTTAGCAAACTTCTGGAACTCAGCAGCACATTCTCTTATTTGCGATACACTTCCCGGAGAAGATTCTACATATTGTGAGTGGAGGGTCTGAATAGAATCAACAATTACAAGCTGCGGTTTTAGCTTTTTTATCTCTTTAAAGATGGTTTGGGTATCTGTTTCAGTAAGCAGGTAGAAGTTCTCATTCTTTACTTTAAGCCTGTCTGCCCGCATCTTTATTTGCTGCTCGCTTTCTTCTCCACTTATGTAAAGGGTAAGTACATTCTGAAGCTGTAATGCGTCCTGGAGGAATA
>Ga0163162_10006586_pt1 | contig 11255 bp, 4 predicted proteins | sample S55metaG_FD_115310 | JGI IMG/M metagenome (GOLD analysis project Ga0163162, IMG submission 115310) | Switchgrass rhizosphere microbial communities from Kellogg Biological Station, Michigan, USA - S5-5 metaG | ecosystem: Host-associated > Plants > Roots > Rhizosphere > Soil | place: USA: Michigan...
TAACGGGCATTATGCAAATACACGCTGCCGCTTATTCACAAAACGTTTACAACTTTAGTGTAAACAATATTTCTGTTAAGCAAATGTTTAAGCAGATTGAAAAAAACAGCAAATACACTGTTTTTTACCGGCTTGACCAGGTTGATGTTGACAAGAAAATAAACGTGGACGTGCAGGACGCGCCTATTGAAACCGTGATGCAGAAGGTGCTGCAAAAACAGCCCTTAACCTTCCAGGTGGTTGATGATATCATTATCATAAAACCGGCAGATGAAAAACCTATTGTGACTTTAACCGTGACAGGTGTGGTTAAAGATGTTAGCGGGCAGCCATTACCGGGAGTAAGTGTAAAACTTCGGGGGAGTAATTTGGGGACGGTTACCGACATCAATGGTAAATATACCCTCACCATGCCCGATGGCAACGGGACACTTGAGTTTGGCTTTTTAGGCTTTACTGCACAGGCTATCCCGGTAAAAGGGCAAACAACCATCAATGTAACCTTGCTTGAAGAGTCAAAAGCGCTGAACGAGGTTGTTGTGGTTGGTTACACCACACAAAAGAAAAAGGACCTTACAGGCGCGGTTTCCGTAGTAAACGTTAAAGATCTTAACAAGCAGCCTTCATCGTCGGTAAATTCACAATTGCAGGGGCAGGCATCGGGCGTTACTGTAACCGGATCGGGGCAGCCTGGCGAAGAGCCGCAGGTACACATCAGGGGCTTCAACACTTTTGGCGATAACACACCTTTATACGTAGTTGACGGTGTTGAAACCTATGACGTAAGCACATTAAACCCTAATGATGTTGAAACATTCCAGGTGTTAAAGGATGCGAGCTCTGCATCAATATACGGCGCAAGAGCGGCCAACGGTGTTATTATTATCACTACCAAAAGAGGCAAGGGGAAGGTAAATATCCAGTATGATGCTTATTACGGCTCACAAGTACCTAAAGGCGGCAATGTTTGGAACACCATAACACCGCAGCAAATGGCCGACCTGAAACTTACCGCCAAAAAAAATTCGGGCGATAATTCCATTAAAGACGCTTTGTACAACCCAACCGGTGTTGGCACAACTTTTACGCTACCTGACTATATAACACCGGCAGGTGCTAAAGAAGGTGATCCTTCTGTCGATCCTTCTAAATATTATGTAAATCCCAACTATACATCAGCCGCCGATCTTGGCAATTTTTACAGGATCACAAGGGCCAATAAGGCTGGTACCGACTGGTATCATGAACTGTTTAAAACAGCACCCCTGAACAGTCACAATATATCCTTAAGCGGCAGTAATGATATGGCCAATTACCTGTTCTCGCTTAATTACTTCAACCAGCGCGGTACCCTGATCGATACTTATCTTAAAAGGTATACCCTCCGCTCAAACACTAATTTTAACATAACCAAACACATCAGGGTAGGCGAAAACTTATCTTACTCCATAACCAAGCTGCCGCAGGTAAATAACGGTCAGTCGCACTCGCAGGTCAGCACCAATGATCCGGATGGTGTTATTGCACACGGTTTAAGAGAGCAGCCTATTATTCCTGTTTACGATATTAAAGGCAATTACGCAGGCAGTTATGGTACCGGCCTTGGCGATGCCAATAACCCCGTTGCTATACAGCAACGCACAAAAAATAACGGATCAACAAGCTACCGGATTCTGGGTAACGTGTTTGCTGAAGCTGACATTATCAAAGGCCTTACCTTGCGTACAAGTTTTGGCGGTGATATCATCAACAGCAATGATCATTCGTTCACGTTCCCTACATATGAAAACGTAGAAAACTCTTCGGTAAATACCTATAGCGAAAGTTCAGATAACAGCTACACTTATAACTGGACAAACACCCTGAGCTTCCAGAGAACATTTGGCAAGCATAATGTAAACGTGGTAGTAGGTACCGAAGCCGTTGAAGATCATGACCGCTTTGTAGGTGGAAGTATCCAGGGCTTTTACACCTTTGATCCGGATTATGTAAACTTATCAACAGGTACTAATAATAAAAATACCTATAGCGGCAAATCAAGCAATTCCCTGTTTTCGGAGTTTGCCCGTTTAGATTACACTTTTAACGACCGTTATTTATTCAATGCTACTATCCGTCGTGACGGTTCATCAAAGTTCCCTACCGATCAGCGCTATGGTTATTTCCCGGCATTCAGCGCGGGCTGGCGCATCTCGCAGGAAAATTTCATGAAGGGAATCACATGGCTTACCGACCTGAAATTAAGAGGCGGCTGGGGTATTATGGGCAACCAGATCAATATGGGTGCTAAAGATGCTCACATCACTTTCAGCAATGATATAGGCCAGTCATATTATCCTATTGATGGCTCTCTTAATTTAACCCCTGGTTTTTACCAGGATCAAACAGCAAACCCGCACGCTCTGTGGGAAAAGGACATTAACTCAAACTTTGGCTTTGATGCCACCCTGCTTGAGGGCAGAATAGCCGTAACAGCCGATTACTATCGTAAAGATATTAAAGACCTCCTGTACAATGCCACGCAATTGGGTACAGCCGGTAACGGCGCTTTTCCTGCGCAAAACGTAGGTAAAATGAAAACTGATGGTTTGGACCTGTCTATTACAGGCAATTTTAAAGTAAGCAGCGACCTGAGCTTTAATGCAACTGGTACCGTAACCACCTATAATAATAAGGTATTAAGGGTATCTGACGACAGGGACTACTTCCCGGGTTCGGCCTCAAGCCGGTTTGACGGGCCAATTACCCGCAGCCAGGTTGGCCACTCATTAGGCGAATTTTACGGCTACCAAATAGTAGGTTTCTGGAACTCACAGTCTGAAATTGACGCCGCCAATGCAAGCACGCAAAAAGTAACTAATGACCCAAATGCCACCTACCAGCAGGATGTTAAGGTTGGCCGTTTCCGTTATAAAGATGTAAACGGTGATGGGATCATCACCGAGGCCGACCGTACTTTTATCGGTAACCCTAACCCAAAAGTTACCGCGGGCTTAAATCTTGGTGTAAACTATAAAAACTTTGATGCCAGCGTATTCCTTTACGGTTCATTTGGTAATAAGTTATGGAACAGTGTTAAATACTGGAGAGATTTTTACGCATCATTCGGAACAGCAAAAAGCTATACCGCGCTTAACGATTCATGGACACCAACCAACCATAATGCAAAAGCGCCTATCCAGGAGCTTGATGCATCAACCAGCAGCGGTGCCACACCAAACTCTTACTTTGTTGAAAGCGGAACATACGTACGTATGCGCAACGCTCAAATTGGTTACACTTTTAACCTTAATAGCTTAAAAAAGGCAGGCATTCAAAAACTACGCATTTATGTATCGGCAACCAACCTGTTCACCCTAACCGGCTACAGCGGAGTTGACCCTGAACTGAGCGGTAACACCAAAGATTTTGGTATTGATGAAGGCAGCTACGCCAGTCCGCGCACCTTTTTATTCGGAGTTAATTTTTCATTATAACAGCAATATTTAAACGGATTACAATGAAAGCTAAAAAATATATTTCCATAGCGCTTTTAAGCACGTTATTGCTTGGTGCATGTAAAAAATCATTTCTTGATAAGCCTATAAACGGCGCTCTCGAACCGCAATTTCTTGAAACTGAATCTGGAGCCAACGAATTATTGGTTGGTGCATATGCCGTAATAGACGGGCAGCAAGGTGGCGATGCCGCAGTAGGTGGCGGCGGTGCCTGGGAAGCCGCGCCTGATAACTGGATTTACGGCGGCGTAGTGGGCGGCGATGCTTCAAAAGGCAGTATAGCCGGCGACCAGCAGCAAATTGAGCCCATGATGAAGTACATTGCCGATGCCAGCAACGGTTTTTTTGATAGCAAATGGAGGGCCGATTATGAAGGTGTATCGCGCACAAACAATACTATTAAAATAACCAACAAGGTTACGTCCATATCGGCATCAAACAAAACCAATATTTTGGCTCAGGCAAGGTTTTTAAGGGCACATTACTACTTCGATCTGAAAAAGATGTTCAATAATGTGCCTTATCTTGATGAAACAACAACCGATATTAATCAGCCTAACAACACAGATATATGGCCAAAAATTGAGGCCGATTTTAAATACGCCTATGACAATTTGCCTAATACCCAGCCCGAGGTTGGCCGCGCCAATAAATGGGCCGCGGGTGCATACTTAGCCAAAACCTACCTATACGAGCACAAATATGCCGAGGCCAAGGTTGTGTTTGATGCGGTTATTGCACAAGGCGTAACTTCTAACGGTAAAAAGTACGCGCTAAATGCGAAGTTCAACGATAATTTCAGGACGGCTACCAACAACAGTGCCGAGTCTGTTTTCGCGGTACAGGCTGCAGCCAATACTGACCCTAACGGCCCTTCACAAGCCAATAACGGCGATATGCTGAACTTCCCATATGGCAACAGCAGTCCGTTCAGCTGCTGCGGTTTTTACCAGCCATCAATTGATCTGGTTAATCATTTCCGCACCAACCCAACCACCGGCTTACCATACCTTGATGACTATAACAGCCATCCTATAAAAACAGATATGGGCCTGGCATCTGCTGATGACTACACGCCTGACACTGCCCCTGTTGACCCTCGACTTGACTGGACTGCCGGTCGCCGGGGGATCCCGTATCTTGACTGGGGCTTACACCCAGGGGCCGACTGGATCCGTGACCAACAATATGGAGGCCCATATTCACCTATTAAAAATGTTTATGGCCAGGCCGAGCAGGATGTAAACGGCGATAACACTTCATGGGCACCGGGTTCGGGCATTAATTACAACATTATTCGTTATGCCGACGTGCTGTTAATGGCCGCTGAGGTTGAAGCACAGGTTGGTAGTTTGGATAAAGCCGAAAGCTATGTAAACATGGTGCGTAATCGGGCAGCAAATCCTGATGGCTTTGTGCATAAATACAAAGACGATGAAGACCCAACCGGGGGCTTCACTGATGAAGCCGCCGCCAATTACAAAGTGAGCCCTTACCTTCCGGGAGCTTTTGCCAGCAAAGACTTTGCGCTTAAAGCCATTTATTTTGAGCGTAAAATTGAGCTTGCAATGGAAGGGCATCGCTTTTTTGACCTTGTACGCTGGGGTATTGCCGATACCGAGCTTAACGCTTACATTGCTTACCAAAGCACACTGACAAATGATGTAAAGGGCGGTAAATTTGTTAAAGGTAAAAGTGAATACTACCCGATACCGTTGGTGGAGATTGATTTGAGCGCCAAAGGCGGTACACCTCAATTGAAACAAAATCCTGGTTATCATTAATTAAACACCCTGTTATCAATACAACTTACCGGGACAATAGGCGTTCCCGGTAAGTTTATTATCTTGCCTTAACATCCCTGCTTTTTAAACAAGCTGATTATAAACTTTTTTTAACCCATTTATGGACAAATCATCATCGCGGTTTTTATCGCTGGATGTATTTCGTGGCATGACTTTATGCTTCATGATCATTGTAAATACGCCGGGAAGCGGGGCTGCCGCATTTTCTCCCCTTGAACACGCCGCATGGCACGGCTTCACCCCAACCGATCTTGTGTTCCCTTCTTTTTTGTTTGCAGTTGGCAACGCCATGAGCTTTTCCATGAAACGCTATCAGGAAATGGGTAACGCGGCTGTTTTAAGTAAGATCTTCAGGCGTACACTGCTTATATTTCTGATAGGGTACCTCATGTACTGGTTTCCTTTCTTTTCAACCAGTGGTGGTCATTTTCATTTAAAACCTATCGCGCACACCCGTATTATGGGCGTTCTACAGCGCATTGCTCTCTGCTATTGCTTTGCATCGCTCATGATCCATTTCCTGTCGAAACAATCGGTGTTCATTTTATCCGGTTTATTTTTAATCATCTACTGGATCATCCTGCTGGTATACGGTAACCCTGCCGATCCGCTGAGCATGACCGGCAATGCAGGCATCTATCTTGATAAATTTTTGTTCGGGGTTGATCACCTGTATCACGGCGAAGGGATCCCGTTTGAACCCGAAGGTGTGCTAAGTACCTTACCGGCTATAGTTAATGTGGTAGTGGGCTACTATGCAGGTAAATTCATCCAGCAAAAAGGGAAAGGCTATGATACCACCACCAAGCTGTTATTAACAGGCTGCCTGTTCATCTTTTTGGCCCTGTGTTGGAACATGGTTTTCCCAATCAATAAAAAACTATGGACGAGCTCATTTGTGTTGGTTACCACAGGGCTCGACCTTGTGATCCTGTCGGCACTGATCTACGCGCTGGAGATCAATAACTGGAACAAAGGCAACTGGGCCCGCTTTTTCACCACAATGGGTAAAAATCCGCTACCTATTTATGTGCTTTCTGAAATATTGCTGATCCCGGTAAGTATGATCATGATAAGCGGCACCAACGCCGTCGACTGGATCAATACCGCCTTTTATCAAACTATAGCCCCCGGCCCGATAGGTTCATTACTGTTTGCTATCAGCTTTATGCTGATCTGCTGGCTGGTAGCCTATATCCTTGATAAGCGGAAAATTTATATCAGGGTGTGATTTGGAATGTCGGATTTCGAATGTTCGATTTCGGATTTTTGTTTTTCTTATCGCCCGGCGGCCGTGTCCTCACGGCCGCATGCTGGTGCTTTTTGTCTGAACTCGAATTTTAAGGAATTATTGGAATTTTTTGATTTTGATGAGCATTCCAATAATTCCTTCATTCTATAAATTCGGGTTCAGACAAAAAAATCCTGCTCATCTTTAAATTCTAAAAGCTGTGGTTCAAAAAATACACTTCTTAATATTATTTAAAAAGTTTAATTTGCGTACATCCAATTAAATAACAATTCTTTATGAAGAAATTATCCTTATTGCTTTGCGGCTGTATGGCACACCTGCTTTCCGTAGCCCAAACAGCAAAACCGGCCCTCGCGCTTATCCCACAGCCGGTAAAAGTTACCCAAACTACCGGCGCGTTTGTACTTCCCAAAACGGTAATTGTAGAGGCGGGATCATCGGCCGATGTGGCAAATGTTACGGCCTATCTTAAACGCAAACTCTCAACGGCTACCGGAACTTTTGTAACAATAAAAGCCACCGCACCAACAGCTACCATCAGGCTGGTCTTAAACAAAACAGCCGATACCCTGATCAAAACCGAAGGCTATAAACTATCAGTAACACCAAAAAAAGTAGTGATCCGCGCCAATGATGCTGCCGGGTTATTTTATGGAGTACAAACGTTTTTCCAGTTGCTGCCTAAAGAAATTGAAGGTTTAGAAGTAGCCAAAGGCGTAAAATGGGTTGCTCCCTCCGTTGAAATTACCGACTACCCAAGGTTTGCCTGGAGAGGATTGATGTTTGATGTAGCACGCCACTTTTTTACCAAAGCCGAGGTTAAGCAATACATCGACGCTATGGTCAAATATAAATTCAAGCTGCTGCAGTTACACCTTACTGATGATGAAGGCTGGCGTGTAGAGATCAAAAGCCTGCCAAGGTTAACCGAAGTAGGAGCACACAATGTTAAAAAAGTTGGGCAGTTTGGCACTTTCACAGCTCCTGCTGCGGACGAGCCACGTACCTACGGTGGCTTCTACACCCAGGATGACATCAAAGAGCTGGTACAATATGCTAAAGACAGGTTTGTAAACATCCTGCCTGAAATTGACGTACCCGGCCATAGCCTTGCCGCTGTAGTTGCTTATCCAGAGCTTTCATGCACACCCGGTGCCGATAAATATGTAGTGAACTCAGGCGAGCCATTTATGGATTGGAGCGGCCCGCATAACCGCGCTATTGTTGACAACACCCTTTGCCCTGCCAATGAAGCTGTTTATACTTTTATGGATAAAGTAGTTACCGAAGTTGCCCAGTTATTCCCCTTCGGTTATATTCATTTAGGCGGCGATGAGTGCGCTAAAAACTTCTGGGAGCAAAGCGATGCCATCAAAGCATTAATGGCTAAAGAAAATCTGAAGACCATGAGCGAAGTACAGGCTTATTTTGAAAAGCGACTTGAAAAGATAGTTGAATCAAAAGGCAAAAAATTTATGGGCTGGGATGAGATCATAGAAGGCGGCCTGGGCCCAAATGCCGCCGTTATGAGCTGGCGCGGTATCCAGGGTGGAATCACCGCAGCCAAAGCCGGCCATGAGGTGGTAATGAGCCCAACAACGTTCGCATATCTTGATTACATGCAAAGCGACCGTGTAAACGAAACCAAAATCTACGCTACACTTCGCCTTAACAAAACCTATTCATGGGAGCCTGTACCGGATAGCGTTGATGCACGCCTCATTAAAGGCGGACAGGCCAACTTATGGACAGAACAGGTATACAACATCCGCCAGGCTGAATATATGACCTGGCCGCGCGGTATGGCCATTGCCGAGGACGTATGGTCGCCAAAAGGCACCAAGAACTGGGACGGATTTTTCAGCAGGGTTGAGAAACATTTCCCGCGCTTTGATGAAGCCGAAACCAAGATAGCCCCAAGCGCTTATGACCCGTCATTTGATGCTGTATTAAATCCCGATAGCACCCTTAAAATTACGCTGACTAACGAGGTTAACGGACTGGATATTTATTACAGCTTTGACAATTCGTTCCCCGACAGGTTTTATCCTAAATATACCGCGCCAATAGATGCCCCTAAAGATGCCACCACACTGAGGGTAATCACCTACCGCGGTAAAAAACCGATTGGCCGTATGGTTACCATGCCACTGGCTGAATTGAAGAGCAGGATTAAGAAGTAAGAATAATTCACAAACATGAAAGCCCTTCGGATTAAGTTCCGAAGGGCTTTTATGTTTAAATATCCCATGTCATTGCGAGCGATAGCGCGGCAATCTCGTAGCTATACAGGGCGGATTTGCACTGTGGTAATGCATGGCTACGAGATTGCCACGTCGCCCCATTGCACAGCCCCGTGCTGCTTCTCGCAATGACATAAATTATAATTCACTATTTCAGCTCAGGAAATTTAGCAGCTTCAAAAATGCTTTTCTCAGTTGCAGCCTTTTCAACATCCTGCCATTTACGTGGCGCATCGATAGACAGGATGGTGCCGCTGTCTTTACCTATCTGCACATCGTCTTCAATACGTACACCAATGTTCCACCATTTTTTATCACATGGACTGCCTGCAGGGATATAAATGCCCGGCTCAACGGTGATCACCCAATTTTCTTCCAGGCTACCACGACCGCCTTTGTCATGCACATCAAGCCCTAAATGGTGCGAACAGCCATGCGGATAATATTTACGTACTTCCGAAGCATCCTTGATAATGCCAAGCTTAATAAGTCCTGCTGATAGTACTTCAACTGACTTTTGCTCAAGGCTGGCGTAAGGAACACCTGCTTTACATAATTTGAAAATCTCTTCCTGTGCATCATATACCAATTGGTAAATGGCCTTTTGCTCTTCGCTAAATTTGCCGTTGGCCGGTACTGTGCGGGTAACATCGGCAGAATAGCCATGATACTCGGCGCCAACATCCATCAGCAGCAACTGGTTGTTAAGTTTTGTAGCCGAATTTTCCTCATAGTGAAGGATACAGCCGTTTGCACCCGCACCTACAATTGGCGGGTAACCCTCATCTTCTGCCCCATATCTTTTGTGTACATAGGTCATGATCCCTTCAACCTCGCGCTCGCTCATTGTTGGCTTTACTGATTTCATCACTTCCAGGTGGGCGAGGCTTGATATTTCAACAGCTTTTTTCAATACGGCTATTTCCTCCGGGGTTTTTACACCGCGAAGTTTTGAAGTAAAAGTACTAAAGCCCATATTACCACCCAGGGTATTGCCTATTTTGGCTTTAACTGCTACAAGCGTAGCCGAATCGGGGTTAGCCAATAACTCCTGAACCAAAGGACTCGCCTTGCTCAGGTCATTGTTGTATTTGCCTTTAAAATAGGTAACCATACGCGCCAGGTTTTGAGCAGTGACACGATTGGCGATCAGGTTCAAATCGCTTACAGCCTGCCTGTCAACATCAGCAACACCCGCCTTAGTTTTAAAAGCAGCTATCAACTTCTTAAGTTCTCCTGTCGATCCATCGCCGGTAACATCCTCGGGCAGCGCGTCATAATAAACATTGGCAAACTTTTTAAAATCAACCGGAAATTTTGCAAAGTCCTCGCTGTTGTAAGCCCGCTTAAAGCCAAGCTGCGATTTGGCACCTTCAACACCCAAGCGCCTGCCTGTCCACTGCTCGCGACCGGCGTCACGGTGGCGTACAAATAGCACCTCATTATAGCTGCTATCGCCATCGGCCTGCGTGTCTTTAAACACTAATAATACCGAATTTGGCTCCTTATATCCCGAAAAATAATACAGGTCAGGGTTAGGATGGTATACATAATTAACATCGTTCGAAAACACCTGCTCCGGGTAAGAGAAGATCACCGTTACCGAATTGGCCGGCATCAGGTCGCGGAGGGCCTGGCGTCTTCCGGCATGAAATTCTTTGCTTAAATAATCGGTGGGTAAGTTTTCGGCGGCTTGTCCGAAACAGCGATTGCTGCCAGTGAGGGCAAGGAAAACTACGAATGCCCGAAAAAATGATCGCGTCATAATGATAAAGGAATAATGTCAGTCAAAAAAACGGTTTAAGATACTAAATATCAGGAGTTATCACACTCACCCTTTTAGGGGAAAATGAACGATGCGTATGGTAATAAAAAACGTCATTGCACGAAGCAATCCCCAATAAACAGAGCCGTTAAGCAAATTCGCTCTGTAGGTAGGGGATTGCTTCGTTCCTCGCAATGACGGGTGTAGAAAATTCATGTTCCCTCAGGGTCTCTCGCAGAGGACCCTGAGGTTCACCGCGTTCTAAACATCTACCAGGTATTCAGAACAGCGAATAAGCACGGCGTATACATCAGGGTCCTCTGCGAGAGACCCTGATGGGGCGTTAATGACGGGTGTAGAAAATTAGGGGGGGGCTATTTAATCTTCCTCGCCGTTACACCTTCGTTGGTGATCTTCACTGGCAAGATCTTGCCATCCTTATCAAAATACATTTTATCGATGCAGGTAACGCGGTGGTTGCCATCGGTTTCGGTAAGCGGGCGGCGGTGATAAACAATGTACCATTCATCCTTTCCCGGTACCTGGATCACCGAGTGGTGTCCTGCGCCAGTGGCTATGCTTGCATCCTGCTTTAATATGGTGCCGATACGGCTAAACGGCCCAAAAGGCGAATCGCCAATGGCATAAGCTACGCGGTAATCCGGACCGGTCCAGCCGCCTTCGCTCCACATA
>Ga0163162_10006587_pt1 | contig 11254 bp, 11 predicted proteins | sample S55metaG_FD_115310 | JGI IMG/M metagenome (GOLD analysis project Ga0163162, IMG submission 115310) | Switchgrass rhizosphere microbial communities from Kellogg Biological Station, Michigan, USA - S5-5 metaG | ecosystem: Host-associated > Plants > Roots > Rhizosphere > Soil | place: USA...
AGGCGATCAAGGTGATCCCGGCCGCCGGGCAACGAAGACATCGTCGACGCGATCACTGCCGTGGCGGCGGCGCGCGATGTCGGCTCCGTCGACGACGCCCGCGCCGAGGATCTTCGACGGCGCTTGTCGGCGCTGACCTACAGCACTCAGGCGAGTAGGTCCTGAACGGCGTCGTTGTAGACGTGGTCCAGCCGATGACATCGACAGAGATGCCTCGGTCGGCTTCGAGACCGAGAGCAAGTACCGGCTACGCCTGGTCGGCTACCCGAATGTCCTCGGTGCTCAGTCTCAGGTGGCCTGGAACGCCAAGGTACGGCATCCACGGGGAGCCTCGGATCTTTCAACGGCTCCCGTCGGACGGCTCACGTCGATTACGTGATCGTCCCTAGGTGACGGAACAATCAGCGATGGAACCCTGGCTCAGCCACCTCCGGTTCGGTGAGCTGGTACGGGGGCGGCGCGATGACCTCGGGGGCCGGTGCCTCCGCCGGTGCGCTCGCTACTTCACCACCGCCCTCAGCAGGCGCACCGCCGATGTTCTCGGTGGACTCCCCTGCGACGTCCGGGGCGCCGCTGGATATCGGCCTCGGTGAGACCCAGACCAGCAGATCCTGGACCCCGTCGTTGTACACGACGCTGTTGGGCGTGTCGCCCACGACGTCGAAGTAGAGCGTGCCGGTGGTCTGGCCTCCCGGAGGCGCTGGGGGGATGCCCCCGCCGATGACGCGGTAGTTCTGCCCGCTCTGAGCGCGGGCATTGAACAGCGGGATCAACGGAGTGGCCCAACCGCCCAGCCCTTCGACGGTCACGGTTGAGGCATACAACCGGCCGTTGTGGGGCACGGCGTCGGAGCTCGGGGAAAGGCCCATCACCGTGTAGCCGATCATGGGAGCGCCGGTGCCGTAGTCGTTCAGCGTCTCCTGCACACCGTACAGCTTGATGTTGTTGGCCGCCGACGCCGGCACCGCCGTGCTGGCCGCCATGCCGATCGCAACCGCGGCAACGCCAACAGGTGCCACAAGTTTTCGGATCTTCACCCTGACTCCCTTCTGTGTCCACGCTGTGTCCAGCGCGAACGTTACCTCCCCGGATCAATGTGCAAACGCAAACTACCGCAATCGAACGCTCCGTAACACGAGACACCGTTGACGCGATTACAACTGCAATAACAAAAACCTCATCAGTCACAACCGTTGCGGAGGACGCGTGCAACGCCGATGGAAAGCCGCTGCCGGCGCGATGGCGCTCGCGGTCGCGGCGGCGTTGGGCGGGGTGTCTCCGGCGGCTTCGCGGGCTGAGCCCGCGGCGGCGTCCAAGGATTTCTCGAAGCCGGCGATCGTGATTCTGGGGTACGGGCTCAATCCCGACGGCACGATGCGCACGATTCTGCGCCGACGTGTGCTCACCGGCCTCACGGTCGCGCAGTTCTTCCCGCAGTCGCCGATCATCGTGACCGGAGGCAACCCACAGAACGGCAACACCGAAGCGGGGCAGATGCGCAAGATGCTGATGCTGCTCGGCTTTCCCGACAATCGAATCATTGTGGAGGACAAGGCCAATAGCACGGTGCAGAACGCTCAGTTCTCGGTGCCGCTGGCGAAGCAGGCCGGTACCTCGGGGATCATCCTGGTGACGTCGACGACGCATCAGGGCCGTGCCGACGGGGACTTCGCCGATGCGGGCGGCAACCTTCTGGCGACGGTGAGCTATCCCGATGGGAACCCGTCGGTCAACGTCGCCCAGTTCGCGCATGACGCCATAAGCCCGTTCGTCAACGTCGGCTAGCCCATGTCAGGTCGTCGGCACGCCTGGCGCCGGCTTGGTACCGAAGGCAGCGAATACCGCTAACGGATCCAGGTAGTCGCGCCAATGCACGATCTTGCGGTCCTTGACCGTGATGACCGAGATGAATCGGTTGACGTATGGCGCACCGGTGCGCACAACCGTGCCGTGCATGGTGTACTCCAGGACCACCACACACTGATCGGAGTCGTAATAGCGGTGCACGTCGCTGCTGCCCGACTGAACGATGGACTCGCCGTAATCGGAATACAACTCCGCCAGCGCCTCGCGCCCGACGATCCGGCGCGGGTAGTCCGGGACCGTGATGATGTATTCGACCACCACATCGTCGGCGTGCATGTCAAAGAAGTTGTCGCCATCGACCAGGCCGTGTAGTGCTTCGGCGACCACTTTGAAGTAGGGCCGCATCGCGGCATACTTCGCCATGTCTCGCGCCGTCATGGACGCCTCCTGTTTCCGCTGTGCACCTTGACTCTAAAGGCCGACCCGACAGGTTCAGTTCGCTCGACGCGTGCGCAGCTGCCATATCGTGACGCGGCCCGGCGTACTGTTCGGCCGTGCACGTCGACGTGATGACGGTTCCGCAGCCGCTGGACAAGGTGGACGACCTCGCTCGGCGTACGCAGGCCGCGGGCTTCTCCGGTCTGCTGTTCACCGAAACGGGTCGGACCGCCTATCTCAACGCCGCGGTGGCATCGCAGGCGGCGGCCGGCCTTGAACTGTTGACCGGCGTCGCGGTGGCGTTTCCGCGAAGTCCGTTCGTGACAGCGGCGACGGCATGGGAACTGCAGGAGGCGACGGGCGGGAAGTTTCGGCTGGGGCTTGGTACGCAGGTGCGCACTCATGTCGTGCGGCGGTATGGCACGGCGTTTGAGCGGCCGGGTCCGCGGTTGCGTGACTATGTGCGGGCGGTGAAGGCATGTTTCGCAGCATTTCGTACGGGGACGCTCGATCATCACGGCGAGTTCTATGACTTGGACTTCATCAGTCCGCAGTGGAGCGCGGGGCCGATCGACGCGCCGGATCCGAAAGTCGATGTGGCGGCGGTGAATCCGTGGATGCTGCGGATGGCCGGCGAAGTAGCGGACGGGGTGCATGTCCATCCGCTGGGCGAGCCGGGCTATCTGGCGCGTCATGTGATGCCGAATGTGGCTGAGGGAGCGGCGAAGTCGGGGCGCGCGGCGTCGGACGTTGCGGTGATTGTGCCGGTGATGACGATCGTGGGCGATAGCGACGAGGAACGCCACAATGAGCGGGAGCTGGTGCGGGCGAGCATGAGCTTCTACGGAAGTACGCCGAACTATGCGTTCATCTGGGACGAGGCTGGCTTTGAGGGGACGACCGCCCGCATCCGGGAGAGGCAGAAGGCTGGCGACTTCAAGGGAATGGCGGCCCAGATCACCGACGAACACATCGCGACCTTCGCCACCGAGTCGACGTGGGACGGCTTGGCCGACGCGCTGATCGAGAAGTACGAGGGAATCGCGACGCGCATCGTCCTATACAACGCGCTCGGCGATCACGAGCGCTTCGAGCGATATGGCGTCGTCGCGCGATCTATATTCGCGCTGCGCGAACATTAGACACCAATTTCTCACGGGCCGGCCCGTGCGGCCATGCACACAACATCCGTTTGCCGGAGCGGGATGCTATTGCGCGGTACCGATGACAAAGGCGTCGATGTTCTCGTCGTAACCGACCGTTTCATCCACGAAAAGTTCCCCAACCGTGTGGCCATCCTCCGCGACCGCAAGGAATGTGAATTCCTCCTCGTCGTATCTCACCGACCCTTGCACGAACATCGCCGCGACCTCGTGCCCATCCGCTCCGAAAACGACAAGCTTCAACCCTCCGGCATCCTTGAGGTACTGCGCCGCTTCGGCACGTGTCGTGACCATCGCTACGATTCCTCTCTGCTGGCGGCTTTGGTTGCACAGAGTATCCCGAAACCAAACGTCGCCCGGGCCGTGCTCGCGGCTTCGCGTCAGACCCGGATGCGACGATGCCACTATGCCGCACGACTGGTTCTCGAAACTCACCGGTTTCCGGGAAGAGAGCTACCAGCTCACCCGGAGCCGACTCGACATTGAAGGCGATGAGCTGGTCTCGACGGTCAACGGCAAGCGCTATGGCGCCGGGAGCCTTTCATTGCCGACATTGGCCGAATTGCGCAACCGGGTCGACGTCCCTCGTGACAAGCGCAGCACCGTGCGGGGTCTCACCGGGGAGGCGCGGGCCATGCACGCGGACCCCGAACTGGAGGGAGCGCTGTTTCAGGTCGCCTCGCAGTTCAACCTGCTGGAGATGGCGGGGCCGAGCGTCAGCCCCGAGGACGGGGTGACGCGTTACGGCGGTGACCACACGCAGGGGCCGGCGTGCGCGATCGCGGCTGGCGGTCGGACTGCACCGCGATGTCGAGGTCACCGATGTGCGCGAAGGCGCACGACGCCACGTCTCGCAGGCGTTTTGTTCGGCCCTACCGGTCGCGTACGGAAGCGGTCGGCAGTCGGCGTGGGAGCCGTTTGCGCGACTCGTGTTGGAGGCGACCTATGAGGCGACTCTGTCGGCAGCGGTCGAACAATCGCTGGCTGGGAGGTCGAATACCGTGCTGCTGACGCGCGTGGGCGGCGGGGTATTCGGCAACCGATGCATGGATCGATGACGCGATCGTGCGGGCGCCGACGCTCGTGGAGCATGCCGGACTGGATATCCAGCTGGTTAGTTATGGTCAAGTGCACCAGTTGTTTCGAGCGATCACCGAGCGATTCGGTGGATAACGGTCAACGCTGGCCGCACGATGAGATACTCCACGCCTGGTGGGTGGAACCAGGACGTCTACTTGCCGGCGAGTATCCGGGCGCAACTACGCCAGCGAAAGCCCGCGAAAAAATCCGTCTGCTCATCGACGCGGGAGTCGACTCAATCGTGGATCTGACGACAGCTGACGACCACCTCGCCTCGTACCGAGAGGCGCTTGAACTCGCGGCGACGCAGGCCGGACGACAGATACATCACTTCGCCCATCCCATTCCGGACATGAGTGTTATCGACCAGGACGGCTACGACCGAATCCTTGCGCGCATTCGAGACGAAACAAACAGTGGCGGAGTGGTTTACCTTCACTGCTGGGGCGGGAAGGGCCGCACCTGCACCGCAGTCGGATGCCTCCTCATTGACGACGGACTCGACTATGAGTCCGCAATCGCTCGCATTGCCGAGTTGCGGGCCGGGACGCGCAAGGCCCTCGAGGTGTGCCCGGAGTCGCTGTCTCAGCATCGGCTGCTGTGGGAGCGCGCGGCAAAGCGGATTCACCGCCTCTAGACGGCTCGCTATGCGTGTTTACTCTGGACGGCGCTCAGCAGAACATCGGACCGACGGTGCCGGGCAGATACTTTCGCGGCGCGCCCTGTGCTCGTCATCGTCGGCTCCGAGGCGTGGTGTCCGTCGTCGTGTCGCACGGATCGTTGATGCGATTGTCGCGCAACGTGATCAGCAGAACACCCGAATCCATATCGAGAGTGGCCGGTCAGGGGAAGGATGAGTCCAGAGGAGGCAGAACCCATGACTTACACACCCGCACAGTTACAGGAACGAACCCTGCACCGCCGCGCCATCGAAGCCGCCATCTGGGGCATGCCAGCGGTGAACTACGACGCGATGTACCAGGCCCTGGTGCGCGACGCCAAGGGTGCCTCGAACCAAATCGTGTACTGGTCACGGCTGCTGGACTGGAAAAACCAGACACTGACCCCCAACCCCGACGCGATCTATCTAATGCCGTTCTACGACACCACCAACGGGCCGGTGGTCCTCGAAATCCCTCCTGCCGACGACGGTTCGATCACCGGCTCCGTCGACGACGCTTGGCAGTGCGCGATCGCCGACGTCGGTCCGGCGGGCATCGACGAGGGTAGCGGTGGAAGGTTTCTGATCTTGCCGCCAGATCATCAGAGTTCGGTACCCGACGGCTACCTCCCTATGGCGTCACCAACCTTCTGCGGTTACGCCCTGCTGCGTTCCAATCTCGGCAGCGGGAGCGAGTCCGACATCGCGAAGGCCGTCGCCTACGGCAAGCGGGTGAAGTTCTACCCCCTGGCCGACGGGCACGACGCGGCACAGACCACGTTCGTCGACGCCGCCGACGTCTTGTTCGACGCCGCGATCACCTACGACTCCTCCTTCTTCGAGGCCCTCGATCGCAGAGTCCAGTCGGAACCTTGGCTGACCCGCGACAAAGCCATGATTGACACGCTCAAGAGCATCGGCATCGAGAAGGGCCGACCCTTCGCGCCCGACACCGCCACCACGACCGCACTGACCGACGCCATGCAGGAAGCGCACGCCTGGCTCGACATCAGCTACGAGGAGGTCCTCGCCGGGACGTTCTATGACGACGCCCGATGGGCACTGCCTGCGCCACCAGAATTCGTCGAGGCGACGACGACCGGCTTCGGCAATCCCGACTCCTATCCCGTCGACTACCGAGGTGTCGCGTACTCCTTCGCGTTCTTCAGCGCCAAACATTTGGGGAGCGGGCAGTTCTACCTGATGACCATCAAAGACAAGAACGGCGACGACCTCGACGGAGCGGCGACCTACCGGCTCGCGGTACCCCCGAACGTGCCGGTGAGTCTGTACTGGTCGGCGACCGCGTACAGTCGCGCTACCCATACCCTCATGCGGGACATGCCGTGGGCCAGTCGATCCTCGAACACACCCGGTCTGCAGGCCGAGGACGATGGGTCAGTGATTCTGTTCTTCGGCCCCGAACCGCCGGACGGACACGAGAGCAACTGGGTCCCCACGCAGAAGGACGGTCAGTTCGAGGTCCTCTGCCGCTTCTACGGCCCGGATAAGGCCTTCTTCGACAAAACCTGGCGGCTGCCCGACATCGAACGCGTCCAGTGAACGGTCAGCTTGGTTGATCGCGCAGACGCAGGGCCGGACGATTCTGTGTCTCCAATAGACCGCATTTGAGGCCCGCCATGGTGGGCACGTTGCCCCGACGCACTCCGCGCCGCCGTGAGCTCATCCACCTCTTCGTGCAGCTTGTCCATCAGGGCACTCCGGTAGGTCTCCGCGGGCAAGCTTGTTACGCGCGGTGTGCGACCGATTGCCGAATGATGTCAGGGATCTTGTCCGAACGAGTTTGCCCACGGCGTCCCTCCCCCTCGCAATAATGCGGTAGTGCAGTTATGCTGCGCGGCGGTGACATCGAGGGCCGGCCGTGCAACGTGAAGCCTTCGACCCGCTTCTGCTTGGGCAGCGTCTGGTGGCGCTCCTCGAAACCGGCCTGCGCACTGCGACCTACAAGCTGGCGACGTTGATGGCCCTTCTCGAGCACTGCATCGAAAACCTGCCGCAGCGAGCTGACGACACGCTGCGGGTGCCATTACAGGAACTGGCACATCGGGTGCTGGAAATCTACTGGCGGCAGGTTCGGCCGTTTGACGGACACGAGCTGCGGCAGTCGACGCATTCGCACGCGCGAATCCTATCGCCACCAACCAGTTACGTGCGGCCGCAGGCCGAGCCACCGGTTCGGTCGACGTCGCGCGATGGCGCGCGCCTGCGGCATACCAGACGGCGATCGACGAGATCACGCTGTGCCTGGCGCAGCAGCCCTGCACGACCATGTGTCGCGGTCAACCCTGCGTGCGAACGGCGACGCGATCGAACTCAATCCCGGCGTCGCCCACGGGCTCGCTCGACTGGCGGGGCTCCTCAAGCCTGCGCTGGAGATCATGTGGGTCGAGGATCTCCGCCGGATGAACAAGTTCCTCGACGCCGAAGTTCCCGACGTGGCGGGGCATCTGTACGGGCGAGAACGAACCGCGTTGGCTGTAGTACGTGCGCCGTTCAAAGAGGCGTTCGGCCCGCACTGCTTCTACTGCGGGACGCATCTGCCGGCGAACCTTTCGATCGACCACGTGCTTCCGTGGTCGCTGCGGCGCGCGGCATCTATCGTGGTCAACCGGCTGGTGTGCCGACGTGGTCGGGATACAAGACGATCGAACGACTGGACTTTAGCTTCCCGCCGTCGTGGATCAGCTCCAAAGACGGTGAATACTAACCCTACCCAGTCGTGCCACGCCTTCGTCGAGAGTCGCTGAGGGAGCCATGGCCTGAACCCGATCGCGGCGAGGGCATAATCGTCACCCACAATAGGATCGCTCCAGCGAATCTGGCTGGGGGTTGGGCAGTTCGTATCCCGACCGTGTCCCGAACCGGCTGCAGGACGTTCGCCATCCAACAGAGCGGTGGGGAGGCGACGATGTTCGGCGCCGTGACGTGGGATCCGGGCGTAACGAAGGTCTAGTCGAGATGGGCGGTGACCGCCACCACGTTGCGCATTGGGGCATCATCTTCCGGAGTCGACAGACCATAATCTTCGAACAGGCTGACGCGAGACTGCTCGGCAACGCTCCAGCCTTGGGCAGTAAGGTAATTCCGCACTGAGTGACGCTCGCCGCTGTAGACGAGCTGGGTCGTATCGATGTCGATACCATTGACCCGCCAACGAACGTCGGTGACCGTTCGTCGACTCACTTCGTCGCGAGGATCGGGGTGATGCTCGGTGGCAAGTCGCGATCGCGGAGCGCTCAGGGTCGTAATGGTGTCGAACAGTTGGTCCTGGGCGTCCGGCGGGAGATACATCAACAACCCTTCCGCGCTCCATGCCGTCGGCCGTGATCCGTCAAATCCGCTGCCGCGCAGCGCTGTCGCCCAATCATCACGAAGATCGCACGCGACTGGCCGGTGGGTTGCCGGCGGTGCCACGCCCAGCCCGGAGAAAACACCCGCCTTGAAGGCAAGAACGCTCGGTAGATCCACTTCATAGATGACCGTACCGTGCGGCCACGGCAATCTGTAGGCGCGCGAATCCAGGCCGGCGGCCAGTATCACGACTTGGCGGATACCCGAATTCGTGGCGGCGGCGAAAAACTCGTCGAAGAACCGGGTACGCACGGCGAACGAGTCGATCACGGGTTGCAGCCGCAAGTCACTGCCGAGTCCGGCGTCTTCCGGGGGCGTTCCGAGTTGCACCATGCGGCTGAGGGATTCAATGCCGACCGCCTCAACCAGTGGTGCCGCCCACGGGTCGTTGATGATGGCGTGTGGTTGTCGGGTCGCCACGGCCCGCGCCGCGGCAACCATCGTGGCTGTTGTTCCTACGCTGGATCGGAGGTCCCAGCTGTCGTGATCAGTACGGGTCATTTCATTTCCTGCTCAGTTAAACCGCCTTGCGACACAGGTTCCGGTCGAAAGGCACACTGAAAGTCTTCGCCTCGAGACTCAGAACTTCCTGAGCGGCTGCGTAGGATTCGCCGCGAGAATGTGGCAATTCGCGGCACAGGTCGGGTCGATCGCGTTGCTGGAGCTGCGGGCTTGACGACTTACACCCCGGGATGTCTACAGCAGAAGCTGCGGCCCTTGAAAGGACGTCTCAGTCTGTGATCGCGGTCACATAGGTGAATGAACCGAAATCCGCTGTCTCATCGGCAGATCCCGCTAAGGTCTGCCCGTACTCAGCGAACAGTTCGGCCATCGTGGTTTGATCCGTCTTCCAACCGCGGGCATTGAGATAGTCCGCGACATCGTGGCGGTCCCCGAAATACCACAGATCGGTCATCTCAATATCGAAGCCATGGGCGCGCCATCGGTCGACGGTTTCGTGCATACGATCCTGTATCGCTGTTGCAGCGCCCTGCCGCCCCGGCATGTTCTCCGCGATGAACCGGCTTCCCGGCGCGCTGAGCGAAGTGATGTTGTCAAGCAACCGGTCCTGAGCGTCGCTGGGCAGGAACGCCAGTAGCCCCTCGGCGCTCCAGGCCGTCGCGGCGGCAGCGTCGAACCCCGCAGTGCGCAGGGCCGCCGGCCAGTCCTGCCGCAGGTCGATGGCAACGGTGCGGAGCCCGACGGTGGGTTCAGCACCCATTTCGTGCAGCTTCCGTGTCTTCCATTCGATGACTGCCGGTTGATCGATCTCGAAGACCGTGGTGCCTGACGTCCAGGGTAGGCGGTAGGCGCGTGCATCCAGACCGGAGGCCAGGATGACCACCTGGCGCACGCCCGCCGCGCCCGCGTCGGCGAAGTAGTCGTCGATCAGACGGGTGCGCACAGCCATCATCCCGGTCATGCGTGCCATACCGAAGCCGGCGCCCTCGTCCACCGCATCGGGGTCGAGCTCGCCGCTGGCGAGACGAGTGAAGAAGTCAACTCCGACCGCGCGCACCAGCGGCTCAGCGAATGGGTCGTTGATCAGCGCGTCGGGTGCTCGGCTCGCCAGCGCGCGTCCCACCGCCACGCCGGTAGCGGTGGCGCCGACGCTGGTTGCCAGATCCCAAGTGTCGTCATCTGATCGAGCCATGTCGTCACCTCTGTCGTCTCGTGCCGCCAAGACTGACGGTTGCACCGCCGGCGACTGTACGCGCCGAAGCTGGATGTCGGCTGCGCTGTGGCGCCCCACGACACGTCTACGGAAGGAGACGTGACGTGGCGAAATAGCGGCAGGCTCAGAGCCGATGGAAGGCGTGGCAATTGTCCGCTCGAGACGACCACCGATACGCGACGTCCTCTATCCCTTGCAGAGCAGCTCGATAACAGGCCGATTACCCCGAGCGGTCGCGGAGGATAGACCCGGCAGGCCTATCGGGCCCTAGATCTACGTCTAAGCGGGCGGGCGAAAAAGCCGGTCGAGCTCGTCAGAGGCGATAACGCCGGTGGCCAGCGCCAGCTCTCGCACGTCGCCGCCGCCCGCGAGTGCCGTCGCAGCGAGTTCGCTGGCCCGCGCGTAGCCGAGCACCGGGATGAGCGCGGTCACCATCCCAACGCTGCGGGCTGAAACACCCAGCAGACGCTCGCGATTGACTTCAATCCCCTCGACGCAGTGGGTTCGCAGGGTGTCGAACGCCTTGTCCATCCAGCCGATCGACTGCAGCAGGCTGTGGCAGATGATGGGCTCGAATGCGTTGAGCTGCAACTGCCCCGCCTCGGCGGCCAGGGTGACAGTGAGATCGGTGCCGAGGACGGCAAACGCCACCTGGTTGACCATCTCCGGAATCACCGGGTTTACCTTGCCGGGCATGATGCTGGACCCGGCTTGCCTTGCGGGCAGCCGCAACTCCCCCAGACCTGCCTGTGGTCCCGACGACAGCAGCCGCAGGTCGTTGCAGATCTTCGAGACCTTTACGGCGGTCCGCTTGAGGACACCGGACAGATTGAGAAAAGAGCCGGTGTCCGACGTCGCCTCGACCAGGTCGGTTGCGGTGACGACCGGCAGCCCGGTGATCGCGCGCAGATGGCGGGCGACAACCTCGGCGTAGCCGGACGCACTGGTGATGCCCGTGCCGATTGCCGTTGCCCCAAGGTTGATTTCGCACAGCAGCCCGCGGGCGTCGGCGATCCGGGCCTGCTCCTCATGCACCGTAGCGCGCCACGCGCCGAACTC
>Ga0163162_10006591_pt1 | contig 11248 bp, 6 predicted proteins | sample S55metaG_FD_115310 | JGI IMG/M metagenome (GOLD analysis project Ga0163162, IMG submission 115310) | Switchgrass rhizosphere microbial communities from Kellogg Biological Station, Michigan, USA - S5-5 metaG | ecosystem: Host-associated > Plants > Roots > Rhizosphere > Soil | place: USA: Michigan...
TACGTTAAGCAACTCCAGTAAGCAGAATGGATCTCCCATGTTTCTTCATATTTCCATTGGTAATACTTTGCAGAATTTTGCGGATCGTGTGCATTTGCATAGATTCGAAGCCCATCATTTTCTCTCTGCCAGGTTATGCTGTCTATCGGGGGCGTATATTTTACGGGAGTGTACTCGGAAACATATTCTTTTCCGTCTGCCGTTCTTATATGCAAGCGATATTTTACACCATTATTCAAGGTCAGCTGCGAAATAGTGTATTCGCCATTTCCATTACTAAATAATATAAAATTACTTCCATCGTCACCCTCAACAACTAACTGTGCATTTGATTCGGGCTTCAATACAGTGTCTTTCAAATCAGAAGATCGGGACAAATGAATTGTCGTCGGTCCATTACCACTATTGATAAATCCTTCGATCACCAGGAACCCTGTAGTTTTTGCCTCGATCTGCGGGTCATATTCTTCTTTGCATTGTGCAAATACCGTCATAACAATCGTCCAGGGAATGATTAATTTAAAATATCGTTTCGTCGCAAATCTCGTCATGGCCAGAACGCAGGTTTTTGACTTACTCCGCGAAAAGTGCAATTCATACAATTCTTATCAGGTGTCGCGTGAAATTTAACAATACCACCAAAAGGATCAAGACCACTGGGCAGGGTTGGATACAAATCGCTTCCATGCTTGGCAATACTGTCCAAATTATTATCAATGATGGTCTCGACACAACCAGGATCATAATTCCAACCGGGCACCTGGCTATTAGAAATAAATATCCTCTTCACTTGCTCCTGCGTCACTTCAATAAACCCAATTACTACTTCACCCGGATCGGCCAGGCAATGGATATTGCCAGATATTTCTGAAGGCTGTGGATCGAAAATGGTTCCCAGTTGCTCTGTATTCTTTTTCATTTTTTGCAGAAACAAATAATTGCCCTTGCTAATCGCATATTGTCTCAGGTTGATGCTATATAGTACACTTAATTTCTCAGAATGTGGCTCGATGTATTGAACCGGCAAATAAACGATATCAGAGGTGAGTTTTTCTGTGGAACCTAGAGTGATGCTTGAAGAATTCACCGTGTTCCAGCATTTACAAAGAGACGTATCTGCATTCTGATCAGGCAATCTCCAGGCCAGGCCTATTACAGCATTGGTTCGTATGGTATCCCTTATGTAGATTAGTGAAGTATAGTAAGCCGAATGAATTTCCCAGGTTTCTTCATATTTCCATTGATAATATTTAGTGCCATTTTGCAAATCACGTGCATTGGCATAAAGTCGAACACCGTCATTTTCTCCTTGCCAGGTAATGCTATCAATAGGAGGCGTATATTTTACCGGAGTATAATCGGAAACATATTCTCTTCCATCCATTGTTCTAAGATGCAAACGATAATTGGCTCCATTGTTCAGCGTTAGCTGGGCATTGGTGTACTCGCCGTTTCCATTACCAAATAACGTAAAGCTGCTCCCATCGTCGCCCTCCACATTTACCTGTGCACTAAATTCAGGCTTTAACGTATTATCTTCTAAACTGGAAGAGCGTGACAAATGAATTGTCGTAGGTCCAGGGCCGCTATTGATAAATCCTTCAACTACCAGCAATCCTGTGGTCTTTGCTTCTATATGCGGATCATAAATCTCTTTGCATGAGCAGAAGCATATAATCCCCATGCAACAAATTACCAGTTTAATACAATTTTTCATCAACGTTCATTATGGCCAAAAAGCGGGTTTTACATTTGTTCCGCGTAAAGTACAATCTACACATTCCCTCGGGGCTGCTTCGAATTTGTCTATTTTAGGCCCGAAATAACTAAGTGGGGCCAACGGCAAGTATCCCGATCCAATCGGACCCAGCGTCGCAGTATCATTATGGTAAGTGAACTTAGAACATGAAACCGGCGGCAACCACGGCTGAACCTGGTCATTGGTAATATAAATATGAGACTGCTGTTGGTCTATTACTTCGACAAAGCCAATCACTTCTTCATTCGCATCGGTCGTACAGTGAATATTTGTTGTGAGTTGAGAAGGTTGTGGATCGAATAAGGTGCCGATCTGTTCTGTGTTCTTTTTTATCCGCTGATAAAACAGATAAGCATCGTGACTCAATGCATACTGAGTTAGTTCAATATAGTAACGTATACCCAATTCTTCACCCAAGGGTTCAATGTAACGGATAGGAAAGAAAATTTTATCCTGCGTTAACTTTTCGGATGAGCCCAGAATTATGTTGGTTGATTGTTGCGTTTTCCAGCATTTGTAAATCGCGTCGGGGTCAGGCCTGTTTACTACATCGACGGCACGATTTGTTACAGGGTTCCATACCCAATCAAGATTGCTGACAAAAGCAGAATGAAACTCCCAGGTCTCTGAATAACTCCATCGATAATATTTAGTGCTGTTCTGGTCATCGTGAGTGTTTACGTATATCTGCACTCCGTCATTTTCTCTTTGCCAGGTGATACTGTCAATAACAGGAGTATGCTTTACGGCGGAATAATCGGAAACATACTCTTTGCCATCCGTTGCTCGCATATGTAAACGATATTGTACACCATCATTGAGAGTTATTTGTGGATTGGTATACTCGCCGTTTCCATAATCAAAAAGACTAAAGCTGCTTCCATCCTGACCCTCTACATTTACCTGTGCACCATATTCGGGTTTCAATGCATTATCTTCCAAACCTGAAGAACGTGACACGTGAATTGTCGTAGGCCCCTGGCCGCTATTGATAAATCCCTCCACTACCAGCAATCCGGTAGTCTTTGCTTCTACGTGCGGATCATATTCCTGTTTGCATTGTGCAAGCAGCAATACCAGCATGAGCCCAATGATTTGTCTAACGTAGCTTTTTTTCAAAACCTGATATTAAAATTCACGAAAGGAATGATGCTGCCAAATATGGAAAGCTTATATCCTTTTATCACGCCGTTTTCCGAAATAAAATAAACTGAATATGGATTTTTTCTTCCCGTCAGATTATAAACTCCGACCGTCCAGGAATTATGTGTTCGCTGATGCACTTTCGCATTGCCCTCTATGTTCATTGAAAGATCGATCCGGAAATTGTCAGGAATGCGGTACGCGTTCCTGTCCGAATATAAAACGCGCTGTGCCCCCGCATAATAGTACATCCCGTAAGGAAGAGTAATTGGCCGGCCCGTACTATAAACAATATTTGATGATACACTAAAACGATGGGACAGTCTGATGTTACCCACAAAACTAAAATCGTGAGGCTTATCATAATTGGCGGGGTAATACTCCCCATTATTGATCACTTCGCCCGCAATCGGATCATCCTGTTGTAAGAAGGTTCGCGAATAAGAATATCCTATCCAGCCATTTAATTTCCCTGCTATTTTCTTTATCAGCAGTTCTATGCCATAAGCTTTTCCCCTTGTATTGATGACATCTGTTTCAATATTATGGTTCAGTACCAGTATAGCCCCGCTTTTATAATCCAGGTAATGTCTCATCCGTTTGTAGTAAACCTCTACCGATGTTTCGATGGTGTTCGACTTAAAATTTTTATAGAATCCTAAAGAAACTTGTTCTCCTTCCTGCGGCTTAATGTTCGGATCACTCAATTTCCAGATATCGGTTGGCGCTATGGCTGTCGTATTCGACAACATGTGGATGTACTGCCTCAAAGAATTTATTCCCGCTTTTATTGAAAAATCTGGAGAAAGAGCATAGCGTAAAGCCAATCGATATTCAGGACCGCCATAATTCTTTATAATATCTCTTTTTCCATATTCCTTTGTTTCAGTCCGACTTGACTCATCTCTTGGCACACCCGGGGCATAATTGCTCACAGATTGAGGACCGAGGTATTGATACATCGAATACCGAATGGCATAGTTTATGGAAAAGGCAGGGTTAACATTAAACCGATCTCCTAAATACACCGCCGACTCGAGTCCCTGTTCTGCCGCTACAATGTCGGGTTTGACAAGAGATTCAGCACCTACCGGGGTATATGAACCAGGGTTAAGTTTATAATAGATCGAGTTTAAGCCAAACTCAATTGTATGTTTTGTATTCAGGTAATAGTTAAAATCTGACCTCAGGCTTGCCTGGCTAACATCGAATTTGAGATCATAAGCATTTATCTTATTCGCTTCACTATTGATATTATACTGATAAAAATCATAGCCGACCCCGGTGAGATTGTTAAATCGATTATTAAAGGTGTGTTTCCATTGCACGTTTATGTTCCTATTGCCGTATTCGTAAGCGGTATCGTTATTAAGATTGAAATGATCTTTGCTCATATAAGCCGTGAGATACAGGCTGTTTTTTTTGTTCAGATCATGAGTAGTGTGGAACACGACATCATAAAAAGATGCCTGGCTTTTATCATACTGGTGAGGCAATAAATTAAGCAGCCAATCGGCATAGGTCGCACGTGCGCCTATGACAAACGAGTTGGATGAATCCCTTTTCGAAAAAGGGCCCTCTACGTTGAGCCTGCTGGTGACAGGCCCTATACCTGCAGAACCTGCGAAATCCTTTTTATTTCCTTCGCGGGAAGTTATATCAAGAACAGACGACAAACGACCTCCGTATTTGGGCGGTATACTGCTTTTGTACAGCTCAACATCTTTTACAACCTCTGGATTGAATGCAGAAAAGAATCCAAAGAAATGAGAGGGATTATAAATAGTAGTACCATTGAATAAAATGAGATTCTGATCAGTGGATCCGCCACGAACATTAAAGCCGGTACTGGCTTCACCGACCGATTTTACTCCTGGCAGATTCAATATCACGCGTAAAATATCTGCTTCACCAAATACAGTAGGCACTTGTTTGATCGTGCTGATGTTTAATTTATCCACTCCAAGCTGAACACTGCGAACATTGCTCGTTTTCCTTGATGAAACAACCACTTCTTTTAAGGCAATGATCTGGTCATGAAGATATATGTCCATCTTGCCATCGGAGTACAAAACCACATGCCGAATAGCATCCTTTTTACCCCGGCTTTGAATATTTAAGGTATGCCTGCCTTTTGGCAAGGTCAAAGAAAAATAGCCAAACTGATCCGTGACGGCACCTATTCCCGTATTTTCTTCAAGAAAAACCGAAACTCCCGGTAATGGCTCACGTGTTTTATCATCTCGAACATAGCCCGCTATTGTGGCGTTTCCCGTTTTAGTTTCTGCGCCCTTGATCCCTATTTCATACAATTTATTTTCCATCGAGGCAGATACGGCTTTATTATCATTCGCCAAGTCGACGTCGGCAATATTCTCGTTGACCGTGTCAACTTTGCTTTTTGTTTTTTCGAAAAACCCGGCAGGCAGTTCCGGTGTGATGGTTTTGTCTTTGATCAGGAATACGTTTTTCCGCTGGTCTATGCTAAAATGAAAACTGGTATTGACAAAAGCAAGTTCAATAACTTTTTTTAATGGCTGCTCCTTCACTGAAACGCTGATCTTCAGGCTGTCAAACTGGTTCCTGATATAGTAAAAATGAAAACCCGTTTGAGTTTCAAGCTCCGTGACAAATTGCTCAATGGTCACGTCCTTAAAATCCACGGTTACCAGCGTATCACTTCTTTCCTGTGCGGACAGGCTCGTATAAAAAAGAAAAAATAAAACAGTCAATAAAAAATAGGCGTAGCGCATGTTAGTTTGTTAACTGGTCATAATATTTGACAGCCATTATCATCGCTCTTTCCGGTTCTCTTTTAAACTTTATATTGTTTGTTTTTAAATATTGCTGTACTTCTTTCTTTTTTGTTTTTAGGACAGCAAACAGGGAGGATTTATTTTTAATAGTATGATAAATTCCATCCTTTTTTATATAGTAAATATTCTCGCTGATCACCGCCTTACTAATTTGAATGTTTGAATATTTTTCGAGCACCCTTTTTTCCCTCTTTGCAAACAACGCCAGTTTCCCTTTGTACAGTTGATCGTAAAATCCAGTTTTGACCTGGTCAGCCGAATCATGCGTGATACGTACAAAAAGATGGCCCAACAGCGAAAACTGACGAATTCTGTCAGCGGGCAGATTTATTTTATATACTTTTTGAAAATCCAGAATGATGAGTTGGTCTTTAACTATATCGTAAAGCATCGGCACATCATGAAAGATCATTCCATCGAGGTTGATATTTCCGTTGACAAAGGTGGCCAATTGGAAAAAGGGATGCCCTTCCTGGAGAGTATAAGCGTATTCAAGGTATTCGCTGCCGTTGTAAAGAGGAGATTCTTCTCCAAGGGTTTCATAGTATACCCTGACAGCATTTAAAGCATTTTCACGGAGCGTAGTATCATCGGCCTCCTGGGCCGTTACATATTGTGAAAGAATACAAATAAGCAGAATATGGAATAATCGTTTTGGCATCGTATGTATCTTCAAACAGGTAAGAAAAAATTTTAAATGTACTGAAATAATTCCTTTGCTTGTACTAAAGTTCCACGTTATTCTGTTCACCTCCCTGCCGTCCAGAAATGACACATATCTTAAAGGTTTTTCAAGCGGTTTATCAAATCATCGACCAACGTTTCCTTTCTGTACGAATAGTTCAAGTTGCCTTTTTTGTCATACAAAGCAGTGAAAGGCATGGTCATCAGTCCATAATAATTTCTCAAATAAAACCCAGTTCCCTCTGTTCCGACAATTATATTGGAATGCTTTTGAGTGTTATTCAGTTTTTCAAATGCAGCCACTTCTTCAATTGGTTTAAAGGTCACCATGATAATCTCGGCCTTCTTAAAGGCATCTATTTTCTGGAAAAGCTCTTTCATTAGTTTTTGACAATGCTCACAGTCAGGGTCAAAATAAATAAGAACAACGGGTTTTGTTTTTGGCAATTCAGCAGCATTAAATATTGTCTTGTCGGAACGATACATTTTGAAAGGTGGCAAGCTTTGCGAAAATGCCAACGATGAAAAAAATGCAATCGTCAAACAGCAGACCAGGCCACGCTTTAACAATGCGCATGTTGTTTTCATGAATCAATAATTAATAACTCTCTACTTTTTACCGGTATTTTTTAAGACAATAAATGGCGCAAAGTTTTTCCAGTTATTCACTGATCTCATCCCGGGTGCACTGAGCGAAAAATTTCCCAGGACAAGGTCCAATCGGCCGTCCCCATCAATATCTCCAGCATCCATTGTCAGCCATCGTCCAAATTTTGCCTCCGGAAAGCTATACGCAAGAAAATTAAAAGTTCCGCTATTTGCAGGATCGCTTTTGTTTTCCAGGTAAACAAAACTTTCTCCGGGTTGATGCTCATAGTCTGCAAAAAAAGATATTGTAGCAATGTCCAGGTCTCCATCTCCGTCAAAGTCCCTTGCCATAGCTTTGTAACATCCATTGATCGGGAAAAAATATTTTTGTTGAAATTGATTTGCTCCGTCGTTTAAAAAAATATACACCCCATGATAGGGTTTCAGGATCGGTGAAAAGTCAGCATTGTCGCCGCATGTATAAATAATATCGGGATAGTCATCCTTATTGAAATCCGCAAATTCAAAATAGGAAGATCCGTAAGACGATGGGAATCTCAGAACTTCTTTCGTTTCAAAATTGCCATTTCCCTTATTTGTAAACAGAAAAATTCCTTCCTCTCCCTGTGCAAATAAGACCCAAATATCCGGAGCTCCGTCATGATTATAATCGTTGATATAGGCCTTGATCGCTCCCGGTGAAGCCCTCAAAACATGTTTTGTGAATCTATTATCTCCCACGTTCTCCATCCAGGATAATGCACCGGTTAAATTGCCAAATTCACACACCAGGTAGTCCAGTTTACCGTCGTTGTTCAGATCAACGGAACTAACTTGAACAGGCCTCCTCAGGCCTCCAAACAAAGGAGTACTGTCAACGCTCATCCTACCGTGTTCATTCATGATAAATTGCGCTTTTCCAAATTTCCCGTTGTTGGGATGCAGAATACCGATATCACAGGCAAGCATCCTGTTTCGCATAAAATCAATATCGACGATCGATCCATAATGAAGCGAGTCTGTGATCCCCAATTCCCTGTTGAGGAAATAAAGGTTGTGCTTTAATGCATCGCCTATGATCAAAGGATGTAAAGAATCACCATTTATTTTTACAAAAGAAGTGGTTGGGTCCGGGTAACTGAATGGTGGAAGCTGTACAGAAAAAAACGGAAGGGTCGGTTGGATATTTTGTTTTCGTTCCTGTTTGGGCAGACTATCGGGTGACGTGGCCGTATAATAATCAATAATATTTTGCCACTGATCTAATGTAAGCATGGGCTTCTTAGGGTAAAAATTAGAATCCAGGTTAAGATCGTGCCTGAATGACGGGTAGGTTTCAAACCCATTTTGAAAAATGCCAAGCCTGGGGCCCATGTTTGGAATCACTCCTTTCTCCCAGGTTTTTGAATCAAGCAAAGACGGATCAGGAAGCATATGGCAAGACTGGCAATATTGAATGGCCAATGTTTCGCCCTTCCCGATGCTTGAAAGCGATACTGTTCTGTGTGTACTGTTCCTGTGAAAGTTCCGGCAGGAGGATAAAAGTCCAGCGGAAAAAAAAGCTATTAATAAAAAAAGGAGAATGAATTTTATGGTTAAAGTTTTGGAGATGGCCAGGGGATTTACTGCAAATTGATAAGACGAGTTTTTCCTTGAGAATCCTGCACTTCGACTGATGCAACATTTTTATCCACACTTAAGGACCGGGTTGATTGTGATAAAAAAGAGTTCCCAAAATACAATTCGTCTCTTCTCTTCTTTCCGTTGGTAAGTGTAATAAGAACTGTTCTATCCGTTTGCTGAAGCGGGAGCACCCTCTGAGTTGTGTTATTGCGTTTGAATAATTTCAAGGGTCCTCTGTTTTGTGATGCGGCGAGCAAACAGGCCTGGCCCGGGCCTTTCAGCTCTACCAGGGCTTTGCCATCACCAGGAATAAATATCCCGCTTTGTAATATCGTTTGTGATGTAAAGGCTCCTTTGCCATCACCCAGTAAGAGTAATCCATTCATCGCATCGTATCTTCCATCAAAAACTTCATTTCCAAAATCGTTTGCGTTTAGAGCAACATCGAGATTTCCATCGCCGTTAAAATCATCCACAACCATCCCGTTTATAGGCGCCATTTGTGCCTGGTCGGGCAGAGGGATCAATTCAAATTTGCCCTGACCATTATTTCTTAAAAAACAGGTCTTAAAATTATTTGCATGTACAACCAACGCACCTTTCAGTTGATCTTCGGGAAAGATCTGGTGAATGTCTGCGCCCGCAAATTCCTTGTACGTTAAAAATTTTTTTCTTACCCCCGGTAACTGGCTTACGATGTCGTCCCTGTTCAACGCCGTATATTCTTTTCTGACAGCATCTTTATTCCTATCCTTCAGAAAAACGGTCAGTATCGCATCGACACTACCATTATTGTCAAAATCCTTTGCATATACACTTACGGGATATTCATTGCTTGCGCGGAAAAAAGAATTCGTCCCGAGGTTCCCAACTATATAATCAATGTCTCCGTCGTTGTCAAAGTCCCCGCCTGCGATGCTGTTCCACCATCCTATTTGATTACTGATGCCGGATTGTGCAGTTACGTTTTGAAACTTCCCATGATCATTGCGGAAAAATGTAACAAGCATCCACTCGCCCGCCACCAGCAAGTCTGTCCATCCATCATTATCAAAATCGGTCCATATCGCATCGCAGACCATGCCGATATTTTGCAGATCCTTTGCCACATCCGCCGTGACGTCTGTAAATTTTATTTTTCCGTTTTTGGAATCATTTCGATAAATAAAAGAACTGACCGGCATTGGATATTTTCCGGGGAGACATCTCCCGCCAATAAAAAGATCGAGATCGCCGTCGTTATCAAAGTCAACAGCCTTTACGCAACTCTTGCTTGTGTAATTAACGGGCAGGGCCAGGGTATCAATTGAAAAATTCCCTTTGCCATCGTTTATCAAAAGACGGTCCTGGTACTTATCTGTATTAGCCGGAAATTGATCGCTGCCACTTGCACAATAAAGATCAACGTCACCATCCCCGTCTGCATCAAATAGCAGTAATCCCATGTCTTCCGGTGACTTTGGATCTTGTCTATTAACCACGGGAAAATCTTTTATGATGAATGTGCCATCCCGTTGTTGCAGCAGAAATTTTCCGGAAGAATCAGCCGAGCCTCCAATACAAATATCATCAAGGCCATTTCCATCAATATCTCCGGCAGCCAACCCTGGCCCATACTGCGACAATTTATGTGGAATCAATCTTTCCCTGTCGAAGTCAATAAAGTCTTTCTCCGTATGCACGTACTTAATACCTGATGGAATTGTTACATCTGCAAACAAAGCATCTTTCACTACCGGAACAATATTCCATGAGTCAGGGAGATTCGCATTTTTTATGTCAACTATCAGCGTTTGATTGGTGTTGACGTTTTTTATGACCTGCTTTTTATTTCCCGGCCATCTCACTATTACCGAATCCACAGAAGCTATTTTTCCTAATCCAAAAAAAGCTCCGGGCTCAATGCTTGAAAGGTATCCGCGGTAGGGCGTGTTTTCATAAAACTGTTTCTGGTCTTTACTGTAATAGATCTCAGCCCACGCTCCTAACCCGTTTACATTATTCTTATCGCCTTTGAATTTAATTTTAAGATAGTTTGTATGGATTTTATTTTCTGAGTTCGTTGTGTTTTCATAAACAAACGCCTCATCGTTGATGTTATTCACGATCATATCCATGTCACCATCATTATCAAGATCGGCATATACAGACCCATTGGAAAAAGAAGGAGTGGTCAATCCCCATTTGTCGGTGACATCCTCAAATGAAATATTGCCTTTATTGTGAAAAGCATAGTTATGAATTTTAACCTGTGGTATCTGGCTTAATACATAATCTTCGCTGGCGATCGTAGAAGACTCCCTGCGAAAAGCAATGAAATCATGATCCGTTACATCCCTTGGAAAACCATTGGTAACAATAATATCCCTGTAACCATCATTATCAAAATCTGTAACAAGAGGGGTCCAACTCCAGTCGGTCTCGGCCATGCCGGCAAAAAAACTTACATCGCTGAAAATAGGATCCCCGATTGAATCATTTTGTTTTAACCCAGGTCCCTGGTTTAACTGCAAACTGTTCCGGACATACTGGTATTGATAGCCGAAATAGTCACTATTTTGATAAGTGTGATAACTGGCTACTCCCAGCATCGTTTTTTTCCGGTAGTTGTCTTCTGGATTCATGTCCAGCTCCA
>Ga0163162_10006593_pt1 | contig 11247 bp, 7 predicted proteins | sample S55metaG_FD_115310 | JGI IMG/M metagenome (GOLD analysis project Ga0163162, IMG submission 115310) | Switchgrass rhizosphere microbial communities from Kellogg Biological Station, Michigan, USA - S5-5 metaG | ecosystem: Host-associated > Plants > Roots > Rhizosphere > Soil | place: USA: Michigan...
CGTCGTCGATGGTCGCGAGATCGCGGGCCTCTCGCTGCGGCTGCAGCCGGGCATGACGGTGTCCGGCAAGATCGTGTTCGACGCTTCGATACTCAAACCGCCCGCGACGTTCGCGAACATGAGACTGACATTGTCTGCAGTGCCGGCGGCTGGCTCGCAGGCTGACGCGATGTCGTCAATCATGTCGTCCATGATGGGCGGAACGAACGCGACGATTGCGGAGGACGGGACGTTTACGGCCAAGGGCGTGCTGCCGGACAAATACCGGACGATGGTCGTCGGCCCCGGCATGCTGGGGGCGCTCGCCAGTCTCGCAGCGGCGGCCGGCCAGTCTGCGGCGCTGCCGGCGGACAGTTGGACTCTCAAGTCGATTCTGCTCAACGGCCGCGATGTGACGGACACGGCCTTCGAGGTGCGGCCCGGGGAGGACGTCACGGGTCTGGTGATGACGTTCACTGATCGGCCGACGGAGCTCTCCGGCCGCGTCATCGACCGCGCCGGCCGTCCGGCTCCAGGATTCCCGATCGTTGTGTTCTCGACGGACCGCACGCAGTGGACGATCGGATCGCGGCGTGTGCGGCAGGTACGGCCCTCGAGCGATGGCAAGTTCAGCATTACCGGCTTGCCCGCCGGCGAGTACATCGTGTGCGCGGTCACTGACCTCGATCCAAACGACCTGTCGGATCCGGCGTTCCTCGAGCAACTCGCCGCAAGCGGCGCGCTGAAAGTGACACTCGCCGACGGGGAGAAGAAGATCCAAGACTTGAGACTCGCGGGAGGGTAGGGGCGAGTCCGAAGAGTCCGAAGAGTCCGAAGAGTCCGGCCGCGCCCTCCGCCCCTCCGCGTCTCCGCGTGATCAAAACAAGATCTTCACCGCGAGCTGCACGACGCGCGGATCGAGGGCCGAGTTGATCGATCCGAAACCCGCCGTGTTGACCACCGCATTGGGCTGGTTGAACTGCGGCGTATTCAGCAGATTGAAGATCTCCACCCGAAACTCGAAGCTGGTCCTGCGCTCGATCGGCACTCGCCGGATGAACGCGAGATCCACGTTGCGGTAGTCAGGACCGCGCACTGGATTGCGCGTGCTCGTTCCCAGCGTGAAGATCGGCGCCACTGAGAACGCGCTCGTGTCGAACCATTTGTTGGTGGTCCGCTGGTCGGCCGGCAGGTTCGGGTCGCCGACGAGGTTGGGCCTTTGGGTTGTGAAACCCGCGAACGCGTTGTTGTTGACCCCTTGCGTCACCGGAAACGGCATGCCGGACTGCAGCGTGACGACCGTCGCGACGGTCCAGTCGCGGACGATGGCGCCGACGACGCCCGCGGGATGGAAGGTACGGCCCGAGCCGAACGGCAAGTCCCACACAGCGCTCGCGACGAACACATTTGGAATGTCGCCGGTGGAGACGTCGCGGTCAAGCTTCCGATTGAACGCGTCGGCCACGGCTGCGTTCAGCTGTGGCCCGGTGAGAATCGACGCGTCGAAGACCGACGACGCGTCGTCCACAAGATGCGAGCGCGTGTAGCTCACGAGGTACGACAGGCCATGCGTGAGCCGCTGCTCGACCTTCACGGTGGCGCCCTGATAGTTAGTGGTGCCGATGTTGTTGCGGTAGACCGCGACGGCCGTGTAGGTGGGGAAGGGCTTCATCAACTGCGCGTTCGTGATCGTGGGATCGCCAAGCGACGACGAGCGGGGGATGATGCCGAAGTAGGGATTAGGCACCTTCGTGGTCAGAAAGGTGCCGAGGGCAAGCTGGTCAACGGTCAGTTGGTTGATGTTCGCGTCGGGCAGGCCGACGTTGGTGATCTGCGATCCGACGTACGCGACTTCGACTGACAGGCCGCGCCGAATTTCGTGCTGCACGGCGGCGTTCCATTGCTGCACGTAACCGGATCCGAGCGGGGCGTTGACGGCGAACACGCCCTGTCCAAGACCCGCGTCCGGGCCGATCGGCGCGGGCACCACCGTCGGTCCGTTCGCCAGGACGAACGCGGGCGTGATGTTGTCGAGCGTTCGCTGCGTGACGGTCTGAAGGAACGGGAAGGACGGCGTGGTGAAGGGCGTGGTGATGCCGGCCTGTTCGATCCAGACGAGCCCGTACCCGGCGCGCAGGACCATGCGGTCGGTCACTCGATTGGCGATCCCCACGCGCGGACCGAAATTGAGCTTGTGCAGCTGTCGAGCCGCATTAGGAAGACCGTTCTGGCCCAGAATGTCCAACTGCTGCGTCTGCTCGTTGAACACCGCCACCTGATTGCTGGCTTCGGTGGACGGGAAGTTCAGCGTATAGCGCGTGCCGAAGTTCAGCGTGATGCGTCTCGTCACCTTCCACTCGTCCTGGATGAAGTACTCCTGGATATGCGCGCGATTGCGAATCTGGCTCTGCTGCAGATCGATCGAGGAATTCTGCACCTGCCCAAGAAGAAAGCTGGCCAGCGGGGTGCCCGTGCCCGACACGCCGGGCTGATCGGTGAAGAGGTTCGTGAAATTGAAGAGTCCGGTCGGCTGCGGCGGCTGGATGACGTTCAGGCGCTCCCAGCGGAAGTCCATGCCCATCTTCCACATGTGGCGGCCCTTGAGCCAGCTCAGCGTGTCGGCAATCTCGGTGACGTCCGTGGCGAAATTGGTTGCGGTGTTGCCGGGTGAGCCCAGCTGCTGATAGCCGGTGATCGTGAAGGTGGGCAGCGTCATCGGAAACTGCGCGTCGCCCGGGATGCCCGGAAGACCGATGCTGTCTTCGATGCTGCCCGGCAGCGTCGTCGCCTGACGATCCACATCTCGGCGTGTGTAGCCCACGCGGATTTCGTTGATCACGCGGCTGGAGAACACGTGGAGCTGATTCGAGGCAAATGCCCACGACCGCGTCTGCTGCGGGCCGAGGGTGCCCGTCGTCACGCCGCTGCCCTCGGGCAACGGCGTCACCGGCACGAAGCGATCTGAAAACGTCGTCAGCCGCCCGAAGGCGGAGTCGCCGCCGCTCCCGAATCGATGATCGATCCGAACGTCGAAGAGGTCCTGATTGTCGACCTCGTCGCCGACGCGCGTGTAGTTGTTGGCGGTGCCGGCGGACGTCGGCAGCGGATAGCGCGCCAGCAGCGCTTTCGCGACCGGATCGAAGCGGTCCATCGGAATCGTGTTGTCTTTGAACGGCAGCCGGACACCATTGGCGGTTGTCGCGGGATCGAAAATCGTGGGCACCTTGCCGCCGATGGCCTCGGTGAAGATGCCCTGGCGCTGCAGCAGCGTCGGCACGTTGGACGTCACGGTGCGGCCGATGTTCTGGCGCTGCCCCTGATAATCGACGAAGAAGAACGTGCGGCTCTGCTTGATCGGGCCGCCGAGGATGCCGCCGTACTGGCCGCGCTCGTAGTTCGGCTTCACCGGATTGCTCCGGGCGAAGTAGTTGCGGGCGGCCAGCGCCTGGGTGCGCACGAACGCAAACCCGTCACCCGACACGACATTGGAGCCGGACTTCGTCGTCAGGTTGACGACACCGCCGTTGAAGCGGCCGAACTCGGCCGCCGGACTGTTGCTCTGGATCGAGAAGTCCTGAATCGAGTCGATGATGGGAAAGTAGGCGACCTGTCCCGGTTCCGGCTGGAGCACCGAGATGCCGTCGAACAAGTATTCGTTGGTGCGCGGACGGCCGCCGTTGATGCGGGGCAGGAACTGGCCGGGTGGCAGGGCGACCCCTGGGGTGAGTGTGGCCAGGGCCACGAACGTCCGGCCGTTGAGCGGCAGACGGCTGATCGCTCGTTCATCGACTGATTGGCTCAGGCTTCCGGATTCGCTGCGGAGCGCGGTTTGCGGCACGTTCAACACGGTGACGCTTGCCAGCACATCACCGGGCCGCAATTCGATGTCCACGCGAACGGACTCGGCGGTGTGGACGCGAATGTCCTCATGGACCGACGGCGCGTATCCGGTCTTGCTGGCGGTCACGCGGTAGGTGCCGGGCGCAAGTTGCGGCGCCGCGTAGGTCCCGTCATCTCCGGTCAGGACAGTTCGCGCGGTGGCTGTGCCGACCGCGGTGATTACGACCGACGCGCCCCCGATGGCTGAGCCGTTGGAGCCATGCACGACCCCGGTCATCTGGGCCGAGCCGGCCTGCGCGAAAGCCGCGGCGGGGACAGCGGACAGTACCCCGCAGAGGAGAAGACGCAGTCGCATGATCGCAAAAGGCTACCTTCGTCTTGATCCGATAATCAATTCAGACTGAAACGACTGGAATCGACTTGAGCTATATTGGTGCCTATGTCGTTCCTCACGGTGAGGCAGGCCGCGACGCGTCTCGGCGTCGGCTACTCGACGCTCAAGCAGTGGATTTATCAGGGCAGCGTGCGGACGACCCGGACGCGGGGCGGCCACCATCGGGTCGCGGCGGCCGAGGTCGAGCGACTCCTCGCCGATGCCGGCAGGCTGCCCGATCGCAAGCGGCCGGCGTCCCGAACGGCGCCGCCCACGATTGTGGCACTCAGCACCCGCAATCAGCTGCGCGGAATCGTCGAGGAGGTCCGCACCGACGGCCTGCTGGCCCAGATCAAACTACGAGTCGGCGACAACCTGATTACCGCGGTGATCACACGGGACGCCGTCAGCGCACTCGGTCTCCGGAGGGGGCAACCGGCCATCGCCCTCGTTAAGTCGACGGAGGTCATGATCGCCTGCGAACCTCAGGCGAAGAGTCCGACGAGTCCTAAGAGTCCTAAGAGTCCCAAGAGTCCCAAGAGTCCCAAGAGTCCCAAGAGTCCCAAGAGTCCGAACCGGCGCTAAGCCCTCAGCCCTTCTCGGACTCCTCGGACTCCTCGGACCCCTCGGACTCCTCGGACTCCTCGGACCCCTCGGACTCCTCGGACTCCTCGGACTCCTCGGACCCCTCGGACTCCTCGGACTCCTCGGACTCCTCAGACTCCTCGGACTCTCCGGACTCTCCGGACTCTCCGGACTCTCCGGACTCTTGGGACTCCTGTATGATCCGTCGCGTCAATGCATCTCGCAGCCGTCGACTGGCTCATCGTCGTCGTGTCGCTTCTGGTCTGCTTCGTGCCGGCGCTGTTCTTCGGGCGCCGGGCCGGCAAGAGCACGGCGGAGTTCTTCGCCTCGGGCCGAGCCGTGCCCTGGTGGCTGGCCGGCTTGTCGATGGTGGCGACGACCTTCAGCAGCGACACGCCGAATCTGGTCACTGACATCGTTCGCCGCACTGGCGTGGCCGGCAACTGGGTGTGGTGGGCGTTCGTGCTCACCGGCGTGCTGACCGTGTTCTTCTACGCGCGGCTGTGGCGCCGGTCGGGCGTACTCACGGACCTCGAGTTCTACGAGATTCGCTATTCCGGCACGGCGGCCTCGGTCGTGCGCGGCTTCCGCGCCGTCTATCTCGGGCTGCTCTTCAACGGCATGATCATGGCGTCGGTGAATCTGGCGGCGTGCAAGATCGCCGGGATTCTCTTCGGCTTCGAGCGGTGGCAGACGTTGTGTCTCGTCGGCGGGTTGAACGTGGTGTTCGCGGCCTACTCCGGCCTGTGGGGCGTCCTCGTCATCGACATGATCCAGTTCTTCATCAAAATGTCCGCGGTGACGGCGGCCGCCTACTTCGCCCTCAAGGCCCCGCAAGTCGGCGGGCTCGACGGCCTGATGACGAAGCTTTCCGCGCTTAAGGGACCTGGCGGGATCAACTACCTGAACATGCTGCCGGATTTCAGTAGCAACTGGGACCTGGCGGTGGCGGTGTTCATTATGCCGGTCGCGGTGCAATGGTGGGCGGTGTGGTATCCGGGAGCCGAGCCCGGCGGCGGCAGCTACATCGCGCAGCGGATGCTGGCGTCAAAGACGGAAAAGGACGCGCTCAAAGCGGTCCTCTTCTTCAACGTCGCGCACTATGTGCTGCGGCCGTGGCCGTGGATCCTTGTGGCGCTCTGCTCGATCCTCGTCTATCCGAACCTGTCCGACATCCAGACGGCGTTTCCGCACCTCGATCCGAGCCTGCTCGGACACGACATCGCGTATCCCGCCATGTTGAAGTTTCTGCCGGTGGGTTTCATCGGCCTGATGGTGGGCGGCCTGATTGCCGCGAATTCGTCGACGATTCTCACGCACCTCAATTGGGGCGCGTCCTACCTCGTCCACGATTTCTATCGGCGTTTCGTGCGGCGCGACGCCGGCGAGCGTCATTACGTGAACGTCGGACGCGCGGTCACGATCGGACTGTTTCTGTTCTCGGGCGGCCTCGTGTTCCTGATGGACAGCGCCAAGGACACGTTCGACATCATTCTTCAGATAGGCGCCGGCACCGGCCTGTTGTATCTCGTGCGCTGGTTCTGGTGGCGGGTCAACGCGTGGTGCGAGGTCGTCGCGATGACGAGTTCGCTGCTGGTGTCGATTGCGCTGCTCATCCTCGCGAAGAACGGCGTGCACTTGCATCCGCATGCGGCGCTGCCGCTGACCGTCGTGGTGACGACCGTCTTCTGGGTGGTGACGGCGTATGTGGGGCCGCCGACGGATCGCGCGGTGCTGCTCGCGTTCTATAAGAAGGTCCGCCCGTTTGGACCCGGCTGGGCGCGCATTCAGCGCGAGGCCGGCCCCCTTGCGCTCGCCGGCGCGGCCGAGGGGCAGAATATTCCTCGCGCCCTGCTGGGATGGTTCGCGGGCTGTTCCACGATCTGGTCGGCGCTGTTTGCGACCGGTAACTACCTGTACGGTCGGACGACCGAGGCGTTATTCCTGACCGGCGTCTTCGTCGCAAGCGCGCTGACCCTGGCCTATGTCATGCGGCACCTGTGGCCGGAGGCTACAAACCGACCTCGGGTGTCGATTTCCGGCTAGAGTATGTTTCCGGCCAGGTAGGACCGGAAATCGACACCCGAGGTCTTTATTTCGCCAGCAGGTCCACTGCGGCTTTGAGTCCGCCGGCGACGTTGGCCGCGGTGTCCTCGGCCCAGAAGTGCATGAAGTAGAGCGCCGGCGTGCCGTGCAGCATGTGGTTGTGCAGCGCCGTCACCGCGATGCCGTGCGCGCGCAACGCTTTCGCGACAGGATTGACCTCGTCGTCAATCATCACGAAGTCGCCTGTTGCGGCCACTCTCCCGTTGCCCGCTGACTGGAAGTTCAGCGCGGTGGCCATGCCCATCGCCGGTGGCAGTTCGACGCCCATCATCATGATCTTCTCGGGCCTGGGAACCGAGATGCCGAGCACGCCGCCGCGAACGGCGCCGGTCTTGCCCAGAATCTTCTGAATCGCATCAGCGTCGAAACCGGGATCGGGCGCAGGAGCGCCGGCCACCGGAGCGGCCGCTGGCCGAAGCGGCGTTTTCGTCGTCACCAGCGCCGCGCGGAGCGCGCCTGCCAGTGCGACCTCCGTGCCCTCGCCCCAGTAGTGGACGTACATCAGGGCCGGTGTCTCTTCGATCAGATGGTTGTGCAGGGCCGTGATCTGCAGACCGCCGTCCTGCAGCTTCGAGATCACCGGATTTACTTCCGCGTCGAGCAGCACAAGGTCCCCGTGGATCACCGTGCCGGTGCCGGCGCGCCGGAACGCCGCCCAACTGCCGAGCGCGAGGCCCGGCTTGATCGCAATGCCGTGCACAGAGACGCTGAGATCGGTTCTCGGGATGCCGACGCGATAGACGTCGCCCTGCATCTGGCCCGGCAGCCCGAGGGTTTGTTCGATGGCCGTCGTGTTGAGCCCGGCGGCGGGTGTCTGGGGCCGGCCGCCGGCGGCAAGGCCGGCGCAAAGAATCAGAGTGGCGAGAAGAATGCCAAGTGTTCGCTTCATCGCGTTCATTATGCTCACAATGAGCTTGGAGCGGCACCCATGGTCAGGTACGGCATCATCGCCAGTCTCGTCGTGACAGCTCTGGGCGGCGCGGCCGTGCCACCGGTCGGGCCATCCCTCGAGCGGGCTGCGGCGTTCGATCTGCCTGGGCCGGGCGGCAAGCGCTTCGACTACCTGACCATCGCGCCGGATCAGCACTACCTGATCTCGGCCCATCTGGCTGCCGGCCAGACGTACATCATCGATCTTCGGACGAATACGCTCGTGGCCACGATTGGCGACACGCCAGGCGTCGAAGGCGTCGAGTACGTTCCGGAGCTGAAGAAGGTCTACACGTCCAACTCAGGCGACAACACGATCGGCGTCGTCGACCTGGGGCAAATGAAGGTCATCAAGAAGCTGCCGACGGAAGGGAAGCCCGACGGCAGCACGTATGCCGCGCCCTTTCACAAGCTGTACGTCTCCGACGAACGGGGCAAGGCCGAGGCCATCGTCGACGTCCGCACGGACACGATCGTCAAGACGCTCCACTTCGACAGCGAGACCGGCATGCCCCAGTACGATCCGGTCGCGAAGAAGGTGTACGTGAACCTTCAGGACCAGAACATCTTTGCGGTCATAGATCCGGCGACTGACGAGGTGGTCGGCCGCTATCCGGTTGGGCGATGCGCGGGCAACCACGGCATGACGCTCGACCCCGAGCACCACCGCGCCTTTTTGTCGTGCGAGGGCAATAACCTCATGACGGTGATGAACCTCGACACGCATGCGGCGATCGCGTTTCTCGAGATGGCCGCCGGGGCGGATGTCATCAAGGTCGATCTGGGGCTGAAGCGGATCTACGTCGCGTGCTCGAGCGGCGCGATCTCCGTGTTTCAGATTGACGATCCCGATCACTACCGGAAGCTCGAGGACGTTCGCGTCGAGCCGCGCGTCCACAGCCTCACGGTGGATCAGGCCACTCACCGCGTGTACGCGCCGGAGCAGGAGGAGGGCGGAAAACCTGTCGCCCGAATGGTCATCTTCGACGCGGTCGTGCGATAGATATTCTGCAGCCCGGCCGGGCGAGCCGCCCGAGTTTTATGGCAAGCTATCGGCATGAACAAACGGGTCATGGCTGTCGTGATGCATTCGGGCTCCTGGCGCCGCCTCGGACTGCTGGCCGCCGGCGTCGCATGGTTTGCCGCGGTGACGACGGCCACCGGCGCTCCGCAGCCGGCTGCGCAGGCGACTCCGGCGACCGGCCACGCCGCCCTCGTCGCTCGCGGCGACTATCTGACCCACAAGGTCGCGATGTGCGTCGAGTGCCACTCGCCGCGCGATGAACGCGGCAACATCATCCTGGCCGAGGAATTCACGGGCGCGCCCGTGCTGGTGAACGCGCCCTACTGGCGGCCCGACTGGGCCACGCGCGAGCCGAACATCGCGGGCCTGCGCGGATTCACCGACGAGCAGGTGATCGCCCTCCTGATGACCGGCCGCGCCACCGACCGCGACCCTCCCAAGCGCCCGATGCCGCCGTTTCGCCTGACCCGCGAGGACGCCGAGGCCGTCGTCGCCTATCTGCGCACGAAGTAGCCGCTCGCCACTCTCGTCTTGCGATCCGTGGCTCGGACTTCGGTCCGAGCTACAGACGCCAATTCGCGCGAACTCTTTGCGCTGGGCTCTCGTCTTGTAGGAGCGACATGCGACGACTGGTGAAGATTGTGGTCGGCCTGGCGGTGCTGGCAGGGGTGGGCTATGGGGCGTTTCTGTGGCTCTGGCCCAAGCAGCCGGCCTCGTCCATCCGCGAGCAGACGGTCCAGGCCGAGACCGCGCAGATGGAAGACCTGCTGCTCGTGGCCGGCGTGGTGAAGCCGGCGGTCACGATCGACCTCCGGGCCGAGGCCTCGGGCATCGTCGAGTTCGTCGCGGTCAAGGAAGGCGATCGGGTGTCGGCGGGACAGGAGCTGGTCCGGCTCGATTCCAAACTCGCCCAATCGGCGCTCGACCAGGCCGAGGCGAACTTGAAACAGGCCCAGCTCCAGGATGAAGCGACCAAGCTCGATCTCGATGAGGACGCGCTCGAGGCCAAGCGAAAGTCCCTCGAGCGCACCAAAGAGTTGTATGCCAACAAACTGGCGTCCAAAGAGCAACTCGAACAGAAAGAACTGGAGTTCAAGTCCGCCGAGCGCACGGTGGCGAGAGCCCGGCGCGGCATCGAGAGCAGCCAGGCGCGGATTACGCAGGCGAGCGCCGGGGTCGATCAGGCGCGCACGCAACTCACGCACACGACCATCCGCGCGCCCTTCGACGCGTTCGTGCTGCGCCGGACGGTGGAGGTCGGCAGCGGCGTAGCTGGCGTCAGCCAGTCGGCCTCGGGCGGCAGCATCATGATGACGCTTGGCGACGCGAGCGAATCCGCGCTGTATGCGCGCGCGACGGCCGCCGACGCGCGGCGGCTGCACATCGGCCAGGCGGCGCGCGTGCGCCTGGATTCCGACGCCACGCAGCAACTGCCCGCCGAGGTTCGCTCGGTCTCGACAGCCGGCGACATCGATGCGTCCACCCGTCTCACGACCTTTCCGATCGTCATCGCCCTGAAGTCGCAGCCGCCGGGCGGCTGGGTCAACGTGCCGGCGCAGGCGGAAATCGTGATGTCCGCGACCGTCGATTCCGTCGTGCTGCCCGAGCGGTGCGTGCAGACCGACCCCTCGGGCCGATCGTACGTTCGGCTCAAGGACGGCTTCGATATCCGCTATCGATCGGTCGAAGTCGGCGTCGTGCAGAAAGACAAAATCCAAATCCGAACCGGGCTCGACAAGGGTCAGTCCGTCGTCTGCCGGATCCAGTAGATGGCCGCTCCGTTCTGGCGCGTCGTCGGCGTGTCCGTCATCGCCGTCAACGTTCTCGGCGAAGCCATTGCCAGTCTGCGCATGCGCCGGATGCAGGCGGCGCTGTCGTCGTTCGGCATCGCGACGGGCATCGCGGCGGTCGTGCTGCTCGTGTCGATCGTCTCGGGCATGCACCATTTCATGATCGAGCAGATGGGCGCCGTCGGCGGGAACATGATTCAAGTGGGGACGTCGGGCCAGCGGTCGACGCGCGATCCGCGCGGGTTCAACGTCGCGCTGCGCCTCGATGACCTCGAGGCCGTGCTCGCCACGGTCGGCGAGTACGACACGGGGATGGCGGAGAACAGCGGATTCGGCGTCGTGAGGACCGCGCGGCGATCCACGCGCGAGGTGTCGGTCCGCGGCGTCACCGATCGCGCGTTCGAGATGCAATCACTCATGACCGACCGCGGCCGGGCGTTCCTCGACACGGAGTTCGTCACGGGCACGCGGGTGGCCGTGCTCGGAGCCGACGTCTCGACGGACCTGTTCGGCGCCGCCTCACCGGTCGGCCAGGTGGTGGTGATTGGCGACTGGCCGTTCCTCGTCGTGGGCGCACTCAAGTGGGTGGGCGATCCCGTGTCGGGCGCCACCACGTCGTA
>Ga0163162_10006594_pt1 | contig 11245 bp, 6 predicted proteins | sample S55metaG_FD_115310 | JGI IMG/M metagenome (GOLD analysis project Ga0163162, IMG submission 115310) | Switchgrass rhizosphere microbial communities from Kellogg Biological Station, Michigan, USA - S5-5 metaG | ecosystem: Host-associated > Plants > Roots > Rhizosphere > Soil | place: USA: Michigan...
GTGATGTATCTGGTCTAACGCTAGAACGGCGGTAGTAGGATCGTTAACGGCCGGCGATAACGCTTTGGAGGCGATGTCCACAATTATGCGGAAAGCGAACATGGGGTCCTGCTCCAGAGTACGCTCCTGGCCCAAGGCAACTGAATTTCTCAATGCCCGGTCCGGCAGGTCATCTCCACCGTCAAAAATCCTGAACAACGGATCGCCCGCCGCGATGAAGTCTCCCACTTCAGGCACCAATTCGATGACGCAGTTCCATCTCTCAGCGAGTGACAGCAAGCCTCTCGAATCAAAAGCCAATACCACCCCATCCTGCTGGTTGAAAACTATGCGTTGGGGATATCCTTCCAGACGCTTGGGAGTGGCCGGCACCGCTTGATCATCGTCGAGCAACTTTGGGTACACAGTACGGATGACTTCCCGACCAACCAATGCTACAGATCGCAAGGCAGTACTCGGTCGGAGTGTCTTACCCATACCATCGATGAAGTATAAAAATAGCGACAGGCTGACAAGGAAACCGTAGGCTGCAAAATAACTCGCCAGCCACGGTACTGAGTTTTGGATCCGGATCAATACAGCCATGGAAAACGTAAAAGTGAAAACAAACGCTGCGAGTGTGAGTTTCCTGCCGCGGCTCCGATAGACAAAAGTAATGATTCGTGGCGTAAGCTGCGCGCTTGCAAGTTGCACCGCAAGCAGTACGGCGGAACAAGTCACAACGACTAAGGTGAATAGCGACCCTGCAATCGTAGTCATGAGCAGGAGCCCGGTCTCAGGACTGAGCTTAAGCTGCCATCCTAGAGCGTTCTCGTACTGCATCATGAATCGGACCGTTAGCAACGCCACACCGATGCTCAGGACTGGCAAGAGCCAGATCGAATTTTGAAGGTAGAGTTTGAGGCGGTACCGTAAAAGCCAGTTCATCAGAACTTCCTCAGAAACATAAGCACTAGAGTTAGGAGGGTTGCGGTCGCTCCTTCCACGAACAAGATCCAGCCTACATCCGATTTCGCCAACAGGCCGTTAGCCTTAGCCATGAGGTGATCGCGCTTCTTCGTCATTCACGGTCTGGAGTGAAGCCTATCGTGCTGATAGTTTGGAGCAACTAGTAGTTTTGACAGGAGAGAGCGCCCAAGCTCCGGCTCGAGGGTTGTCAAAACCATGTGTACTGCCAGGCTACCCCGATAGTAGTCAGGTTGCCACCAAAACGGGCGGTGAGACCATTGGCCCAAATCACTTTGAACGATTGGCGCTGATTTAGAGGAAGTGAGAAAGTTGCGCCTATGCGTGAGTTTCTCTGCGTGTCTTCGTTAAGTATCCCATTGACAGTCGTGCGACCACCAACGTAATAGGTTGCGTTCGCTGAGAGCCACATTCTAGGACGTAACGTGTAAAGGAGGTGGGCCTGCATTGAAGTGAGGGGTTTTTGTTCACGCTTAGAACCACCAAAAAAATTGTTGTTGCTCTTAAAAAACCAAACGCCACCAACCAGTTCGAGGGTCCAACGTCCGAATGGTTTCGATAGGCCCATCTCAGGCTTAAACGCCCAGCGATTTGAACCAGGATTGATCAGTCGACGAGGATCGTATTGGCCGGTCGGAGCCACGACGGACAAGCTTATACCCAGTAATGCTTTTGGCTTGTAGGCCACAAATTCTTTTGGACTGAGCGCAGGTCCACCGATGAGATTCGTTGAGAACCTGAGTCGTGCGTCTCCAAGACCCGAACGCCTTACTTCCTGTTGCTCTTCAAATAAAGTGCCCTTTGCCTTGCCTTCAAGGTAAGGGACCGCGATGGCGACGTTTGCCTGGTTCCCGGCAAGATCAAAGGTGCGGCCATAAGCGAACAATACGCTATTGAACTTGACGCTAACATCACGCAATGGCAGCGATTCGTCCAACAAAACATCTCCGGTGTGATAGGAATAAGAGAAGAGAACAAATTGAGTGCCTACGGGAGCACGTGAATAGGCTCTCGGTTCCATTTCCTGGCCCAGGACAACCGATTGTACAACCGCAATCAGCACAAGCGTTGTAGAACGAGGAAAACTCGTTCTAAGTATTCTTGTCGAATTGCCTGATTCTCGTTGTTCGCACCGTAGGTTCAATCGCTCACGAATTCTTGTACGGGTGGTATTCCGAATGAAGTAGCGAATCAATCGATCTGCGATAACGACGACAGCGTACATGGTCATTCTGTTGCTACCGTCGAGCGGCTGGCACGGCGAAGCATCCTTTTAAGGATCACTGTCGAAGTATCCTGGACCCGAGCAGACGCGCTGAGCGCCAAATCGCGCGTTAGTTATCGTCGACGAGCACCTTCTGTGATTTAATGAGTTCCATAAACGACTTCCGCTCAAAGGGTGCAAGACTCTTCGGCCAGCTTCAGGCCAAGCAGGTTAGAAATAGGCAGATGGAAGATTCTCCTGTGGTCTAGTTTTTGCTCAATAGTTCCATCTGCCTTTGAATAATACAGCGATGTTTTTCGGTCACTCTTTCTCAGCTGGTGACCGTGTCAGAATCCTAGAAGTGCCCTGGGATTAATGACACTGTCAGAATTGACAGTACCAGGAGAATATGATCCTTTTCCGTAGGATTCAGAAACCATGCTCAGGACAATCGACCGTCAATTTACCCTTGTGGTTATCGCAATCTTCCTGATCGGCACGGCCACGATTTTCGCTCAGTCGAATCCTCAGCCCGATCAAGCAGCGCCGGTCCTACTAGATGGACGCACTGTTTTTTACGTTCGTGCCGCCGTGAAGCAGTTGACACCTGAAGCGCGGGCAAAGGGCATTGCCGACCGTATGCAAAGACTTGCATCGGATCGTTACTTTGACCCCAACACAATCGCTGTCGTTGACACGGATATCAGTAGCGATATCGTGGCAGGCGATAGCATTATCACGTTGGTATTTGACGGAGACGCGCAGGCCGAGGGTCGCGGACGCCCAGAGCTTGCGGCAGAACGTGCCCAACAGATCAAGGCTGCCATCCACCAGTGTAGACGAGAACATAGTACGCAAAACATTTTGAAGGCGTCTGGTTTCGCTCTGTTGACCACCATCGTTTTTCTGGCACTTCTCTTCCTCATTCAAAGGTTTCACCGCTATTCCAGATCTCGCCTGGTCCATTGGATTAATAAAGATTCACGCGCGCTCCTCAGGAAATACGAAATACTTCGTTCTCAGCAAATCGAAGAGGCAATGCTGGGATTCTTAAAGCTATTGAAGTTTGGAGTCGTGCTGCTCCTGCTCTATTTTTACGTTGGTGTTGTGTTCAGCTTTTTTCCCGGCACTCGAGATGTTGCCGGCCAGCTACTGCATTACGTTACCGGCCCGCTAAGCCTGATGTGGCAAGGAATACGTCTGCAAATCCCAAAACTTTTCTTTATTGTGATTCTTGTTCTAGTCGCCAGATACGCCATTAAGCTGCTGCACGTGTTCTTTCGAGGTATCGAAGCCGAGACGATTGAGATTTCCGGGTTCTATCCTGAATGGGCAATGCCCACTTTTAAGCTGGTCAAAATTCTGGTGATTCTTTTTGCGCTTACCGTTGCCTACCCGTACATCCCCGGATCCAACTCTGAGGCCTTTAAAGGAGTTTCGCTATTCCTGGGACTGCTCGTTTCGCTTGGCTCAAGTACCTTTGTGGGCAACGTCATTGCCGGTCTTACGATGACTTACATGAGAGCTTTTAAGATCGGCGATCGGGTAATGATTGAAGACTTCACAGGCGACGTAGTAGAGACAAGCCTTCAGGTAACGCATCTCAAGACTCCTAAGAACGAAATCATCAGCGTGCCAAATTCAAAGATCATCAACAGCCACGTAATTAACTACAGTGCTTTGGCACGAGACAAAGGACTGATCCTTCATACAACTGTAGGAATTGGTTATGACGCGCCCTGGCGACAAGTGCGGGCGCTGTTGCTACTGGCTGCGGACAAGACGCCTGGAGTCCTAAAGGAACCCGCTCCGTTTGTGTTTCAGAAATCTCTCGGAGATTTTTGCGTAACCTATGAGCTGAATGTTTACACAGAGGATGCTCAGCGAATGGGGTGGACGTACTCCGACCTGCACAAAAATATTCTTGACAACTTCAATGAGTACCAAGTCCAGATCATGACCCCGAACTACGAAAGTGATCCCCGCGCACCAGCGGTTGTCGCTAAGGACAAATGGTACGCGGCGCCAGCCGATCAATTTGGCGATGATGGTGCGCAAGCGCAGGTCAGTTCCACAACGCGTTAGAGGCTGTCAAGGCTTCATCAGCTGATCGTAAATCAATTGATACGAGTCGGGAGGTATTCTCAGATCCCCACGAAACGGACGGTCCAGGGCCAGGATCATAAAAATTATGAGGCCGATGAAGGTCGCGAGGAGGAGCACCTCGATTATGTGCAGCCACAGACTCTGCACTCTAAAAAAGAATGAAGCGCTCAGCCCAATAAACGCGCCCAGGAGGATCACCACCCACATTACGCCAGGCAGACCAGTTTGCACTGCATCAAGTCGCAGACGACGAGCATGGATCAGTTGGTTGTAAGCGCTCAGCGTTTCTGCGTGTAACAGCTTCTGACTCTCGGTGGTCGGTTCAAATGAGAACAGCGTCGCCTGGAAGTTGCTCATGAGGGAAACGCCAGCTTTCGGCACCTCCCGCCGCTGTTGCGCCGGCCAGGCTTCGTAAATGATTTGATGAGTATAGTCCCGTAGTGCGGTCTGCAGTGTTGGACGGACAGAATCGGGATAACCGCTTACATCACGGTAAAGCGCCGCCAGGGTCGTAGCCTCTTCCGATACGACTTTCGAGGTATCCGAGTAGGTCTGCCAGACACTCACGGCGATGAGTGCTACTGCCAAACCGTAGAACACCATCACCGATTGCAACATGGCGCCTGTGAATTCGGAATCCGACGAGTGAACACTCAAGCGCGGCAGTACCAGGCGGCGGACCACCATTAACCCCACCACAGCGAAAATGCAGAGCGTTGCGACTATCGCTATCCCGACAATCAACAAAGGAAGATCAAACACAGACTCAAACATGGCTTTATCAATCTAACCTCGACGGGAACGGCGAATAGCCGGTAATTTCGACCGTACTCGCTCAACCACCGTTGGGTTACCCGATTGGGAATGTTTTTGTATTCGGATTTGAAATAAGGCATTGACGATAGCAAAAATAAAAGCGGTTGAAAGGCCGGATAGGAGCACGCCTGAGATTCCCTCTAGCCCGCCGAGAAGCCGCCACCGTTGAGGCAGCACCACATCTCCGTAACCGATCGTCGTATAACTGCCGAGCGAAAAATAGACGGAAGTTTCGTAATCTGGGAAAAGGCCCCGCTTGTAATAAAACCCGGCCCATAAACTTATGTTGACGAGATGCAAGACGACAATAACCGCAAAAACCAGAATGAGCAGTAACACATAGGTCATGATGGTCAGGTGTTTCTCAATTCGTGGGCGCTGTCTGAGTAGCCAGTCAAAAAAGATGACCATACTAGTCATCTGTATAACCACACAAGCAGCCATGATGATGAATGCGAAGAGCAGTTCAAGTATCATGAAGGTTCTATATCCGTACGTGCTTCCTTAGGTCCGGGTCACCGCACTCGGGAGAACAATTGAACCTGGAGAATCTGCGCGCAAACGACGTCACCGCGCATTCACGCTACCAGTTCTGGGCCGGGCTTTCAGTCTCAGTCAGTGGCCTTTATTGTTGCCAGCCACCGCCAAGTGACCGGTATAGTTGGACCACGGCAGTAAGTTCATTGAGCTTGATCTGGGCGAGCGTAATCTGCGCCTGAAACAGATCGCGGTCGGCATCCAGCGCGTTGAGCAGTGAGTCCACACCACCTTGATACCGGTGATAGGCAAGAGTTGAGCGCTTTTGAAGCGCTTGCACGAGCAGCTCCTGTTCTGCCCGCGCTTCAACATTTTTCCGGTAAGCGATGAGAGCATCCGACACTTCACGAAAAGCGCCTTGTACTGTGCTTTGATAGCTAACTATGGCTGATTCTTGTTGTGCCTTATTCAACTTCACATTTGACTTCAGTCTTCCCGCGGTAAAGATCGGCTGCGTCACTTGTCCACCAAATCCCCAAACACTTCCGGCGCTGGTAAACAAACTTGATAGAGCGGTACTATCTCCTCCTAAAAAACCGCTCAGCGAGATGCGCGGAAAGTATGCTGCCCGGGCTGCTTCAACGCTGAAGTTCGTCGCCACCAAAGTCTGTTCCGCGGAGCGAATGTCGGGTCGACGGTTCAACAGATCTGACGGCAGACCCGGAGGCACAGTAGGAATGAGTCCCTGAGCAACCAGCTCCCTACCGCGCGGAACTGCGGCTGGATTCTGGCCCAGCAATAAATTGATCAGGTTCTCTTGTTGTTGGATAGCGCGTTCTAGATCCGGAATTGTGACAGTCGCTGAGTAAACCAGCTGTTCAGCCTCGTGGAGCTCCAGCGCTGTCGCAACCCCGGCCTCCGTGCGCAGCTTGATGATTCTGAGCGATTCAAGTCGCGTCGCCAGTGTTCGTTTAGAGATTTCTAACTCAAGGTCTAACTCGCGTAATTGAAAGTAGGCAGTCGCAACCGTGCTCACGACTGTAGCTAACACGTTGTTCCGATCCTCTTCGGCTGCCTTAAGTTCAGCGTTTCGAGCGTTCTTTATCTTTCGTACTCGACCCCAGATATCGATCTCAAAGTCAAGCAGGTTTAGCAGGACCTGGCCGAAGCTGATGTTTCGCTGAGTTCTGCTGGTCAGGTCGCCAAGCGAACCGTCCTTTGGGAATCGTTGGGTAATTGCAGCGGCTGAACCAACAAAATTTGGAAACTGATCAGCACGGGCTAGACCAAGTTGGGCGCGCGCTGAATTGATCCTCGCCAAGGCCTGACGGAGGTCGTAGTTCTGAGCAGCTGCCGTACGAATCAAGCCTTGCAACTGATCATCCTTGAACACTTCGAACCACTGAAGATCGCCGAAAGATTTCTCTCCGGGCTGAGGAGTTGTTTCGGAAGCGCGAAAGACAGCCGGCTTTTGCATTGGAGCCTGCTGATCGATCTTCTTTTGGCCCAGTGTAGGATTGCCGAGCAGGGCAATGATGAGTGCCGAGATTAAAAGTGGACGTTTCACTAGTGTGCACCTCCTTCTTCGGCCACTGATTCGGGAATCACTTCGGCAGCAACCGTCCTCTTGGACCAGAAACGAAGATTGAGATTTTGCATGAACGTGAAATTGCCTGGGATGATGAACACGCCGAGGAAGGTGGCTACCAGCATGCCCCAGAATACAGCGGTGCCCATGACGTTTTGCGCTCCCGATCCGGCGCCGCTGGAAAGCATCAGCGGTACGACGCCCAAGATGAACGCAAACGCTGTCATCAGAATGGGGCGGAAGCGCAGGCGTGCTGACTCGAGCGCGGCGTCCGGAATTGGCATACCCTCGTCTTGCTTCGCCTTCGCAAACTCCACAATAAGAATTGCGTTCTTGGCTGCCAGGCCGATCAGCATGATCAGGCCGACCTGCACGTATACGTTGTTGTCGTAGCCCATCAACCAGACACCAAAGAAGGCGCCGAGTGCGACTAAAGGTGAGCCCAACAATACCGCCCAGGGCAGCTTCCAACTTTCGTACAAAGCAGCCAGCAGTAAGAAGACGGCCACGATAGCGAGAATCAAAGTAGGCGCAGCAGGCGGCGCCACTTTCTCCTGATAGGAGAGCTGGGTATACGCAAAGCTCATCTCTTTTGGCATCGTCTGGGTGAAGACTTCCTCGAGCGTCTTCAGCGCCTGCCCGGACGTATATCCGCGGCCGGGCACTCCACTGATCTCCACAGAGCGCAGCAGGTTGAATCGGGTCGTGATCTCTGTTCCCGGAACTTCAGTGACGTTGACCAAAGTGGAGAGAGGAATCATTTCGCTGGTAGTTTTCGACCGCACATAGATATTACCGATGTCCTCCGGCTTCAGCCGGTCCTTAGCGTCAGCCTGTACGTAGACGCGGTACAGACGCCCGAAGCGATTGAAGTCGTTGACGAATGCTCCCCCGAGAAAGGAAGACATCGACTGGAAGACTTCATTTACCGGGACACCCAGCGTGCGCGCCTTCTCACGATCGAGGGTCACCTTGATCTGCGGATAGTTTGGATCAAAAGACGTGAAGAGATTGGCGAGCTCCGGCCGCTGTCGGCCGGCGGCGATAAACTTTTGCGTTTGCTCACCCATCTGCTGAATCGTCATCGTGCCGCTACGATCCTGTAGCAGGAAATTGAATCCCGCTGAGGCGCCAAAACCGGATAAGGTCGGAATGTTGAAGGGAAAGACCACCGCCTCCGGTATGGAAGTAAACTGACTCTGCAGCGACGCCATGATGCCCTTTAACTTTTCCTTTGGATCTTTGCGCTCACCCCATGGCTTTAACCGCATGAAGATCGTGCCGTAGTTCGGTTGGTAGGTGTTGGTGACAATACCTAAGCCAACAATCGTCTGGTAGGAGTCCATACCCTCAGTCTTTGCTACGATCGCTTCCACCTTCTTCATGACCTCGTCCGTGCGCTGCAGCGACGCGCCTGGCGGGAGTTGGACCCCGACACCTACGATTCCTTGATCTTCCTCAGGTACAAATCCTGCAGGGATCCTGCTGCCAAGAACGCCCGCACCCACCACCACCACCGCCACCACGACGAGCGACAGGATCGCCTTCCGCACGAGGATGGCCGAGGTCTTTACGTAGCCTTTGGTCGCGACGTCGAACACCTTGTTGAAGCCGCGGAAGAAAATGCCAAAAGGTCCCCTCATGGGTTTGGAGGGCTTAAGCAACATGGCGCAGAGCGCAGGCGTCAGTGACAACGCGTTAAATGCCGAGATCAGAACCGAGATCGCAATGGTGAGCGCGAATTGCTTATACATTCGTCCGGTTAAACCACCAACAAAAGCCACAGGCACGAACACCGCACTGAGAATCAGAGCGATCCCGATGACTGGTTGGGTGACTTCCTCAATGGCTTTGATGGTGGCTTCCCTCGGCGGCAATCCGTGCTCTATGTGATGAATAACCGCCTCGACCACCACGATCGCATCATCTACGACAATACCGATCGCCAGCACGAGGCCAAACATCGAGAGAGTGTTGAGCGAGAAGCCGAGCAACGGAAAGAAGATGAAAGTTCCGATGAGCGAAACCGGAACAGTGATCAGAGGAATGATTGTGGCCCGTACATTCTGCAGGAAGATGAAAACCACGAGCGTCACGAGGATGAGCGCCTCGACGAATGTATGAACGATTGCTTCGATCGAAGCCTCGACGGCGGGCGTCGTGTCATAGACGATCTTGTAATCCAGATCTGGCGGGAACAAGCTCTTGGCGTGCTCCATGGTCTCGTAAATCTTCTCGGAGGCCTTGAGCTGGTTGGCTCCGGGCAAGAGATAGACGGCCAGTGAACCGCCTGGCTTGCCGTTCAGCCTGCCAAAGGAGTTGTAATCCTGCGAGCCGAGTTCGGCGTGCCCGATGTCACTGATCCGGACCACAGCACCACTTGGACTCTGACGTACGATGATGTTTTCGAACTCCTCAGCCGTAATCAGCCGACCCGGAGCGCTAACTGTGTAGGTGAACTGTTGATCTTTAGGGGCTGGCGCGCCTCCGATCTTCCCCGCAGGCGCCTGGATGTTCTGCTCGTTGATGGCAGAAATGACATCCGACGAAGTGATCCCGAGCTTGCCCAACTTATCCGGGTCCATCCAGACCCGCATGCCGTAGTCGGCGCCTCCGAAGAGATCGACCTGGGCAATCCCGGGAATGCGGAGCAACTGGTCACGCAGGTTGATGCTGGAGTAATTGATGAGAAAGTTCGCGTCGTACGAGTCTTTAGGAGAGTAGAGCGAGATCAGCATCAGGATGCTGGGGCTCTGCTTCTTGACGGTGACGCCCTGTTGTGTGACCGAGGCCGGCAAGCGAGATTGCGCCGTCGAGACACGGTTCTGGGTGAGCACGTTGGCAGTGTCCTGGTCCGTCCCAACCTCAAAGTTGACGTCAAGCAGCATGCGGCCGTCGCTGGTGTTCGACGACTTCATGTAGATCAAGGCATCGACGCCGTTGACCTCCTGCTCGATTGGTGTGGCCACTGATCCCTCCACGGCTTCAGCTGATGCGCCGGGATAGTTAGCCGTCACACGAATGTTCGGTGGGGCCAGGAACGGATACTGTTCGACCGATAGCGAAAGGAGCGTGGCCACCCCGATCATGACAATCAGGACCGAGATTACGATGGCAACGATGGGCCGATTGATAAAGAATTTCCCCATCGCTTACGCACCTCCAGTCGGCTTGACCAACATGTCGGGGCGAACCTTCTGAACCCCTTCCGTCACCACGCGTTCACCCGCTTTGAGCCCCTCGAGCACGATGTATGAATCTTCATACCGTTCGCCAACTTTTATGGTTCGTTGAGATACCTTGTTGTCTGGCCCAACAACCATCACATACTTCGAACTCTGCAACTCTTGAACTGCGATTTGTGGCACGAGGATCGCATCGGCACGTTCATCGGCCGCAACACGTACGCGAGCGAATTGACCGGGACGAAGCTGATTGGCAGCGTTAGGAAAGGAAGCTCGGACCTTGAGTGTACCCGTCTTGGGATCGACAGTTCGATCAACTACAGAGAAGCGTCCTTCCTGGCCGTAAACGCTGTTGTCGGCCAGGAGCAACTGAAACGCCACGCCTCTTCTCGAACCGGAAGCACCTGTCTTTGTTAGTTGGAGCATGTAGGCTTCACTGATGTTGAAGTCAACGTCCAGACTACTTGACGACGAGATAGTAGCGAGCAGCGTGGCGTCATTCTTGCCAACCAAGTTGCCCACGTTGACCTCTTGGAGACCAATGATGCCGCTGATGGGAGAATAGATCTGGCAATAGGTCAGATTTATCTGGGCCAGTGTTAGATCGGCGTTCGCCGCAGCAACCATACCAGTTGCTTTTTCGATGTTGTACTTAACTGCGTCCGTACGATTTTTCAAAGTGGCTTGTGCGGCAGCCACCTCAGATTTCGCTGACTCTTGCGCCGCGCGAGCAGCGTCCAGGTCTATTTGGGTGACGGCACTCTCTTTGGCGAGAGGCGTGTATCGGGCAAGATTTGAGTTCGCCAGACTGAGCACGGTTTGAGCCCTCGCCAATAGCTCTTCGGCCTGTATCACATCAGTGCGTTGCTTGGCCTGGGCCAGATCAGCCTGGGCCTTCGACAA
>Ga0163162_10006596_pt1 | contig 11240 bp, 8 predicted proteins | sample S55metaG_FD_115310 | JGI IMG/M metagenome (GOLD analysis project Ga0163162, IMG submission 115310) | Switchgrass rhizosphere microbial communities from Kellogg Biological Station, Michigan, USA - S5-5 metaG | ecosystem: Host-associated > Plants > Roots > Rhizosphere > Soil | place: USA: Michigan...
AGTTCATTTTTTGAAAGCCTGCAGCAACAGCTGGATCTACTTCCTGTATCGGACAAAGATTTCAGGATTGGGAAGCAAATAATAGGCAGCCTGGATGATGATGGCTACCTGCGCCGGCCAATAACTTCGCTTACGGACGACCTGGCCTTTTCGCAAAATGTTTTTGCGGACGACGAGGAAGTTGAGGACATGCTAAAGGTGATACAAAGCTTTGACCCTGCCGGCGTTGGCGCGCGCAGCCTGCAGGAATGTCTTTTAATACAGTTACGTAAAAAAGATCCAAACGACCCTATAATTAAAAAGGCAATTATGGTGGTTGAGCACTACCTGGATGAGTTTACGAGGAAACACTATGACAAGCTCGAAAAGTCGTTAAATATGTCATCTGTGGAGCTCCGTGGCGTTGTGAACGAAATTTTAAAGCTTAACCCAAAGCCCGGCGATTCAAACGAGGTAAATACCAAGCAAATGCAGGTGATACCCGATTTTCATATCTCAAATAACGACGGTTTCCTTATTCTTACGCTGAACTCAAAAAATGCGCCCGAATTAAGGGTAAGTCGCTCCTACCAGGAAATGTTTGAGCATTATGATAAAGCGTCGCAGAAAGATAAGAAACTTAAAGAGGCGGTGCAGTTTGTAAAACAAAAGCTCGACTCGGCCAAGTGGTTCATTGATGCCATTAAACAGCGCCAGCAAACGCTGTTGAAAACCATGAACGCCATTATGCAATACCAATACGATTTCTTTTTAACGGGCGACGACAAGAACCTGAAACCAATGATCCTTAAAGACATTGCCGACAGGATAAACATGGATATCTCCACCGTATCGCGGGTTGCCAATTCCAAGTATGTGCAAACCGAGTTCGGCACTTTTTTACTGAAATCATTTTTCTCAGAAGCCATTCAAACCGAAAGCGGCGAAGAGGTATCAAACAAAGAGGTTAAAAAAATACTGGAAGAACACATTGGCGCCGAGGACAAGCAGCACCCACTGGCTGATGAAAAACTGACCGAAATATTAAAAGACGCCGGTTATAACATTGCCCGCCGGACAGTCGCGAAATACCGCGAGCAATTGAACATCCCCGTAGCGAGATTAAGAAAAGAACTTTAAGATCAAATCAAGGTTGCCGGGCTCACGGATTATTGATTACCGCTGGAGCTTTTACCGCCTCCTTTGGTATCGTCGTTATTAATGCCGTGCTGATTTTTTTTGATATCGCTGTTTAATTTTCCAAACCTGAAATTAAACCGTACAGCAAGGCTGCGATAATAGTTTTGATTGAACGAGGTTTGATAAAAGTCGATTGAATTTATCGTAGAACGGAAAACCTGGAATTTACTTGTTGGGTTATTGGCTACCAAAACAATGGTCATCTTTTTATTAAAGAACTCCTTTGAAAATAGGAATTGGCTAAAAATATAAATGTTTGAATTGCCCTGCAAGGTTAAGTTTCCACTATTAAAGCCTCCATTTAGCGTTAATGCATACCCTTTGTTAAACTTATAGCGCATATTGCTGGAAGCATAGCCCGTGAACCCCGAGTTATGGTATAAACTACCATTAAACGTTCCGCTCAACCAAACACGGTTAAGTTGACCGTCAAGGCTTAAAGTAAACTGTTTAGTTAAGCTCATGTTGGTATTCACATTTAATCCAAGCGTTTTGTTAGTGCCTAAATTCTGGAATGTGGTGTAGGTAACCGTATCCGTTTTTGTACCTGTATTTTCAATATGGAGACTTGAAACGTTTTGAATAGAATTATTTGAGAAGGCATAATTAAGCCCAATATTTATCGCGTTTTTTGCGAAATTACTATAGGTAAACTCAAAGGTATTGTCGAGTTCTGGTTTTAGCGCAGGATTGCCGGTATTGATGAACGTGGGGTTGGTACGGTCGATAAACGGATTAAGCTGATAAATGCCTGGCCGCTGGATACGTTGCGTAAAGCCGACATTGATGCTACTTGTCTTAAAACTGCGCTGAATTGAAACCGACGGAATAAGGTTATTATAGCTTGGGGCTGTGGTAACTCCAGACGAAACAAAATCGGCATTTATATAAGTATGCTCCAGGCGCAGGCCCGCCTTGCCAGTCCATTTGTCCATTTTTAACTGGTATGAGTTGTAAATGCTTAAAATGTCCTGGTGATAATTAAAATCGTTGGTTTGACTAGTGTTAGTAAAATATTGCCGGGTTGTACTGTCGCGATCATCTACATGGTAATTACTATAATTATTCCTTAAAATAGCTTTTGCACCCGCCTCTATAGAAACCTGTTTTGTTAGCGGGCCGGCATAGTCGACTTGTACGGTATGGTCCTTATTGCCCGCATTATTGTATTGCTGATAATCGGGGTTTAACCTTTGATAATAATTAAACCTGTCGCCGAACTCATTATTATTAAACTGTTTATTGGGCGCATAACTGAATTTGTACGAAATAGTAAGCAAACGGTCTTTTGATTTTTTAAATCCTAACTGGTAATTCAGCGCGCCGTCGAAACCGGTATAGGACCCATTGCCGGTATTTTGTAGTAAGTAGGCCTGTTTTTGAATCCCAAGTATATCTGCGTTTAAAGATTGGTGGCTGGTTTGATTTTGATCATTACCAAATAGCTCCAGGGATGCGGTAAGAAGGTTTAGCGTGTCTATCTCGTAGCTCAATTCAGAACCGGCATAGTTGTAGTTACTCTTCTGCGTAATTAAACCGGATTGCGTAATATTGGTATGGCTGGCAAAAATATTTTGGGTATTGCCCAGTGTATTGGTGAGGTTGCCATTACTCCCAAAGCCGCCGAAAAACGACATTCCGAATTTGCCCTGTTTCAAAGTGCCATTTAAATTATAACCCTCACCGTAAACCGTATTGAACCGTGAATTAACACCGATATTATACCCCTGATCCGCATTTCTTTTGGTGATGATGTTAATGATGCCGGCTAATCCTTCAGCGTCATATTTCGCCGGTGGTGTGGTAATCACCTCAATCCGCTCCACATTTGTGGCAGGCATCGACTTTAATACATCCGACGGATTTTTTGCAATCAGGGCCGATTCCTTGCCATTTATAAGTATTTTGTAATTACCGTTGCCCCGTAGCTTAATGTTATCATTGCCATCCACCGACAACAGCGGTACTTTCCGCATCATGTCGAGCGCAGATAAAGCCCTGCTATCCGGATCTGCCTGAACATCGTAAGTGATGCGGTCCACTTCGCGTTTCATCAACGGCTTTACCGCGCTAACAGAAACCTCCCTGAGTTGACTGCTTGACGGCGACAATAAAACCCTGCCCACATTTACTGGCTCATCCGTACTGGTAATCTTTATTTCTTTGCTTTTATAACCAACTGATACAAATGATAACTGATAATTTTTAACCGGCATACCTTTCAATTCAAAACTACCGTCGTCGCCCGTTAAGCCGCCTTTTACAGGCTTCTGGGTAACTATATCTACAACGGCTACGGTAACATATCCCAACGGCTTGTTAGTTGCTGAGTCGATGGCAATGCCTTTGACCGTTAGTGTTTGCCGAGCGGGCTGGCCGAATGAAACCACACATAAAAGGAGAAAAAGGGCTAAGAGTAAAGGTTTTTTCATAAGGATTTTGGTAAAGACTCCACAAGCTACCTATATGTTACAGATTAAAAAAAGTTTTAACAGTATTTAACGAAAGGATGACTTGCACATCGCGCGGGTATTTTGCAATGCCCGACCCATCTATTTACCTTGCATTAACTCCTTGAGAGCCTGTTTGCCATCATCGTTATTCGGGTCCATTGCGAGTGACTTCTGATACATTTGAATGGCTTCTTTTTTCTTACCCACTGCTCTTAACGCAAAAGCATAACTATCGTACGTGTTGGCACTATTTGGGAAAAGGATCGTATTAAGTTTAAAAACCTCCAGCGCCGATGTATCATGCCCATTAAATTTCGCAGCGTTCAGCAGATTGCCGCCCAGTTGATTGAACTCCCACTCGCTCAGGTAATAATGGGCAGTGTCACTCCTGATCATATTAAAAGCAGCGGCGGCGGCATCCGGGCCATTTTTCACTAATGTACTGCCATAAACAAAAGCCATGGAGTGGTGATTCCGGATTTCCATCGGTTCTTTGCCATTTAGCAGATAGAGCGCCGATGTAACGATCCGGCCGAATTCACTTCCGGCGGTATTATCAAAGGCGATAATGGTTTGCTTTTTACCTATATTGTGAAAATAGAAAACGGAGTTACCAAACATAAATCCGCCATGCCCTACGGACTTCCCGTAACCTGGCATTTCGAAAATGTCCCAACCCAATCCAACGGCCATTTTTCCTTCACCCTCCATGGTATCCATTCGCTCATTGTAAAAAACAACTCCGTTCAATTTAATTGGTGTTAAAGCTTCTTCAATCGTTGATGACTTAAGCAACCTGCCATCAAAAAAAGCCCGGTCGAATTGCAACATGTCGCCAGTGGTGGAAATTATAGCACCATCGCCTACAGTACCGGAGTAATTTTTATTGGTGTAATTAAATTGCGCTAACGAATCCACATAAGTAAAGGTACTATCATAATAAGGATGGGCTTTGGCATGCATTTTAACCACACTTTTATCGCGTTTGTAGTAATGACCGGGATAAACACTTAAGTAAGTGTGGTTCATTCCTGAGGGTTTAAAAATCTCCCTGTCGAGATACGATCCGAAGCTTTGCTTGCTTACTTTTTCAACAACCATTGCCAGCAGGCAATAGCCGATGTTGCAATAGCGGAATTGCGATCCTGGTTTAAAAGCCAGGCCCTGCTTCCATTTTTTAAGTTCGGGCAGGATATTGCTATTGGTGATCACGGTATCCGGGTAGCGGTTTACCAGGTTCTCAAATAGCTCAAGGTCTGGCACGCCGGAGGTATGGGTGAGCAGGTGGCGTATTGTTACATCAGCAAACGGAAAATCGGGAATGAATTTGGTCAGTGGGTCATCCAGCGACAACTTCTCTTTTTCTTTGAGTTGCAGAATTGCAGTGGACGTGAACAGCTTGGAAACGGAAGCCATGTTAAAACGGGCATCAGGCGTATTTGGTGTATGGTTTACGAAATCGGCATAGCCTGCTGCATGGCTAAGAACGACACGTCCGTTTTGCGCCAGCAGAATATTTCCATTAAGCTGATCTCCAAGCGAGCTGAAATAATTTTCAAATTTCGGATTTTGTGCGAATGCGCCTGAATACCATAAACAAGCGATAAAGAGAAAGTATTGTTTCATGACTGTTATTTAATTTCACACTAAAGTAGTTTTGCAACATCACCAGGTAAAAACTAATCGGTGAACACCGGAATCACCTCGTTGAACACGGGAAAATGATCGAACAAGCTGTCACTAAATGCCTTAATTTTGGAGGATGCAAAAAAGGGTCCCACTGCTGCTGCTTTGCTTTATCGTGTTTTATGCGTTGGTGCACAGCATCCGGCATTTACCAGGACTGTTGCATGGCGTATTGAATTGGAATGGCGAAACGACTTACACCCTTAGTATTATCCGTATTGCAGCGGATATGGCGATCGCTTTCCTGTTTACGCTATTTCCTTATCTGATATTTTACCAGTGGTACCCAAAAAAGAAGACACTGCTCATCGGCATAGGGTTGGTTATTTGTTTGGCAGGATGTCTTCTGCTTGATTTTTGTTGGGTAAGTTTTATGGAGTATCCTACCCGGGTGAGATTGAGTAATTATTTGCCGCAAGCGGCTTTTTTCTCCACTATATATGCGTTATTCGGAACTGTCTTCTATTTTATCCGGTATGTGCAATTTAAAGAAAGGAACGAAACTGAAAGCTTATTGCAAAGCCGGCAATCAGAATTATCCTTTTTACATTCACAGATCAACCCCCATTTTCTGTTCAACAACCTGAATAATATTTATTCGCTGGTTTATCATAAAAATGACCAGTCGTTACAGGCTATCGCGAGTCTTTCCGAGATGCTTAGATACATGCTATATGATACCGGCGATCTGGTTCCGTTGATTAAAGAGATAAGCTACATAGAAAAATATATAGCCCTGCAACAGCTACGTTTTGAGGAACCCTCCGATCTTCAGATAAAAGTTACCGGAAATTTGGATGAAGTTAATGTACCGCCACTAATGCTAATTCCCTTTATTGAAAATGCCTTTAAACATGGCGATGTCACAGCACCGCAATGGCTTAATGTTGTTTTGTCCGCTGATCAGCAACATATCCATTTCTTTTGTTCAAATAAAAAAACCGCCAAACAAAAGGACGCACTGGGAGGAATTGGAATTGAAAATGTACGACGGAGGCTAGAGTTGTTGTATCCCAAAAAGCATCGCCTGGAGGTTAAAGATGACGATGGACTATTTACCATAAAACTGGAGTTGCACCATGGAAAATAGATCTTTGATTCGGTGCATTGTGCTGGATGATGAATTTCTTGCCGCCAAACTATTGGGCGACTACGTAGAGCAAACAGCCGGTTTACAATTAGTACTTAAAACTACCAACGCCCCCGAAACAATAGCTGCTATCCAAAATGGCCTTGCCGATCTTATTTTTCTCGATGTTCAGATGCCTGAAATCACCGGAATTGAAGTAATGAGAATTATCAGGAACACTGAAACTAAAGTGATCCTCACCACGGCTTACCAACAATATGCGCTGGACGGGTATGAACATGATATTATTGATTACTTACTTAAGCCCATTACTTTCGAGCGATTCCTGATAGCCGTGAATAAGGCTCAAACACGCTTAGGCACTACACCCGAACCAAAGCCGGCAACCGATTATATTTTTATAAAAACAGAATATCGTTTGCAAAAAACGCCTCTTTCCGCTATACGGTACCTGGAAGCGCTGGGCGATTACATCGCGTTTCACACCACAGCCGGAAAAATTTTATCATTGGAGCGAATGAAGAATATGGATGAAGCATTGCCTCAAAACAACTTTTTGCGGATCCATAAATCCTATATTATAAATATCGACCACATTGATTATCTGGAAAGGGGAAGAATAGTAATCAATAAAGAATACCTGCCCATTGGAGAAACCTATAGGGAATCAGTGAGATTAAAACTCGGTATTAAAGGATAATATTACTTGTTATACCTCGTCATGGTAAGTTCGGTACCAATTGTGGCGAAACTCTTTATCATTTCGATAGAGCGGTCTATCAATGCAGGCAGCGCAGGCAGTTCGTCTTTATCGAAACCATTGAGCACGTAGTCTACCTGGCGGCCTTTGGGGAAATTATCACTTACTCCGAAACGCAGGCGTGCATAATCACTGTGCCCAAGAGTTGCCTCAATATGTTTTAAGCCGTTGTGACCGGCGGCGCTGCCTTTGGGCTTTAAACGCAGCGTACCAAAGGGAAGGGCGATATCATCAACCACAATCAAAACATTTTCAACAGGGATCTTTAATACTGTCATCCAGTGTTTTACCGCATTACCACTTAGATTCATAAAGGTGGTAGGTTTAACCAGGTATAAAGTACGGGCTTTATAAGATACTTCAGTATAATAAGCAAGGCGCATATTGTAGAATTTGGCGCTTTCCTGCTTCGCCAGCTCATCCAATATCATAAACCCGATGTTATGCCGCGTATCGGCATATTCCGGACCAATGTTTCCTAAACCAACGATGAGATAATTCATATTTAGTTCATAGTTGATGGTTCATAGTTCATAGCCAATCATTTAGCATTATTGACCTTATCAAACAACTATTTAATTTTCCGAAGATATTACTTTTAAATAAAAACAGCGACAAGCCTAAACTCATCGCTGTTAAACTTCCAGCCTCTTAGTTCCCCCTTTAGGGGGTTAGGGGGCTGGGATTTATTTTTTACCTGAAGCAGCTTCCTGCTCAGCCTGGCGAAGTGCACGCGAAGTGGTTACTGATACGATGGTATCTTCTTTGGAGTTTGTGATAGTCAATTTATCGAACTTCAAATCAGAAACTTTTACCGATTTACCAACTTCCAAAGCACTGATGCTTACGTCAATTGAATCTAAGTGATCCTTTGGTAAAGCTTTGATACGTAACTTACGCAGCTTTAAAACCAGCTTACCACCAGTTTTTACACCTGGGGAAGTTCCGGTCAGTTTAACAGGGATCTCCATTGTAATTGGCTTTTTCTCGTCTAACAATAAAAAGTCTACGTGGATGATCTGTTCAGTCAACGGGTGAAACTGAATGTCTTTAATAATGGCCTGTGATTTTACACCAGCAATGTCTAAGTTGATGAAATGAACAACCGGCGTATAAACTACGGCTTTCAAATCACTTGCGGACACTGAAAAGTGGGTTTGGGTTGACCCACCGTAAAGGACTGCCGGTACCAAACTCTGGTAACGCAATTCCTTAGCGTCTCTTTTCCCTACGTTCTCTCTTGGAGAACCGCTAATAGCAATTGATTTCATTTATTTGTTTTTAATTTATATTTCAAGTTCATAGTTGATAGTTCATGGTTCATAACCACTTTTTTCAACTATATTTTATTCTTATTTATTTAACTGAGCGCTTCGGCCATGAACTATCAACCATGAACCATGAACTTCTCTCAATCCACCTTAAACAACTGGCTGATTGATCCGTGCTCGTTTACGTTCATTATCGCTCTTGCAAACAGTTCGGCGGTGCTTAATACCCTTATCTTGCTGCTTTCGCGTTTAAGCGGAATCGTATCGGTAACTATCAATTCATCCAAAACTGAGTTCTCCAGCGTTTCGTAAGCCTTGCCCGACAGTAATGGGTGCGTACACACCGCACGAACACTGCGCGCACCACGCTCCATAATTAACGCCGCAGCTTTGGCCAGCGTTCCGGCTGTGTCACATATATCATCAATCAGCACAATATCCTGGTCGGTAACATCCCCAATAAGGGTCATCGACTCAATTTCATTAGCACGTTTACGGCGCTTATCGCAGATAACTACCTCGGCGTTAAAAAACTTGGCAAAAGCCCTCGCCCTGTAAGAGCCGCCCATATCAGGCGATGCGATTGTTATGTTGCCCAAGCCCAGGCTTTTTATATAAGGCACAAAAATTATCGAAGCATCAAGGTGGTCAACGGGGATATCAAAAAATCCCTGTATCTGCGCCGCGTGCAAATCCATCGTCATGATGCGGTTTATTCCTGCCGCTACCAATAAATTGGCCACCAGCTTTGCGCCTATCGCAACACGCGGCTTATCTTTCCTGTCCTGCCTTGCCAGCCCAAAATAAGGAATAACTGCCGTTACATAATGTGAGGATGCACGCCGTGCGGCATCAGTCATCATCAGTAACTCCATCAGGTTATCCGTAGGCGGATTGGTGCTTTGTATCAAAAACACGTCGCACCCTCGTACCGATTCATTAAAATGCGGCTGAAATTCGCCATCGCTAAAAATAGAAAGAACAACTTCGCCTAACGGCTGGCCGTACTTTACAGCAATATTGGCTGCCAGTTCTTTCGTACCAGAGCCTGCAAATAACTTAACGGTATTAAACTGTAAAGGCATCTTTTTGATTTCGGAATTCGGATTTACGATTTCGGATTTTTCAAATCACCCTCGTTAATCTTCTTTCAACTGTTCATAAAAAACAATTTCGGATTTTAGATACTCAGCCGAACATCCGAAATCCGAAATACTCTGTTGCCCGACCAGGATTCGAACCTAGACAAACGGTACCAAAAACCGTCGTACTACCATTATACTATCAGGCAATCTCTTTTAGATCGTAACCGCTCCAAAAAGGAATGCAAATATAGGACGATTTTTTTGTTCTCAAAAGCTATTTGTAAAAAATGTAATAAACCTAAAAGTATTGCCTTAACAACAACCTGAAAACCATAATGTCTGGCAAAATATTATTGATGTGTTAACAAAAAATTAACCAGTCTGATAAAATTAACAGCCTATAGCATCGTTATTACTTTACAGTTAACCCGTAATAATTAACCACAAAAATTTAAAAGTTATGAGTACCCAGGTAGAAACAATGACTGTACAGGAAGTTGCAGACAGGCTTGTACAACTGTGCCGGGAAGGCAGGAACGTTGAAGCAATTAATGAATTGTATGACGACAATATCGTTAGTCGTGAACCTGAAGGTTCGCCAATATCAAGCAAAACAGTTGGTAAAGAGGCTGTTCTGAAAGCCACCAACCAGTGGTTCGATTCTGTTGCACAATTACACAGCGTCAATATTTCGAACCCGCTTGTAAGTGATAACTTTTTTGCCTGCACAATGAAAATTGATGCAACCTATAAAGAACACGGCAGGAATACAATGAATGAATTGTGCGTATTTGAAGTTAGGGATGGGAGAATTATAAACGATCAGTTCTTTTATAATACGGGTAAATAAGGCCTTTAAAAAAAGTATTATACTAAAAAAGGGGCGCTGCCCCTTTTTTAGTATAATACCAGTAATTGTAATTAATTTAATCTTCAATTACCATACCCATTGAACAGAACTTGTTGATACGCTCTGTTACCAGCTCATCAACATTGCGTTCCTTTAATACCTTTAAATCCTTTAAAAGTTGTTTCTTAAGCGTATTTGCCATAGCCACTGGGTCCTGATGGGCGCCGCCCAGCGGTTCTTTTATAATACCGTCGATGAGCTTATTTTTATACATATCGGCCGAAGTAAGTTTTAGCATTTCTGCCGCCCTTTCTTTCTGTTCCCAGGTTTTAAAGAGAATGGTTGAGCAATTTTCGGGAGAGATGACAGAATACCACGAATTTTCGAGCATCATCACCTTATCGCCTATGGCTATACCCAGTGCGCCGCCTGACGCTCCTTCACCGATGATAACACATATCACAGGTACTTTTAATACCGACATTTCCAATAAATTGCGCGCAATAGCCTCGCCTTGCCCACGTTCCTCGGCTTCCAGGCCAGGGAATGCACCCGGCGTATCAATTAAGGTGATAACCGGTTTGTTGAATTTTTCAGCCAGCTTCATCAGCCTTAACGCTTTTCGGTAACCTTCGGGATTAGCCATACCGAAATTACGGAATTGCCTCTCTTTGGTGTTTTTTCCTTTTTGATGGCCGATAAACATGGCTGTTTGACCGTTTATTGAACCAAACCCGCCTATTATCGCCTTATCATCACCAAAGGTACGGTCGCCGTGCAGTTCAATAAAATCGTCGCACATCAACTCAATGTATTGTAATGAATACGGCCTTTCGGGATGGCGCGATATCTGCACTTTTTGCCAG
>Ga0163162_10006597_pt1 | contig 11239 bp, 4 predicted proteins | sample S55metaG_FD_115310 | JGI IMG/M metagenome (GOLD analysis project Ga0163162, IMG submission 115310) | Switchgrass rhizosphere microbial communities from Kellogg Biological Station, Michigan, USA - S5-5 metaG | ecosystem: Host-associated > Plants > Roots > Rhizosphere > Soil | place: USA: Michigan...
CAAGGAGGTAGTCCCTGGTGTTTAGTTCACGGTTCATAGTTCTTAGTTCGCAGTTCTTAGTTTGTTATTGGCGATGAAGTTTATTCCTAATGCCAGCGCCATAATGCCAGCGCAGATATAAGCGCTCATTTTAAGGCCGAGAAAGGGGATCATATAAAAGCCCATTACAAAGGTCATGATAATGCCTCCCGCCGTTGAAATAGTGTATACCATACCCGCTTTGCTCCCCACCTCGCTTACCTGCTGCGATACGATCCTGATGATCAGGGGAGAAACAATGCCAAAGCAGATCAGCATAGGTAAGATAAACACCAGGCACGATATAAGCGACCCCAGCTGAAGGGACAAGCTCAGTGTTGCACCCATTACAGCTGAAGAGATGAAAGGCATCAGTATAAATAAGAGCGTCGATATGCCTAAGACGCTCATAAGCACCTTATTGACATTTTGCTTGGCCGAGAGGTTCCCCCCTATATAATAGCCTATCGTAAGGCCTAATAAAGTAGTAGCCAATACGCTCGTCCATACATACAAAGAGTTGCCGTAATACGGCGCTATCATCTTAGCTCCCAGCAGTTCAGCCCCCATAACGGTTGCCCCTTCAAGAAAGGAAATAAGGTAGAACAGTTTATAGTTTTGAGTTTTAATTTCAGAGTTCAGAACTGCAGCCTTAGTTTTTGGATTAGCCATAAGCAGTAAAAATAGGAAAATAGTGCGAACCTTATGTTCTTCGGATGCCCCCCAAAAGGTTTTCTATTTACAGGCTGACATATTTGCAGGAAATGGCTCCCGGGTCATAAGCATGGTAACTGCACACTAACTTCACAGTAACTCCACACCAACTTCACACCAAAAGGCTGCAACCCTTGCCCCTGCTGGGTGCTCCCCCGCAAATACCCGTGAACACTGGCTTTTAGTGACCCACCCTAAGCTGGTATTAGCTGACAAAATGACCTATTAACATCCTTTGATCCTTACTTTCTCAGAGGGCCTGCTTCTTCCGCGACCCCCGTTATCACTAAAAAGTTAATAGCAGGGCAAAAGCGCACCAAAAGCGCACCTAAAGCGCGCAACCTGGATTCCTCAGAAAAGTGTGTATTTTTTTAATCCCCCGGGTTTACATGACCAATATCATATCCGTTTTTTTTGATGGATGAGAATAATATTTTCAATTTGCGCCACAATATCCTTATGAGAAAATTTATATTACTACTGCTTCCTGCATTACTATTTGCAGGAATGTCACTCGCTCAGGATGGAAATGAGGAGGTCCCTTTTAATAATGATCCCGGAGATGCCTTATTCACGACATTCGATAAATGCTTCTTATTTATTGTCATCACAGGATTTATAATAGCGCTGTTCGCTAGCCCGGGTGTCCTTAAAAAGAGAAAGAAAATGGCTTATTGAGAGATCTTTTTTATAAGGGGAGGCCGGTTATTTAAACATTTTTTGATCTTCCTTCAATTGCGGGAGGGCATAATTCTTAATTGCCCATTCCCTGAATATTTTAAGTGATTCAGCATTCAGGAGATCAAGCATGGGCTTGTCATCTGTAAGTATCACCCCATTTCCAGATGGCTTATCAAATTTTGTCATGGGATTCTTTATGAAAGCATCTGTCCATGGTTGATTAACACAACATGGATTCATTTTCTTTTTATCCAGCAATGAAAAGTCAATGTCACTTAAAGAGGCTGTTATCATTATATCTGTAAGCTCTTCTTTTTCTAAGTTGAAATATACCTTATAACCTTCTGACAGTAAAGTATTACAAATAGATTGGTATGCGGATGTTCTTTCAGGGTTTAGATTTTCATTGAATTGGATGGTTATTATCCCGTCTTTTTTCAGTAGTTTTTTCAATTCTCTGGCGCTTTCAACAGTGAAGATATAAGAAGGGGTAACTTCGCCTGCAAATACATCCACAGCAATGAAGTCATATTGCTTTTTGCAGGTGCGCATATAATGCCTTGCATCATCCACTGTAAAAGTGCTGAGGGAGTCACTGAAATAAAAATACTTCTTTGCAATATCCAGGAAGCGGCCATCAATCTCCACCACATCAGTTTTCATATGCATCCTGTTGAACTCTGTTGTTACTGAGCCTCCGCCAAAGCCAAAAAGAAGAATTGCTGGGTCCTTTTTCATGGAAGCAAGCATGGCTATTTTATGGATATAAGGCCAGTTCGTTAGCGCATCTTTATTGTTGGCAATAATGGTCTCCGGTATCCCGTTTATCATAAGATGCCTGTATGAAGTTGGATTGTTTGGGAATTTGAGGTCCATCACTTTCAATTGTCCCATTAGGCCTTCCGTAATGTAGGGTATTGAAATACCTGCACTGTCTTCTGTTTTCTGAGATTGTATGAATTTTAGGAAGAATAGCCCAAACACAATGGCAAAAGCTATATGAACCTTGCTTCTGAATATAAATAAGGCGAAAAGAAAGATCAATGTTGAAAGTACAGCAATGGGAATGCTGATGCCCAGCCATGGAATGATCCAAAATCCGAAAAGAAAGATAAAGAATATGCCACCGAGGGTCGAAACTGCATAAACAAGCCCTGCCTTTTTGCCTGAATCATATAGTTGTTTGGTCAGCTGCTGGATAATGACAGGAGATGTGGTGCCCAGAGCGATCATTGGGGGGCCTATCAATAATGAAGCGTTCAGGATAGCGGAAGTGTATAGTGAACTGTCCGAGAACGAATCAAAAAGGTAGATGGCCCAGGCAGGCATAATTAAGATAAAGATGGCTGCGATGGAAAAAATATAGGACAGTATCCTGGGCAATGACCGCTTGCGGGACAAAAACCCGCCTATATAGTATCCAACTGCCAGAAAAGTAATAGTGACCCCTATTATTGATGTCCATATTATGAGTGAATTCCCGAAGTAAGGAGTAAGTATCTTAGCACCCATTATCTCTACGGATAACACTGCTGCTCCTTCTATAAATGCTGCAAGCAGGCAGAGTCGGGACCAGATATCATAAGCTATGGGGCTGGTTTGTTTCACTTAGGGGGTAAAATTAGGGAAATAGTAGCCTTATTATATAAATTCAGGCTAAATCGTTCTGATTTAGGGATCAAATAGGTGTAATTCCTCTTTCTTTTATCATGTATAGAAGGTCAGAAGAGAAACAATTTAGCTGAAACAGATAGAATCATATTATAATATGTTGGTAATCAATTAGGATAAAAAACTTCCTTTTTCTGTTGAGTTTCTGGTCCAACAGGAGATACTTAAAATATAGAGAGGTCAGATGCAAAACCTTTCCTGAACCTTTCTCTATCAATTATCTCCACTTTTTCCACATCCTTCTTTTTTATTCTTCTTTTTTGAATTTTCTTAATAATTTTAACTAAATTGCACACTCCAAATTCCTAAGTAAATCCCCTGAAAACGGTTCTGCTTTAGAAATATGGCATTGGAATTTTCTGAGCAAATACACAATTTTCACGGTTATTATATTTATTAATACCCTGTAAACCCTTTGCCAAAGGGGTTTGCAAAGAAATGAGAAAATGACTGAAATGTTTTTAAGAATACAAGTATGTACATCTCATGTTAGGAAATCTATATCCTTTAATAGTGTTGTTTTCGTCTCTTCCTTGGCAGTAAATTCAAAATATTATAATAATAAAGACCTCTAATACCTTTTGTATGATAAAAAATTTATTCTCCCTTTTTTCTAAGAAATCAAATACCAATACTTCTCCTATGAGAAATTTTAAGCTATTGCCGGTCGTTCTTCTATTGCTGGCATCATTTGCATTTAATAATACCGCTAAAGCTGTATCAACACGCTATTGTGTTGCATCGAATACATGGAATAACACTGCCACCTGGTCCGCATCTTCAGGCGGTGCTTCAGGTGCATCTGTTCCTATAGCAGGGGATATAGTTATCCTGGAACGCGGTTTTACAGTTACGGTTTCAGCAGCAGCAGCCTGTGCATCCATTCAGTTTTCAGGTGTTGGAGCAACAGGAACGACTCTTACGGTTAATACAGGGATCACACTTACAATGACCTCAACCTTTACAGTAACCAGTCTGGCGGGTGCAAATAGTGACGGTACCGTCGCGGGGTTGGGAACAATAACCGGAGGAACTACTGTGGCAATAGGGGCCGGGGCACCCACTCCATCTGGAACTTTTACAACTACCTTAAATAGCTCTATCACTACATGGACATTATCGGCCCAAGCAACACTTACAAGCTATAGGTCAGGAACCAATTATAATAATCCTGTATTCAATCTTACTGCAGGAACATTTACGACGGCAGGAACGCTTGCAGCGGGAGGAATACTTACTGTAAATGCGAACGCCGGTAATACTGCGACCATTAATATGAACACCGGTGCTCAAACCGGGACTCTTGTAGTTGCAGGGACTACTGCGGGGCTTACTGCCAGTGGTACAGGAACAACTACATGGAACCTGGATGGTACTGGCTCTACAGTAGTGTATGGAGGTTCGGGAGCGCAAACCATTATTTCAGCTCCTACTTACCACCATTTAACATTCCAGGGTGCTGGTGCGAAAACCTTTGGAGGGTCTGTCACCATTACAGGTGATTTTAACCAAACTGCAGGAACTACATATGTAAATAATGGAGCAACAGGGTACGGATTTACGGTGGGTGGAAATTTCACCCTTTCTAACGGTACCATTTTTTATATGCAAAATACTGCTTCAGGACTAGGTTGCTCCATATCAGTAGCAGGGGCTACAGGAATGACCATTCAAAACACGGCCAGTTTAAGAATGGATTATTTTGGGGCTACTGCAGCGAATGTTTCAATTATCCAAACTACTAACCTCGTTGCCACATCAACATCTGCTGCTGGTACTTTTGGAATAATTGATTTTGGATTTGTAGCAGCTAAAAAGGTAAACGAGGTCAGGATCTCAGGAAATTTCACAAAATCAGGAACAGGAATTTTCTACAATGAGTCTTTATACACTCAAGGCGGTTTTGTTTTTAACGGTTCAGGCACAACACAGAACCTAAGTTACGCCGGAGCAAATTCGGATGGTCTTCAATATACTATAAATTCAGGTGCATATGTAAAATTGATCAATCAGAACTTTTCTTTTACAGGAAATAATTATTCAGGAGCTACTATTACTTGTGCAGCTGCTTTTACGGTCAATGGAACACTGGATTGTTCTACATTTAATTTAACCGCAGGCGGAGCGTTTCAGCAATTTATTCTGAGTTCAGGTGCTACTTTAGTTACGGCAAATACAAATGGAGTATATAATAATACCGCTACCGGAAGTTCTATCGGGAATGCTCTTACTACCACTTTTGCGGCCGGAGCCTATTATAAATTTAACAGTTCACTTGCAAACCAGACAACTAACTTCAAATTTACACCGACGACTGCAGCAGGTATTGAAATAGCTAATACGTTTGCGAGCGGAACAGTTACTCTTAATAATGGAGGGGCAACAGTTACCGATGTACTTACTTTGACCCAGGGAAGGCTTGTTAGTACTGCAGCCATCCCGATCATTGTTACCAATACGGACCCTGCCGCAGTAACAGGTGGTGCAGCTAGTCCAAGTGCATTTGTAGATGGTCCATTAAAATGGTCAATTGGAACAGGCACTTATATTTTCCCGGTTGGAAAAGGTAATGGGAACTATTTTCCTTTCACCCTTGCTACATCTGCATCTTCTTCCCCTGTTGTTACAGTAGAGACCTTTGCTGCAAATGCAGGAGGAACAGCTGATGCTGCAGGATTTTCTTCCATAAGTACTTCAGAATACTGGCAGGCAACCCTGAATTCAGGTACCTTTACAGGGGCTGTTTCTCTTCAAAGGGTTTCTGCACTCACTACAGAGAGTTCTATTGGGCAAAGCACAACCAAGACTGGAACCTATTTTAATATAGGAGGTACTGCGGCCAGTCCTGCAATAAATACATCAAATAATATTTCCACCCTTGGCTTTTTTGTAATGGGTACAGGCAGAAAGACTTATAATTTCAGCACCAGCAGTACATTTACAGGTGCAGCTTCTTATTGTAAGAATGCAGTTGCATCTGCCCTTACAGCAACATTCAACAATTGTACTGTAGGTAATGGATCAGCTGTTACTACTACAGCCACCTTGAACTGGTATTATAATACTACAGACATTACAACGGGAGGAACTTTGGTTTCGGGTCCAACAGTGGTGTCAACAGGATCGGGCGCAACAGTATCTTTCAATTATACCCCTTTAACAACAGCAGCAGAAGTTGGTACTCGTTACTACTATGCAGTATTAACAAGCCCAAGCAGCACAAGCTGCGGCTTTACTGGTACACTTACCAGTGGCGCATCTACAGTTGATGGAACACAATTAGTTATAGTATACGATAATCCCACCACCGCGACAGCTGGGTTAGGACAGTCTATCTGCGCAAGCAATACATCTGCTCCTTTAGGAGGTAATACAGCTGGTATCGGAACAGGAGCATGGAGCGTAACCGGAGTGCCGGGCGGAGGAAGCGCAGGTGATATTACTTTCAGTAATTCGGCCTCAGGCAGCAGCACTGCTACGGCAGCTCTTAACGCTGTAACCGGTGCGTATACACTAACATGGACAATAAGCAATGGTGCATGTGCAGCTTCTACAGCAAATGTTACGCTGACTGTAACAACCAAACCAACAATAACTTTAGGGAACAATACAGTAGCGGGAGCAAGCCTTTGTGCAACTGGTGCTATTAAGGTACCAATACAAAGCTTTACTTTGGCGGTTACCAATTGTAATGGGAACCTTACAGACCTTGGATTTACAACAGCAGGGACTTATACTGACCTGGATGTTACTAAATTCCAGCTATGGTATGGTACAGGTGCTTTAGGCGCTGCCACCCAGGTTGGAACAGATATCACTACAGGTATCGGAGCAGGAGCACATATGTTCGATCCATTTACCAGCCCAACCCTTACAGCAGGAACTACTTATACATTCTGGATCACAATGGATGTAGACCCTTCAGCTACTGATGGGGTTACTATTTCAACAAATGCAATATCTACCGCTGACCTTACAACATTAAGCAATGCTGCAGGCGGACCTACAACTGCCGGCGGAACTCAAACCATAAAAGGACAACCAACAGCATTGGCAGGCGGCAGCACTACAATTTGCCAGACCGGCGGATCTTATACTCTTATAGCGGGAGAAGCTGCAGCAACTAATGGAACAATATCATGGGCTGAGGATGGTACAGGATCTATCACAGTGGGTGGAACTTCAGTAACTCCTACCTATTCACCTATTGCAGGTGATGCAGGCAATACAGTTACATTAACAATGACAGTTGCTAATGCACCTTGTACCTCAGCAACAGCAACCTATACAATAATAGTAGACAGGTCTCCTTCAGCCAGCACAAGCGGCAGCGGAACCCAAACGATATGTCCTAACACTAACTATACTTTAGGAGGAGCTGAAGCCACTGCAGGAAATGGCGTTATTACATGGGCAAGTAACGGTGCAGGATTTATTACAAACGGGGATACAGAAACTCCGACATATCATTCAGCTACAGCAGATGCAGGAACTACAGTTACTCTTACTATGACTGTTACCAGCGATAATGATTGCAGCCCTGCATTCACAACTGCTACTTATGCATTGGATGTTTCTACTATTGTTACTCCTTCTATAACCCCTGGCGGGGCTACAAGCTTCTGCCGCGGAGGAAGCGTAGTATTAACAGCGAGTGGTGGTACTCCGGGCTCTTATACCTGGTCAACAGGAGAAGTTACTGATGCGATTACTGTTAGCACATCGCAGGCTATTACTGTAAGTATCCCTGTTGACGGAAACGGTTGTTTCCCACCTCCATCTGCGGTTACCAATGTTAGGCAGTGGGCTCCTCCTACAGGAGTAATAACAGGAAGCAATGTGTATTGCCAGGGAGGTACAAGCTTATTGTCTGCCACCAGCTCAGGAGCGGGTAGCGGAACAATAGCCAGCTACCAGTGGCAGATAAGCACAGACGGGGGCGCTACATGGAGCGATATAGGCGGTGCAACAGCATCAACTTATACCGCCAGCGGCCCATCGGCTGACTACAGGGTAAAAGTGACCAACTCTAATGGATGTGAAGTGGTATGGTGTCCTTAAGAAAATTAGGAATTAAAAAATAAGAATTAATAATGCTCAATTCTATTAATATAAATAACAGATCTTCCGCAAATACTTCGGAGGAGCTTAATAATACAAATAGTACAAAACATATTGCTATGAATAAATTTTATACCGGTAATACAGCTGTAAACAGGAAAACCACTTTGGGTGCAAGAGTATTCAAAACGGCAATAGCATCTTTGCTTATTGCTTTTGTAATGCTTGGAAGCAGCAACGTATTTGCTCTTAATACTCTGGGGTCAGGAACTTGTACAGCGACAGCAGCTACTGCAGTTTCCTGTACTTCTTTTACTGCAAACTGGACAGTGGCAGGAAATACCTGTTCAGGTTATGTTGCCTCTTATGAACTTACAGTGTCTTCAGATCCGACATTTGGCACAGTAGATGCATTCGGACCAGCAGACGTGGGAAGCGTGTTATCAGCTTCTGTTACAGGGCTTACTACAGGTACAACTTATTACTACAGGGTAAGAACAGTATGTAATCTTGGGGAAGTATATGGTCTATATTCAAATACTATTTCGGTTACTCCTACCACTGCTGCTGTACCCGGAACTGCAAGTGGTTTTATTCCTGCCTCAGGGAGTACTATGCCCTGCGGATTATCTGCAAACTTATATTGGAGTGCGGGAAGCTGCGCAACCGGTTATGATGTATGGTTGGATGTTGCCGGTGTTCTTACTAAAGTATCTTCTAATCAATCAAACTTATCTTATTCTACAGGGGCTTTAACCCCAGGCACATTATATCATTGGCGTATAGATCCTGTGAATGGGATTGGAACGACCACAGGAGCTGTTCAGACTTTTACTACCAGTACACTAGTTGCTGCGCCGACAGCACCTAATGTGGCCAGATGTGGTACAGGAACGGTTACGCTTAGTGCCAGCGGCGGTGCTAATAGTAATTATTTCTGGTATGATGGTTCCGGCAATTTATTGACTTTTGGAACCAGTTCGCCGAGTACTTACACTACGCCAAGTCTTTCGAGCACCACTACTTATTATGTGGAGGATGCTGCCTTGACCGGTGAAACTACAAGAGCAACCGGAACAGTGAACGCGGGAGCTTGCGGTTCGGCCCAAAATGCAATTGATTTTAATATTAGTAATCTCAGCACATCCAATGATCTTATTATAACCAAGCTTTCAACTAAGATCACTGCTGCGGGAAATACAATAGTTAAAGTATATTACCGTGCGGGTACATATGTAGGAAATGAGGGGTCGTCAAGCGGATGGATAAATGTCTATAATGGGACTATTAATTCGCCAGGTGCCTTATCTACTATAACCATAGATGTTGCAGATTTTAAAATACCTGCCAGCTCAACATATGGCATATATGTATTTTCATCTCTTTTCCAGGAAATAGCAGCAGGTGCTACTTATACAGATGCAGGAGTAATGTCAGTCGTGTCGACTGGAAATTTAGGATGCGCTCTAGGAACCCCGTTTGGTGGACAGATGACAAATACCAATCTTTCTATAATGGGGCCTGTTTATTACAGAGTAGAATCATGCCCTAGTGCCCGCACAGCTGTTAATGCTGTAATTGATGTTGCACCAACCGGACTTAGCTATACTTCTAACTCACCAAATTATTGCGTAGGTAGTGCCATTGCAACTAATAGTCCTTCTTTGACTACAGGAGCAATGACAATAACAGCAGCCATACCGACTCCTTATTCAATTAGTCCTGCACTTCCTGCCGGACTAAACTTTAGTACTACTACGGGTCAGATCACAGGAACACCCACGACGGCTACTGCCAGTAATACTTATACTGTGACCGCAACCAACTCCTGCGGATTTACAACCAAGGTGCTTACCATAACGGTGGGGCCTGTTATAACGTTAGCCTCAAATACAGTGGCTGCGAATACTAACATTTGCTCTGGATCTGTAAAAGTTCCTATTCAAAGCTTTACTTTAACACCTAGCATATGCACAGCCAGCTTGACAAATGTTCAATTTACAACTGCTACAGGAACATATGTTGCTGCAGACCTTACTAAATTCCAGTTATGGTATGGCACAGGTACTTTAGGTACAGCTGTACAGGTTCCGGGTAGTGGAGATATAACTTCCTCATTAGGTAATGGGTTGCATACGTTTACAGCTTTTGCAACACCTACACTTACTGCGGGTACAACCTATACTTTCTGGATAACAATGGATGTGGCTACCCTGGCTAATGGAGCTCAAAATGGCCATACAGTAATTACGAATGCTATAGCTACGACCGATCTTACTTCAACTAATGTAAAATTGGGTGGGCCAACTACAGCAGGTGGAACACAAACATTAAAAGCAGGTACATTAACAGCTGTAACAAATACCGTGGCAGCAGCAACGCTTTGTCCGAACACCCTAAAGGCTCCAATACAAAGCTTTACCCTTACGCCTACCAATTGCGCGGGCAACCTTACTGACGTGGCCTTTACAACATCAGGTCATGTTGCAGCAGATATAAACAAGTTCCAGCTATGGTATGGCACTTCAAGTTTGCTGTCAAGCGCCAGCCAGCTAGGAGTAGACCTTGCCAGTGCCGGTTCGGGACTGCATACTTTTGCAAGCTTCGCAAGCCCCACACTGAATATGGGAACTACTTATTATTTCTGGATCACTATGGATGTGTCAGCTTCTCCTGTAAACGGGAACTTTGTTACAGTAAGCGCGACACCTCTAACCAATCTTACTTCAACTAATTTTAAAGCAGGAAGTATACCTGCGGGTGGTAAGCAGACTTTAAACCTGCCAAGTATTACGGTAGGAGCTGTTGCTCCGGTTTGTAAAGGAACAACAGCTGCAACTCTTTCATATAGCGCCGCTGCTGGTAATCAATATAGCATTGTATGGAGCGGAGGTGCTTTGGGTCAGGGATTCGCGAATGTGACAAATGCAGCACTTGCACCAGCACCATTCCATATAGACCTGGTAATACCGGGAGCTGCTAACGCAGGAACTTATACAGGAACTTTAACTGTAAATAATTCTGCTACCGGTTGCGTTAGTCTTGGACAAACAATTTCGGTAACAATAAATGACGTTCCAACAGCAACAATAAC
>Ga0163162_10006600_pt1 | contig 11237 bp, 13 predicted proteins | sample S55metaG_FD_115310 | JGI IMG/M metagenome (GOLD analysis project Ga0163162, IMG submission 115310) | Switchgrass rhizosphere microbial communities from Kellogg Biological Station, Michigan, USA - S5-5 metaG | ecosystem: Host-associated > Plants > Roots > Rhizosphere > Soil | place: USA...
GGCCGGCTCGGGTCGCGAAATTCGCCGTAAAGCGCGTTGATCGATCCTTCCAAGACATAATTCGGTTGCAGCGAATTCGACGGCCCGACGACATATTTGAATAATTCCGAGGCGGCGAGCCCTTTGCGTAACTCTTCAGCGATCATCGAGTCGGGCGCGGTAAGAAACTGGTTGTAAAAATCGGCCTCGTACGCCGCCGTCGAGGTGCGGTAGACAAAACTCCTGTCGGCATAGCGCGGTGAGATGCGCAGACTTGCCACCGACAGGACGCGATCGCTCGTTGAATTCGACGACTTGCCCGGCGCAAGCTCGAGCGCGAAGTAACGCCGATCGGGATAGCTTCTTTCCAAGCTGACGCAGCCGCTCAAGAAAACCAGCAGGAGCAACACGCCGCGTTGAATTAGCCATTTAGATCCGCCGACTAGCGGCAGAATCGCGTGCCTGCAGTGACATCGCGCCGAGCGAACACTGACGTTATCGAAGCAGCGAGCGGACCGAACGAAAAGTGAGCGCGCCGCCTTTATCGAAGCGTGAACGGGCAAGTTTAAATGGTTTTTACGATTTGTTCGTCTGCGCAGCCGGTTCATCGTTGCATGGCTTTCGACGGCGGCGGTGGCGCGCCGAACAGCACCTGTGACGGATATTTTTTTGAGTTGTCGGTAATCTCTTTCATGTTCTCGGAAACCGCGCGCAAATTGTCCATGGTCTTTTCGATGTCGCGCTGTTGGTTGGCGAGCAAGCGATTCATGCGTTGAATAGTTTGGCGCAACTGGCCGCTGGTCTCGGGTAGATCGATAGCCGCCGAATCCAAACGCTTGACCAAGCGGCTGAGACTCTCGGTCGCCTGGGGCAGATCGGTCAGCATTTGGTTGATCGGCTTTTCCGCGCGCTCGATGATCTGCCGCGCCCGCCCCACGCTTGCCGAAGCATCGACGATGGTGGTTTTGAGCTCCGGACTGCTCACGAGAGTGTTTATTTGCCGGTTGGTCTGGCGCAGCTCATTCAGCAGAGCATTCGCCTGTGCGCCGATCTTATCGAGATTGGCGTTATCGGCAAGCTTGGTCATGGCCTCGAGCGACTTATCAATCGTTTGGCTGAGTTGAGCAATATCGATGTCGCTGAAGTTGCGCAGGATGCGCTCCACGGCCTCGCTCAACTGCGTGATCCGGCTGCGCGTCGACGGGATATAAGGATAATAGGGTTGCCAATCAATCTCGAGCGGCGGATTCCGTTCCGGGTCCAGGTAGTCCGCTTCCAAATAGGCGACTCCGGTCAAACCTTGCGGCGCGATACGAATGCGAAAGCCGCGGTCGAGCGCCTCCTTAAGCTGTGCGCTTGTCGGATCATTGACCGGGAACTGAAACATGTTGGACGAGATCGACATGCGCACCACCACATACTCCCGCCTCGTCGCGTATTCCGCGCTGGTCAGCGAAATCTGTTCGACCCTGCCGACGGGTACGCCGCGAAACTTTAGCGGCGAGCCGACGTCCAACCCTTGAACGGACTCGTCGATGTAGGTCTCGACGATGCTCTTTTTCTGAAAGATCGTGCCGACACCCAGCACGACGACGCCGATGATACCGATCACGACGGCGCTGATGACAAAAATTCCGATTTTGAAGTAACTGAATTTTTCCATCCGTTAGGAATGCCGGTCCGCGTCAATTTCAGTCGAGGCTTGCCGAAAAAAGAATTGATGAACTCTGGGGTCGTCACTGTGATCGCGAAGCTCTTGGGGACTGCCGATCGCGATAATGCCTTTCTCTTGTTTATCCAACATAATGACCCGATCCGCAATCGTGAAGATACTCGGCAGCTCGTGGGTGACCACTATGAAAGTGATTTTCAAGCTGCGCGCCAGGCTTAAAACCAATTGATCCAGCTCCGCGGAAGTTACCGGGTCCAACCCGGCCGACAGCTCGTCGAGGAACAACATGCGCGGATCGAGCGCCATGGCGCGCGCGATCGCACCTCTTTTCTGCATGCCGCCGCTCAACTCCGACGGCATGCGATCGGCTACACCGCTCAAGCCGACTCTCTCAAGCTTCATCAGCGCGATCAAGCGTATCGCCTCCGGCGGCAGGTCAGTAAATTCTTCCAGAGGCAGAGCAACGTTTTCGAGCAGCGTCATGGAACCGAACAAGGCGCCACTTTGATACATCACGCCGAACCTTCGCAGAATCTTCAGCCGCGCCGCGCCGGAAGCTGCGGCAATATCTTCGCCGTCGATTAGGATCCTGCCCGCTGCCGGCTTATAAAGACCGATCATATGTTTGAGCAACGTGCTCTTTCCCGAGCCGGAACCGCCGAGTATGGCGAACACCTCGCCGGCGTAGACTTCGAAATTGATGTGATCGAGGATGACCTGTCCGTTGTAGGCAGCCTTGAAGTTTTCCACGTGAATGATCGTCTCGCGCTCGGGTGGCGTCGCCATCTAGACTCCGAGAAAATAGTAAACCACCGAGAAGACGCCGTCGGTGAGCGCGATCAAGATAATGCCGCTCACGACGGCGCTGGTGGTCGATTCGCCGACCGATGCCGCGCCGGATTTGGTTTGCAAGCCGCGCTGGCAGCCGATGCCGGCGACAAGAATGCCGAACGCGAACGATTTCACCAGACCGCCGACCAGCGATCCGTAGCTGACCGCATATTGGATCTGATGAAAATAGGTGATCAGCGGGAATCCCAACGATAACATGACAACCGCGCCACCGATCAATCCGACCAAATCCGCGAAGATCGTCAGCAGCGGTGTCATGCACACCGCGGCGACCACCCGCGTGACGATCAAGAAACGCACGGGATCGAGTCCCATAGTTTTGAGCGCGTCGATCTCTTCGCGCACTTTCATCGTGCCGAGCTCCGCGGCAAACGCCGAGCCCGAGCGGCCGGCTAAAATGATCGCGGTCATCAACGGACCCAATTCGCGCAACATCGAAAGCCCGATCAGGTTGGCAATAAAAAGCTGGGCGCCGAACTGGCGCAATGGGATCGCCGCTTGAAAGGCCATAATCAATCCCATCAGGAAACTCACCAGCGCCACGATCGGTAAAGCGTTGACTCCCGCAGCCTCGGCGACGCTCAACGCATCGTGCCAGCGCACGCTGCGCGGATGGATCGCGGCATACGCAAGCCCCGCGCCGAGCTCGCCGACAAAACTCACGAGGATTTGAATATCGCGCCACACCTCGACGGTGGCCTCGCCGATTTCCTCGGCAATCCCCTTGCGCGGCGTCGCGCCGGTGACGTCCGCCACCCGCGCGACGCCATCGTCGAGCAGATTGGCGAACTCTGGCCTCAGTCCGTCTATGCGTAAATCGCCGCGGGCTTTGTTCTGCAAACGGCGCAGATGAACCAGCAGAGCGATCCCGGCGCCGTCGCAGTACTCGATGCCGGTCGCGTCGATCAAAACGTTTGCCACATGGGCGCCATTAACCGCGGTCGAGGCGCGCCGCCATATGCCGCCGGTGGTGCTCGAATCGAGACGGCCCGCGATGATGAGTTTCAATACGCCATCGCTCGGTCCTTCTGAGCGTAGGTCGACGCCTGTGTGTGGAGATGAGGCCATGTCAGTGTCGAAAATTAGACAACGTTATCATTATGCTGGGTCCGGCTGTCCGGTCAACTCAGGACCGAATGGCGATCTTGCGCGGCGCGCGCACCATCACGCTCAAGATCGCGGACAACACGAGCGCAACAACGAAGGCAATAAAAGACGAATGATAGCTGCCGGTCACGTCGTGAACAAAACCGAAGAACGGCGCGCCGGCGGCGCCGAATGCGTAGGTGACGAAGATGCCCAGGCCGCGCACCGCGCCGAGCGAGAGGCGGCCGAAGTAAGTCGCCCAGATCAGCTCTTGCAGCACAAAGCTTCCGCCCAAGCCGATCCCGTAAAGAAAAAACCCGACATAGATGGCCAACAGTTGGCCGCTCGCCATCGTGAGCGCCAAGCCCAGCGCCTGGATAAGAAACATCATCGTGCTCGAATGGCGGATCTCAATCCGCTCGCTGATAAAACCCCAGATCAAAGTGGAGCCAAGCTGCGTCGAAGCGATGATCGTCAACGTGGTTGCGGCCACCATCGCGCTAAAGCCAATATCGGTGACGTAGGCAAACACATGGAGATTGAGACCGGCGATGCCAACGTTGGCCATGCCGTACATGAAACAGATAATCCAAAACGTGCGCGTGCCGATGATTTCACGGCGCGACCAGACAACTGCGTCGCCGCGGCACACGAGTTCGGCCGCGCGCCTGGGCTCAGCTACGGCGCCGAATTGCGCCGGCGCATGGGCGCCGTCTGGCATCAATCCCATCTCTTCCGGGCTTCGCCGCATGAACACGGCCGCGGGAATGACGACCAGAACCAAAGTCAGCAATCCGAAGATGGCCCAGGTCGAACGCCAGCCGACCCAGACGAACAGCGTCGCCGTCACGATCGGAATCAAGACTTTGGCCGAGCCTTGACCAAGGCTTGCAATCGCAATCGCGCGCCCGCGCTTGCGCACGAACCAGCGCGAGATCGTCACGCTCACGACCATCTGACACATCAACACCCCGCCGACGGCGACGAAGACCCAGCGCACTAACAAAAACTGCCAGAACGCGCTCGCCTGGCTGAGCAATACGAAACCGATGCCGGCCGACAACGCGCCGCCGGCCATCAGCCAACGGCCACCGTAGCGGTCGACGAGCGGCCCGATCAGCGGCGCCAATGCGCCGGCGAGGAGGATTTCTCCCGAGCGCAGCACGGAAAACAGCCCGCGCGAAACCGCCAAGTCCTCGGTCAAGGGCTTGAGAAACACGCTCAAGGTGCTCGACATATGAAACGCGCAATTCATCTGCGCGAGAAAGCCGACGGTGACGATGTACCAGCCGTAGAAAATTTTTGGTTTTTGAATGGCAGTTGGAGTTGAGTTGTAGGAATCCAAAGTAGAAACCATCGTGACGCGAGGGCTTCAAACTACCAAGGTTCGGCGCGGTTGTAAAAGCAAGACCCGTCGACAGTTTGATTCCCGCGCGCCTCAGGCTATATAGGAAGGACGCAAACCAACGCACGTTCACCGGTCAAGAAAGGACGGTTGTCATGACGCAAAAAGGGTTGAGGCATATTGCTCTGAAAAGCCGCGATCTCAAAAAAACCGAAGAGTTCTACATCGGCGTGTTGGGTTGCAAAGTCGCTTTCCGCCATCCGCCAAGCATGATCTTTCTGACCACTCCCGGTAGCGGCGATCTATTGAACTTTGTAAAGAGCTCCGCGCGCGCATCCGGAACCCAAGGCTTGGAGCACATCGGCTTCAAGATGACCGCGGCGCAGCTCAAGAAAATGGAAAGGACCCTCAAAGAGCGAGGCGTCAAAATCGCCGACCGACGCGGCAAGGACGCTTTTTATTTTTTCGATCCGAACGGCTATCAGATCGAATATTACTGCGACTGACGTGGAGCCTCCTGCCAGACCGGCGGAATCATGAATTTGCCCGGCCTAAGGGTCATCTCTCGCGGAGCACATTAGAACAAGCTCAACTGATCTTTTGCCGGCCTGCGAAAGTGCTCCGTCGTGAGCTTCGGCCATCTTTCGCTAATACCGGACTTCTTCCGCGCTAGCTGAAACAACTTGGCCATCTGCTCGGCGTAAATCCCTTCGCCGCGCATGCGCGTCTTGAAGTTCGGATCGTTGAGCTTGCCGCCGCGAATCTCGCGCACGCGGTTAAGAATCTTTTGCTTCCTGTCCGGATAATGCTGATTGAGCCACTGTTCGAACAACGCCTTCACGGCAAAAGGCAAGCGCAACGCGACGTATCCTGAAAAAGTCGCGCCCGCTTTCGCCGCCGCCAGCGCAATCGCCGGAGCTTCCGAATCGGTGAGACCTGGAATCATAGGCGCCTGCAGATAACCGACCGGCACGCCGCCTTCGGCCAGCGCCTTGATCGCCGCCAAGCGCCGCGCCGGCCGTGACGCGCGCGGTTCGAGCAACGACGACAACCTATGATCGAGCGTCGTCAGCGAAAGCGTCACGCCGACGCAGTCGTAGCGCGCGAGCTCGGAAAGAATATCAATATCGCGAGTCACCAGATGATTCTTGGTGATGATCACCACCGGATTGCGAAAATCTAGCAGGACTTCCAAGCAGCGCCGCGTCAGTTGCCTTTTCTTTTCCGCCGGCTGGTAACAATCGGTGTTGCCGCTTAGCGCGATCAATTGCGGCTTCCAAGCGCGGCTCGACAATTGCTTACGCAACAGTTCCGGCGCGTCTTCTTTGACCATGATCTTGGTTTCGAAATCGAGGCCGGATGAAAAGCCGAGATATTCATGCGACGGCCGAGCGTAGCAATAAACGCAACCATGCTCGCATCCCCGGTACGGATTGACGCTGGTCTCGAAACCGACGTCGGGGCTGTCGTTATAGGCGATGATCGATTTCGAACTATCGACAAAAAATTGGGTCTGCGGTGAAGAGATATCGTCGCTGTCCTGCGGCGGCTCGGGCACCCGCTCGATGGATTCGAAGCGGTTCTTCGGGTTGACTGCGGCGCCGCGGCCACGCACAGGAGGCAGCGAGGTCATACGATACCCTACGAAGCGGCGGGCGGAGTCTGAGCGGGAGCAGCCGGAGCAGCGGGTTTTGCCGCAGCTGCGGCCGTCGCCAACTTCGCGTCATGCGCGAGATGTCGTGTCACTCTCTTCATTAACTTGACCTTGCGCCGGAGCTTTTTGATTTTTTTGCGATCATCGCTCGATGTTAGAAGTTCGGCTTTCTGCTTCTGCAGCGCTCGTATGTCTTGTTTGACCGCGTGAATCGCATTCAGGTCCTTATGCGTCTCGTCGTAAGGAATCCCCTGAGCCGCCGCGATCGCTTTGATCAGCTCCTCTTTTTCCAGAGCGATGACGTTTTTAAGCTCGGTTTCCTGCTTCGCCACGTCGCGTAGTTTCGGCATCGGAAGTTTTCTGAGTTCTTTCAATTCCATCTTCGGATCCCTCCCTTTGACAACTTAACTCCTGCTAGCATATTTAACTTGTAAAACCAAAATGGCAACGACGCAAAAGCCTAACGCTGAATCCACGACCCCATCGGCTCGGATCAAAAAAATCCTCGCGCGACTCGAGAAAATCCATCCCGACGCCAAGCTCGCTCTCGACTTTACCAATCCGCTCGAATTATTGATCGCCTTGATCTTGGCCGCTCAGGCGCGCGACGATCTGGTGAACAAAATCACCGTCGACTTGTTCAAGACATATCGAAGCGCGGCCGATTACGCCAACGCGCCGCCGGCACTGCTGGAAAAGCAGATCGGCAAGATCAACTTTTATCGTAACAAAGCCAAATCGATTCACAACTGCTGTAAAGACCTGGTCGAGCGCTTCGGCGGCCAAGTCCCGGACAATCTCAACGATCTTGTTTCCTTGCCAGGCGTGGGGCGCAAAACGGCGAATATCGTTCTCGGCAACGCCTTCGGCCAGCAAACGATCGGCGTCGACACCCACGTCATGCGTCTTTCACAACGTTTAGGCTTCACCAAAAAGACCGATCCGGACAAAATCGAAGCCGACCTCACAGAAATCGTGCCCGAAAAACAACGGGTCCGCTTCTGCCATCTCATGCAGTACCATGGCCGACGAGTGTGCGTCGCCAAAAAGCCAAAGTGTCCGCAGTGCACGATCAACAGCCTGTGTCCATTTCCAGAGAAAACGAAATAAACTTGCGCGCAATCCGGCGAAGGTTCTTATCGTCGGCGCGTCCGGAATCTCGGCTTCCATCTTACCCAACATTTGCTGGCCGGACCGCATCGACTGTGTTGGTTGACGCAAAAGCGAGCCGGCAACCTAGACGATGCAGTTGATATTTTGACCAACCGGCTCAAGAGAAACGGGACGGGCGAAATCAGCTTGAATAATTTCGACGTTAGCGGCGCGCTTTTTCAACCGCGACCGGAATCGTTTCTGCCGCGCACCAATACCGTTTCTTTGTCCGAGGGTTTGCGGATAAGCTGACGCTGCATGGTTTTTTATCAGGCTTGGCATGGCGTCGCAAAATCATAGTTGTTTCCAGGTGGCGGCCGCTGTACACTCCTTCTGCTTAGACTTTGATACAGCGAGTCATGACCGAACCATTCGAACCTCCCAACCCCTCGCACCTGATTCGCGAAGTGCGCGCCCTGATCGAGCTGCCGCGCCTGTTGTGGCGCTTTCCAGAACTGGCCCGACAGCCGCGCGGTCATGGTGAACCCATCCTGATCTTACCCGGCTATGGCGCCGGTGATGGCTCCACTGCTTTACTGAAAGTTTACCTCCGCCTGCTCGGTTATCGGGCGCGCGGCTGGGGTCTGGGACGTAACCGCGGCGACGCGGCGGAATTGCTTCCTCGCGTCTTGAAGCGGATCGCGTCTTTCGCGCGCCGCACCGATCAGAAAGTTCGCCTGATCGGCTGGAGCTTCGGCGGTTACCTGGCCCGCGAATTGGCGCGCGAGCGCAGTGATCTCGTCGGCCAAGTCATCACGCTCGGCACCCCGGTCATAGGCGGTCCGAAATATACCGTTGTCGCCAAGCTCTTTCTTAACCGCGGCATCGACATCGAGGCGATTGCCGCCGAAGTCGAAACACGCAATCAGATCTCGTTCACCACGCCGGTCGTCGCGATCTATTCGCGCCGCGACGCCGTGGTCGCATGGCAGGCGTGCATCGACCACCAGGCGCTCAACGTCGAACACGTCGAAGTTCAAACCACTCATCTGGGTTTGGGTTTTTCGCCTGATGTCTACAAGATCATCGCGCAGCGTCTGGCTCTCGGCCAGGTGGTCGCGGCCTGCCCGGTTAAGCCAGCAGTCCGGTCATGGCGATGGTTCGGTTGGAGCCGGCAACCGAAGCGCTAATCTCCCTCGGCGACTTCGTCGCCCTCTTGAATGGAAACAACCCTAGTTTTTTGGCTGGTCGCCTTATTGCTCGTTGGCACCGGCCTGATCGGCCTCTTCCTGCCGGTGCTTCCCGGCGCGCCGCTCATTTTTGCCGGCCTCGTGATCGCCGCCTGGGCCGAAGACTTTCACTACGCCGGACTTTGGACGGTCGTCATCCTCGCGATCCTCACGCTCCTGACTTTAGCCGTCGATTTTTGGGCAACCATTTTCGGCGCAAAGAAATTCGGCGCTTCCAAGCGAGCCGTTATCGGCGCGCTCATCGGTCTGGTGATCGGCATCTTCCTTGGCTTTCCCGGCATTATTTTCGGCCCGTTCATCGGCGCGGTGGTCGGCGAACTCTCAGCGCAAAAAGATTTGAAGCAGGCAACCCGCGCCGGTATCGGCGCGACCATCGGCCTCGTGCTCGGTGCCGCGATCAAATTGGCGTTGGCGTTAACGATGATCGGCGTTTTTCTAACCCTTCGCTTTCTATCGTGAACCACGAGTGCTAAGATCGCCGCGGCTTAATGTTTGAAGGCCGCTACCGTTCCAATTCGCTGATGAACTGTGTTCGTATGAGGCTCGCAATGAAACCAATCGCGATTTTATTTCTCGCTCTGTTGCTTCACGGCCAAGCATGGGCTCTCACCATCGCTACGGGTTCCGCCGAAGGGACTTACTTCAAGATCGCTCAGGATATCAAGCAGGTCGCTGAAAAAGACGGTATCCCGATCGAGGTAATTCAAACCAACGGCTCCTTCGAAAACGTCAATTTGCTGGGCGCCGGGAAAGTCGATCTGGCAATCATGCAACTGGACGTGTTGCGGTTCGTCGCGGAAATCATGCTCAAAGAAACCGGCGCGAACGTCCTGCAAGAGGCGCGAGTGGTTCTCAACCTCTATCCGGAGGAGATCCACATCATCACCAAGAATGATAAAATCAAAACGATCCAAGATCTCCAAGGTAAGAAAGTCGGCGTTGGGCCGGAGAAAAGCGGCTCGGCGCTGACAGCGGAAGTTTTGCTCGCCGGATTCGAACTCAATGTCGAGCGCGTCTTCGATGCGCCCGACGCCGCCCTCAAGAAGCTCGGCACCGCCGATCTCGACGCGCTGATCTTTGTCGGCGGCGCCCCTGTTCCGGCGTTTCGCAATCTCGACCGGAGCTTTCGCTTCGTGGCATTTCCAGCCGACAGTGGCTTGGAACAAATCTATATGAAGAAAGAGATCGAAAGCTCGGTTTACCCTTGGGCCGGCGCCATCGAGACCTACGCCGTGCCATCGGTAATCATGACGAGAAATCGCAACGATCGTGACTTTGGCGTGAATTTACAGAAACTGGTGCTGTCCATTTTGCTAAATAAGGAAACCCTCGATTCCTCTGGCCATCCCAAGTGGAAGGATTCCTACATTCGCTCTACCCTGAGCGGCGACGTAGGCTTTCGGCCGACTACCGATGTCATTCAACTCTACAACAATCTCGACAGCATCGGCTATCGAATCATCAAGAAGTAAGTTGGTGAATCGCCTGAGGCCGCGTTATTCGTCGCCGTGCACCGTCGACGGCGAGAACGCCGGCAAGCACACCGCCATATATTCAGCACCCTCGGCGGCGGGAGTGGCGTAGCGAACCCATTCGCTGGCACGGACAATGATCGCTTGTCCGGCGGCGACCTTGAGAATCGAGTCGCGCGTTTCAACCTCCAGTTCCCCCGGGCAAAACAACCGCATACTCGTCAAAGTCCGGTCTCTGCTCAGGTTCACGAACCCGGCGGGCTGGTCATCTTGGCGATGCTCAGCGCTGTGAATTCACTTGTTCGACGAATTCTTCGATGATCTTGGGCGGCTGACCCATGGCGGGAACGACAGTGGGCCTCGCGATAAGCAGCGGTATAATTGGCGCCTCGAACGATCAGAAAGACTTGATTACTCTGCTCGGGTCGTCAGCTCAATTTTATAGCCGTTCGGATCTTCGAGAAAGGCAATTGCGTTGCTGTTGCTCCCATGTTTCATCGGACCCGGTTCGCGCACGATCTTGACCCCTTTGGCGCGAAATTCCTCGCAGGCTTTGTAAACGTCAGGCACGCCGAGAGCGATATGTCCGAAACCGCTTCCGATATCATATGAGTGCGTATCCCAGTTGTAGGTCAGCTCGATGACCGCGTCGGTCTCTTCGGAACCATAGCCGACGAAGACATTGGTAAAGCGGCCGGACTCGTATTCTCTTTTTTTCAGAAGCTTCATGCCGAGGCCTTCGCAATAGAATTTCAAACTTTCATCGAGATTGTTTACCCGGATCATCGTGTGAACGATTTTCATAAGTTTTCTCCCTCTTGCGAAATATTCGGTA
>Ga0163162_10006601_pt1 | contig 11237 bp, 9 predicted proteins | sample S55metaG_FD_115310 | JGI IMG/M metagenome (GOLD analysis project Ga0163162, IMG submission 115310) | Switchgrass rhizosphere microbial communities from Kellogg Biological Station, Michigan, USA - S5-5 metaG | ecosystem: Host-associated > Plants > Roots > Rhizosphere > Soil | place: USA: Michigan...
AATATGAGGGCCTGATCTATTTTTCCGGAAGTAATATCAATGGTATAATTGTGATATCCCATGGGAGATTTGACATTGCAAAAAAGGTAGATTTTGTCATCTTTAATAAACCCTGCAACCAGTTCTTCCTGACTTATCCTGGGTATACTATACTCATTTATCTCCTTAAATGCGCGGTCGTAAAGAATCACCTTAAAGCTGTCCAGATTTTCGAGCAGACAGGCATGTAGGTCTCCCGACTTATCATGTACCGTCTGAAGCATAATCTCGCTACCAGACCAGCCAATTTTTTTGGAGCTTATTTGAGACTGAGCAGACAAAAAATAAGATGAAAAGGAAAGGCAGAGCAACAGAATTACGCGCATGGGGAGTTTTTAAGGGGTTGGATAAAAATAGATAAATAAGGATAATAAACGAAGTGAATCAGCCGGAAACTTCTAAGTGTTTTTACTTAGAACCGCTCCTATCCATATCTTGAAAGGAAATCAATTTCCCTGCTACACACAATAAAAAACTGCTTGGAAGCTCATGGATTTGTCTTTATCATTGGCATACCAATAAATCCATCTGCCCATGAAATCCGCCAGTTTGTCCCTTCTGCTTTTCATTCTGGTTTTACTGTCCTGCAAAAAAGAATCCTCTCCGGCTCCAACACCCTTATCCGACAATCTCCACATCCATACGGGTTATGATCCATATTATCGGGAGATAAATGAATACGAACTCATTATTTCAGAGAATGGAAAGATTTTGCTTGATACCGTCACAAGCAGGCAGAATAATATAATAGCGGACCTGGCAAGCAGCAGTACATTTGTAGATGTAACGGTGATTCATTCCGATACCAGTACAGGGCAGTACTATATCAACAGCTTTCTGCACGTAGATCCTTCCCAGTGGGTAACGATGCTGGACAGGATCAGCTACTACTCGCCGATTCATTTTCCCGGCGGATCAAATGCGACACTCCATTATATCAATGCCCCGAATGATCAGCCCTATTTTGTAAACACACCAGCGCCTGCCCTCAACACCGTAACCCCGGGAAACGGAAGTATCGATGTTTCCTACAACCGGTTTCCAGGGAATTATACTTATCTACTCATGCCGTCGACCGGTTTGTATCGTTTTTATGTCCCCTCGGGTGATCATGACACCGTTGACCTTTCTCATCCGGACACTGCGGCCAAGTTCAACTTCAATCTTCCTGCCGAAGTCACGTACCGGCTAACATTCCTGCATGGTTTTATGGACAGCACTGACCTGACCAACTACCTGTTGCTGTATTCCAACCTGGAGGTCTCGCCGGCACCCTATGATGTGGAGTATCCGAAAACAGTCGTGCAAAAATTCGAACTCGGTGGTAGTTTCGCCAACCAGCATTCTGAATACAGCAGTTATTATAGTTTTGGTGACACCGTTCCAACCCAGGTGCCCTTTTTTGATGCATCCAGCTGCCATTTTAGCTCTACAACAAACGATGATTTTGCAGTTCAGTTTAACAACTTACAGCCGACTTATTATGAAACTGAGTGGCTAGCAGGGAAGATAAGTTTAAAAATATTCTCTTCGCCGGATTCTACGGTTCAGCATCCGCTGAGTTTTATAAACGGCCAAAAAAGCAAATTGCTTAAAAACCAGGATCTGTCCGGGCTCGCTATCAAAAATTTCTTCGCCGAGCAGGTAACAGGATATGACTATGAAGGTTATTTCAATTATGTATTCAATCCGGAAACATTAAAAAAGAAACAGGTCAGGTTAGCGGTGGGTTTTGGAAAATCGTTTTAACGACTGTACTTTCCAGCGCCGTTCAATCCCCCGTCGGAGAGACATAGCTGGTTGACAACTATTTTTTAAACCTTTGTTCTATTTCGATCCTGATTTTTTCTGCCAGCTCGCCTGAAAAATCTTCAATTGCCAGATTGCCGTCGTTCCTTATCCGGAACATTCCATTCTCGCTTTCAATTTCTTCTTCCAAGAACCTCAGCGACCACATGAGCTGATATTTTACCAGCTCCATTGAACAGACGGCTCTCTTATTAAACAGATCTCTGCAAAGGTCCAGTAGGGGTTTAATTACCGGAACAAGCTTTGGATGTAATTCAATTGCAGACGTTACCTCTTCAAGCTGTTCTTCAATTATATCTATTCCTTCGGGTGGTTCGTAATAAATTTTCATGTTTCCAATGATTTATTTATTTACTAAGGTAACTTTTAAAGCTTTTCCCTCCGAAGTGTTTTGCGTTGCACCAGATATGTCAAAGTAGGCTTGTGTTAAGGGACAAAAAAAACCCGGAATGAACGCCGGGTTTGACTTATGCATTCGACCAATGCTCTCAACAAAATTTTTTCAAAACATCAATTTGAAAGTAATTTGAAATCGGAAAACCACTGTAAAAGCATTTGCGAGAACGGAGTAAGACAATTAGCTTCCTTTGGCTGATAACGCGCTTCATTTACTCCGGTTTCAACAAATTCAAAGACTTTGTCCTTAAAATCAGGGCAGGTAATTATAAATACTTTTCGGCCGTTTTCAAGGCCTGCAGGTTCCGAAAATGCTGTGTAGAGATTACCGTCAAAGACGTATCTGAAGGCGTTTACCATATAGTTACATTTATTGGTAGGTGAAAACAATTTTCTCCATGTGGAGAAATAAACTAATTCAGACAGGAAGATGGAGCTTAACCAAACCAACATTTAATATTCGCCCTAATCGTTATACGATTTTGTAAATAAGCTTCATAATTCACAGATTCTGACTTTAACGCATTAAACGATTTTGGTAATTATTACTTGTATCGAAAGCGCAGTCTTCCCAGGATTGTCTTACTTACAAGACTGACTGGTAAAGAGTTAAGAATTATAATGCCTGTGTTGCTTTGGACGCTCATTTGCTGAAATCAGGTACAACCTGTCCAGCGGGAAGATTGCAAAATGATTAAGCCGTTCGTAATGCGCTTCACTCGATGCTTGCTCCAAAAAAAGGTGTTTCTGTCCGATTATGATAAATAGACATTGGCTTCCTGGATTATAATACCCAGCTTTTTCATTTTAGATCTTAAAGTTGTCGAAGGTAAATTCAGTATTTCGGCGGCACCACCGGGTCCCCAAATCCTGCCATCGCATTTTTTTAGAATAGTGACGATATAGTCCCGCTCCTGCAGCGCCAATGGCATTGCGGCATTGCCGGACTCGCGCATAACTAAGACCTGTTGCCAGATTTGTAAAGGTTAAGCTGAACACTATACACTAAGAAAACGTTAGAATATTTCTTTTATTGACGTTTTTCTATAAATGATTATTATATTTGCGTCGTAACTCATGGAATATGGATGCGAAAAAAGCAGAAAAGATTTCTAAAGCCCTGGCCGACCCCAACCGGCTGACCATCCTTAAGGAAATCAAAAAGAGCAAACAATGTCTTTATTGTGTTGACCTGAACGACAAAATCAACCTGGCACAGCCCTCGATTGCACATCATCTGAAATTATTACTGGAAAGCGAACTGGTTACCTCGGATAAAGAAGGCCGAAACGTGCGTTATTACCTGAATAACAGCCTGATGGATGAGTATATTCGTTTTATTGAAGGATTGAAGGTCTAAAATTTTTTAATTTATTTATAGAAATACTTAAATATATCTATAACTTTGTTTCCGGTCTTTTGTAATTCTAATGGAAAACTCTGCTTTACTATATCGAATTATTTAAATATATCAAATATTCACTACCATGTCAGCACTAAAAATCACCAGGAATCTCCTCAACATTCCAATATTACCCGTCCTAGTCTATTTCTCCATCCTATTCATCAGCGGCTGTCTGGCCAGGGCTGATAACAAAACAACTGTTACCACTCCCATTGCCGCCAGAACGCCCGGAGTTCCGGTAGACGGCTATATCGTGAAACCCGCCATATTAAAAGACGAAATAGAAATCACAGGCACCCTGGCAGCCAACCAGGAAGTGGATATTGTCAGTGAACTCCCACGCAAAATCATCCGCATCAACGTGAAAGACGGAGCTACGGTACAGGGAGGTCAATTACTTTTTGAAATGGATAATGCCGACCTGCTCGCCGAACTGGGAAAATTACAGGAACAGGAAAAGCTGGCCAGACTCAATGAAGAGCGTCTGCGCGATCTGATCAAACACGAGGCCGTCGTTCAACAGGACTATGATCAGTCTTTCACCAACCTGAAAGTTTTGCAGGGACAGATTGCAGAATTGCAGGTGACGCTTGGCAAAACGCGGATCAAAGCGCCGTTCGCCGGACAAATTGGTATCATTCATGTCTCCTCCGGCGCGGTTGTTTCGGCCAACACCGTATTAACCCATCTCCAGGATATCAGCCAGGTTAAACTCGATTTTCATGTGCCCGAAAAATATGCGCAGACGATCACCACCGGCAGTGAACAAAAATTTACCGTCGCATCCGACAGCAAATTATATAATGCCAGAATCGTTGCAAGGGAATCCGGTGTGGACCAGAATACCAGAACATTATTGGTGAGAGCAGTAACTCAGAATCCGGGTCGGGTATTACTCGCGGGACAAAGCGCACGCATACATCTCTCCCTGCATTCATCCGCTGAAGCACTCACCGTTTTTTCCCAGGCATTGATTCCTTCTTCTCAGGGTTACAGTGTATATACGGTATCAAATAATCAGGTCCGGATTACACCAATCTCCATCGGACAACGCGGCGCTTATTCCGTCGAAGTTTTACACGGACTGAACAAAGGAGACACCGTTGTCATCAGTAATCTTTTGCGGTTAACACCAGGCGCGGAAGTGCATTTTGTTAGTCTGAAATAAAATACGGATGACAGTTGACAGTCTAAACAATTAATAATTAATCATTAATAATTAATAATTACAATGAGCGCTATATCACAAGTCAGCATCTCCCGTCCTGTACTTGCAGGAGTCATGTCGGTGCTGCTGATTCTTTTTGGAATCGTAGGTTATACATTTTTAGGAACCCGGGAATACCCGGTTACGGATTCACCTATTGTGACCATCACGACGGTTTACCCGGGTGCCAGCGCAGATATCATCGCTTCCCAGGTAACCAAACCACTGGAAGAGGCCGTAGCCGAAGCCAATGGTATCAAGGCCATGTCCTCCGTTTCGCGTGAACAGGTGAGCATCATTCGGGTTGAATTCAACCTCAATGCCGACCTGGAAGCAGCAGCGAATGATGTGCGGGACAAGGTCTCCAAATCCCGCCAGCAACTGCCTGCCGATATCGAACCCACCGTCGTTGAAAAATCAGGGCCGCCGGATTTCCTCGTTTTCCTCACCGTTCAAAGTGATACCAAAAGTCTCGAAGACATCACCGATTTCGTAAACATCAATATTAAGGAGAGACTGCAATCTATTCCCGGCGTGCGCCTGGTTGATTCTTATGCCGGCCGTAAAAGATCCATGCGCCTGCGGATGGATCCGGTTAAACTCGCTGCTTACCAGCTGACTCCGGCCGACGTGCAGGCGGCTCTGCAGAGAGAAAATGTGGACCTGCCCAGCGGACGCATTGAAGGACAGAATACCGAACTGACCCTGCGTACCCAGGGAAGACTGGTCACCGAAGAAGATTTCAACAATATGATCCTTCGCCAGCAGGACGGCGCCATTGTGCGTTTCAAGGATATCGGCACCGCCATCATGAGCTCACAAAATGAGCGTACGGCTATGATCGTTAGTGAAGGCAACACGGCCAGGTATGGTGTGGGCACAGGTGTACAGCCACAGAGAGGCGCCAATTCACTGGCCATCGTAGATGAATTCAATAAACGTTTTGCCGAAATTCAAAAAACCGCTCCAAAAGATTATATCATTTCACTCGGAAAAGATTTTACCGTGCCTGTGCGCAATTCTTTATCTGAAGTGGGAGAAACCTTATTACTGGCCTTCATGCTGGTGGCCCTGATCATCTTTATTTTCCTGCGAGACTGGAGAAGCACGATCATTCCCCTGGTGGCCATCCCGGTTTCCATCATCTCGGCCTTCTTCATTATGTATATCGGGAATTTTTCCATCAATGTATTGACCCTGCTGGGGCTGGTACTCGCCATCGGGCTGGTGGTGGATGACGCCATTGTGGTGCTTGAAAATATTTATAGCAAAGTGGAACACGGCATGACACCGATCCAGGCGGCGAGGAAAGGATCAGATGAAATTTATTTCGCAATTATCTCCACGACTGTCACCCTGGCGGCCGTATTCCTGCCTATACTTTTTTTAGGAGGAATCACCGGTCGTTTATTCCGGGAGTTCGCCATTGTGGTTTCAGGTTCTGTGTTGATCTCTGCCTTTGTGGCCCTTACCCTTTCTCCCATGATGAGCGCCTACCTGTTGAAATCAGGTTCCTCCCATAACTGGCTTTATAGAAAAACAGAACCTTTCTTTGTAAAGCTGAACAATGGATACGAAAAGTCTTTACGTTCATTTTTCAGATTCAGATGGGCCGGGTTTGCGCTCCTGATTCTCTCTTTTGGCATCGTTGCCCTGCTCGCTCCAAAACTTCCATCCGAACTGGCGCCGCTGGAAGACAGGTCCATGGTAGGTTTGGCCGTGATTGCTCCCGAAGGAACTTCCTATGAGAGTATGGAAGAAACCATGAAGGCCATCGGCAATTATGTGTCAGATTCCATTCCCGACCTGAATGGAAACAGGACTTACGCCGGGATTGCCGCATCCATCGGTACCCTTGTACAGCCGGTGAATGGGGGATTTCAATGGATTTTTTTGAAGGATCCGAAGGATAGGAAGAGTGGATTAACTCAGGCGCAGGTGTATCAGAAATTGATCTCCGCTTCCCAGAAATTCAGGAATGTGATCGTGATCCCAATACAGATCCCGACCATTGGTGGATTCTCAAGCGAACAGCCTCTGCAATACATTGTACAGGCACCCGATCTGAAAAGTCTGGAAGACGTTATGCCCAAACTGATGGGTGCAGTTTATCAATCCAAAAAGTTGTCTTTCCAGAATCCGGATTTTAAAATTGACCGACCCGAAATAAATATCAGCATCGATCGTCAACGTGCTGCGCAACTGGGCATTTCAACACAGGAAATAGGTCGCACTTTGCAACTGGCACTCAGTGGAAGGAGATACGGATATTTTATTTACAACGATCGCCAGTATGAAGTGATCGGTCAGCTGGACAGGCAGGAACGTTCAGCGCCCGACGGACTCCGGTCCATGTTTCTGAAATCAGGCAGCGGGGAAATGGTTTCGCTCGACAACCTGGTTAAACTAAATGAAACCGTGAGCCCGCCTGCATTATATCGGTACAACCAGTCCTACAGTGCAACCATCTCCACCACACCTGCTCCAGGCGTTAGTCTGGGTGAAGCGATCAAAGAAATGAATGGCATCACGGCGAAAGTTCTGCCTGCCGGATTCAGAACGGCGCTTGCGGGTCAGAGCCGTGACTTTACAGAAAGCAGTTCAAGTCTGGTCTTCGCATTTATTTTTGCCGTACTCCTCATTTATCTCGTACTGGCCGCACAGTTTGAAAGTCTGATAGATCCTTTCATTATTCTGCTAACCGTACCGATGGCGGTAACGGGTGCCCTGCTGAGTTTATGGATCACCCATCAGTCCATTAATATTTTTAGTGAGATCGGCATCATCATGCTGATCGGACTGATCACCAAAAATGGAATTTTGATTGTTGAATTTGCCAATCAGCGTAAAGCAGAAGGCATGAATGTGCGTGATGCCGTATTCGCAGCGGCAGTGTCACGATTTCGTCCGATCCTCATGACCACCCTTGCGATGATATTCGGCACATTGCCGATTGCCTTGTCGCTCGGTACATCATCCGGAAGCCGGACCTCACTGGGCATCGTGGTTGTCGGCGGGTTAGTCTTTGCCGGAATACTCACTCTTTTTGTGATCCCGGCGGTGTACTCTTATTTTTCAAGGCCCTATAAAGCAAAATCAGAACTCAAATCCGAACCCAACAACATCCCCGGAAATCTGATTCCGGCCTAAATATATTTATATGACACAGAAAAAAGCATTCATTTATACGACCCTCGTTTTTAGTCTGCTCACCTTATTTTCTTACCTGGCGAATGCGCAGCCGAGACAACTGTCATTACAAAATGCACTCTTACTGGCCTTAGCCAATAACCGTGAAATTAAAATCAATTCAATGGATGTCAACCGGGCACAACAGCAGGTGGTGGTTTCAAAAAGTGCTGCCCTGCCTTCCGCCGGTGTGACCGCTCAGATGGCTCATTATTTTTACGAAACGCCGTTTTTTGGAATCGGCGGCAATAACAGTCCGGGCGAAAAGGTTCCCTATGACCGGTTTGGGGGGAGGGACCAGGCAACAGCCATCGCCTGGATAACACAGCCGCTTTACAATGCAGCTATCAAGCCAGGAATCGTTTATGCCAAACTACAGGAACGCGAAAGCCGTTTATCCGTTATCGATAAACAAACCGATATCGCGGCACTGCTCAGACAGACTTATATCCAGATCCTGGTATTGAAGGAACGTATCAAACTTCAGCATGAAAGCCTTGCGAGAAATGAAAAAGCGCTCCTTGATGCCAAATCATTGTTGGCCCAGGGAAGGGCACTGCGGGTGGACACACTACGCGCATATACTTCAGTAAAAAACCTCGAACCCGACCTGTTAAAACTCTCCTATGCCATTGAGATTGGCAAACAGCAGTTACGCACGCTGACTGGTTTAGACAGTCTGCAGGATATTGTATTGACTGATTCTCTGGTTCTCCCGGAAATCATTCCCGTTCTCTCCGAAGAAGAAGTTTATAACGAAGCAAAAACTCATCGCGCAGATATTCAATCGCTCAACCTTCAACAGCAGGAGGCAGACCAGCAGATAAGTATCGCTGCCGCGGCGATGAAACCATCGGTTAATGTAACAGCACAATACCTGATACAAACCCAGACCAACAAATTCGATTACGTGAATGCCTTTTATCCATCCACGCCCTTTGTTGCTGCGCAGCTCACCGTGCCTGTTTTCAATGGTAAAAGTAATAAAGCCAAAGTGAAAAAAGCTCAGATAGAAAAGGACCAGTCCGTGATTCGCAGCGAGCAGGCTTACGCAAACCTTCGCACAGCTGTGAAACAGGCGGTATCCAATGTACGTGAAACAGCTGCCCGGATTCAGACGCGCATCAATGTAAAAGAAACCGCCAAACTGAGTTATGAGATTACGCAATACCGTTATGCAAAAGCTGTGGCTTCCAGGCTGGAACTCACTGATGCGGAATTGGCATACACGGAGGCGCAATCCAATTACCTGGAAGCGGTCTATGACTATTTATCTGCCAAAATCGAAATGGATCGTACGATGGGGGTAGTAGGAACCAACTAAAATTTTCACGATGAAAAAGATAATTCTAATTTTAATATCTCTCATACTTCAGATGTTCTCTCTTTCTGCACAGAAAGCCGTACCCGGAAAAATCATAGGTGTCTGGTTAAGGGACGACAACAATATCAAAATAGAAATTTATAAGGCCGGTCCCCAGTACTTCGGCAGGCTGATAGACGGAAACATACTCTATGAAGCCGATGGTATCACACCAAAAAAAGATGAAAACAATGCTGTCGACAGGCTGCGCAGGAGGCAACTTAAGAATCTTACAGTCCTTACCAACTTTGACTATGAGGGAGGTCGTGCATATGGTGGCGAGTATTATGACTTCAAGACCGGAAAATGGTATAAATCGACCTTAAGGTTGCATGGGGAAAACGTGCTGAAGATCCGGGATTACACTGTTCTATCACCATTGGGGAAAACGACGACCTGGACGAGGGTCCAGTAAACGTTGGAAGCTACCATTCCAGAACAGGACCTGTTAAGCGCTTTGGGGTACGGCTGTCATTGTCCCAATCAAACCACCTCTTTTAAACTCTGAAAAATTCATCCCGGCAAATTCTTTAAAAAAACGGCTGAAGTGATTGAGCCGTGCAGGCAAGTAAATTGAGCCGTAAGAGAAAGTTCCCCGGCATTTATGACCTGACCTTTGTTTTATCAATCAATAAAATAAAACAATGAGAGCCATAGCAAAGATAGCCTTAGGGAACAAAGGACCACAAGTATCTAAACTCGGACTGGGTTGTATGCGCATGTCACCCGTTTGGGGAGGCATGGCAAACGATGAAAACGAAAGTATTGCTACCATTCGGATGGCGCTGGACAATGGCATCAACTTTTTGAACACGGGAGATTTTTATGGCGCCGGTCACAATGAACTACTGGTAGGAAAAGCCATCCAGGGCAGAAGAGACGAAGCCTTCATCAGTGTCAAGTTTGGTGCGATTTTTTATAATAACAAATGGCTTGGCTTAGACCTACGCCCCATAGCCATCAGGAACTTTGTCAATTATTCCCTCGTACGACTGGGGATAGAAACCATTGATCTTTATCAGCCCTGCAGACTTGACAACAGCGTTCCGGTTGAAGATGTTATTGGAACAGTCGCAGATCTTATCAAAGAAGGAAAAGTACGTTATCTCGGAGTTTCTGAAATAACTGCCGATCAACTGCGCAAGGCGAATAATGTTCACCCCGTAACAGCCCTGGAAATTGGTTACTCCCTGGCGGACCGCCAGATTGAAACAAGCCTGCTTCCTGTAGCTAAAGAACTGGGTATCGGAGTCGTTGCATTTGCCAATACCGCTGAAGGTCTACTCACCGGAGACATGAAGGCACCTCTTCCGGCCGGTGACTACCACAATCACTTCTCGCGTTTTCAGGGTGATAATCTCTTAAAGAATCTTGGGAAAGTTGAAGTACTAAAGCAAATCGCAAAGGAAAAGGGACATACGCCCACGCAATTGGCAATTGCCTGGGTAAATGCACAGGGCGATCATATCATGCCGTTGGTCAGCATGAGCCGGAGATCAAGGTTGTCGGAAAACATACAGGCGATGGAGATAGTGTTCACGCCTGCTGAGATGAATAAACTAAATACAAATTTTGCTCAGGGCTCCATACTGGGAGCTACTTATCTGCAAAGACAATAGGTCTGCACGTAGTTTGTGTTTTATACCTTTATAGAATGAATAATTCAACTGAGATTGTCCCCGGAATCATCTTTGTCTCCTATCTCACCTCCATGAAAAAAGAGAAGGTAGCCTTCCTTGAGCACAACAAGCTGGTATTACAGGTTTCAGGACGTTTTACCATGGTCACGGCCAACGAGACAGTTTCCATGGGACGCGGCCAGATGCTCC
>Ga0163162_10006603_pt1 | contig 11235 bp, 11 predicted proteins | sample S55metaG_FD_115310 | JGI IMG/M metagenome (GOLD analysis project Ga0163162, IMG submission 115310) | Switchgrass rhizosphere microbial communities from Kellogg Biological Station, Michigan, USA - S5-5 metaG | ecosystem: Host-associated > Plants > Roots > Rhizosphere > Soil | place: USA...
ACCAAGGGCCTGGAGTTGGCGAAAGTTGCCCGGAGGAATGGGCAGGAGTTCGATTGTGCAACCTGGCTGCACAAAGCGCGCTCTCTACCGAAGGAAGAGTTTAAGCGGGAGGTGGAGAGGGAATTGACCGGGCGGGAATCGGAACCGTGGGAGATTATCTACTTCAAGCTGTACAAGACCCAGATTCCGGTGGTCGAGCAGGCGATCGAAACGGCAGCATTGATGCTCGGAACGGATAAGTCACGTGGCTACTGCCTTGAGATGATCTGCGCGGACTTTCTGGCGGGAGCGAACCTCGAAAACGACGACCCAACCGTGCTGCTGCAATCGATTTCGAGGTTCTTCAAGTTCCTGCCGGGCGACCAAAGGCGGGTTTTTCTGCACGAAGTGAGCGAGGAGGCTTCGTGAACCGGATTCGCCCCAAGCAACCGCGCCTCAGGATGGATCGCAAATCTTATGACCAACTGAGAAAACAGGTGCTGCAACGCGATGGCTGGAAATGCCAGGTTTGCGGTTCCAGACAAAACCTTCAGGTCCATCACCAGCAACTACGCAGCCAACAAGGCGATGATGACGACTCGAACTTGATCGCGCTCTGCGCTTATTGCCATGAAGCGCAACACCGACGAGTGGTATAAACCTCGAATCTAACGGATGACTCGCTGCTCCTACCGGGTTTCGCATAGATCATGGAGAATTCGGAATGGCCGCCTAGGAACAAACAGGGTGGAAGCCCAATATGTAGTGATGAGAAAAGGCAGCGCTGGGGCTATGCCAAACTTTAAGACAGTACCAGGAACCGTGCCCCAAGCCGATGATGGTAGAATCACAAGTGCCTGATTCCTCAGTGGTCCCCGTCGTCTAGCCTGGCCTAGGACATCGCCCTTTCACGGCGGTAACACGGGTTCAAATCCCGTCGGGGACGCCAACAAAATAAAACAGTTAACAACGTCCGATCGTTGTTCGGGCAGGGACCGGCGAAGGCGGCTGTCGTTACGTCATTTATCACTTAAATTCTTGGTCTTGATCGCTTTCAATTGCACCGCCGCCTCGGAGGTCTTGTAATGACGGTCGAGCGGGTAGCATCCAGAAACCAATCCGTTGCGCGGCGCGGTGGTGCAATCGCTGAAAGTGCGACAGATCATTTTGTGCTGCACCGGTTCGCCCGCCAGAACATCACGCAGCAGTTCGGGATAGGACAATACCATTCTTCCCAGTCCCACGAAGTCCACCCAGTCTTCTCGCACCACCGCTTGCGCCACATGCGGAAGAAAATCCTGCAAATAGCTGTACCCCGTGCCTACGATCAAGAGCTTGGGAAACCGCTGCTTGAGATCGCGCACTGCCTGTAGTAGACGAGCCACTTCAATCAGAGGATCGCCCGGTGGCTGATAGCCATCCGAGGGAGGGTAGACCGCCGGTCGCTGCAAATGCGGATTGTAATAAGGACTTCCTGCGGTGAGGTTGACGAGAGAAATATTCATCTGTTCCAACAGAGAAAGGAATTGCAAGGTTTCACTGAAGTCGGATTGGATGGGGTCTTGTGGATCCACTCCGAAGCCCCAGTGATAAGGCAACAGGTCCTGGTACGGTTCCGGAATTCCGGGCCCCAGTTTCTTCAGCGACGAACGTGCAGGGTCGGGACGAAACGGTACGGTATCGAATGCCGAGAGTCGGACGCCAACCTTCAGTCCCGGGGCGAGTGAATGAATTCCTTCGACAATTTCCCGCAGAAAACGGGTGCGGTTATCAAAGCTGCCGCCGTAATCTCCCTCGCGCGTGTGGGCGCTGAGAAACTCGTGCCCTAAATATCCGTGACAATGTTTAACATCAACGAAATCGAATCCCAGTTCCCACGCCATGCGAGCCGCAACCTGGTACTGTTCGATAATGCTGCGAATTTCCCCATCCGTCAGCAGGGGATAGTCTGGTGGCAAGTTCATCCGCCGGTCCAGAATCGGATGACGATAAAGAATGCGCGGCTCAGGGCGGGTATGCGCGTTCGGCCGGCAAAAGCGGCCGGAGTGCGTAAGTTGCATTCCGATGAGTAATCCGCGGTCAGAACCCGTGACGCCGATGTGTTCTTTGATGAGAACGCTGCGCAGTAGGGCTAAGCCGCTGCGCGAATGCTCGGAGCCAATCAGCTGATGAGGATTGGCCCGTCCCTCCGGGACCACCGCTACGGCTTCACCGCCCCAGATTAACTTTGCGCCGCTGCTACCGAAGCGCTGCCATCGTCGGACCGTGAGCTCACTGGGGGTTCCGTCGGTGGTGGCGTCCCATCCCTCCATGGGCTGGATCGCGAGCCGGTTTCCCACGAAAATGCCAGCTCGTTCGAGAGGCAGAGCCAGAGGCGATGCGGCACCTGAGATCAAGTTGGTGTCGCATGGAATCTCCAGGCCGAGAGATCGAACGTGATCTCGGAAGTGCTCAACGTCGCGCAATGTTCCGAGGCGCAAAACCGGGGGGCTGCTCATGCCGCGCTCCGCTTCCTGAGCAACCTTGAGACGGCCAGCTCTCCCGACAGTGCCACGCCGACCTCAGCGCTACAATCCGTAATCGACATCGGCGGGTTTTCGCCTGACGAATCCACTTCATCCTCCATCCAGTCTTTTGGTTTCGGCCTGGGAAAACAGCTGCCGTTTTGTTCGGCGTCAGTTTTCCCGCAGACCGGCTTGGCGTAAGGCTGCTTCTAGTTATACTATCGCGCATTGCTGAGGGTTCGAATGCTGCAAGAGATTGAATGAAAATAAACGATCTGCTTGCGGTGCTGGAAGCGATCTACGATCAAGGACAGGCTCCGCCGACGCAGCCGGACGCTCCGCCGCTCGGTGGGAAATTTGAAAGTGAAATTTAGTGCCAGGACCTTTTTTTATTTTGCCGGGCTTCAGCGCTTAGAGTCTTTGCACCGACAATCCGCCGTCGACCATAAATACGGATCCAGAAGAATAAGGAAAATCGCCGCGCGCCAATGCTGCCACAGCCAGGCCAACATCTTTGGGACTGCCCCAACAAGGCTGGATGGTAAGGCCCGAGCTGAGTAAGTTGTCATATTTTGCAGCGACTCCCGACGTCATATCCGTTTTAATGATTCCTGGGCGGACCTCGTACACTGGGATATTGAACTCTCCTAATCGTGTCGCCCAAAGTTTGGTGGCCATGGCGACGCCAGCTTTCGAGATGCAATACTCGCCGCGGTTGATGCTGGCGACGTCCGCGGAGATTGAAGAAATGTTTATTACGCATCCCCAAAAATTGTCTTCAGTTTTACTCTGTTCGATCATCCACTTGGCCACAGATTGGGTGAGGAAGTACGGGCCGCGAAGGTTGGTACCGAGAACTTCGTCAAAGCTCTCCTCGGTTGCGTCCAGGATGTCCGCTCGAATCTTTGGGCCGATGCCTGCATTATTGATTAATAAATGGATGCCCCCGAAGCGGCTTCGGGCCGCCTCGATGAGGTTGCGGCGGTCGACACTGTCCGCGATATTCGCTCTGACGTAAAGCACCTCGGTACCCGAACTTCGTAATTCTGCGATCGCTTCCTCCACAGCTTCAAGGGGACGCATTCCGCAGAGAACGAGATAGCAACCGATGCGGGCCAGTGCTTGAGCGATGCCGAAGCCTATTCCTCTTGCGCCGCCGGTGATCAGAGCGACTTTCTTCATTTTGATTTTGTTTGCGATTCTTCGCCTCCCCAAAATGTGAGATACGGCTGCTTCATCGCAACGCGCTGGACGTAGAGGGCGGCCTCACGCGCGTGGTAGTCGCCCCACATGCTTGATTCACCGCAGGGAACCTTGCGATTTTTCGGAATGTAATCCCATCCGTTCGGCCGATGATACACGGAATGCAATATCAGTCCATGGTGTTGTGAGTTCGTGCTCAGATAGGGTTTGTCCAGAATTGTATCGAGGATGCTCAACCCGGCCTGGCGATAACGATTTCCCTTTCCACCAAGGTAGTGTCCCAATCGCAGAAGGCCCTGCGCGGCGATCGCGGCGGCGGAACTGTCAACAGGTTCGAACTCGTTGAACGGATCCGCAGGTTTTGTCTGCCAGTCGCCAAGATTGTGGAGTTGCGGTGCCGAGGTGTCCCAGTAAGGAATTCCATCGGAGGCACTGGCATGATTGATATAAAAATCGCAAGTTGCCTGTGCTGCTTTCAAGAGTGGGGAAGTGATGCTCTTGTCGTTATTCGCGCGCAGAAACTCCAGTTGTTCGCTGAACCCACACATGGCCCAGGCCAAACCGCGGGTCCAAGTACTAAATGGCGAATATCCCTGTTGCGAGTTGGGACAGCGGAAGTTGCCGTCGCGAATGTTGAAAATAGCTTCGTGCGCGACGCGACCGCGGACATCGTAGGCATCGCGGCCTTCACCGTAGAACACGGAATAGGTCGCAGTCGCGATAGCATGCTGGCGAAGACGCTCCAGGAGCGAAGTCTGAGAATCACCTTCCTCCATCAGCACGTGACCCAAGTGGTAAGCGATGGCCAGCGAGCGCAAGGAGCGAATGGTATCGACAAACAATGATTGTGGCCCATTGAATGAGTGGATAAATCCGCCATCTTTGATTCTTGTCCAGCGCCGCGCCTGCACCGCACCGCTCAACTTGAGGGCCAGCTCGTAGAAGTGGCGTTCCCATTGGTTTTCGGGAATGCGTCCTTCGCCCATCAACCGCCATAGATTTCCGTAGGTGCTGACGTTGTTGAAGCCGTGATCGTGGACTCCAAAATGGCTGACGTGAGGCGCCATTTGTTGCACGGTCGCCGTTCGCGCTAGATCGAGAAACTCTTGCTCTCCGGTGGCGTCGAACTGGAGGATGGCCGACCCGTATCGAAAACCTTGCGTCCATTCCGTCCATCCCCGGCTGCTGTACTTTCCGCGGACGGTGAAGACTGGCGAGCCTTTCGAAGAGTCGTAGCTCTTTTCAATCTGTTGAATCTTGTCGGCGGAGAGTTGCCAGAAGCGTCGCAGCTTTGCGGTGAGGTCTTTCGGTTGAAGTTTGAGATTAATCTTCATGAGAATGGATGGCACTTGCTACGACGGGAAGCGAATGGCCATAAAGCAATAGCATACCGTGATGCGCGCATGCAATCGTCGCGTTCGAGTGACTGTTCCATTCAGTGGAACGGTTGGGTTTGCTTTGCCACAAATGCTACATTACGTTCTTCGAGCGAAGCAGAAGACAATCACGCGGGTTGAAGGAGATGTTCCAATGCCATCCCAGTTTTCACGTCGACAGTTTCTTGTGGGCGTGGGTGCCGTCGTCGCTGCGGCCACGGTGGAACCTTTCGCCATGGCTGCTGACGATGCGGCTGGTGCCGCGAGCGAGCGCCTCCCGATTGGTTTTTCCACGCTAGGTTGTCCTGATTGGACCTGGGGGAAAGTTCTCGATTTCGCCGAAGAACATGGCTTCGCCGGCGTAGAGCTCAGAGGCGTTCAGGGAAATATGGACTTGCCGGCATGTGCGGAGTTTAGCTCTGCACGCATCAAGCAATCGAAGAAGGAGCTCGCGGACCACGGCCTGCATATTTCCGATCTCGGTAGCTCATCCCAGATGCACGACAAGGACCCTCAAAAGAACGAAGCTCAATTAGCTGATGCCAAGCGTTTCATCGATCTGGCATCCGAGCTGGAAGTCCCGTACGTACGAGTGTTCGGAAATTTGATCGATGGGCCGCAGGATGAGGTCATCGCACGAGTGGCAAAATCCCTGCGTAAGCTCGGTGATTATGCTGGTCCGAAGAATGTGACCGTACTCATCGAATCCCACGGCGATTTCGTTCGTTCTCCAACATTGCTGGAAATATTCAGACAAGCTGACTCTCCACACTGCGCATTTCTTTGGGACGCGAACCATACCTACGTGCTGGGAGGCGAAGATCCGGCCTTTACCGTGTCGCTGTTGGGAAAATACATTCGCCACACTCACCTTAAAGACTCGGTTGGCAAGGGAGATCAAGCGCATTATGTTCTGACCGGCCGCGGAGAAGTTCCAGTCAAGAAACAAGTCCAGGCACTGGTCAACATAGGCTACAAGGGCTATTACTCATACGAGTGGGAAAAAGTTTGGCATCCTGATCTTGTAGAACCGGAGATCGCCTTCCCCGATTATGCCGAGGTCATGACGGGATACTTGAAAGACGCATACGCCCACCGGCCGAAATGATCCGTCTAACTTTCTTGAATATTCCAGTAAGACTTTGTTGTCGCTCGGCCTCGCCTTCCGTTTGTCGCCGGCAGCGAAAGCGGCGGGACTTATCGCCAGGCCGGATACTGTCCGATTCCAGATCAGGGCGTAAGCCACTCATCTAATCTTTGGGCGACGAAATCGTCATCGTTGAGATGGGGATAGTCTCGATACACTCTGTCGATTTCTTCTTTTTGACGGCGACTAAGATTGTCTTGATCCAGACACCAGATTCCTTCCAGCAATCCCTGCCGCCGTAAGACTTCATGCAAGCCCGAGATGCAGCCGGCAAAATGATTCGCGGCGTCGAAAAATGCGGCATTTGAATCGGTCACTTCAACGCTCCGTCGAATGAGATCCTGGGAAATGCTCTTCACACCGAATGCTGCATGGCAATCACGAAGCAGTTCGGCAGCCTTCTGCGTCCACACTGCCCAGTGGCCGAGCAACCCTCCCACTATGCGGAGTTCTTTTCTCTCTCCATTTATTTGGAAAACAAACGGAGTCAGAAGATCCATCACAATGTTGTCGTCGTTTCCCGTATAAAGCGCGATCGGCCTCCCCGATTCGGCGACCGCCCGGATGACATCCAGGGTTTGGTAGCGATTGAAGGGAGCGATCTTGATGGCGACCACGTTTTCGATTTCGGAGAACTCACGCCAGAACCGATACGAAAGGAGGCGGCCGCCGGCAGCTGGCTGCAGATAGAAGCCGACGATCGGGATCACTTCCGCCACCCTCCGGCAATGACTGATGAGCGCCTGATCGTCCGCATTTGTAAATGCCGCCAGGCTCAACAGACCTGCGTGGTATCCCAGATCGTTTAGCAATTGGGCTTCGTGCACGGCTTGCGGCGTTTCCCCGCAAATGCCGCCGATCCTGATCAACGGCTCGGCGCGGGAACGATCAGCACGGTCCGCTTCCTCGGCGGCCAATTTAAGAACAGGCTCGAACAATCCGATGCGCGGATTTCGAATGGCAAATTCCGTCGTATGCACTCCCACCGCCAGGCCACCCGCTCCGGCGGCAATGTAATAACGAGTAAGAGCCCTTTGACGCCGTTCATCCAGCCGTCGTTCGGCAGTAAGCGCCAGAGGATGAGCGGGAATCACCGCGCCTCGCATGAGTGCTCGCTTGATTCTGGCATCGAGTTTCTTTGCCACCCCGACCTCCTCTAAAAATCTCCAGCTCGATTTTCGAAATGCGTCGGCTTGGCCAGAGTTTCGCCGCCGCGCACCGCCCAATCGGCGATCCAGGCCATCATTTGATCGACAGCTGTTCTGGGATAGCCGAAAAGGTGCATTGCTTTTTGAGAATTGCAGATGAGGGCATCCCCGGATTCGACGCCTTCAAAACGCACCGGTTTTTCCATCAGTTCTCCGAACTTCTCGGCCACACGACGAACACTTAATAGTTCCGGCCCGGCGATGTTGAGCACCAGCGGAGGCGAAGTGACGTGAGCCAGGGATTGAAGACTCATGGCGACGGCGTCACCTTGCCAGATCGCGCTAAAGTGTCCCATCGCCAGTGGCACGGGTTTTCCGGAGAGCACGAGTTGGGCCAGGTCCATCAACACGCCATAACGCAATTCAATGGAGTAGTAAACACGGAGAATGGTCATCTTGATACTCTCCGTTCGACTGAAATGTTCGAAGATCCGTTCACGCCCGACACAGCTCATGGCGTAGTCGCCCACGGGACGAAGTGGGTCTGTCTCGAGCGAACCACCAAGATTTACCGTAGAGAGACCGTATACGTTGCCGGTGGAGAAGACGGCGATGCGGCTATTGCGATATCTCTCGCTCACCGGTCCGGGCAGATATGCATTCATGGCCCAGGTGAGTGACTGATGACCCGTCGAGCCGAATTTCATTCCAGCCATGTATACGATGTTAGCAGCGTCAGGTAGTTGGGAATACGACTTAAAATCCAGCAGATCGCATTGGTGGGTTTCCACACCCCAGGAATGAAGTTTTTCCGGCAGGGTAGAAGCCGAAAACCTGGAAACACCGATGACCCGCCGCGACACGCCCGCCAGATCAGACGCTCGCTTGGCCATTCTGGCGAGCGACGGTCCCATTTTTCCTCCGACGCCGAGAATGACGATATCGCCAGTGAGGGAACTCATAGCGTCGATCGTCTTCTGCGTGGGTTCACTCAGGATATCTTCAAGAGCTGCGACGTCGTGAATAGGGTTGCTCTGGTTCGAATTCGCCAATCAGTTATCCTCCGCTTTTCTGGCGTGCGTTGGCACAGTGCCACTGGTTCGTCGTCCAACTACATTGATTTCTCGATTCGTGTCCTGGCTTGCGGCGACAACCGGTAAATCGCAACGGCTCCGAGCACGCAGGCCACAGTTAAGACTTGCCAGGTCAACCCATAGCTGTGGTATCGATCGAAGATTTTTCCTACCGTCCAGGGAGCCAGCCACTGACCTATGGTGTATCCCATGATGATCAAGGCCAAAAGCTTTCCGAGCGATGCGACTCCGAAGCATTCGGCTGTTACCAGAGGTATCAACATGTAATCGGCGCCCATTGAAAAGCCGAAAGCCACAACGAAGGTGAATGCGGCAACCGGATAGTGCGCCAGATAAAGCAATGGGATCGCTGCTCCGAGAAGCAGGTAGAACAGAGCCATGGTGTTTTTCTTGCTAAAACGGTCCGCGAGATATCCTACGAGCACCCGTCCGCCCAAGCTTGATATCAGCAAAATCGATAAGAAGCGGGAAGCTGCGGCAGCTGAATAGCCCTGGTCTCGAAGGAAAAGAATCAGGTGTTGTATCACCGAATTCATTGCTCCCAGGACCAGCGTGGAGCCCAATAAGATGAGCCAGAAATTCATCGTGCGGACGGCCGCTGCGACCTGACCGGATGGAGGTGCGCCCCTGTTGAACTGTTCTTTTGCCGTAGCGAGGCCATCAACCCCATCGGGCAATAAACCCATTTCGCCTGGACTTGAACGTGTAATCCAGATTCCCACTGGAAATAACACCAGCAGGATGACCGTGCCTACGACCTGGAGCGCCTGGCGCCATCCAAGAGTGCGGATCAAGAGATTAGAAAGCGGAGGCGAAATTGCTCCGCCCAGCCCCAGCCCGAGATACGCGTAGCCCATCGCTCGACCGCGCCTCACTTGAAACCACCGGGAGATGAGAACCTGATTTGCAATCGGCCCGGCCAGCGTATAACCGAGCACCTCCAGAATGCAGAGCAATTCATACTGCCAGAAGCGAATCATGAATCCCATCAGGATGAGGGGGATGCCGACGAAACCGATTCCATAAAGAATGACAGAACGGGCGCCGATCCGATCGATGAGTACTCCAGCCAGCAATCCGCAGGGTAGCCCCACGATCAGAAAGCCAAGCAGAAATCCTTGGGTCACCTGAGCGCGCCCGAATCCCAATGATGCGACGAATGAAGGGTAGAAAACCGGGAAGCCATAAAAGATGACTCCCACGACGAAGAACAGGTTCAGGAAAGTCGCGGCCACAATCCACCAGCCGTAGAAGATGTTTTGCGGTCGGCCAGGATCTTTAAGATTTTGCGCGCTTTCATTCATCTGAGCCCGGGCGGTGCATTCTGCCAAGAAGAACGCAATCTAATTCCCAGCCCGTTAAGAATATACAGTATGCCTCGCATTGGACCGTCAATGAAGTGGTCCCGGCTTTCTTCGGCAACCGTATAGTTTCCGTTTGGTAGAATATGTTCTTCTGAGTAGAAGAGCCACACGCAAAGCCAAAATGAAATTGCTGGAAAACGATGCGGCGATCCGGCTTCTGCGCCCCTCCGATATCGATGGCGGGATGAAATTGACGCGTGCTGCCGGTTGGAACCAACTCCCCAGCGATTGGGAGCGTTTGTTGAGGCTTGAGCCTGATGGATGTTTCGCGTTGGAGGCAGACGGTGAGGTGGCTGCGTCCACCACTGCCATTTGTTATGGGAAGGAACTGGCGTGGTTGGGCATGGTGCTGACGGCTCCGCAGTATCGACGTCGAGGCTTTGCGGAGTCGTTGGTAGAGCGTGCGTTGCAATTTCTGCAGTCTCGTGGCGTAATCACGGTGAAGCTCGACGCTACCGCAACCGGAATTGGTTTGTATCGAAAGCTTGGTTTTGTTGATGAATGCGCAGTAGAGCGTTGGCAGCGTGCGCCGCAACCAAATTCGGGAGGCGAAGCAATGTCTTATGTCCCGGATTTTTCGTATGATCGCGCCATTTTTGGGGCTGATCGGAGCGCGTTGCTGGCGGACCTGGAGCGATTCGCCGCAGCCAGTCTGCCCGGTGAAGGATACGCGATGGGGCGAGCCGGCTTCACTGCCGCTTACTTCGGTCCCTGTCTCGCGAAATCAACTGCTGCTGCTCGGAGGCTGCTGCGATGGTTTCTTGCGGGGCGTGGAGCAGATCAAGTCTTTTGGGACTTGTTCCCGGGCAACGAGGAGGCCGTCCACCTCGCCGAAGAATTCGGATTTGTTCCGGTCCGCCGCCTGACACGGATGGTTTTGTTCAACGGTCCGGCTCAGCCGGCGCCCGACCAGGCGGAAGTTTTTGCGATTGCCGGATTTGAACTCGGCTAGATCCGCCACCAGGTTGGGCTCTAATCTATGACTGCAAGAAATCATATCGATCTCACGGTCAAGACCATGAGTGTTTTGGAGTCGCTGGCCGAGAGTGCGGAAGGGGAGAGCCTCAAGGATATAGCGGCCCGGGTTCGGTTGGTCAAGAGTTCGGTATTCCGCATTCTGTTTACTCTAAAAGAAATTGGTTATGTCGAGCAGGTCGGCGAAAGCGGACGCTATCGGCTGACCTTCAAGACCATGGTCCTGGTTCGCCGCTCTACGGAACACTTGACGTTGTGCAGCCTCGCCCGTCCCCATCTGGTGAATCTGCGAGACCGTCTGAAAGAATCGGTTTGGCTGGCGGAACTGCGCCGTCACGGCATCGTACTCATCGACACTGTCGAAGTCTCTCATCCCTTGAAGCTGTCGTTCTCTGTGGGTGATCTTTGTCCAGTCCACGCGACCGCGCTGGGGAAAGCGATCGCA
>Ga0163162_10006604_pt1 | contig 11235 bp, 8 predicted proteins | sample S55metaG_FD_115310 | JGI IMG/M metagenome (GOLD analysis project Ga0163162, IMG submission 115310) | Switchgrass rhizosphere microbial communities from Kellogg Biological Station, Michigan, USA - S5-5 metaG | ecosystem: Host-associated > Plants > Roots > Rhizosphere > Soil | place: USA: Michigan...
CGGTTGCCGAACAGGCGCCGCGCGGCGATGTCATCGATGACGATGGTGGTCGCCCGCGACGAACCTGCATTGTCGAACACCTGCCCGCGAATGAAGGGCATTCCGGCTGCGGTGAAATACTCCGGCGATACACGTCGCATCTCGAGGAAGAGCGGATCGGCGCCTGCGGGCGCATCTGGGAGTTGGAGCGAAGTCGTGGCCGACCCGCCCATCAGTCCGGCCGCGACGATGAGCGGAGCAGCTCCACCCGCGATAGCTGCCACGGACGCCACCCCAGGCACTTTCCGGAGCGGCGCCGACACGTCGGCGACGCTGCCGTGAAATGCTTGGAAGGGTACAAAAAGCAGGTTGGCACGATCGAATCCCAGGTCAGTGCGCGTGACGCGAACGAAACTGGAGACAAAGAGCGTCGTCGCCACAAGGAGCACGCTCACGAACGCGACTTCGAGCGTGAGGAGTGACGAGCGCCAGGTCTTGCGCCCGGTGCTCATCATTGTGCCGCTGTCCTTGATCAGGCCTACCAAATCGGTCCGCGACGCCTGCCAAGCCGGAACAGCACCGAACACTAGACCGGTGGCAATGGCGCCGGCAATCGTCGCGCCGAGCACGCGGAGGTCGAGGGCGATGGTGGAGGCCCGCGCAATGCCGGCCGGCAATGCGGCCTTTGCCATACCGATCCCCCAGTGGGCGAGAACAATGCCGAGTCCGGCGGCGCAGAGCGACAACAGCAGGCTCTCGATCAGCAAGGAGCCGGCGATTTGCCTGCGAGTGGCACCGAGGGACGCACGAATCGCTAGTTCGCGCGCGCGACAGGTCGCACGCGTCAGCAGTAGGTTCGCGACATTGAGGCACGCCACCAGCATGACAAGCCCGACCGTCGACAGGACGAGTAGCATCCACCCGCGGACGCCTCCGACGAGCCAGTCATCGAGCGTCGTCACATCCGGCCGCCAATCCGTGTAGGCCTTCGGCTGCGCGGCCCTGACCGCCGACATCGTCGCCGTGAGTCTCGCCACAGCTTGATCCGAGGAGACTCCGTCGCGGAGCCGGCCGACGACATGGACGTACCGGCTCATGCCCCGGGTGTTGAGGGTGCGCTCGTCCTCCGCCATGGCATACGGCGTCCAGACCTCCACGGGACTGGCGCCGATTGGGTACGAAAAGCCCTCGGGCATGATGCCCAGGATTCTCACTGGGCCAGCCGGGGCTGGAAGGTCGAGCATTCGGCCAACGGCGCCGGGATCTCCGCCAAGTCTCCGTTGCCACAACCCGTAGCCGATCACGGCCACATGGTCATTGCCCGCCAACTCGTTCTCGCGCGTGAACGTGCTACCGATCAGGGGACGGACACCGAGCACTTCAAAGAGACTCGCAGTCACCGTCGCGTGACCGACCTTGTCGACGCTTCCTGCAAAACGTAGGTCGCGCGTGCCTCCTCCGATGACCGCGGCCAGAGACACGAACGCGTCAGTCGCATCGCGCCAGGCCAGATACTCTTGAGGAGCGACGATCGGAGAGAGGCCCCGAGCTGTCCGTCCGGAGACAACAACTAGTCCTTCGCTGCGATCGAACGGCAGCTGCCGCAGCACGACAGCGTCGACCACCGAGAATGTGACTGTGGACGCCGCGATCCCAAGCGTGAGTATCAGCAGAATGAACGCGTTCGGGCCTGGAGCGGATCGGAGAGCACGCCAACTATCGCGAATGATGAACCACAAGGATCGCCCGGACCTTGGCGCGCTCCACCAGAGCGACGCGACGGCGTACCCGATCGCTTGCCACTCGACCCACGCGCGCGGCCAGCGTGGCGGCCGTCCAGCGTCGACTCGGCGCGCCAACTCCTCTTGAACGTCGCCAATCGTCGCGCTCGCTTGGTCTCGACCGGACAGAGCTTGGAGCAGCCAGCGAATCCAGAGCGATGGCGCGGGCGGCACGCGGTTCATGGCTTCTTCAGGAGCGATTCGAGCCCGACCGTCATTGTGTTGATCCGTTGCAGTGACTCTTTCACAGCCTGGATGGCTGAGGGCTTCGGCAGAAAGAACCGCTTGGCTCGTCCGCCGCGTACCGGCGTGGGGTCGCCGTAGCGCGACGTCAGGAAGCCCTTGTCCTCAAGGCGCTCGAGCGTGATCAGCACAGCCGCACGGGAAGCGCGCCGCTTGATTCGCTTCTCGATCGCATCCCCAATTGCCAGCGGATATGCGGTATCGCCGAGACTGAACACCGCGAGGAGCACTAGTAACTCAAACTCGCGAAGCACCGGCAGCGCGTGGGCCGTCATGATTAGAGTAACAACGTTACCATTTGACGATGCTAGCGTCAACCCACCTCGAAGCGGCCCAAGTCGCCATCGACGCCGCAGTCGGAGCGACCCAGCGGGCCCCAGTCGGAGGCGACCCCTCGCTCGCGCTCGGCACCCGCCTCTTCACGATGCGACGGGGTCCGCTGGGCAAGTAGTCAGGTTCGGTTCGCCAGTGAATCATGAGCCTGCGATCTGGCCGCACGCGCGGTACTCGCCCAGCGAGGGCACTGACGCGAACAACTTCGTCGGCTCGCTTAGAGCGTTACACGGTAGGATCGCAGCGAGGTTTCCTCTAAGGACGCGGAGCGTCCCGTTTTTATGGTTACGAAGACACGTTTCTTTCGGACCTGCTTCGGTGTGTTCCAAGGGGGAGGCTGTCGCGGAGCCGCGTTCGTGGGCGCATACGAAGAGAGCATTCGCCGGGGCGTGAGCTTTGCCGGCATCGCGGGCGCTTCTGCAGGGTCAATAATCGCCGCGCTGGTCGGTGCTGGTCTCACTCCGGAACAACTTGAAAAGATCATCCGAAACGTCAACTTTCGGACGTTCCTCACCGAGGCCGAGAACCCCGGTAACGGATCCCGTGTAACTCCTTGGATCTTGGCCGCAACGAGATTTCTGCCTTGGCACATCTATGTGCGTCTCTGGTACTATCGCGGCCTTTATTCCTCCAGGTCCGTAGAGACTTGGCTCAATAACGTGCTGCGGGAGCACCTCGGCATTAGTCAACGCAATGTTCGTTTCCGTGACCTGCCCATTCCAACTTGGGTCGTTGCAACTGATCTTGTCTCTCGCGACGTCAAGATTTGGAGTACAGCTGGCACGCCCGATGATGAGGTCGCGCGGGCGGTTCGATGCTCCTGCTCAATTCCCGGGTTTTTTCAGGCCGTCGACAACAGGTTTGTTGACGGAGGAGTACTGAGCAACCTTCCTGCCTTTGTATTTCAAGATGCCGTGTCTACCGGACATCCCCTTCTGGCGCAGCGAATGTTGGCATTTACACTGACCGCGGAAGATAAACCGAGATTCCCTAGTAACACAAAGGAAATGGCTCGGGCACTGGCAGACACGGTCGTCGACGGCGCCGCTACCATTCAGCAGCGTTTGACTGATGTTCATCGAATTGACATCACGACGGGTCTTATTCGCGCCACTGATTTTGAGTCAATCACGCAAGACGCGGTGAACACCCTGCTTGCCAATGGACGGCGTGCTGCGGCGACCTTCTTCGACGATGAAATAAGCTACATCCGGCCCACCCTCCCGTCAACAAACGTCGTGCGCGGAACGGATCAGGTCTATGCCGCCGTCACGGAACACCTCGACGATAGCAACCTTAAGCGCGTGTGGATCGTTGATGCGAGCACGCGGTGGCTCTATGCTCTCTATCCGTCCCTTCTGTACTGGATCCTAAACGGAACGCAAGTAACCGTCGTTTGGCAAAAAACATCGAATTCCGAAGATCACGAGCAGTACAGACGTCGCTTGCTTCGTGCAATGGGAACTCGCGTGGTCGAGCTAGACCAAGTGCCATGGCGGGGCTACTTGTTCGATGGCGACAACTCCCTGAGAGCGGCGGCCGTCGTCTATCCTCCGAAGCTAGTAGACGGTTCACCCGAGACTGATGCCGTGCACTACACGGCCCCAAACGATTCGGTCGTGATCCGGAGCCTGCAGCAACAAATTGAGTCTACGTGCGTGGGCAAAATCGAACCAGCAGCCTCAGCTCCGACGCTCGAGTCGGCGACCGATGACGAGCTTCGCCAGCGACTGCGTCTCCACGTGACGGCGTACGGACCCGCTCACGTGAAACTCGAGCTTCGACGAATGGCCCCCGAATCCTTCACGGCGATGTCTCGGGTGGTCAAGGCTTTCAAGTATCAGCAGCTTGTTTATCTGGAGAAGGTGTTCTCCCGATTCAACCTACGGCCATTCCAGCTCGCGGTCGTGCGTTACGCCAATGGAAAGAACACGATCGTAACGCCTATCGTAGTGGAGTTCACAGGCAACCAGTACTTCTTGATTCAGGGCAATACACGGGCGCTCTTTAGTTCCCGGAATGGTGTTGCAGACGTCGATTGCATCATCGCATCGGACTTGGCCCTGCCGCGGCCATCGCAGCAGCGCGTCGCCGTTCGTCACATGCTCATCGGTGATCGCACGTTGTCGACACGGGACAGGTACGGAAGTGAGATTGACAAGGACTTCCGCCAAATCGAATATGCCGCACATCACCCCAGGGAGACATTAGTGTGACGGTCGCCAGGATCTCCGACATCGGGGGGCGGGTCGACGAGTTCATGGTGCGGCGACTCGCACGGCACCCGGGCGTGCGAAAGCTCCACCTTGCCTACGTGCCAGGAGCCTCCGAACTGGTTCAGGCGCGCGCCGTACTTTCAGAAGCGACGGCAAGAGTCATTTCTCGCGGCCTCAGCCTCCGCGCCGCAACGGATCTTCCGTTCTGGGATGCCGTCTTGGTTTCCTCTTTTGGCGCTGAAGAATCCATGCACCCTCTCTTGCACGCCGCGATGTGTCATCACCCTGTCATAGAACCGATCGAGGTCGACGCATTGAGGTGCGACGCTCGCGTTGTTGAAGCCCTGCACCGGAATCGCGCTCCAAATCAGTCGCTGGCTCTTCTGTCGTCTGTCGAGATGGACAATGGCGATATCGCGCATTGGCCGATGCTCGACTTTCATGTTCCTGCCAGCGATTCGAATTGTCGACTGGCGCTTGACGCGCTCAGTTGTTTAAAATCCGGGCCTGGCGTTCTGATCTTGTCTGGTCAGTCGTATCACTTCATTGGTGAAACGCTGCTGACGATGGACTCTCTAGTCTCTTTCTTGGCGCGAGCATTGCTGCTAAATCCCATCGTCGATCGATCCTGGGTGGCGCATCAAATGCTGGAGCGTCGATGCGCCCTTCGGATTTCCGCGCGGGCACAGAGCGAGACCCCACGCGTCGTGGCACGGGCACCAAGTTCACCCGACGTCCTTGAATGACTCGGTCTCGTGACCGTGCCATAATCCGATATCCCCGAGCGAATCCATGCTGAACGAATCATCGGGTCGGTTCAAACAGGGCTGTCCGGCTGATCTATTGGAGCGTTTGCGCCGTTTGTCAATCCTGGGAGACGCTCAGATCAAGCCGTATGCGACTGCCGCGATGTCACTAGAGCGTCTGCGTATTGAAGACCTTGTTCCGTTATCGAAATATGTTCTCGAAGATCAACTGCGCTTCGTCGACCGCAGGCGACAGTCTTTGCTCGCGCACACGGTCGACATTCTTGATCTAAATTGCGGCTTCGTATGGCCCGACGGCGATTCGGGCAGGCCGCTTGCGTCACCAATCGTCGAAGAGTGGGATGGGGCGCTGTTGCTGGTTGATGGCCTTCACCGGGTATGGACTGCGCGAGGGCGTCACCTTGGGACCGTGACATGTGCAGTTCTTCGCGGTCTCGATGTGCCGTTGATGACCTTACCAGCCTCTTGGGATGACATCCGCGTCTTTCCTTCGGGGCAACGACCGAATGCCAGTGAAAAGCGCAACTATCGATTCACCGACATAGATGCTCTGAAAGCGGCTTATCCGACGCATGCCGACAAGATGACGGCGGAGAACTATCGCTACTTCTTTTACCGGGACCTTGAAGAACTTGGCTCAGATGGCGTTCGCATAGACGCCTCCATCAAATAACGAGGCGATTATCAATGACTACGGAAAGAGAACTGGAAATCTGGCAGAGAGTCGCGGGACTCGCACAGAGCACCAGTCACGACGTTCATCATATTAAGAGAGTGCAAGCCTTTGCCGATGGACTGGGCCGGGCGCTTGGTGTCGACACAGACTTGGTTCGTGTGGCGGCGATCCTTCATGATCTTGGACGAGGCGATGAACAGCGCCGACACGGGCTGCGCAGCATTGAGGCGTCGTCGGAGCTTGCCACCGCGGTTTTGCAGCACATCAATATGTCTAGTGAGGCGAAGCAGGCGGTACTTGACGCCATCAATAGCCATGATCAGCCCGACTTGTCGCCGAAGACAGTAGCTGGCCGAATTCTCAAGGACGCGGATTTTCTGGCTGGCTTTGGCGCTTGGGGAATTCTTCGCATTGCGATGTGGTACGGCGAGACCGGTAGACGGGTTGATCAAGTGTTGCAGGCGATGACCGAGGGAATGGAGCGACGGCTACGGTCACTTGAATTTCAAGTGAGCAGAGACACTGCCAGTCGCGAGTTGCTTGTTGCCAGACAGTTTCGAAGGGAATTGGAGCGTCCAGTTCAAGTGGGCACGGATAGCCACGCCGGGTTCTACTGCGTCATCGAGGGGATCAGCGGCGTCGGGAAAACGAGCGTCGCGGAGGCTGTAATTGCCGCACTCGCGAAGCGTGCAACTCTGCACTTGATGGTCGAAGAGCCAAGTGAGAAGTACCGAAGGCTTCGGGAACTGATCGACGGCCCTGCTCGAGACAACGTGGCGGTGCGCAGGTCGCTACTAGTGGCTGACCGGGCAGAACAGGTGCAGAGGCTAATAGTTCCGGCATTGCATGACGGCAAGACCGTGATTGCGGTTAGAAGCTACCTCAGCACGGCCGTGTACCAGTCAACAGATGGAGCGTCAGCGTACAGAATCATGCTGGATCATGACTGGATGCCGAGATGTGACTTATTGGTGGTCCTCGACGCCGAGGTAAACACGGCACTCTCCCGGATACAGGGACGCAAGAAAAAGCCAGGAGACTTTGAAACGAGAGAACATCTCCAGAGTCACCGGGAGCTATATAAAGAACTTGCATCAGCATTTCCCGCGCGTGCAAGGGAGGTTGTGGACGCGTCGGCGCCACTTGAGGACGTCACCAGCCGGATTCTGTCACTGATTGATCAGGAGTGGGCTCGCAGATAAGTCAATGACGAACAATCTCCCGCTTTATCGCGTGCCGGAGCTTCTATCGGCAGTCGAGCTTGAGACTGTCGGCCGTGGAATTCGGGTTCCCAGAACGTACGCAGGTGTTCCAACGGCCATACTGCTGCGCATGCACTTGCTGCCGTATCTGATTCCTTTGAGTTCAGAGAGACTTTTGGCTTTTGAGGTAGCTGAACGACAGGTTCTTCAAGGCGCAGTGGGCATCCAACCCAGCGGAAGCGTGCCTTCCAGGGCAACGCTGTGGCACTTTCGCCGACGGAACGCCAAGGTGTTTAGGCAGCTAATGGCGCGGTCGCTCGCTCTCCTTGCGATGGTGGGGATCAGTTCGGGCGAGCACCTCCCATTTGTGGACATCGCCCGTGCCAATCGCCCACGCCGGCGAGGACTTGGCGAAGATCGTTTTGTCGACAAGGATGGACACGAGATCGCCGTGTTCTGGAGTGCCGAGCCAGTAGCAAATCGCGGCCGGCAGAACGACGCCCCGCACTTGCCTGGTCTGACGCCGAGACGCGGACGCCGTCACCTACATCCAGCGCCGAAGCATTGGCTCTATGAGCACGTGGGCTTTCCAATCTACGCAGAATGGCAAGCTGCCGGAGTTCCAGCAAGTGTGGTGATCAAGACGCCTGAGTGGCTCGATGAGCCGTACAACACACCCGACCTTACGGACTACTTCGGTAGGGAGGGGAAGACACCCTACACAGCTTGCAACATTATTGTGCTCAGACGACACGGTGGCCGTGAAGAAATTCTTCTGGCCAAGCGCTTACGAGGTACGGGTGCTGGAACGTTCGCCCTGCCTGGGGGGAAGAAATACCCACGGGAATCAGTGGTCGCGTGCGTCAAGCGAGAGTTGTTCGAAGAGGTTGGGCTCGAGTACCAGGCTGGCCGACCTGTATCAGTGCGGCGAACGGAGCGGAGGGGGTTCCCTCGAGTTACGTCGATAGGCGTGCTCGCAACGTTGTGGAAGGGGACGCCGCGACGGCGAGAGCACCTTGCTCACTCAGAGTGGGACTGGTACAAACTTACAGCGTTGCCCGAGCCACTATTCTTTCCGACAGAGATGGCCCTAACTGACTTCCTAAGTAATCGAGCGAGTGATCTCGATTGGGATTGTCTCGAAAATGAAGACGCCTTGCTGCCGCCTCTGCTCCGCAGAACGCTATAGGAGCCTTCGTCATTGTTCGTCGGAGTGCGATTCGCGATGCCCTGCACCCACGACGTGAGTACAGACGGCTGCAGCCAGCGCCGAAGACGTCCGGATCCGGATACTCGATTTTCGACGGCGACAACAGATGATGGGCGTCGTGTGCCGCGCCGAGTGCCCTGAGAATCGGACCCCGCGTCAACGCGACCGCAAACCGGATCGGCCGCGCTAGTTCAGTTGGCGCCGTCCCTCTGGAGGAACGCGAGAGCTTCGGAGTGGAAGGACTACCTACCGCCCTGACGAGACGACCTGCCAGACCGCTCTGGCTTCACATTCTCAAGCCGACCAAAAAATGGGTTGCGGTTTCCGCGACGGGCAAGCCGCACGGTTCGCTTTGGGCGCCACTCTTTTGGCAATGCGAGTCGGTCGGATAGGAACATGACCTCACGGCCTTCGTAGCGGTCTTGGGCGCTGTAATTTAGACCGTACACCATTCTGCGGTTTCCCGGATAGAGGCCGGTGCGGACGGCGGCTGAGTCGTAAGTCACAACCCATGGGTGTTCGAGCCTAGCAACCACCGCGGCCAGCTTTTTGTGGCCATTGAGATCATAGTCATTCAGGTACAAGTCCTGCCCATTTTCAATGTACGGCGGATCGTAGAACGTAAATGTCTGCGGTCCAAACTTTGAAACCACGCGCTTAGTGAAGTCGAGTGCGTCGAGTTGATGAAGCGCGATCCGGCTGGCGTATCGTCCGACCCTGCGGATACGTTGAATCAAGTCATCCTTGTTGAATCTCGCATCCACGGACCAAGCGCCTGTTTGATATTTACCACCGATGACGCCGCCGTTGATGATGCCGGACCTATTCGTGCGATTCAGGAAGAATGCGGCAAAGCCAAGATCTGCGAGGTCTGCCGATTGACGGTTGTCATACACGGCGTGCTGCCGGTGCCATTCCGTCATCGTGACATTAACGCGCTTGATGCGTCTGCAAATGTCGGCGGTATCGTCGAGGACGGTTCGCCAAAAAGCGTAGACAGGTCTACTTAGGTCGTTAAGATGAACTTTAGATGCCCGCTCTTCAAAAAGGAGCCCAAGAGCAATTGCTGCCCCTCCAGCGTATGGCTCCGCGTACTCAATGTCCTTCAACCCGTTCTCGTCCATCAATCGCGTGACAACCGGCAGAAGGCGCCGCTTGCCGCCTGGGTAGCGGAGTGGGGGATAGAAGGACATGAGGCATCCTAGATAAAAAGTGCCTGGCTGGCCAGCGCAATCTTTAGGGGGTCCAAATGGCCGCGAGAAACGGCTGAAGGCTGTCCCAGTTCGCCCGCAGATCCCCTGGAGCCGGAAACACGTGCTTGTTGTGCACGTACTGGTGCATAAGGAGGACTGACGGTGCGAGGAAGGAATCCTTCTGACATGCCTTTCGGACCGGTGTTGCCTGCTGGGAAGTTAGTTTGTTCCTAGTGACCAGATCATTCACGACCGCAGTTAGCTTCTTGTCCAAGCGTTCGCGTTCGCCAGACTTGTTGTTCTCAAGGGGAATCACGACGGCGGTCTTCTCGATATACGCATCGGCGCTCAATTCGACGAACACGCGAAAGGTCACGCTGACGGCGTTTGTATACGTCTCAAGACTCAACTTTCGCAGTTCGGCCTCGATTTCGCGAACGCGCGGATCGTCAATCGTGAGTACGCACGACCCAGGAATGAGGCGGTCACGTTTCTTGGATGGCCGTCTTTTCCCGGCACCGGTCTTGCCCGTGGTGGTGCCGCCTGCCGTCGCGGGCATTCCATGTCCAGACTTGGCCGATGGCGCTACGACGATCTCCTTCGGCAGGTTGTCGGCGTAGTCCTTCCGTTGATGCTTCGTGTAGATATCGCCGACTTTGATTGTGCCACTGGCAAGATCGCTGACTACGTGCATGAGCGCCCGAGCGATCTTCTTTTCGTCCGCGAGGAAATTGAGGATACCCTTTTCAATCTCAACGCCGAGCTTTGCTCTTACGGCTGGGGTTTCAATCAGCCGTTTGAAGCTCGTAGCCGGAACCGTGCGCCGCACCTCTGGCGTGAGATCGCCTCTGCGCTGGAGGAAATCTAAGGCCTGCGAGTGGGGCTCACTGGTGCCAACCCTTGCGCGATATCTAGCAGACTCATCAGATCCCCATGGCACGACACCGGCGCCGGCGTTCTCGCCGGTGTGCCTGAGTTCGATCCAATGGCGCGCTTCATCTCGGTTGTTGACGACGATGCACTGAACCGTCTCAATGGGATTGTGCTGGTATTCTCTACTCAGCTTCCGAAGCTGTTTGAGCAATTTCGGGCTGGTTCCGTCCACGATCGATTCGGGGTTTTCGAGCGCCCGTAGCGCGGCCAGACGGCGGTTGCCCTCAAGGACCACGTGGCGTGCAGGACCGCCACCGGGCATGACGATGGGCAGATTTGAAGGGTCCAAGCCGTGCTCAACAATGTCGGCCGCCAAGGCATGCAGCTTCGGGCCAAGATACTGCGCGAGCGCCAGAAGCGCCTTGTTCTGGCCGGCGTTCGGTTGCTGAATACGTGGGTTCTCCTCGTCGATCAGGAGGTCGACGGGCTTGAGCGGGATAGAGTCGGCCACGTATGCTGACCTCCTAGGCCAGCGAAGCCTACCGTACGGACCCTATCGCGAAAAGCACAAACCGTCTCAAGATCGGTATGCCCTTCTGCGACGCCATCAGAAGATTCTGAAAGGTAGCCCCATGCCAAAGGCGAAGGCGAGACGACCCAAAGCCGAAGGCCCGCAAGGACCGACCATGATGTGCGACGGCTCGAATCTCAAACTCGCCGATCGAATATGTGCCGTCAAAGGCATTAGCGATGGCCCATGAC
>Ga0163162_10006605_pt1 | contig 11234 bp, 12 predicted proteins | sample S55metaG_FD_115310 | JGI IMG/M metagenome (GOLD analysis project Ga0163162, IMG submission 115310) | Switchgrass rhizosphere microbial communities from Kellogg Biological Station, Michigan, USA - S5-5 metaG | ecosystem: Host-associated > Plants > Roots > Rhizosphere > Soil | place: USA...
AATCTTTGTTGCAGCCACTGAGCAAAGTCTTCGCCAAAACAGTTTGGATTAATGAAATGCGGACCGGGCGTAGTTGCCTCGAACTTGTCCGTTGTGATCCAGAGTGCACGAGTGATCATATAGTCATTTGCGGTATAACATTAATCTGCGAAATCTGCGAAATCTGCGAAATCTGCGGATGATCTGACTCGCCAGAATACCATCCACAGATTACGCCGATTACACAGATTCTTTGGTAGCTGGGTTGGCTCTGTGACCGGACCTCGGGTACGGTAGAATGCGAGCACCGGGAGGAGTGGATGTCAGAACACGAACGAATCGTTCAGGTGGTTTATGCCGCCGTGGATGAACTTAATAAACAATTACCCAAAGCGACACGAGTCGAAAAGTCGATGGATTCAGTACTTTACGGAAAATCCGGAACGCTCGAATCGCTCGACTTCGTCACGTTCATCATGGAAGTTGAGCAAAAGATGAACGATGAATTTGGCGTCGAAATTCTTGTTACTGATGAGAACTTGCTTTCAAAGGAGAAGAGTCCGTTTCAGACTCTCGGAACCCTCACCGAACATTTAAGTGAGCTGCTGAAGGAAAGCGCCAAGGAAAAGTAATGACGCCAAAGGCTACAATCAGCGCGATCACGTCCTATCTGCCACAAGGTACATTAACCAACGAACAGGTGGCCCAGGAACTCGGCGAGTGGAACGCCGATAAGATTCTCGACAAAACCGGGATTGCTGTGCGCCATATTGCCGCCACTGACGAGTGTGCTTCCGACATGGGTGTGGTAGCCGGGCGCCATCTGTTTGAGTCGGGTGCTTGTAAGCCTGAAGAGATCGATTTTCTACTATTTTGCACTCAGAGTCCTGACTATTTCCTACCGACGACCGCCTGCATGGTCCAAGACCGGCTGGGATTACGTACCACTTGTGGCGCGATCGACTTTAATCAAGGCTGTTCGGGTTACGTCTATGGTCTTGCTCTTGCGAAAGGCTTAATAGAGAGTGGATCAGCTCGAAATGTGCTCCTCATCACTGCCGATACTTATTCGAAGTTTATTAATCGAAGGGATCGAAGTGTTAGGACTTTATTCGGCGATGCTGGAACAGCAACTCTTATTAATTCGGTTTCATCCGACAGGGAGATTATTGGTCCATTTGTATTTGGAACTGACGGACGTGGCGCGCGAGATCTGATCGTCCCTGCGGGCGGCCTGAGACAACCGGGAGACTCTAACACAAGCGTCGAAACACAGGACGAGCAGGGCAACTGGAGATCTCCAACGAACCTATATATGAACGGCAGCGCGATCTATAACTTCACCCTGAAAACTGTGCCGTTGGCCTTGGAGCAACTCCTGCAGAAGAGTAAAGCAAGACTTGAAGAGATCGACTACTTCATTCTTCATCAAGCCAATAAGTTCATGCTCGATCGACTTCGAACCCGCATGAAGATCGCAGAAGAGAAGTTCTTTATCGACATGAAAAATACGGGTAATACCGTCTCTTCCACTATCCCGATCGCTCTTGAGAGTGCACGAAAGTGCCAATTGATCAAACACGGTAATCGTGTAGCTTTGATTGGTTTTGGGGTTGGGTTGTCGTGGGCCGCCACGATCGTCGACGTTGTTTAGTTTACCTTCATGAGCATTTCGAGTCTTGCCAGGAAGTTCCTTCCAGAAAGCACTGTAACCTCAATTGCGCGTGCGTCTAAGAGAATGAGGCGAGCGCGGATTGAACGCTTACCGGTTTTAACCGAAGAGTGTTTTGCGGGAATCCTCTCGCGTGATCTCGGCCTGGTAAGTGGCGATACAGTCTACATTCATAGTTCGACCGACCAGCTGAATCTGGGATTTCCCTTCTATCGAATTCTTTCACTCGTGCAGGAGATCATTGGCGCTCAGGGAACTGTCTTGTTGCCTACCTATCCCAATCGCCGGCCTGTTTCATCTCATGAATACCTGCTGCGCGATGTAGTGTTTGACGTACGCCGGACGCCATCTTATACGGGACTGCTGTCGGAGTTTGCGCGACGCCAGAAGAGCGCTCTTAGAAGTTTGCACCCGACAAAGTCTGTGTGCGCGATTGGACCACGGGCGAAGGAATTAACAGCTACTCATCAGCAGTCGCCCTATCCGTACGACACTGGTAGTCCTTATTACAAATTGATCGAATACAATGCGAAGATTATTGGGCTGGGTGTTTGGACACAGTATTTGACCTTTGTCTATTGCGTGGATGATGCACTGAAGGATCAGGCTCCGGTACAGACTTACTTTCCCGAGAAGTTTGCGGCGCGGTGTGTCAATTACGATGGAAAAGAGGAAGTGGTCGAGACCTACGCTCACGACATGCGTCGAGTAGTTCATGATGTACCGCAGTTCATGAAGGATCATATTCCCGAGGAAGTCTGCCGCGATCTAGTGATAGATGGAATGAAGTTTTTCACGGCTGACGCGGCGCGTTTGTTTGGATTGATGTTACCCCTCGCCAAAGATGGAATCACGGTCTATCCGCGCTCAGTCTATCGGAAATAGCAGCCCGCAATATCTCTTGATGCAACTGGTCAGCCGGCACTGCCGCGTGCCCGTATAACTTGATTGCGAACTCGCCTGATCTCAACTTATCTGCAACTTCGCGTAAGGTGATGAACTCGATGTCAGGGGCCTGTGTGGCGTGACGGATAAACGACTCTATGTGGGAAAAATCGGAGATGTATTTGGTATGGTTTGTTAGCAAGATTGGCAAGGCGCGAAGGCCTGTTTTGTTTGCCCGATCCCGAATCGCTCCAAGCATTTCATGGAAAGCTGCAGAATCCAATTGACTCAAATCTCCGACTACATTTTTGCCCGACAAAACAGGATGAATGGCCTTGTCGTAAACTCTAGCTATTGATGAAGAGCGACCCTCTTCAATCCAATCTGAAGAATTGTTTGAGCCTCTTGTCTTCACTTTACTTAATCCCTTGCGGGCAACATTTCTTAAAGCTGTTCGCCGCGAGAGTGTGAATTGGAAAATTGGAACACAGACGATTGGCTCAACCTTGCTCGATACTCTTCGCGCATCATCCATCTGGGGATAAAACGGTAGAAAGCTTTCTTCACAGTTTGTGTAGTCGAACTTCACATGTTTAGTGTTCACTCTCAGCCCGCCCACAATGCTCGTGTCGAACGCGATCCCGAGACTTGCAAGATGGTGGAGCGCGAACTTTGAGGGCGCAATACATGAGGAGCCCGCACGAAATGCAACACAGCTGTACTTTGGATCGACTTGCCGTAGAAGCCGCTCGAGATATTGCTTACAGTCGCTAAGCATTTCGTATACTTCGGAAGGCTCGTAGTCGGGCAGCGTCCACTTGCCATTGAGAGTCCACTGATTGGCGCGGTACTGTGCGTTGGACCATTGAGGATGAACGTGTAGTTGAATGTCGTGGCCTCGTTGGAACGCATCCGTAACGTGTTGGTCCCACTGGTCGGCAAGTTGGCGCAGCTCTGGATGTTGGAGTTGAAGTTTGCGAAAGGTGAGTTGCTGCATGACTTCAACGTTGAAAGTGCAACGCAGGTCATACCGTTCATACATGTCGATGAGTTTGCGCATCGGTGAAAATTGAATTTTCTCGATGTCGCCTGAGCCGTTCCCGCGCAGTTCCCAATCGTCCGTTAGTGCCAGGTATATCTTCATGAACTATAACGTCGCAATAATGCCGGGTATGCATCGCGAGTGATAGAGAGCATGGGCGACCTTTGTGTGAGCTCTGTGTTTTCTGTGTCTCTTTTTGTTGGAAAGGACGGCCCCAGGATTTCACCACAGAGTGTCCCTGCTCATAAGGGTATGAGCAGATAAGTAGCGAGGTAACTTGTATGGTCTTCTCCGTGAGATCTCTGTGCTCTCTGTGACTCTGTGGTAGAAAGACGAACCCAAGATCTCACCACAGAGGCACTGAGAACACAGAGGTTGCACAAAGAAAAGCCGCCAAAAAACTCCAGGCCTTTCGTTGAGTTACTAAGAAGTGACGCAGAGGATCTTGTCGATGTAGAATCGCATTTCCATTCTGGGAGGGCTTGCCAATGAAAGTACTACTCATCTCACTAATCGTCCTCGGCTCGGTAACGATATGTCTCAGCCAAACATCTTCCCGCTGGTATCGAGTGCAAACGCTTGAAGATAGCTATATCGAAATGGATACCTTCAGCGCAGAATTCGAGGGCACGACCCAGGGTCGCGTAGCTTTTCGATGGAGCTTTGAGAGTAACCAATCTCTTAATCGACAACTGAGTTATCGAGAACGGCTTGACCTGATAAATGTTGATTGTGAGAAGAACCGCTTTTGGACCCAGGACGTCAAATATCTCAACTCCGCCGGCAAGGTCATCTTCGAGAGCCAGGGTAGTTCAACCGAGTGGCGCTTGTCTGGTAATGCGATTACCGCCAATATGATTCTTGCCGCCTGTGAACTGGTTAAAGTACGGACCACCCCACCCCCAACTGCTGAAGAAGTTACCAGTCAAAAAGAAGCGAGTCTGCGGAAAGAAGCAAGCGCAACGGCATATAAATTCGCCCTGACGTTGGAGACCACTCAGGACGCAAGCAAAGCTATTCCGCAATTTTTTTCCAAGGCTTACTTATCGGGCTATCTCTTAGACGCTAGTCAAAATTGGTTGGTGTTACTAGATCCTGCAGTCGCTAAGTCTGCGAAGCCCGAAGAACTTCAGCGGTTCTATGAGGCACTAATTAGTAACGGTTATCTGGGTAGCCGGTTTTTATATGCCCAAAGAACCTCCGATGATGAGGACGTAATACCCGAAGAAAGAGCAAATACTCCCGAGTTGGTCCAGTTTGTCAGAAACCATCCGTATACCAAATACAAGCAAGGTGCTCAAGCCTATGATTACCTGGCTGAAAGAATAAACAGCGTCGACCGTCTGCGTGAGTACACGGACCTACTTGATGGCATCAACCGAATCCTGAGAAAAGAAATAGCTAAAGTTCCTTCTGAGAAAGATCTCCTCTTGCGCCAGTTCTCCGGCGACGAAGATATTGTCCACTGGGAACCATCCGTTAAAGATTGCGCTCGGTCGTGTCTAGGATTGCCCGCCGGTACCAGGTTGTATCAATTCGACGTACCGGCTTTTCACCTACAATTAGCGCAGATTGATGGCGAGATGAAGATAGTATCGGCGCTATTTTCTTACAAATGATCTAGCTGGCGAGTTTTCCTTGAAGCTCTGAGAGAGTCACCGCGGCATCTTTTGTTAAACCGGTATGTACTGGTGAAGTTTGTACAACCGTACTGCGCGGAGCCGTTAACCATCTGAACCGGGCGGCCATTGGCAAACTCCCAATCGTTCCGGCTTCAGTTCCGCCCGCACAAACTCGCTCGAATCCGGTTAGCTGATCCTTAATCTCTGAAATGTCTACCTCGCAACCAAACGCCTTCAAGCGACTCTCATTGAGATCAAATTTCATCTGCAAAAACTCTTGCCGAGCACAGTAGAGCACCACGCCTACGTTGATAAACTCTTCGCGCTCGACGCACGGCACCAGGCGAATTACAGCGTACTCAAATAGCTGCTTCTCTTGCACGCTGAGCCTCCTCAACGAACACCCGCGAGTGTTCGGCTCTGTTTTGTAGGAACGTTTTGTAGACCACTCGCTTTTCTTCAATACTTCTTAGCTGCAACTCATCGGCGAGCCATTCATCGGGAATCAAGTCAACTATTGCAGCAATCGAGTCGTATGAAAGCTGCGTCTTGAATTCGTTATCAACAAGGTCAAGTTCCGTTGCGTAACGTAGCAGGACATGGTCCTTGATTTGAACAAAGGGTCGTCGGCTCTGTTCTTCCCAGTTTTGCCAGGCGTGGTGAAAAAAGAGCGACGCGCCATGATCGATCAGCCATAACTTTTTATGCCACATCAATATATTGGTATTGCGCGCCGTTCGATCGACATTTGTGACCAACGCGTCGAGCCAGACGATCTGCGACGCGAGTTTCGCATCTACTGTTTCAACCACAGGATCGAATGTCATCGAGCCCGGTAAGAAATCCATCGCGAGGTTAGAACCGGCACTCGCTCGAAGCAAGTCTTGAATCTCCGGATCAGGTTCAAGCCGGCTCAGCTCGCGATCGAGAGTTGCGAATACAATCTCGGGCACTCGCAAACCGAGATGACGAGCGAGCTCACCTGAAAGCAATTCAGCGACAAGTGCTTTTAGGCCCTGTCCTGCGCCGCGGAACTTAAGTACGTACAAGCCATCGTCGTCGGCTTCAATAATAGCCGGCAAGGATCCACCTTCTCGCAGTGGTGTGACGTAGCGAGTCACATTTATTGTTCTGATTTCAGCGCTCACTTTCCCCTATGTGCGGCAGTGATTACCGCGTGATCTTTTTCCGATTTAAAGTTTCAGCGAGACTAATGACGGTACCATCGACTTTCACTATGGATCGAACCAGGTCGGTGTACAAGTTGGGCGCAGTTTTTGTCGGGGTCCTGACTCGGCTGTAATTGACGTCCCCGATCTCATCCCATCTGCAAGCGGTACTCGTTCCATCCTGTTTTTACACCGAAGGTGTTGCCCAATTCCAGCCCAGGGTTGAGCTTTGGGCAACCCCGGGATTCAAGCGGATGATGGCGCCGCGCGTACCCTGTAAGGGTTTGCTGCTGCGTTAGCGAACCCCTCCGGGGTTTGATGGGATACGGGAACTTGTTTTGTTCCCAGGGTGCCAAAGCTCAACCCTGGGCTGGAATTGGCGAACACCTTTCGGTGTAAGCGAACACCTTAGGTATTTGCGAGATTGACAGAGTGCCCGTGCGGGATTCATTCTTCAGAGCGCATCCATTCGCTGTATTTAGACCCGCATGAACTGGACTCAGGAAGCAAAACGCGTCTTCAACGTCCCGAAACCCGAGCACTTCACTGACTTTCGTCATTGCTGTGAATGTGCCGAACACGACCAGGTACTTGCTTCTAATGATTTAGATTCAATTGGCATGACTGAATTGGGCAATCCCGGATGGGATCCAATTTGCTTCTGTACGGCTGAAGGATTTCTTTACTACATGCCGGCACTGATCCGTCTGACGTTAGATACAATTAACGGCAATCAGTATCTCGATCAGTTTATGTTTCATTTGATTGGAGACGGCAAAGATAATCGACGGGTAGTCGCCTGTAATGAGGATCAGAGGGAGTTCGTAGCCCGTTTCCTCGAGTACCTGATTGAAAACTATACCGAACAGATTGAAGAGGCATTGTGTTATTCAGACGACATACTAAAAGCTCACGATATCTGGAAAGTGACATCTGATTGAGCAGTAATCAAGACAACCAGCTTGCTCCTAAAAAAGAAGTGACCATTTTTTGCGATGGCTCCAGTCTCAGCAACGGCCGTGAAGTTGCGCGTGCGGCTGCAGTGGCCTTGCTGGGTTACAAAGGAACGTGGAAAGCAGTTGGCGAATACATCGGCAATGCCACCAACCAGCAAGCTGAGATTGTCGCCGCCGCGATTGGATTAGAAAAATTGCGCGAACCTTGTCGCGTCAAGATTTTTTCTGACTCACGTTATGTAATTGAAACTATGTCGGGCCGTTTTCGGCGGAAGGCCAATCACCAATGGTGGGACCGTTTGGACAATGCCGCCAGGCCGCACCGTATTGAATGGTCCTGGACGCGTGGTCATGTGGGCCATCTGGTGCAGGAAGCTGCTGATAAGGCTGCGCGCAGAATTGCGGCGGCCGGAAATGTTGACGAGTTGATATTGCGCGATGCGGAAGAGACTGTCGGTGTCGGGGAGGTCACCGGTTGATCAAGCCTTAAGGTTATTTCCGAGAGCAAGAATTTGTAACATTTTCGGGTTCGCTTTCGTCTGGTTGGATCTCTATAATTCGTTCTCCCCTTTTGAACCCGGTCTGGGATTGGTGATTGTGTCTCACAAAGTGCGTAGTGCGCTCCGCCCATTTCACCTCAGTTATTTCTTGCCCCTGGCGGGCCTCGCCGCAGCGGTTTGCCTGTTTTTGGCGCCACTTTTGACGGCTCCGCTCATCATGGCGCAAGACCCATTTCGGGGCTGGCAGTGGCAAAATCCATTACCTCAGGGCAACTCCATCAATGCGATAAAGTTCACCGATGACAAGATTCATGGCTGGGCGGTCGGCTCAAACGGTGTTGTGCTGCACACGAGCAACGGCGGTTTCGACTGGGTCGAACAGGAATCTCCAGCTAACACCACCCTTTACGGTTTGTTTGTGAAAGACCGCTCGCATTCAGTTATCACCGGCGCGCGCGGCGTCATATTGACGACAAAGAATGGAGGCCGCAAATGGACGCTGCGCCAAAGCGGCACTCGTGACCATCTCTTTGCGGTCACTTTTGCTCCGGACGAGCCTCTTTTGGGCTGGGCCGTGGGCACCTTTGGATCGATCTTAACCACCGCTGATGGCGGCATAACCTGGAAGGAACAATCAAGTCGGACCAACGCCCATCTTTTCTCAATTGCTTTCACGGATGCGAAAAACGGTATCGCAGTCGGATCGCGAGGCACATTGCTGGTCACCGACAACGGTGGCGCCGAGTGGAAGCAGGCTACAAATCTTACCAGCTCGGCTTTAACTGGTGTCGCGTTTACCTCAAGTCGCAAAGCAACCGTTGTCGGTTATCACGGGACGATTTTGCAAACTACCGACACCGGGGTTACCTGGAAACAACTAACATCTCTCGTTACCACTGATCTCTATTCTGTTTTCTTTTCTGATGATCTTCATGGATGGGCCACCGGAGACAGTGGTGTTGTTCTAACAACCGGTGACGGAGGCAACATCTGGCTGGCCGTCAATGTTAGAACCAGTCCGCGATTGGCTACGGTCTACTTTGCCGACGAATCGCTCGGCTGGGCCGCGGGAGCTGATGGCCTGGTCCTTCGTACCGACGATAGTGGCCTGTCGTGGAGACGACTAACTGAAGGTGGCCGCGAGAATCTGTCTAACCTGTTCTTCATTGACAACTCGCATGGCTGGGCCGTTGGCGAGCGCGGTAGAATTCTTTTCACCAGTTCCGGAGGTAAGAATTGGACCGTTCGACCCTCAGGTTCGAACGCTTCTCTCAACGCCATTACCTTTGTCGGTGAAGAGTCTGGCTGGATCGCGGGCGAGAAAGGCACAATTCTTCATTCCGTCACCGACGGAGTTACGTGGAGCCAGATTAAAAGTCCAGCTAAAGAAGATCTGTTTGGAATCTCATTTGTCTCGCCCACTGAGGGATGGGTGGTTGGGGCTAGAGGAGCTATCTGGCATACGAAGGATGAGGGAGCCACCTGGGAGTTTCAACAGACCAATACGCTGAACTGGTTGGAGGATGTGTCGTTCGTCAATCCAAAACAGGGAGTCGTGGTCGGATCAGCCGGCACAATACTCCGAACGGAAGATGGGGGCGAGAATTGGAAAAGAGTTGATCGAAACTTGAAAGAGTGGCTTTACGCTGTGACTTTCGCCGACATGTTAAGAGGATTTGTGGTCGGCGCGCACGGACTGGTTTTGCGAACAGATGATGGAGGAAAAACCTGGAAAGATCTCGAAACAGGTGTAACCAGCAATCTGTTCGCAGTCGCGGCCGCTTCCCGAAATGACGTATTGATAGTCGGGGAACAAGGAAAGATTCTCCACAGTAAGGACGCGGGTGACACCTGGGAGTTGCAGCCAACCATTACGAACACATCTCTGTTTACGATTGCTTATCGCGGTGGAACCAACATTTGGGTGGCGGGACGTGGGGGTGCAATCCTAAGGAGAACAGATCCGATCGCAACCGTTAATCTTCCAGCGGTCACAAAACTGCCGCCAATACTCAGAGGATCTGCCAAAGCCGACAATGCCAGTGAGGTAATTGACGAAACAGATATCCCGAAAGCTGTGCCGCCGAAAAAACCGGCTCGTCCTTGAGTGGCGCTACTTTCAGATCCGTACCGGATGTTCTTTTGCGTAGGAGTAAGCGGTAACAGCCGACACGATGTGACAAATCCAGCCGAGCGTGCCGCCGGTTCCGATCCAGAAACCCGGTGTGAATAACAGCCAAAGAATGCCTGCGAGAATGCGACCGTTGTACAGTTGACCAACGCCAGGAATTATTAGACTCAAAGCACCTGCTAACACGGGATCGCGCATATTTTCTGTACCTCCCTCGGTAGTGCAAGACCAATACGAAATAATTTCGGGGTTGGTTCGGAATCTGGTTGCTCAGGCAGGAAGTGGCGTGACTTCGGGTGCCACCACAAAATTCTTGAAGTAGGGGCGTCACTCCGATGGGCGCCCCAACTCGTCGATCTGGGGGCGCAGGTGGTAAAAAATTTATTGACAATATAGAGACGGGGGCGCCCACGGAGTGGCGCCCTACTTCGCTTTGAGGTAGGAGTTCAGGCTCTCGGCGGGGGCGAACTTGCCGCGGTAGGTGTAGATATCGTCGAGTTTCCAGGCACCATTTTCGAGCACAAACACAAAGGAAGTTAGTCGCGTATCACCGGGATAATTTGTGCCCTGGCCCCACTCGTACCAAACATCAATAACAGCTCGCTTGTCGTATCGCCGGGAGCCAACCACTGAGTAGGTCGTTGGATAATCCCACGAACCAACGAAGGTGCCGTTGCCGGGAAAGTCGGGATTATCCGGCTGGTCCTTAAAGGTATTGATTTTTTGTTCCAGTGCTTCTCGAAGATTTTTCGAAAGCCATTTGGCTTGGGCTGTCTTGTCAGAAACGATGCTGGGCTTTTCTCGCTGGACGTAGGCAAAAAATTGTTTGAAGGTGGCAATACATTCAGTGGGTGCAGTTTTGATAGCTGCCGGTCGTACTACCTCTTTGATCCCGCCTTTTTGACCCAGGACTTGCGGGACTATGAGCAACAAAATCGCCACAAAAAGTAGTGGTTTCAAATTTCGAGCGTGATTCTCAAAGGAATACCTGGGCAGGCTGGTCAACATACACAATCTCCGGATGAGCATCAGGCAAAGAGTGGTGTCAGGAAAATTCCGCCAAAGATTTGATAGGAAAGTTGGTAGCGCATACGGGACTCGAACCCGTGATCTCTGCCTTGAGAGGGCAGCGTGTTAACCAACTACACCAATGCGCCGCAAAGGCTCCAGATTATAGGTTGGGCACCCCTTAACGGCAAGTTTGGGTGTGATTATTGGGTGAGAGCGTAGGGAAAAAGCGATTTTCCATATATCATTTTCCATTTCACATTTTTCACT
>Ga0163162_10006609_pt1 | contig 11233 bp, 12 predicted proteins | sample S55metaG_FD_115310 | JGI IMG/M metagenome (GOLD analysis project Ga0163162, IMG submission 115310) | Switchgrass rhizosphere microbial communities from Kellogg Biological Station, Michigan, USA - S5-5 metaG | ecosystem: Host-associated > Plants > Roots > Rhizosphere > Soil | place: USA...
GGGATCAACTTTAACAAGTCGGGAACACGCATACACCACTAAGTTACTATATATAGCCGTCTTCCCAACACTTGTGGTTGCAAACGAGCGCAAGGTTAGTGCGGGGAAGACAAAACTATGTCATTGCAAGGAGCGAAACGGGAATGAGGCTGGGTGCGACGCGGCAATCGCATACTATACAGGGCGGATATGCTTCCGCGCGGTTGCCACGCTGCGCTCGCAATGACATTTTTTACCATTAATACCGAGTGGAGGCATTTAGGATTTAACGTGCTGCGCAATACTTCCTGATAAAATTATCGGCTTTATCACTGCCAATGTTGCGGATAAAAGTCCAGTCGTGGCAGGCGCCTTCTTTGTCGCCTTGTTTAAATTTCTCGCTGGCCTGGCTTAGTACATCGTTTATAAAATCATCATCGTAACCAAGCTGTTTTTTGAGGTTGATGATGATGGCCTCCTTGGTGGTATCGGCCTTGCCTTTGTATTTGTTGCTGTAGTAATTGGTAACGGCGTTTTCCAGTTCCTGCTGGGCTTTATAATTGGCAATGGCGCTTTGCATATCACGGATGCTGGCGGGGCCGCAACGTGCCGGGTCCGGGTCAAAGCGGATAGGCTGAACAATAGTGGTTTTAAGATTGTATCCTGCCGGGATCACCCATTGGCCCGAGGTAAGCTTAATAACCCTCAAAGCCTCATCGTCCAGGTCAATGCCGGGGCCATCCTGCACTTTGGCATCATGTACCATACCATCTTTATCAACCATGAACGAAACATTGATACTGCCCGAAATACAGTTTTGCCGCGAGTATTCGGGGTAGATGATCTTTGCCTTCAGAAAATCATTAAGCGCCTGCTGTCCGCCTTTAAATGCAGGCTGCTGGGCAAATGAATTGCCTGCAGTGAAAATGATCAATGCGATATGGAAATACAGCGCTTTAAGCATAGTATAAATATCGACAATAAATCGGGGATTATGTTTGGGAATTTTATTGGGTGGTGGGGCCGCTGGGGTTCGGAAGGTGTTAAATGGAAAACATGTCATTGCGAGCGCAGCGCGGCAATCTCGTAGCCAATGCATGTCCGCTCTGTATAGCTACGAGATTGCCACGTCGCGCCAAATGCTCATTCCCGTTTTGCTCCTCGCAATGACATGGCTTTTTTTAACCAACATAGAGAGAGGAATTGCGCCTTTGAAAGGGAGCTACTCAATATTCACCGCATCCGGAAACCTCAATATCAACCCAGGGTCGGGGATGTTCTTTTGCCAGATCCCTTTTTCTGAAAACTTAGCAACGCCGGGATAATCGCCCTGCTTCCCCTCCATATCAAACATCAGCTGGAAATGCAGGTGGGGCGGCCAATGGCCGTTTTCATCGGAAGTGCCAAAAGTTGCTATTTGCTGATTTTTGAATACAGGCTTACTTGGTGAAAGGCCTTCCAAACTTGTTCGGCTTAAGTGACCGTAAAGGCTGTACAAGATTAATCCATCCAAATCGTGCTGTAAGATGATGGTTGGCCCGTAATCACCAATGTTGTTGTTGTCCTGGTAGCTGTGTACAATGCCATCAAGCGGGACGTATACAGGCGTGCCGGCATTGCACCAGATATCAACACCTAAATGCAGGCGCCGGGGCTCGTCATCAGTATCAAAATGGCTGCTGAAGGCATAGATGGTGCGGTGCTCCATATACCCGCCAATGCCGTAACGGCAATTGTTATTAGTCAGTTTTTCGTTGATCAACTGGCTAAACATCGAAGGCCTGTTAATAACCTCTGCCGTCAGCTCTTTATTGGCGGCAGTAAGGTCAAAATGGTAAAGGCGGTCATGATCTGCATCAAAATCAATCACTTTGCCAATAGCATCGGGGTGATTATTGATGTAATTAGCAAACAGCGCGTGCCGGTCCATCAGAGGTTATTAATTTTCTTCGGTATCGGGCTGACGTTCCTCTTTGCTGATCTTATCAAAGATCTTGTCCATGCGTTCAACGTATTCGCTGGTATCGTCAACAAAAAACTCCAGCTGCGGGATGATCCTTACCTGGTCTTTAATGCGCGCGCCCAGTTTATACCTGATCTCCGACGCGTGTGATTTGATGGTATGCAACGCGGTTTGTACGTTGGGGTTACCTAAAAAGCTTAAAAATATACGGGCTATGGCCAAATCGGGCGTTACGCGTACCTTGGTGATAGTTATCAGGGTATTAGGCAAATAATTCATGCCCTCGCGCTGAAAAATGGTTGCAAGGTCTTCCTGTATTACTCCGGCAAATTTTTGCTGACGTTTTGATTCCATTGGTTGTTAGTTAACGCCGATAAGGCAGATGAGTATTTAATGCTTAATGCAAAAGCCTAAGTTATTGTTTTAGGCTTTTATTAACAATGGCGGCAGGGTGTTAATTACAAACGTCCTGCGGGATCTCTTTGGTTATTTTTACTACTTTTTTTACAACAAGGGTGCTGTCATATTCCGACCCCATCCCCGCTTTGCCCGATTTGGATTTGATGCCTTCAACTTCTACATAAACGGGTTCGTAAGGTTTTTCGAAGTTGAGCTGTGAATACTGTAACTCAAGCTGGGCCGAACTGTCAACAGCCCAAAACTCCTGGCCGCTGTCGCAATCTTTAAATGATTTTATTTCGGGGCCGGCGCTATACAAGCCTTTATAAAGCGTAACCGGCTCATTTTTATGGGCATCATTATTACATGCGTAAACAGTAATAACAATCAGCAGCAAAACAAAAACTTTGATATACCTCATACCCATCCGGCAAATTTACAAATCCTGTTTGATTTCATCCAATCCTTTAATACTTAAACGGGCGCTGATGCCGGCCGCAATTACCGAAATCCCTCCAACAGTTAACAGCACCAGGCCAAAATCTTTAATTTTAAGGTCGATAGGATACGAGTCCAGTACCGTCATTTTGGCCCCCATTTTTATCCAGCCGTAATGCTGCTGCAACAGGCAAAAAATAGTGCCCAGCACTATGCCAATAACACAGCCGATAGCGGTGATCATCATCCCCTCAAAAAAGAAGATCCCCTGGATCATACTTTTATTGGCTCCCAGTCCGCTTAAGATAGCAATATCTTTGCGCTTATCAATAACCAGCATGGTTAACGAGCCAATGATATTAAATATTGCGATGATTAGTACAAAGGTAAGGATCATGTAAACGGCCCAGCTTTCGTAATTAAGTGTTTTATAAAGCTCGCTGTTTTGTTCCTTGCGGTTTTTTACGGTAAAGTCCTTCCCTATTTTATCCTGTATGTCTTTTTGCATGGCATCGATATTGGTGCCGCGCTTAAAATTAAGCTGCAAAGAGGACACATTTACCGGCTGGTCGAGCAGGTCGCGGGCAAACTCAATTGGGGTTACGGCTATATCGTCAAACTCCTGTTGTATGGCAAATACACCCGATGGATTAATGCTGCGGACAACAAATTCGTTTAAGGGATTAGCTGAGTTCTCGGCATCGCGCCGGGGCGAAAATATCTGTATGGGCGAAAGCTCGTCATGCACATTAACACCCAGGTTGCCCTGTATGGTGGCTCCAATTACCGCAAAATTTTGGTTGCCGCTTTTTAGCGTGAACGAACCGCTGGCTATAGTACTGTCGAGCTGCGGATTTCTCAAAAAATCGTCGCTCACGCCCATTACCGTGCCCAAAAAGGGTTTGTCGCCGTACCTTATCAGGGCTTTTTCCTGCAGCACTTCGGTAAAGGAAAATACATGGGCATCTTTATGTAATGAAGCAAAGTAAGGCGTATTGGGGTTGAATGTTTTGCCCAGTTTAGCCTCTATCTTTATTTCGGGCGTAAAATTGCTGTATAACGACAGGATAACCTTTTCAAAACCATTGAACACCGAAAGAATAATGAGCAAAGCCGCGCTGCCGATAAGCACCCCCAGCATGGATATGCCCGAAATGATATTGATAGCATGCATTTTTTTACCCGAGAACAGGTACCGCTTTGCTATGTAAATGGAGGTGTTCAATTGTGTTGGGGGTTATACGTTCAGGTTTTGCTTATGCTTGATAAAACGTTGCTAAGCTTTTAACTAAGTTAAAAACGGATTGTTTTGTTTTTCGTAACCGATGGTAGTTTCGGGGCCATGGCCGGGATAAACGGTCACATCATCGGGCAGGGTAAACAGTTTTGTTTCGATATTATCGATCAGCTGGGTAAAGTTGCCTCCCGGCAAATCCGTACGACCGATACTTTGCCTGAACAGTACGTCGCCCCCTATCAGGACCTTAGCCTCTTTATCATAAAAACACAAATGTGCAGGCGAATGGCCCGGCGCAAAGATCAGGTTCAGGGTGGTATTGCCGAAATGGATGGTGCCGGTTTCGGGCAAAAACTCATCAGGCATGGGTGATACATCATAGCGGAAACCCATTGATGGCGCATAAGCGACAACAGCTGCCAACACTTCTGATTCGCCGATGTGGAAACGGGGCTTAAGGCCGTACTGGTCAAACACAAATTTATTACCCAGCACATGGTCAATATGGCAATGGGTATTGAGGAGCATAACCGGTTTCAGGTTATTGCTTTTGATGAAACTAACAACCGTGTTTTGCTCGGGCGCTGTATACATTCCCGGGTCAATGATCACGCATTCGCCGGTTTCATCGTACAAAATATAGGTATTTTCCTGGTAAGGGTTATTTACGAATGATATAACTTTTGCCATGCGGTAAAAGTACGGAATAAATTGATTGGGCGCTGAAGGATGAAAAATTGGACAAATTATGAAAGCCCCTTGCTTCGTTCCTTGCGATGACGCCTGCTCTTCGTTTTTAAATAGCTTGTTAGGGGCACTCTGTCTTTTGTTTCGGCTGTATGGCTTTTTGCAAACGGTTCAACAAAGCTATTCGCCTTTAAATTCCGCCTTCCGTTTCTCCATAAACGCAGCTACACCTTCTTTAAAATCTTTTGTGCCGAAGCATTTACCAAACTCGGCGACTTCGGTTTCATAACCGTTAACACCATCGGTATAAGCAGCATTGATACTGCGGATGGCTGCGGCAAGCGCCAAAGGGGCGCGGGTTAAAATTTTGTTCAGGATCTCTTCGGCTTTCGCCAATAGCTCTTCGGGGCTAACTACATGGGTAACCAGGCCGTATTGCAGGGCATCGGTCGCGGTGATCATATCGGCTGTCATGATCATTTCCAGGGCTTTACCTTTGCCAACCAATTGGGCAAGGCGCTGTGTGCCGCCATAGCCGGGGATCAGGCCCAGTGTAACTTCCGGCAGACCCATTTTGGCATTATCAGATGCTATGCGGATATGACAGGCCATAGCCAATTCAAGTCCTCCGCCTAAGGTAAAACCATTTACAGCGGCTATTACCGGTTTGCTGCCATTGGCTATCAAATCAAAAACTTCGGTATGGCCTGTACGTGAAAGCTGTGTGCCGCCATCGGCATCAAGTGCCGCAAATTCGCTGATATCGGCCCCTGCAACAAATGCTTTTGGTCCTGCGCCTGTAATGATTACACCACCAACTTCCGGGTTTTGGAAAGCTTCAGTGAATGCACTATGCAATTCGGCAAGGGTATCTTTATTAAGGGCGTTCAGTTTGCTTTCGCGGTTAATGGTAATATATTGAATGCGGCCCTTGTTTGTTATCAGCAAGTTTTGAAATTCCATGGGGATTAAAAATTACGGTGTTCATGTACCCAGCCGGTTATGTATTTAACAATATCCTGTGTGGTGGTTCCGGGCGGAAAAAGTTCGCCTACGCCAAGTTTTTGCAGCTCCAGCATATCCTCATGCGGAATAATACCACCGCCGGTAACCAAAACATCATCCATTTTTTTCTCTTTAATGAGATTGATGATCCGCGGAAATACCGTCATGTGTGCTCCTGAAAGTATAGAGATGCCAATGGCGTCAACGTCCTCCTGCAGGGCGGTATTCACCACCATTTCGGGCGTTTGGCGTAACCCGGTATAGATCACTTCCATACCCGCATCACGCAGCGAAGTGGCAATAATACGCGCGCCCCGGTCGTGCCCATCGAGCCCTACTTTGGCAACTAAAACACGGATTGGTCGGTTAAAGGTATTACTCATGAATAACCTATTGGTTTCCGTAAAAGTAATAAGAAAATCATGGAAGTTGTTTTATGTTTTCTCGCAAAGGCGATAAGACGCAAAGTATTATTGTTTAATAGCCGGCAAATTCTTTACCGCCTCTAACAATGCTGCCTCCGAAGCAGCATTAACATTCACAAGGTAAAACAGCTTAGCTCCTTTTGCTGCTGTCCATCGCCATTCAAATTCGTTGACGGATTTTATGCTTCCGTTATCAAACCACCAGGCCGCATAAATTTTATCTTTCGCTTTGGTAAGTACTCCCCAATAAACCTGCCGACCGTCAATCAACTCTTTTTTTATCTTGCTGAAAACATAACCGCTTCCCTGCCAGCAGATCATCGGGTCGTGCTCGGGGCAATAAAACGGAGATGGTTTAACATAAACCAACGCGCCTGCTTTTTCAAACTTTATCACCCCGCTTTCCAGTACCGCTTTTTTATAGCCGGTTAGTGATAGGTTGCTTACGCTTTTGTCATTCAGGTCATCCATTGATTTGATATTGAAGGTTATTACAACCAGCATGGCTGCCAATACAAAGTGTATCAGCGGAAAGCGTAGTTCATCAGGCGCCAACCTGATGGTTTTATAAAACCGGGGATCGATATATGGCTTTTCAGTCCGTTTTAATACAAAAGAAGAAAGGTACAACAAAGGCAACACCACGTAAATGAGCAGGCAGATGATCCCGGTAAGGTCATGCATCATAGTACCTGCCGGTATTTTGAAAAAAACCAGCAGCAGGATGCGGCAAAGGTTGCACAAGATGTTTAACGCAAAAGTAAACATCAACAAAAACAAGATCCACATCAGGTGCAATTGCTTTGCCGCTTGCTGCTGGTAATGAGCTATAATGAACAGGCAGATCATGAACGAGGTAGCCAACATATGCAAGCCGGCGCACGCCTGATCCACCAAAAATTCGGAACCTTTAAACTGGATGACGTTGCCCGCGGCACTGGCAGCCATTCCCATTGTTGCCAATAGTGAGGCAGCTACTCCGCTGAGCCAGATCCTTAAGGGGAAACTGAATGTATTACTGATATATTCAAACGCGGGCGAAATAAGCAAGAGCAGCAGGAATAATACCGGGCTTATTTTTCCTTTCAGGTTCTCCAAAAAGAGCAGTGCAGAAAACAGCAAGGCCAGGAACAAATTTGTTTTAACCGGAAAACAAACAGCTATTATTATGAAAATAAAGGCAGGAACCAGGTATCGTAAAGAGAAGCCACCACGTTTTACCTTGCAGATATAAGGTATAAGTACCAGGCCCAACAGCATATCAGCATCCCATTTAAAGTAAATAATGCATAGCCTTGCTGTAATGCCAATGTATATTAACCAGCAGCTGTTGATGATCAATCTGCTGCCGGTTAATTTAAATGGGATATACTCCTGCAAATTATAGCTCCGGCTGAACATGCTTGTTTCTGTATACTAAGAAGTTTATCACCGCTATTACAACCAGGATCAGCAACCACTCTCCTGGTTCAGGTACCGCGCCTGATGATTTTGCGGAAGCATTTTGAAGGCTGTTCTTATTTTCATCGATCCCAAAGCGTTCATAATCTTTTTGAGTTTCCAGTACAATAAGGCTCGAAACGGGAGAGGCTATAAAAGCCTGGTTAGCCTCGTCGATAATATCCGGCCGCACGTAGGTTTTATCAAAATAATGTGGCCCAACTTTTTTCATGATATCGTTATAGGCAAACAGGCGTAACAGGTGGTCGGGCGCATTGCCGGCTTTTAAGGTATCGGCAGTTTGCTCAATAACTAAACCCGATTGGGCGAGTACCACATGGGTTGAATCCTCCTGCGAGCGGGTAAATTCATGTTTCGCAAGCCTGCTTTGCAGTGTAGCTACATCACCTTCATTGTAAGTAAATACCCGCATCTCCTTCAGCGCTTTTAGGTACGGCGTTAGGTTTGTGCCGATATTATATAACTGCAATGGTTTAGCGTTAGGCAGATAACTGGTTAGTGCTTTTCCAAACTCCGACTCGTCAAGATCATGCAGGTTAGGTGACGTTTCGGCACATTTGGTAATGAGCAATGAACTTTCGTGATGCCTGATCTCATTAACCGGGAACATGCTGAAGTTGAGTTTGCTCAACCTACTGTAAACATTTCCGAGGTTTTCCTCCGTCAACGTTTCCAGCTTACCATCGTAATAGTATACTTTTTTGGTTTTGATGGCCGGCCAAAGTTCTTCAAGTTCGCTCGTTGTCCAGCTGGCATTGAGATCGAGGTAGATGCTCTCCGGGCTAAAACTTGTGATTTGAGGCTGATAATCTTTTAGCTGATAACCTTTACCTGCAAATGTGAAAGGCATATTGGCAAGCGGCGGCGCTTTAAACGTGATTTGTTCGTCGGGCTGATAAAGCCGGTCGGCAGTGTAAACGGCCTCGCTGATCTCATCAAAATTTGGCATATTGAGGCCTTCAGGTTTCTTCGAAAAAGATACCTGGACGGCTTCGGCAGCATCGCCGGATGATGGGCCATCGAAATAGCTGCTTTCATAAGTAAGCATATCGCCCTGCTTGCGCAGCGGACTGGTAATGCCTACCCTGAATTTGCGGTTTTCTTCGGGTGTACATGGAAAAATCCGTGCCGTTATGGTATTGCCCTCCTGCCAGTGAATCACTGATGGGTCATGTTGTTCAACCCCTACAATTTGATGATAGGCCGAATCGGCTTTAGCTTTGGTGGTGAGCCTTGATTTTTGTTCTTTACCATCTATCCATAATGATAACGAACTAACAACGGAACCCTCCGGAACGTGGAAGGTGTAAATAGCTTCACCTCTGCCCCACCAGCCACGAGTTTCTGTATTGCGAACAGTCAGTGTTTTTTCGGTATAAGCCAGGCGGTATTCCGGGAAGATCTTCACATTGGTGATCACATTTGCCGTTTTTAGCTTATCGCCGCTCCAAAGCCGCTCCTGCGCCTGGTGGCGTGAATCGTACATAGCTTCCAGGATTTTTATCCGCTCCTTTTCGTCAAGGTTTAAGTCGCCGCCAAACAGGCTTGCTATTACTATAAAAGGGTCATGTTGCATTGGCTCATCAAATGAGGCTTTACTCCAGTTGCCCCAAAACCAGCTGTCGCTAAGGTTGGCTGTTTTGTACACGATACCAGCTTTAATGATTCGTTTTGCCATGGCATTTTTAGGAATATTTTGACTGATCACCACCCATGTTGGCAGTTTGCCTTCGGATAGTGTATTGTGATTGATAGCAAGGTTAACCCGGTTATTGATGCTTCTCCATTGCCATATGAAAATGCTGCATGCGATGATGGGCACAAACAGGCCTGCCCCCAATGCCATTTTTAAAGACTTGCTGCCCCTTACCGCTTTTCTGACAGTAAGAAACGTAGCTATGGCCAAACCCATCGGCACAAAAACATGTAATGACAAACCCAGCGCAATGGCGGCAAAAATGCCGATGAGGTACATGGAGGTAAGGTATACGCTGTAGTAAATAAAAAGCAGGAAAGCTATCCCCAGGAAAAACACTAAAACATGTTTCATCCTTGAACTGAGCTCATTTATAAACACGGAAATTATAATGGCGATAGTGGAGATACAAATAATAACCGAGAGCCAGGTAACGGAAGTATTGAAAACGCAGAAGCTCAGATTAAGTGCAAATGCACTGATGAACCAGAGTACCAGGAGAAGTACCCAGTAATGTAAGCGCCTGAACCCTTTATATATTACCACAAAGAAAAACACCAGGGAGGCCGAGTAATTGAAGCAAAAGGCACCGAAAGCAGTTCCCTCGGAAAGTTCAAAAAGGCCGGACCCTTCAATAAAGAAGAGACCGGCAGATATAGTGATTAGGATTAGGCCAAGTTTAAGAACACTGTCTTCAAATAAAATTGCTTTAAGGTTTTTCATATTTTACAAATTAAAAGTACTTTGTATTTCAAAGTTTATAGATAAAAAAAATTATAGCTTTTGTTGCTTGATCAAATTTTCGAGCGCGAGGAGGTGCAGCCTGAAGGCAGCCCGTCCTTTTTCGGATGCCAGGTACCGGGTATTAGGTTTGCGGCCAATGAAAGTTTTTTCCACCTGGATGTATTCTTCCTTTTCCAGCGCTTTCAGGTGCGATGCCAGGTTACCATCGGTAAGGTTAAGCAGTTCTTTAAGCGAATTAAAGTCGTAGCTTTCATTGGCAACCAGTACGCTCATGATTTGCAGGCGGATGCGGTTTTCAAAGGCTTTGTCAAACTGATCTAATGATATCTTCACTTATCGTATCTAAAATGCATTACTGTACCATAAATAACGTGGAGCAAGCCAAAACCAATGCTCCAGAAAATTAAGCCGTAGCCCGGCATCACAGCACAAAGCAAACCTAATAAAATCTCCAATATCCCCAAGCTTCTAATGCCCGAATATGTATAATGACTGCCCGCAACTAACGACATGCCATAAAATATCATTGTAGTGGGGGCCACAACGCCATAATAGCCACGGTAAACCAATATCATGGTAAACAAACCACCGCTTACAAGTGGAATAGCCATATTGATGAGCAGGCGTTTACTTCCGGCATTCCAAAACGGCTGGCTTGTCCTTTTAGCCTTGCGAACCGAGAGCCAGATCCCTGTGCCAATGGAAAGCGCAAGTACCGCTACTGCTACGATAAATAATTTAATGATCAGTAATTCTTCGTTATAAGTATGACGCTCCTGGAGTGTGGCATACTCGCCCTGCAGTAAGTTATATCCTACCCCCGCGCCAATGAACGCGTAGATCCCGGCCATTACTCCCGAAAGGCCGCTAAGTGAAATAAACTTGGCCGAACGCTCCATCAGGTCGCGGATGGAACTTAACTCTGCGTGAATGTCTTTGTCTTTCATTAAAAGTACTTTGTTGTTCAAAGTTAAATATAAGATTTGAATTTGCAAGAGGGAGAGAATATTTTCTCCAATTATTTAAATGCATCGCGCATAGTTAACTCACCCGGTCTGCGCTTCGCTGGACCACCCTTGAGGTGTGATGGTTTAGCCGGACAGTTGGACTCTCTTAGTTTTTAAATATAGTTTAAATAACTTGTTGTTTGTTTGTCGTGTTGGAATGTGGGAAACTCCTTCAGTTTTCTATATTCCAAC
>Ga0163162_10006611_pt1 | contig 11233 bp, 9 predicted proteins | sample S55metaG_FD_115310 | JGI IMG/M metagenome (GOLD analysis project Ga0163162, IMG submission 115310) | Switchgrass rhizosphere microbial communities from Kellogg Biological Station, Michigan, USA - S5-5 metaG | ecosystem: Host-associated > Plants > Roots > Rhizosphere > Soil | place: USA: Michigan...
TCACCTCCGATCCATTCGACCCGTGGGTGAAGGGCGCTGCAAACCTCTATTCGCGCGAATTTTTCGAGATGGCGAAGAAGCACCTCAATCCGGGTGGCGTTGTCACGATCTTCGTGCAGCTCTATGAGAGCGGCGAACCGGCCGTGAAGAGCGAGATGGCGACCTTCTTCGAGGCCTTCCCCAATGCGATCGTCTGGGGCAACACCAACAACGGTCAGGGCTACGACATGGTGCTGATGGGCCAGGTCGAGGATACCAAGATCAATCTCGACTCGATTCAGGCCAAGCTCGACAATCCGAAGTACGCCCAGGTGGCGCAGTCGTTGCGCGAGATCGGCTTCAACTCGGGCACCGATCTCTTTGCGACGTACGCCGGACGCGCGGCAGGACTCGGTGAATATCTCAAGGATGCCGAAGTGAATCGCGACCGGAACCTTCGCCTGCAGTACCTCGCAGGAAAGGGCGTCAACGTCTACGCCCAGGACGTGATCTTCCGCAACATTCTCCAGTACCGTCGCTATCCGGAAGGATTGTTCACGGGATCGCCGGAACGGATGGCGGAGCTGCGGCTGACCGGTGGCGGTGGTGGGCAGTAGCAACACGATCATCCGTTCCGCCACGGAGCGCGATGTTCCATTGATCCTTTCCCTCATTCGCGAGCTGGCAGAGTACGAAAAGCTCGCGCATGAGGTGACGGCCACGGAGAGCGACCTGCATGCGTCGCTCTTCGCCTCACCGCCTGCTGCCGAAGTCGTGATCGCCGAACACGACGGTGTGCCGGCCGGATACGCCCTCTTCTTTCACAACTATTCCACCTTCCTTTGCAAGCGCGGCCTCTACCTCGAGGACCTCTTCGTGCGGCCGCCCTTTCGCGGTCGGGGCATTGGCAAGCAGCTTCTCGTCCATCTCGCGCGCCTGGCCGTCGAGCGTGGTTGCGCTCGATTTGAATGGGCAGTGCTCGACTGGAATGAACCGGCGATCGGCTTCTACAAGTCGCTGGGCGCCGAACCGATGGATACCTGGACGGTGATGCGGGTGACGGGGCAGGCGTTGCGTGCGCTCGCGGCCGCGTCACCAAAGTGACGGCTCGGCGAATCTCGCGAGGAGACGGTTTTCGGAGGGTGGTAGGGCGCCCATCTCTTTAGCGACGACCCGATCGTGGCTGACGGTTAGCCCATTGACAAGATGTTATCACACCGATATAGTACAGTCATAGACAGTGATGTATTCGACTGGTGTTTAGACATCACTGTAACCGGCACGGAACGCAAGTCGTTCCACCACAACAACTTGGAGCACACAATGACCACCGCAACCGCACCAGTACAGGCCGCGACCGCTCCGTGGCAGATCGACCCTACCCACACCGAGATCGAGTTCTCGGCGCGCCACCTCATGATTTCGAACGTGAAGGGTCGTTTCTCGAACCCCACCGGGTCGGTGGTTTTCGATCCGAAGAACCCGGCGGCACTGGCCATCGACGTCTCGATTCCGATCGCGTCGATCGACACCCGAAACGAGCAGCGTGACGCGCACTTGCGCAGCGCCGACTTCTTCGATGCCGAGAATTTTCCGGCAATGACCTTCCAGTCGAAGCGTGCTGTTGGCAATACCGCGTCGGCGTTCAAGCTGATTGGCGATCTGACGATCCGGGGCGTCACGCGCGAAGTAACGCTCGACGTCACGGCGGAGGGCGCTGGCGGTGACCCGTGGGGCAACGACCGGCTTGGGTTCAGCGCCGAGGGGAAGATCGACCGGAAGGATTTCGGACTGGTCTGGAACCAGCTGCTCGAAACCGGCGGCGTGGCGGTCGGCGACCAGATCAAGATCATCATCAACACGGAATTGATGCGGCCGAAGGCCTAGATTGATGGGATGAAGGTTCTCCTCGTCCACGGCATGGGCCGCACGCCACTTTCGATGTGGCGACTGGCACGGACGCTCCGGCAGGCAGGATGTGTCACGGAGCAGTTCGGTTACCTGGCGGCCCGGCAGTCGGTCGAGGAAATCGTCTCAAAGTTGCGTTCGCGACTCGAGGCCATGGCCGATGACGATTACATCGTTATCGGCCATTCGCTCGGCGGAATTCTCCTGCGAGCCGCAGTCGCATCACTTCCAGCAGCAACTCGCCGCCCTCGTCGCATCATCATGCTCGGCCCACCAAACCATTCGCCACGACTCGCCCGCCAGTTCGGTCAAGCGTGGTGGTTTCGGGCACTCAACGGTGAAGCTGGCCGGTGGCTTGGCGATGAATCGCGCCTTGCGTCACTGCCGCCGACCGGTGTGCCGACAACGATCATCGCCGGCACGCGCGGGATTAATGGTCGCTGGAGCCCGTTCGGCAAGGATGCTAACGACGGCATCGTTGCCGTGAGCGAAACGGAACTGCCGGGTGCAGAGGAATGGATCACCGTGCCGGTCGCGCACCCGTTCATGATGAACAACGCGAGGGTGTTGGAGATGGTGAGGGAGCGGTGCCTACAGCGCAGTTAGTTGTCCGTACGTCTCCGGCCTTCTGTCCCGATAGAACTGCCAGATGTTCCGCACCTCGCGTATCTGGTCGAGATCGAGCTCCGCCGTGACGAGCTCCGTCTTGTCGCGCGATGCGGTGGCAAGGAACTTTCCCCTCGGATCGCAGAAGTAGCTCTGCCCGTAGAACTCGCCGATATCCCACGGCTGCTCATGGCCCACACGGTTGATCGCTCCCACGAAATACGCGTTGGCCACCGCATGCGCCGGCTGCTCCAGCTTCCAGAGATATTCGGACAAACCCGCCACCGTCGCTGACGGATTGAATACGATCTCTGCACCATTCAGTCCCAGGGCACGCGCCCCTTCGGGGAAGTGACGATCGTAACAGATGTAGACCCCGACGTCGGCGTACTGCGTCTTGAACACCGGGTAGCCAAGGTTGCCAGGCTTGAAGTAGAACTTTTCCCAGAAGCCGGGCCCGCAGTGCGGGATGTGGTTCTTCCGATACTTGCCGAGATAGGTGCCGTCGGCGTCGATCACGGCGGCCGTGTTGTAGTAGATCCCCTGGCCGTCCTGCTCGTAGATCGGCACCACAATCACCATGCTATGTCGCTTGGCCACTTCCTGCATCAGCTTCGTCGTTGGTCCATCAGGGATTCCTTCGGTCGAGTCGTACCAGCGCGTGGTCTGTTCGGCACAGAAATACGGACCGGTAAAGATCTCCTGCATGCAGATGATCTGGACGCCCTGTGCGGCCGCCTGCTCGATCAACGGGATGTGCTTGGCGAGATTGGCCTCGCGGATCACGTCCAAGGACTCAGATGTCTTGCAGGCGTGAGTAGCCTGGATCAGGCCGCATTTGACGACTCGGGACATTCTCATTCCCCTCGCGGCTAAAGCCGCGGCTCGGCTGATGTCGCTAACGCGACGTTTGTTCCGTGCACAGTGACAATCCCCCACGTCGGTACTGACGTCGCCTTAGCGACATCAGCCGAGCCGTCAATTTAGTGACGAGCTCACGCGCCCACGCATCAAGAAATAATAGAAGACGGCACTCAGGAAGAACGTGACGAACCAGGCATAGGAGTACAGATTGTCGAGCAAACCGGGATCGGGAACGCGTCCTCCCGCCGTCGTTGCCGCCCTCAGAAATCCGGGCAGCACTGGCAGCACGGCCATCACCAATGCGGCGATCGCTCGCCAGTTGATGCCATTGGAATACGAGTAGATGCCGCGCTCGTCGTAGAGCGCCTTGATCGAGAGCTGCTGCTTGCGGAGGATCCAGTAGTCCGTGATCAGGATCCCGCCGAGCGCCCCCATCAGGCTCGAATAGCCGATCAACCAGGTAAAGATGTATGCTGCCGCACCGCTGTAGAGTTTCCACGGCATCATCACGATGCCGATCAGCGCGGTGATCAGGCCGCCGGTGACGAACGAGATCTTGCGGGGATTGAGGTGCGAGAAATCGTTGGCTGGGCTCACCACGTTCGCAGCCATGTTGGTATGGAGCTGCGCCGTCATGACCACCAGCGCGGCGATGATGATCACCGATGTCCCGCCGATCCTGGTGACCAATACGACCGGATCCCAGACCGGCGCGCCAAAGATCACGATCGTCGCACTGGTCACGGCCACGCCGATGAATGCAAATGTCGTCATCGTGGTCGGTAATCCAAGCGCCTGACCGAGCATCTGTGATCGCTGGCTCCTGGCGTACCGGGTGAAGTCCGGAATGTTGAGGCTCAACGTGGCCCAGTACCCCACGTTGGCGGTCAACGCAGCAGGGAAGAGCTTCCAGAAGCTGTTGCCGTGGCTCCCCTGAAGCTTTTCTGATTGGGCAAGGATGTTACCTAGCCCGCCACCATGACGGATCCCCCAGAAGAGCAGCACGATCCCGCCGGTCAGCAGCACTGGGGCGGCCGCACTGCCGAGGTGCTTGATCCGCTCGATCCCGCCAGCGATGATGGCGACCTGCACCAGCCAGAACGCGGCAAACGAGATTGCCATTCCGTAGCTCACTTGCGCCCATCCGCTCCAGGCGGCGGTGAGCAACGTGTTGAGCGCCAGCGCCCCGATCCAGGTCTGGATCCCAAACCACCCGCACGCCACCACCGCACGCAGCATCGCCGGGACATTGGCGCCGCGCACCCCGAAGCTCGCGCGGCACATCACCGGGAAGCTCACGCCATACTTGGTGCCGGCATGGGCATTGAGCACCATGGGAATGAGCACGATCACGTTGCCGAGGAGAATCGTGCTGAGCGCCTGGTACCAGTTCATCCCTTCCTGCATCAGGCCGGAAGCAAGCGTGTAGGTGGTGATCACCACGCTCATCCCGATCCAGAGTGCCGCGATGTTGTACGTGGACCAGGTGCGCCGCGACATCGGCGTGGGCGCGAGGTCGGGATTCCAGAGGGGAGACTCCGCCAGTTCACCGTCGAAAGGGTCGATCATTGATCGGGGTCCTTCGGCTTCGTGCGGCCGTCGGCCGCACTTCGCTCAGGATGACAGTCCACGCATTCCCTCCACCGTCCGCGGCAGCCACTTCCCCCGCCCTTCCTTCCCCACGACCTTGTAGTCGTCCACGATCACCTCGCCGCGCGACAAGGTCGTGCGCGAGAATCCCGCCAGTTCCCACCCCTCGAACGGCGACCAGTCGGCGTTGGTCTCCATCGTCTCCGGGCTCACCGTGAGTGTCTTGGTGGGATGGATGATTGCAACGTCGGCGCCGCTCCCGACGGCGATCGCACCCGTCTGCGGATAAAGCCCCCTGATCTGCGCCGGGTTGGTGCTCAGCTTCCGGCACATTTCGTCGAGCGTGAGCTTGCCGTCAAGCACGCCGGCGGTGTACGCCACCGGCAGCAGCGTTTCGAGCCCGGGCATCCCCATCGGGATCTTGGTCCAGTCACCGCCCCACATCGCCTTCTGTTCGCGGGTGAACGTGCAGGTATCGGTCGAGATCACCGACACTTCCCCGCTCTTCAGCCCTTGCCAGAGCCGCGCCGAATCAGCGGGCTTCTTGAGTTGCGGACAGCAGGCAAAGAGATGCCCGTCCTCGCGCGCAAACACGTCGTCATTCAGCACCAGGTACTGCGCACAAGTCTCCGCCACCACCGGTACGCCCCGCGCTTGCGCCGCCTTGACGATCTCCGTTCCCTCGGCCGTCGACATGTGCACGATGTACAGCTTTCCACCCGTGACCTCTGACCACATGATCGCCCGCTGGATTGCTTCGGCCTCGATGAAGTTGGGCCGGGTAATCGCATGCAATCGCGCGCCGTACTCCTTCATCAGTTCGGGCGTGTGGTGCCTTTCGATCAGCTCATCAAGCACTCGCGCCGACTCGGCGTGCACCAGCAGCATCGTGCCGTATTCCTTCATCTTTTCCAGCGTGCCGAACATCGCGCGATCGTCCGACTGCCACCCCTCGGATTCATAGATCATGAATTCCTTGAAGGTGGTGAAGCCCCGATCGACCATTCCCTTGATCTGATCCTTGTGACCGTTCCAGCGGGTGATGCAGATATGAAAGGTGTAGTCGATCAGCGCCTTCCCCTCGGCCTTCTTCATCCAGGCGTCGGCTGCGTCATTGAGCGAGTCCCCGGCATAGGGAATCGCAAAATCGATCAGCGTGGTCACGCCGCCACGCGCGCCTGCCCGCGTGCCGGTGCGATAGTCGTCGGCCGAGGTGGTGCCGCAGAACGGCAGCTCAAGATGAACGTGCACGTCGAGGACGCCGGGAATCACGTGGTGCCCGGTGGCGTCAATGATCTTCGTGTTCGAACCGGCCGCAAGTGACGGGCCGATCGCCGCGATCTTTTCGCCGGTGATCCCCACGTCGGCGAGGATGGTGCCAGCGGGGGTAACGACAGATCCACCACGCACAATTGTGTCAAATTGCATTAGGACCTCGCGGCTAAAGCCGCGGCTCGGCTGATGTCGCTAAAGCGACGCTAGTTCCGTGCACCACAGAGACTATTGCACTGCGCTGCCAACGTCGCTTTAGCGACATCAGCCGAAAGCCTGTCCCGAGCGTAGAGAGGGATCACTTTAGTGACGAGCTCACCGCCCGAAGCGATTGGTCGATCACGTCGATCGCAAAATCCGCATCCGCCGCCGTGATGCACATCGGCGGCTTGATCCGGATCACATTGCCGTCGATGCCACCCTTGCCGATCAGCACGCCGCGTTCGCGCGTCTCTTCCATCACCTGCAACATCTCGTCCTTGGCAGGTTCCTTGGTCGTCCGGTCGCGCACAAGTTCGACGCCAAGCATCAACCCCATGCCGCGCACATCGCCAATCAGCCGATGACTCGCCATCAACTTCTGCAAACCCGCCTTGAGCCTGCCGCCAACCACGCGCGAATTCTCCTGCAGCCCGTCGGCATCGATCGTGTCCAGCACTGCGATGCCAGCGGCCATGCATACGGGATTACCGCCGAAGGTATTGAAGTGCACCCGCTGCGTCAGCGACTTCGCTATCTCCGCCGTCGTGGTGACCGCAGCCAAGGGCACGCCGTTGCCGATTCCCTTGGCCATCACGACGATGTCGGGCACCACGTCGAAGTTCTGGAAGCCCCAGTAGTGGTCGCCCGTGCGGCCGAACCCGGTCTGCACCTCGTCGGCAATGCAGAGCCCGCCATGTGCGCGAATCGTCGCGTACGCTTCCTTGAGGTAGTTCTTCGCACCATGGGTGGCTCCTCCCACCCCCTGAATCGGCTCGGCGATGAACGCGGCAATCGCGCCGGTGGTGCCGAACCGGATCAGGTCCTTCAGGTCAGCAACGCTCTTCGTGGCGATTTCCTCCGGCGTGCCGCTGTATGGACTGCGGTACGGATCGGGGCAGACCGTGTGATGCACCCCGCTCGCCACATTCACCGGGTATTTCCAGGTGCTGTGCGACGTGAGGTTGTTGGTCGACGGCGATGCACCGTGGTATGAATTCCTGACGGCAATCACCTCGGCGTTGCCGGTATGCAGCCGGGCCATCTGGATCGCCAGGTCGTTCGCCTCGCTGCCGCTATTGACGAAGTAGGTGACGTTCAGCCCATCCGGCATCTTCGACGCGAGCTTCTGCGCCATCACCGCAATATTGGGATGCAAGTAGATCGTGGTGGTGTGCTGCAGGGTATCAACCTGGTCCTTGATTGCCGCGGTAATCCTTGGATGGCAATGCCCGCACGAGACCGTGACAATTCCGGCAAAGAGATCGAGATATCGCTTGCCCGTATCGTCGAAAAGCCACTGCATGTGGCCTTCGACGATCATGAGCGGATCCCGGTAGAGCTTCGAGATCGCGGGGTTGCAATACGTATTGCGCAACGCGAGCACGTCGGCGCGCGACGGGCCGGCGTACCGGCGTGGCGTATGGTCGCTCGGCGGCATCGTCATGCCGGCGCCGCGTACCCTTCCACCGGTTCAAAGCCGGCATTGTAGTCAGAGGTGTCGGGCCGCCGGATCTGCGACTGCAGTACCACGCGGTCACGACGCAGCCCGCGGAAGTCCTCGAGCTGGTGCCAGCCCCGTGCCTCGTTCTTCTCCAGGAATTCCCGGTATTGCTGATTGAGCCGCTTGATCACGTTCGGCCCGATGGCATGATCGAGCATCGCGGCGGTGCACACCTGTACCGTGCCGCATCCGAGCAGGAAGTAACTCAGCGCCTGCGACAGGTCGGAGATGCCGCCGATTCCCGAGAAACTCTTGTCGGGGAATGCATTGGTCAGCTGTGCCATCTTTGCCAGCGCCATCGGGAGGATCGCCGGCCCACCGAGCCCGCCGCTCGACACCATCCCATCGACGTTGATCTCGAACTCGAGCGTTTCCGGATCGATGAGCGGCAGCGAGGGAAAGGTGTTCGACGAGACGATCGCATCGGCGCCGCCGCGGAAGCATGCGGCCGCTTCGACCACGATGTCCGCCGTTGCCGGTGTGAGCTTGCACCACACCGGGATCTTTGACACTTCCTTGACTGCCTCGGTGACGACGGAGCAGAGCCCCTGGTCCTTGCCGATGTTCGAGCCCATGTCCTTCCGGTCCATGTGCGGGCACGAAAAATTGAGCTCCAGCCCATCGGCACCGGCGTTCTGGCATGCCTTTGCCAACGTTTGCCAGTGGCCGAGCTCCTTGTCGTTCCCCGAGCCCGCCATGATTGATGCGATCAGCACGCGATCGGGAAACGCCGCCTTGATGCGCTGGAGTCGTGGCTCCCACCAGTCCAGCGTCTTGTCGGAAATCAGCTCCCAGTTCCACGACGAGTGCAGCGCTGCGTCTGGGCGCTTCTTCATCGACACCTGCGCGTTCTCCACCGACGTGCGCATGAATTTCGCCTTGGCCCCGTACACGTTGACCACCGGATGCAGCCCGATCGTCTTGGTGACCACGCCGCCCCATCCGGCCTCGAAGGCACGCATGATGTTCGATTCCGACTCCGTCGGTGGCGCGGACGAGAGAAGGAAGGGGTTGGGGAAGCGGATTCCCGTGAATGTTGAGGAGACATCGACGGACATTGGGTCCTCCGTAATCATGGTTCAAGGGCCTAAGGCCTAAGGCCTAACAGATCGCTTAGGCCTTAGGCCTTAGGCCTTCTCTTCAAGCCTTGCCTCAACTCATCCAATTCGTTCCATGCTCCTGATTCCACTTCGTCGTCATCTTCTTCGACTTGGTCCAGAACTCGATCGACCCCTTGCCGGTGATGTCGCCGACGCCGAAGCGCGACTCGTTCCAGCCGCCGAAGGAGAACGGCTCACGCGGTACCGGTACGCCCACGTTCACGCCGATCATCCCGGCGCTGGCATGCTCCATCACAAAGCGCGCCGTGCCACCGCTCTCGGTGAACACCGACGCTGCATTGCCGTAGGGTGACGCGTTCTCGATCGTGATGGCGCAGGCGAGATCACGAGTCCGCACGATGGCGAGCACTGGCCCGAACACTTCTTCCTGGGAAATCCGCATGTTCGGTGTCACATGGTCGATGATCGTCGGACCCACGTAATATCCGCCTTCCTTGCCCTTCACCACCGTCTTCCGTCCGTCCAGCAGCACCGTGGCGCCGCCTTCCTCGGCCTCGGTGATGTAGCGCTCGATCCGGGCGCGCGATTCCGCCGAAATCACGGGACCGAGATTCTCTCCCGGTACAATCTTCTTCGCGTGTTCGATCATCCGCTGGATGATGTGATCGGTGTCGGCCACGGCAACCATCACCGATGCGGCCATGCAGCGCTGGCCGGCGCAGCCGCTCATCGATGCCACCACGTTGGACGATGTCATCTCCACGTCGGCATCAGGCATGACGATCAGGTGGTTCTTGGCGCCGCCAAGGGCAAGCACCCGTTTGAGCGTGGCGGTGCCACGCCGATAGACGATCTTCGCGACCTTGGTGGAACCGACGAAGCTCACCGCCTCGATGCCAGGGTGATCGCAGATGGCATCCACCACATCCTTGCCACCATTCACCACCTGAAGGACACCATCCGGCAATCCCGCTTCCTTCAGCAGCTCGGCAATCTTCACGCTGCTGAGCGGCACCAGTTCCGATGGCTTGAGGATGAGGCAGTTGCCGAGGGCGATGGCGTTGGGGATGGTCCAGTTGGGGACCATATTGGGAAAGTTGAACGGAGTGATCGATGCCACCACACCCAGCGGGAAGCGCTCGATGCGACACTCGACGCCGCGGCTCACTTCCATCACCTCGCCGGCCGTGATCTGCGGCAGCGAGCAGGCAAACTCGGTCAGTTCGATCGACTTGAGGACTTCGGCCTTCGCCTCGGCGTAGACCTTCCCGTTTTCCTCAGACACAAGCGCGGTAAGCGCCTCGATGTCACGCTCCAGGAAGCTCCGGTAGCGATAGAAGACCTGGACCCGTTCCTTGATCGGCAGTGCCGACCAGCCCGCAAAGGCAGCTCGTGCGGAGGCGACGGCAGCATCGACCACTGCGCCCGAGGAGAGCGGCACCTTCGAGATGACCTTGCCGTCGCCCGGGCTGTATACGTCCAGCGACGGAAAATCACCGGCGACAAACTTGCCGCCGACATAGTTCTGCACTTCCGGATATTTCACGTTGGTCCCCCGCGCGGGTACACCAGCATTGAAGCTGCCGTTGAAATCGCTGCCGGGCAAGGGGTTAAGTGCTTCTACTGCTCCGCCAGCAGCTGGTCGATCAACTTGCTGAACCGGTCGGTGTTTCCCTGGTCCCAGCCGGTGACGATCTGCCGGATGATGCCGTGCTTGTCAATGATGACGAACTGCGGGATGCCCTGGACGCGGTAGCCGATATCTGGCTGCGGCTGCGGGTAACTCCCGTTCGCATCCCGTTTCACCTGGCGATTGATCGCCACCGGAAACGCGAGCCCGTTTTCCTTTCCATAGTACTCGCGATCGGCCGCGACTTCCTGTTCCGGGCTCAGCGACCGCTGCACGCCGAGATACCCATAGAGTTGTGTCACCAACACGACCTGAAAGTTCTTCCCCGTCAGCCGATCGGCGAGCGCGTTGAGCCCGGGGTAGCTGTTCTTGCACGGGCCGCACCAATGCGCCGTGAACTCGAGCAGCGTCACTTTTCCCGGTGCGGGTGAAACGACGCGATCTCCATCGCCATTGATCCACCATTGCGCGGAGATCGCTGGCGCCTTCGTGCCGATCAGGGCGTAGCGATGCCGGAAGTCGGCGAACTTTTCAGTCGCGGCTTCACCCAGCTCCTTTTCCGCTACGTCGAGGATTCGCAGCGCTGAGTCTGGTTGCAGCCGATCGGCAAATGAACGAGCA
>Ga0163162_10006612_pt1 | contig 11233 bp, 8 predicted proteins | sample S55metaG_FD_115310 | JGI IMG/M metagenome (GOLD analysis project Ga0163162, IMG submission 115310) | Switchgrass rhizosphere microbial communities from Kellogg Biological Station, Michigan, USA - S5-5 metaG | ecosystem: Host-associated > Plants > Roots > Rhizosphere > Soil | place: USA: Michigan...
GCCTTCGTGGATCCTCGCCGGCCACGACAGCATCCTCGCGGTCGACATCGGCGGCAGCAACATCCGCGCCGGGATCGTCGAGTTTCATTCGAAGAAGAAGAAGGATTTGTCGGACGCCGACGTTCACCGCCTGGAGCTTTGGCGGCACTCCGACGACGCGCCCAAGCGCGAGGATGCTGTGGAACGCCTCATCGAATTCCTGCTCGATCTCGTCAAGCGCGCGGACAAGGATGGACTGACGCTGGCGCCGTTCATCGGCATTGGCTGTCCTGGTGTGATTCGAGCTGACGGCTCGATCGAGCGCGGCGGCCAGAACCTGCCGGGCAACTGGGAAGCGAAAGGCTTCAATCTGCCGCAGCGGTTACGCGAGGCGCTGCCGACCATCGGCGATCACGACACGGTAGTCCTCATGCACAACGATGCAGTCGTGCAAGGACTCAGCGAACTGCCCTGGATGCAGGATGTGAAGCACTGGGCGGTGATGACGATCGGCACCGGCCTCGGCAACGCGCACTTCACGAATCGGGCGCTGGCTGACCAGTGAAAACCGCCAGCTGAGCGGCGAAAGCACGCTGGTACGCGGGCCGTGCTTCGCCGCGGGCGATATAGGCGGAGACGTTCGGATATTCCTCCAGCAAACCCGATCCCTCCAATCTGCGCAGCACGTGCACCATCAGCAGGTCACCGGCGCTGAACTCACCATCGAGCCACTCGGCAGCGCCCAGCCGACGCGAAAGCTGTGCCAGCCGTGCACGAATGCGATCCTCGAGCATAGGCAGGCGCTGTTCGTACCAGCCTTTGTCGCGCTCCAGGAGCACCGCCGCGGAACGCTCGACAATCGGCGGCTCAACCGTGCTCAGCGCGGCAAACATCCATGTGATCGCGCGCGCTCGGGCGCTCACGTCCGCTGGTAGCAGCCCCGCGTGACGCTCGGCAATGTGCAGAATGATCGCGCCCGACTCGAACAGCGTCAGATCGCCCTCCTCGTAAGTCGGGATCTGACCGAACGGATTGCGCTCGCAATGCGCAGCTTCCTTCATGGTCTTGAACGAGACCAATCGCACGTCGTAGGGCTGGCCCACTTCCTCGAGCGCCCAGCGAACACGCATGTCGCGCGCGAGTCCTCTGCCGCGATCCGGTGACCGTTCGAAAGCGGTGACGGTGGGCTTCATTGAAACGCTCCTGGGGGCTCAACTGTCTCAAGGACGAACGAACGGTCGCGGTTCCGACACGATCTCGACGATGACTTGACCTTGCCCCTCGGACAAGCGGTACCGTTGTGGTGCATGCTGGGAATCCATGACTACTGGTTGTTCGTTCTGACGGGTGTGTTGCTGAACCTCACGCCCGGCCAGGACACGATGTTCATCCTGGGCCGCAGTCTGACCGGCGGTCTGCGAGCGGGCGTGGCCTCGGCGCTCGGCATCGGTGTCGGCAGCATTATTCATACGTTGGCCGCTGCCGCGGGCCTGTCGGCGATTCTGGCCGCGTCGCCGGCGGCCTTTTTCGTCGTCCGGATCGCGGGGGCGCTGTACCTCGTCTACCTTGGAGCGAAGCTGCTGTTCGCGAAGACTTTGCACGACTCGGATCTGCCCGCCGCGCCCGCAGACGAGGGCGATGCACGGTCCGCGTTCCGCCAGGGCATCGTCACCAACATTCTCAACCCGAAAGTCGCCTTGTTCTTCCTCGCTCTGCTGCCGCAGTTCATTGAACCCGACAGCATGTCGAAGACGCTCGCGTTTCTAACGCTTGGCATCACGTTCGTGACGACCGGAACGCTCTGGTGTCTCGTGCTCGCGCTTGGCGCCGCACGCTTGCGGCAGTTCTTTCGCGGCAATCCTCGCCTGCGCGCCTCCATCGATCACGTGACCGGTGTGCTCTTCATCGGTTTGGGTATTCGCCTCGCAGCGCAGCGGTGACGTGCATGATCAAACTGCTCATTGCCCTGTGTGCTACGGGATGGACTCTGATGTCGTCGGCAGCTGAAACCGGGCTGCTGATGCTCGAAGCGAAGATTCCTCTAGGCGATGTCAAAGGCCGCATCGACCACCTGGCTATCGATGTGGCACACCGGCGGCTGTTCGTCGCCGAGCTCGGTAACAATACCGTCGCAGTCATCGATGTCGACGGTCGGAAAGTGGTGCGCCGGCTTGCAGGATTCGACGAGCCGCAGGGCGTCGCGTATCTCGCACGAACGGATACACTCTACGTGGCCAACGGCGGCACCGGCGAGCTGCATGCGTTCCGCGGGCCGCAGCTTGAGCCAGTCGGCAAACTCGAGCTCGATGACGATGCCGACAATATCCGTATCGATCGCGAGCAGGCTCGCATCTACGTCGGCGCGGGCAGCGGCAAGCTGGCAATCATCGATGCCGCGGCGTTCAAGAAAGCCGGCGAGATTGGGTTGCAGGGTCATCCCGAAAGTTTTCAGCTCGACGAAGCCGGCTCGCGGATCTACGTCAATGTTCCCGACGCGAAGCAAGTGGCGGTCGTCGATCGAGCAGCGAGCAAACAGATCGCGATCTGGTCCACGGCGAACCTGCGATCCAACTACCCGATGGCGAGCGACGCGCAGCGCAATCGCGTGTTCGTCGCGTTCCGTCAGCCTGCAACGCTAGTCTCGTACGACGCGGCAAACGGAGCGGTGCAGGAGCGAGTCGACATCTGTGGCGACGCAGATGATGTCTTCATCGACGCTCGACGCAGCTATGTGTACGTCGCTTGCGGCCAGGGCGTGATCGATGTGCTCACCAGTCGCGGCGATCATACGACGCGCGTTGCCCGCATAGAGACGAGCCAGGGCGCGCGGACTGTATTCTTCTCACCGGATCTGGATCGCCTATTCCTGGCTGTCCGCGCCAGCGGGGCAGAAGGCGCCGCCGTCTGGGTCTTCCGCCCGGTATAGTCGTCCGCCAGGAGACAGACGATGCACACCCACACGATTGTGAACTGGAGTCACGATCACGCCTTTCTCGGCGCCCGGCATGCCGAGAACGAACGGCGGACGTGGCTGGTCGTCGCGCTGACGGCAGCGATGATGGTCGTCGAGATCGTCGGCGGAACGATCTACGGCTCGATGGCTCTGGTTGCCGACGGCTGGCACATGTCGACGCACGCCGGCGCTCTCGCGATAGCGGCGTTCGCCTATCGATATGCACGAGGTCACGCGCGCGATCCGCGGTTCTCCTTTGGAACCGGCAAAGTCGGCGAGCTCGCGGGCTATTCGAGTGCGTTGATCCTCGCAGTCATCTCGTTGTTGATCGGCCATCAATCCGTGAGTCGATTGTTCAGCCCGGTAACGATCAGCTTCGACGAAGCAACGGTCATCGCGGCCATCGGCCTCGGAGTGAATCTTGCGAGCGCGTGGTTGTTGAACGAGCAGCATGAGCATGAGCATGAGCATGAGCACCACCACGACCATCGTCACCATCACGACCACAATCTACGCGCCGCGTATCTGCACGTGCTCGCCGATGCCATGACCTCAGTGCTGGCCATCGGCGCACTCCTGGCCGGTCGCTTCTTCGGCTGGACCTGGATGGATCCAGTGATGGGCATCGTCGGCGCGCTCGTGATCGCTCACTGGTCGCTGCGCCTTCTGCGAAACGCCGGCGCCGTTCTCCTGGACACTGTCGTCGATCCGCAGCTTGCCGCGCGTATCCGGACCAAGCTGGAAGTCGACGGCGACCGGATCTCCGACCTCCACCTCTGGCGCGTGGGACCGGGACACGCTGCGCTCATCGCCGCGATCGTCAGCGACCAGCCGCGGTCGCCGGAGTCCTACAAAGCGCGGCTCGCCGATCTCGACGGCTTGTCTCACATCACGATCGAAGTGCATCCCTGCACGCACCCGGCCGGTTGATCGAAGTACGCCGCCACGTCTAACGCGGGTGACCGCATCCAGGATCGCTCGCGTATCGCTCATCAGTGTGTTCGCGCTGATTTTCAGCGCGTGCGGCACGTTGCCATCCGGCGGCACCTGGGGCGATTCCGCCACGATCCGTCCGGGCTGGGCTCGCGTGGGGCAGGCGGCTCGCGCTGCCGCCACCGATCCCTGGGTTTGGGCGCCGCTTGCCACCGCCGCACTTTTACAAGTCGATGACTTCGACCGCCGCACGTCGGATTGGGCGCGCGAACACACGCCGATCTTCGGCTCGCAAAGCAATGCCGAGAAGTGGAGTGACGACCTGCGTTCGACGGCGGGGGTCGTGTCGCTCGTCACCCTGGTTGCAACGCCCGGTGGCGACGACGCCGGTCAGTGGCTGATCAGCAAAGCGAAGGGCGGCGCGGTGGAAGTGGCTGCCATTGGCGTGACGAGTGCTGCAACGGTCGCGCTCAAAAGCGCCACCGGCCGCGAGCGGCCCAACGGTGCCGACGACGAGAGCTTTCCCTCGGGTCACACGTCTTCGGCAGCAGTTCACGGACAGCTCGCAAAGATTAATCTAGAATCCATCCCGATGAGTGCGGGTCTGCGCCTCACGGCAGACATCGGCATCGACGCAGTCACTGTGGGTACCGCATGGGCGCGCGTCGAAGCCGGCTGGCACTATCCCTCCGACACGCTCGTCGGCATGGCGCTCGGTACTTTCGTGGCTTCGTTCGCCACCCGGGCGTTCCTGCCGGAGACGGCTCAAGACGCCTTGGGCTTGGCCGCTACTGACGGAGGTGCGATGCTCGAATGGAACGTCAGGTTTTAGACGCGCTCCGCGATTGATTTAGCGCCGGGGCCCGTCTAACGCCAAATTCACGCCGCCGGACGGCCGATGCACTATTTAAAACTGCGACGTAGTCGAGCCATTCTGACCTTGTTCGCAGCTTCGACCCTGCTTTTCCTGGTATTTCCCGGCGTCGATATCTTCATCTCCCGCCTGTTCTTCAGCCGCGGGTTTTACCTGAGCCAGCAGTGGTGGACGCTGTTCATGCACGACAGCATGGGCTACTTCCTGGGCTTCTCGCTCGCCTCGGTGATCGCGCTCTACCTCTGGAACAAGGTGATGAAGCGCAATCTGTGCGGGGTCGATGGCAAGCGGATCGTGTATCTGTTCCTGGTCCTGATCCTCGGCGCCGGTGTCATCGTGAACGTGGCGCTCAAGGACAACTTCGGGCGGGCGCGACCGCGAGACATCGTCGAGTTCGGCGGTGCCGGGCATTACACGCCGCCGTTCGTGGTCAGCGGCCAGTGCACGAAGAACTGTTCTTTCTCGTCCGGCGAAGCCGCCGGCGGCTTCTTCAGCCTGGCTCTGGCGCTGGCTTTGAGCCGACGGCGCAGGGTGTTCGCCGCGGCGGTCGCCGTGGGCGCTGTCGTGTCGTTCTGCCGCATTGCCAGCGGTGCGCATTTCCTTTCCGACACGGTTGTTTCATTCTTCGTGATGCTGATCGTCGCGGACGTCTTGCATCACTACCTGGTCCTGGGGGCGTTCGAACGGGAGGCACGACTCCGCCTGGAGGCGGAGGCTTTGCCGGCACTTCCGAGCGCCACCGAGACCTGAATTTGTCCATTGCCCGGCTGAGATTCCAGACCTCGCACCTGCGGTTCTCGCTGGCGTTCTGCGCGCTGCTGTTCGTGATTTGCAACGCGATCAACTTCGACAAACTGTCGAAGTGGTTTCGCCAGGGCGACGGTGTCGACTGGCTGGCGCTGTCCGCGTACCTGGTCGCCGGGCTCTGCCTGTTCACGTTCTTCTTCACGCTGCTGGCTCATCGCCGCACGATCAAGCCGCTGGCGATTCTGTTGACGATCACGAGCTGCGCCGGCACGTACTTCATCGCGAAATACAACGTCGCCATCGATACGTCGATGGTCCAGAACACTGTGCACACGGATGCCACCGAGGTCGGTCAGCTCCTGTCGTTGCAGATGCTGCCGTACGTCTTGTTCCTGCTCGTGCTGCCGGTGCTGATCATCTGGTCGGCGGACATCACGTTTCAGCCGCGCGGCAGATATCTGCTCGGCTCGCTGCAGCTGATCGCCGTGACTCTCTGCGTCGCCTTGGCATCTCTGTACTTGCAGTACGGCGCGATTCTTCGGGCCGGCAACGTCTCGAACAAGTACATCGTCTATTCGCTGGTCCCGCTCAACATCATCTCGAGCTCCATCAACGCGACGTCGAAGGCAATCAAGCCGTACTTCAAGCGCAACGAGCAGAACGTCGAGATCGCCGCAAGCGTGTCGGCGCCCGACAACCTCGTGGTGGTCCTCGCGGTCGGCGAGTCTTCGCGTCGGAAGAACTTCAGCGTGTACGGTTACGAGCGACGGAAAACGAATCCGGTGCTGGAGAGCATCGCCGGATTGCATCTGCTCGATGCCATCGCGACGCGCGGCTCGACCTTGTACGCGTTGCCGAAGATCCTGGAGAAAAACGACGTCAAGCTGACGACGATCGTTTCCAAGGTGGGCATACCGACAGCGTGCTACGTGAACTACACGCTCTATGACAACTGCGCGGCGGTCGGCGAAACGAAAGTCAGCGACTGCGCTCACGGCGGCAAGTGCTACGACGAAGATGTCATCCCGCTGCTCAAGGAAAACATCGCCACCTACAAGTCCGGCTACCGCTTCGTCGTCCTGCACTTTGGCGGCGGCAGTCACGGCCCGGTCTACAGCGACCGCTATCCGCCGGAGTTCCAGCAGTTCCAGCCGATGTGCACCGATGCCGACATCGCCAACAAGTGCTCGCTCGACCAGGTGTACAACTCCTACGACAACACGATCCTCTACGTCGATCACGTCGTGGGGCAGGCGATCACAGAGCTCGACAACTCGAAGATTCCGTACGTCTTCATCTATCTCTCCGATCACGGCGAATCGCTGCTCGAAGACGGCTTGATGTTTCATGGCATGCCGCCGGGCATGTCGCTGCCGGCCGAGCAGGCTGAGATCCCGTTGATCGTGAAATCGTCGATTCCGATTTCGGTCGTGCAGCGCGCGCAGTATCAACAGGGCGACGTGTTCGACACGGTGCTCGATCTGTTCGCGATCCGGTCGAAGACGTTCGATAAAGCCGGCAGCTTCATCAATAAGAGCGCGACGCCGGCGCTCGCCAGCGGCTCCTAATCACAAAGTCGCGCCGCTGCAAATACCACCTTCGTGGTAGCCCTCTTTGGGATCAGAATTTCTTGCACGTGGATGTCGCATAGACAACGAAATTCTTTCGCGTATCGTTGACAGTCTTCCCTGTCGTTGCGATTTCAACAAGCGGCGTCAGGAACAACCAGAAGATGTGGGGATACAACCGATGAGCAACGCGAAATTGATCGCGGCCTGCGCGGCCGCGTTAGGGTTAACCTTATTTGCAAGCAACGATGCGCTCGCCGCGCAACGCGGCAACTCGAAGCTCGGGCAGCGCGACGAGCAGCTGGTGGATCAGGCGCAGCAGTCCGGCAAGAGCCGCCTGGTGCTGATCGTCGCGGCCACTAAGGGCTCGATCAATCAAGCAGTCGCGGACATCTCCGCGCTCGGCGGCCAGATCCAGTATCGAGATGACACTCTCGGCTATCTGCGCGTCAGCGTGGGTGTCGGACAGGTAAAGGCCCTGGCGGCGCTCGCCTCCGTGCAGAGCGTCGACGTGGATGAAACCGTGCCGATGCCCGACCCGAGCCCCGATCCGGAAGGCATCGCCGCGCTCGTCCCTCAGGTGGCGCCGAATGCCGCGACACCTCGTGACAACCCGTATCTGCCGATCCGCGATACCGGTGCTGCGCAATTCACCGCAGACCATCCGACGTGGGATGGCCGCGGCGTGACGATCGGCGTCGTCGACGCCGGCATCACACTCGATCACCCGAGTCTGCAAACGACCTCGACCGGCGAACGCAAGATCGTCGATTGGGTGACGGGCACCGATCCGTTCACGGAAAACGACCCGACGTGGCTGGACATGAGCACCCAGGTTTCCGGCGCCCAGTTCACGTTCGAGGGCCGCATCTACACGGCACCGGCGAATGGCAACTATCGAATTGCACTGTTCAACGAGCGCGATCCGCGCCTCAACAGCGCCGATCTCCAGATGGACGTCAATCGCGACGGCAATCCCACCGGCAGCAGCGGGCTGTTCGCAGTGCTGTGGGATCCGAGTGCGAAGAATCTGGTGTGGGTCGATACCAACCAGAACGGCAGCTTCGCGGACGAAGTTGCGATGACCGATTACAAGGTGAAGTTCGACGTCAATTATTTCGGCGTCGACAACCCGGCGACGCCAGTCGTCGAACGCGTGCCTTTCGTCGTGCAGACGGACGGCAAGCTCAAGGTAGTGAACATCGGCCTCGTCTCCAGCCCGCACGGCTCGCACGTCGCCGGCATCGCATCCGGCAACGCGTTGTTCGGCGGCGCGATGAGCGGCGCGGCGCCTGGCGCCAAGCTGGTCTCAGTACGCGCGTGCTTGTGGATTGCGGGCTGCACCACCCATGCGCTCCTCGAAGGCATGATCTACGCCGTCAAGCAGGCGCACGTCGACGTGATCAACATGTCGATCGGCGGGTTGCCAGCGCTCAACGATGGCAACAACGCTCGTGCCGAGCTCTACAACCGGCTGATCGAGCAGTTCAAGGTGCAGATGTTCTTCTCGGCGGGCAACGATGGCCCCGGAATGAACACTGTCGGCGATCCTGCGGTGGCGACCAATGTCGTCGGCGTCGGCGCCTACCTGAGTCGCGCGACGATGCAGCTCGGCTATGGCGCGGACACGCCGTTCGTCGACAACCTGAATTACTTCACCTCGAACGGTCCGCGTGAGGACGGCGGATTCAAGCCGGAAATCATCGCGCCCGGCGCGGCTGTTTCCACGACTCCGTTGTGGCAGCCCGGCGTGGGTGTGCCGTACGCGCTGCCGCCCGGCTATCAGTTCATGAACGGCACTTCGATGGCAGCACCGCAGGCGACTGGCGCGGCGGCACTGCTGATCAGTGCTGCGAAACAAGCTGGCGCGCAGTGGAAGCCCGACCAGCTTCGTCAGGCGATCCGTTCTTCGACGCGCCTGTTGGATGCGAGCCGCATCGGCGTCTATCGCCAGGGCAACGGCATCCTGCAGACCGAGGCAGCGTGGAACCTGCTGAAGACGAACATCAGCACGGACGAAATCGTCGCGAAGGTGCCGGTCAACACCATCCTCAGCTCCTTCCTCGCGGAGCCGGGCATCGGCACCGGCATCTACGATCGCGAAGGCGTCGTGGCAGGGCAGTCGTACACGCGTACGTACAAGATCACGCGCACCAAGGGCGGCTCGCAGCCGAAGTCCTACACAGTCAGCTGGGTCGGCGGCGACGGCACTTTCAGTTCGCAGGCAACGATCGCTCTGCCGCTGAACGTGACGGTGGACCTGCCGGTCACGATCAATCCGCAGACGGCCGGTCATCACTCCGCGATCATGAATCTCGACAGTGCCAGCGCGGCCGGCATCGAGTTCCAGACGATGAACGTGGTCGATGCGGCTGACCAGTTCAATGCAGGCAACAACTTCTCCGTCACGAAGACCGGCCAGATCGGTCGTGCGCAGCAGACATCGCACTTCGTGCGTGTACCGGCCGGCACACCGGCGCTGAAGGTCGACTTCTCGGGGCCGACCTCGGCCGCCGGCACGGGGCAGGCGCGCTTCCTGCGCATCCATCCGTATGGAGTGGGCATCGATTCGAATGCAGTTTCGAACTGCTACCAGCCGGCCGCCGCTGCCGGCTGCGCTACGGGCTCGCCGACCTCGCGCGTGCTCGGTTCTCCGCAAGCCGGCGTCTGGGAGATCACGGTCGATGCACGTCGCAGCTCCGACGCTGACTCTGCGCCGTACAGCCTGACTGCATCGATCCTCGGTGCGCTCGTGGCGCCGAATCCCGATGTGATCCCCAGCGCGACAATCGGTGCGCCAATCGCCAGGTCGTACACGCTCACGAATATCTTCGGTGCGTTCACGGGTCGTGCAGTCGGCAGCACGCTCGGTAGTGCAAATAGATTGACACCGACGATCGCCAATGCTGAACAGCAGCAGTTCCAGGTGCAGGTAACTCCTGGTTCGACCTCGCTGCGCGCAACCATCGGCGGTACCAGCGACCCGGCGGCGGACCTCGACTTGTTCGTCTTCAACTGCACCAGCGGCACCTGCGTGCAGGCGGGCTCGAGCGCGGACGGCGATTCCGAGGAATCGGTGACGATCAATAATCCGGCCGCAGGCACCTGGGTCGTGCTCATCGACGGCTTCGCGGTACCGGCAGGAACGACGACGTTCAACTACATCGATGTGTTCACGAATGCAGCGTTCGGCGCCGTGTCCGTCACGGATGCCAATGCGTTGCGTCCGGCGGGCGCATCGTGGACCGTCCCGGGATCTGTCACGGCGAATGCCGCGCCGGCGGCGGGTCGCGTGCTGTACGGCACCGTTCGCGTTGCAACCGACACGAACGCGGTCGTTGGTTCAGGCGATGTGATCGTGGAGAGCGTTACCCCGTAGACGCTATGCCACGAGCGCGAGGGCCATGGACGGCCCCCGCGAATCGCGCAGATTCGATCAGCCTTCTTTCTTGCGAAAGGCTTCCTCACCCGCATCCGACACCGCGACCCACTTCGGATCGGGCGCCGCATTCGGCACATAGCTGTCGTGCCAGTTCCACCACTTGTAGCGCTTCGACTGCGGGTAACCCTGCGGTGAGTCCTCTCCCTCTTCCTGACGGCCGAGCGCCGTCATGTCGAGGTAGCTCCACACCGATCCCATCGCCTCGTCGCCACGGCTGTTGATGAAGTACGTGCGGTAGATGCGCTCGCCGTCGCGGATGAATGCGTTGTGGCCGTGCCATTCATTCACGCCGAAGTCGATGTCGAAGCTGTCGGTGATCGTGTACCACGGCATTTCCCAGCCCATTCGCGCCTTCAGTCGCGCGATGTCCGCTTGCGGCGCGCGCGAAGCGTAGGCGAGGGTGGTGTCGCGGGCATGCAAGTGGGCGAGGTTGGAAACCTGATCGGCGCCCAGCGAGCAGCCGATGCACGCATGCTCCGGCCAGCCGTGCACGCCGGGCTCGAAGAATGCGCGATAGACGATGAGCTGTCGGCGGCCTTCGAACAGATCGAGCAGGCTCACTTTGCCGCGAGGTCCATCGAAAACGTAGTCCTTGTCCACGGCCATCCACGGCATCCGCCGACGCGCGGCGGCCATGGCATCGCGCGTGTGGGTCAAGGCCTTCTCCTTGACGAGCAGGTCCGCGTGCGCCGCCGCCCACTCCTTGGGCGACACGATCGATGGCTTCTGCGGGGGTA
>Ga0163162_10006613_pt1 | contig 11232 bp, 6 predicted proteins | sample S55metaG_FD_115310 | JGI IMG/M metagenome (GOLD analysis project Ga0163162, IMG submission 115310) | Switchgrass rhizosphere microbial communities from Kellogg Biological Station, Michigan, USA - S5-5 metaG | ecosystem: Host-associated > Plants > Roots > Rhizosphere > Soil | place: USA: Michigan...
TGCCGGGCTTCGAGCCTGAGCCGGACGACGATCTACACGCACATTGCCGAAGGCCGTCTGCGTGTGACCCGCGTTGGCGGGCGCACGATCATTCCTGCCGACTCGCTGCGGGCCCTGATCTCTGGCGAGGGTTAAGCAATGGCCCATAAATGCGAAACCCCGCCTTGCGGCGGGGCGTCGCGGAATAGCTGTGGCGGCTGTATCCGGGACATTTATATCTTGCCTTGGCGGTTTGCGCAATGAGCCGCAAGAAGCGCATTCGGTCTGATCATCGGGCCGATCTTCGTGGGGGTAGGTTCATTGGCCTTCCGTCGGTGGTCAAGGATAGTGACGCTTACGGCTCGCTGTCCCTCTTTGAACGGGCAGTGCTCATCGAAATCCTCGCAGCGTTCAATGGCTACAACAACGGCAGGATCGTGATCAGTCAGCGCCAAATTGCCGACAATTTGAAAAATTCCAACTTTCGCAAGATTGGCAAGTCCATAGCGGTCCTTTGCGAGCGTGGGCTACTCGATGTTGCCACCGACAGTGTTTGGAAGGATCGCCGCGCGCGCGAATATCGCCTGACGTTCATTTCAAGCGGCGTACCTCCCTTCGTCCGCCCGGCCAGCAACGAGTATTTGTCCTGGAAAAATGACGCTGACGCTGTGTCAACAAGTGGGGGTCGAACTGCTGACTCAGCGTCAACGGTCGCCTTGATCGCTGCTGACGGATCGTCAGCGCAAAACGCCACAAACGGCCGAAATCCGTAGGTCATGCGCTTCACCGCTGCTGACACGGCGTCATCACATATAAGATAACCATCCTTCAGGGGATTTATCGAGCATCATCGGAGCGATCGGGCGGCAGCCTACGAAAGTTGGTCGATACTAGAGACCAGCCTTATTCCGGTTTCGCCACCAATACGCGCGCGCGCGCGAGGGTCTTGCGCAATCTGCGCCGGGTGCTTGGGGTTTGTGGCGGCATTACGCGCACGCGCGCGAGGTTGGATAAGAGCAGGTCACCGCACTTCCTGCCATCCAAGCGAACATGCAGGCCGCTTAAGTCTAACTGTTCCCTGCGGGCCGCCCCAGCCGAACCGAGTAACACTGTGGTCGCATTCGCGCTTTCCCTTGCCGCTTCGATCTTGGCTGACTAGAGTCCCCCTACCGCACGGGTCTCGTAAGCCTTGGCGGTGCACAACTGAGTGCTGAGCACGGGTCCGCCGTATGTCGGGCGGCTCCCGAAATACAATAGCCTCCTGGCGAATACGGGAGGCGTGCTGCCCCGTGCTCGCACGTTACGAACCACCCGGCACCTGCCGGACAGTTCGTCAGCTGGGGGCAAGGGCCATGATCCGGGAAGTGGTTTTGCGTCCGCACAAGGGGTGGGTGCGGCTTTGGTTGCTTGCTGCGTTAGTATGGGTGGCGTTCGCCAGCACAACAGTTGTTGCACCGTGGCAGATTGGGCGCGATCTCCAAGCTATCGAAATCGCGGGGCCAACCGGGCAGGCGGCGGCTGAAACGAAGTTGCGATCGCAGGCCGCAAACCTGTGCCAGCTGGGAACGGCGTCAGTTGAAAGCCGCATTGTCCCGCCATCGGAACGAGAGCTAAACGACTGGAGGAGTGAACGTCGGGTTTGGGAGCTTAAGCGCCAGCTCAACCTGCCAGCAAAGTTGTCACCTCCGCCCAAGCCCGCCGTCGTCGCTGAACTCACTTGTGTTCGAGCCCACGAAAAAACCAAGGCGATGGCTCGCCTGCTCATGATGATGTTTGGCCCGCCGATCATTCTGCCCCTGCTGCTTGCGCTGGCGGAGTGGATCGTATTGGCTATCGTTGGCTGGGTCCGGGATGGTTTTCAAGGTGCTGTCGCGCCAGCCATCGCAGGCCGTGCAACAACGGTTTCGGTGCCGCCCGTTGCCACGTCCGCACCTCCCCGCGCGATCAACCTGAAGCAGGCGCTGGGCTGGTGCTGTGCCGCCTTTATGACGCTCGACATCGTTCTACGAAAAGCACTCAGCCAGGGGCAATCCTCCGGCACCAACCTGCTGGTGTTCGCTGGCCTTGCGGCGGTGGTCTGGTTGGCCCGGGCCCGCTTCGGGGCTAGGGCGGGCAGATGCGCACTCGCTCTCTACTTGATCGGCGGTACGGCGTTTCTGGCGCTGAGCCTCGCACCCTATCTCTAGCCGCTAATTTCCACTGACCGCATTCCACGACAAACGGGATGGCAATCTTGTTCCGCGCTGCCTCATCCGGCACAGAGCAAGCATGACCGATCTTGACCATATCGACCCTGCTTCTCCCGACCTTCGTGACGAGCTGATTGCCCGCCTGAAGGACGTTGCCCCGGAAATCTTCGTGGACGGCGCAATCAGCTTTGATCGGCTGTCGGAGCTGACCGGTCTGCCTGTCGATAATGGCCCGGAACGCTATGGTCTGACTTGGCCGGGCAAGCGCGCCGCCATCGCCATGCTGCAAGCCCCTTCCGCCGCGACGCTGGCCCCGGACTTGGCGGGAAGCGTCAACTTCGATTCGGCGCAGCACGTGTTCATCGAAGGCGAAAACCTTGAAGTGCTGAAGCTGCTCTACAAGAGTTATTTCGGGCGGGTAAAACTGATCTACATTGACCCTCCCTACAACACCACAAACGACTTCATCTATCACGACAACTTCGCCGATCCGTTGACCGCTTACCTGATCCAGACTGGGCAGATGACCGAGAGCGGCGACATGACCACAAGCGCGCCCGAAAAAGCTGGGCGCTTCCACTCCAATTGGCTTTCGATGATGTATCCGCGCCTGTCGATGGCGCGGCAATTGCTGAAGGAGGATGGCATCATCCTCATCAGCCTGAACGATGCCGAAGCCGCCAACCTTCGCCTGCTGTGCGATGACGTGTTCGGTACGGAAAACTTCATCGCGCAGATGGTCTGGGAAAAGGGCCGGAAGAACGACGCGAAGCTTCTCTCGGTCGGTCATGAATACGTGTTCGTTTACGCCCGTTCGATGCTGGCGCTGAAGGAAGCAAAGACGATCTGGCGCGAGGAAAAGCCCGGCGCGCGCGAAATCTGGGACGAGTATGTTCGACTGCGCGCCGCGCACGGTGATGGCGAACGCGCCGACAAGGTGATCGAACAGGAATTGACGGCGTGGTTCAGCGAACTGCCCAAGGCGCACCCGGCCAAGAAGTGGAGCCGTTACAAGCGCGTTGATGCCAATGGTCCGTGGCGGGACCGTGATATATCATGGCCGGGTGGCGATGGGCCTCGCTATGACGTTCTCCACCCGATCACAAAGCAGCCGTGCAAGGTGCCTGAAGCAGGTTGGCGCTATGCTGATCCAGCCGAAATGCAGCGCCAGATTGATCTGGGGCTTGTCGTCTTTCGCGAAGACCACACCGAACCACCGTTTCGGAAAGCTCATATCAGGCCAATCGCGGCAGAGCTTGAAAGCGAAGACGAGACTGAAGAAACCGACGACGAAGCTGAAAACGAGGAGCTGGCCACGCAGGTTCGCGGCACCTACTTCTACAAGCAATCGCAGGTCTCAGTGAAATATCTGCGTGACTTGATGGGAGCGAAGGTCTTCGACAACCCGAAGGACCACGAGGAGCTTGCGAAGCTCTTCCGCTATATGGCCACGAACGATGGTCAGCCGATCATCATGGATTTCTTTGCAGGGTCGGGTTCGAGCGGCGAGGCGGTGATCCGTCTGGCAGCGAATGGTATGCCCGGTGCGCGATACATCGGGGTACAGTTGCCGGTGGCAGTGAATGCGAAAGAACGGACCGGCAAGGCGGCGCTTGCCAAGGGCTGGAAAACGATCACGCAAGTCACCGGCGAAAGGCTGAGGCGGGTGTTGGCTCTTCCTGAAATCGCGCCAAGCGGTCAGGGTTTGCGGACGTTCCGGCTCGGTGCATCCAACATCCGGCGCTGGACGGGCGTGGAAGACAAGACGCCGGAAGGTTACATCAAGCAGATGGATGCCTTTGCCGACACGCTTGTTCCGGGCTGGGAGGCGGAAGATGTCATCTGGGAAGTGGCGCTACGCGAAGGCTATCCCCTCACGGCATCCGTTTCCCCGATTGGCGAGGCAAATCCGCCCAAGTTTTGGAAGGTTGCCGATCCCGATAGCGGGCGCGCGTTCACTATCTGCCTGGCGGAACATATCGACCTCGAAATGGTCAAGCCGCTGGGGCTGGCGGGCGATCACCTGTTCGTCTGCCGCGATACCGCGCTCGATGACACCGTCGCCGCGAACCTGGCGCTGCAATGCCGCCTGAAGGTGTTGTGAGGCGATGGAATTTCAGTTCAACTCGACACAGGAATACCAGCTCGACGCCATCGCGTCGGTGGTCGGATTGCTCGATGGCCAAGGCCACGTCGGCGGGCTGCTGGTCCCTGCCGCTGGCCACACCGTCGTTCCCAACCGGCTCGATCTGGACGATGGCCAGTTGCTCGACAATCTGCGCGCCGTGCAGGCATTGCGCGGGCTCGCTGAGGACGATGCTCTCGCCTCAATCGAACAAGAAGTCGAGCTTTTCCAAGGCACCGGCACGGTCCGCTTTCCCAACTTCTCCGTGGAAATGGAAACCGGCACGGGCAAGACCTATGTCTATCTCCGCACGATCTTGACGCTGGCCAGCCGGTATGGACTCACGAAGTTCGTCATCGTCGTTCCTTCGGTCGCCGTGCGTGAGGGCGTGCTCAAGACCATCGAGCAGACGCGCAAGCACTTCGCCACCATCCCCGGCCTGCCGCCGTTCCACCCCTCTGTCTATGCTGGCCAGCCGGGCCAGGTCCGGGCCTTTGCCGCCTCCAACGCTGTCGAAGTGATGGTGATGACCATCCATTCGTTCGTCAACGACAGCAACGTCATCCGCAAGCCGAACGAGGGCAACGCCCCGCCGATCCACCTTCTGCAAGCGGTTCGGCCCGTGCTGATCCTCGACGAGCCCCAGAACATGGAAAGCGAGAGCCGGGTCTCTGCCCTGGCGGCGCTCAATCCGCTGTTCGCGCTTCGATACAGTGCCACGCACCGCAATCCCTACAACCTTGTCTATCGGCTGACGCCGTTCGATGCCTACCGGCAAGGCTTGGTGAAGCGTCTCGAAGTCGGCGCAGCCATTGAGGAAGAGAACGCCAACCTGCCCTTCGTTCGGCTGGAAGGCATCGAATCCGTCAAGCGCACACTGTCGGCCACCGTCATCGTCGATGTGCAGTCTACCAGCGGCAAGATTTCGCGCAAGCCGGTCAAACTCAAGCTGGGCGACGATCTGGTCAAGAAGACCAAGCGGCTGGACTACGATGGCTTCGTGGTTGCGGAAATCAGTTTCGATTACGTCCGCTTCACCAACGGCGTTGAAATCGTCAAGGGCGGCGAGACGGGCAGCCAGCGGGAAGCTGTCATGGAAGCGCAAATCCGCTTCACCGTGGAGCAGCACTTCCGCAAGCAAAAGCGCATCCGCGACATGGGCTTCAACGTGAAGGTGCTGTCGCTGTTCTTCATCGACTCGGTCGCCAGCTTCCGGAACGAAGATGGGCTGGTGCGCGCGCTGTTCATCAAGGCTTTCGATGAAGCCAAGCTGGCCTATCCCGAATGGCGGGAACGCAGCGCAATGGAAGTGCAGGCGTCCTATTTCGCTTCGAAGGTGAACAAGAAGGGCGAAGTCACCGTATTCGACAAGCCGGTCGCGACCACGAAGGACGAGCGCGACGCGCAAGCTCGCGAGTATGACCTGATTATGAAGAGCAAGGAGCGGCTGCTGTCGTTCGATGAGCCGGTCGCCTTCATCTTCTCGCATTCCGCGCTCAAGGAGGGATGGGACAATCCCAACGTCTTCCAGATTTGCACATTGCGCGAAGTCGGCAGCGAGACCGAACGACGGCAGCAAGTCGGTCGCGGCGTGCGCCTGCCCGTCGATGCCGTTACGGGAGAGCGCATTACCGACGAACGGGTGAACGTACTGACCATCGCGGCCAGTGAAAGCTATGAACGCTTTGTCGGCGCGCTCCAAGGCGAAATCGAGAAGGAATACGGCAAGGACGGCTTGCCGCCGCAGCCGGGCAACGCACGCAAGCGCGTCACACTGGCCTTGCGAAAGGAGCACTTGCTGAAGCCGGAATTTGTGGCGTTGTGGGACAAGATCAAACACCGGACGCGCTATGCGGTCTCGATCGACAGTGCGAAGCTGATCGACGACGTTGCGGCGGACGTGGCCGAAGTTGAGGTCCGCCGGCCCCGCGTCATCGTGCAGGTCGCGCAGGTGCGCGCGGAAGACAGCGATGACGTGTTCGAGGCGATCCGCACGTCGGACGCGAGTGTCGCGATCGACCTTGAAGGCCGGTTTCCCCTGCCCAATCTGGTGGCCGTTGTCGAAAACCTGATGGAAGCGACAACGCCACCAATGCGGATTGGTCGCCGGACCATCCTGGCGATCCTCAAGAAGCTGACCGATCCAGAGCGCGCTGTCGCCAACCCGCACGAGTTTGCGGCGGCGCTGGTGACGGCAATCAAGGCGCGGCTGGCCGACCAACTGGTGTCAGGCATCAAGTACGAGCCCGACGGCACTTGGTATGACCAGAGCCACTTCGATGAACTAATCGACGCCTTTGCGGCCAACGTCGTCAAGAGCGAAGCCAACGCGCTGTCCGGCGGCACGCACATTTACGATGGTGTCATCGTCGATTCGGTGGGCGTCGAACGGCCCTTCGCAGAGGCGTTGGAAAAAGACGCGCGGGTGAAGCTCTACATCAAGCTGCCCGCATGGTTTCAAGTGCCTACCCCGATCGGCACCTACAACCCGGATTGGGCCATCGTTATGGCTGGCGACGATGGTGCGGATCGCCTCTACCTTGTCAGGGAAACGAAGGGCACCACCGTCCTCTCAGCCCTGCGGCCAAGTGAGCGGCAAAAGATTTTGTGCGGACGGAAGCATTTCCGTGACGCGCTGGGGGTCGATTACCGTGTCGTCACCGAAGCAGCGATGCTGCCGGCGGGAGGGGTTTGAAACGCCCGGATTGGCAGGCTTGATTGTACAGCCCACAAAACAAATTTGCCTGTCGCCGGAGATTTTGGGGGCCACATTGGGGGCCATTAAAAGACCATTCCTAAAAGTATCATTAAGTTACAAGATATTGTGCTTGATTGGCGGTTCCCGCTACCTCCATTTTTCCTCAACATAATGATAAGCATCAGAAATCCACCAAACTTGGGGGCGATTTCTCACGCGTGCGGCACCCGCGCGTCACACCGGGTCAAAATTGGATATAGCGCTCCGCAAACGTTCAAAGATGCCGACATGGCAGCGGTTGCGCGGGTGTCGCTGAAGAGTGCAGTGAGCGGTCAACGGCGAGGCACCCTCACCCCTAATACGCCCTTCGGTTCCTGTCATATCCATAATGGATAAAAAAATATACGTATTTGACCGGGTGCTTGACCTTGGACCGACGCCTGCGTTGCTTCTCTATAATATCGCTACGCATCAAGGCCATAGCAACTGCAATTTTAGAAATCGTTTGCCTCGTCGATAACTTTCGTTATTTTTCTGCCGAACTTACGGAAAATGCCCTGACGACCCTTCGACTTTTTGTGGTTACTCGATCTTAACCACGGGAGCCGAATGCGACCGTATGACTACGTATCGCACCATCCTCCGCACCTCGGCCTGCATCGTTGGATGCACGCTGGCCTCCCAAACCTTTGCGGGTTCCGCCCACGCCGCTGGCGTGCTGGCAGGCACCCTGATCGAGAATACCGCAACCGCGACCTACACCTCGGGCGCGTCCGGCGGTACGGTCACATCGAACAAAGTCACCGTCAAGGTCGACGAACTGCTCAACGTCGCCGTCGCCACGCTTACCTCGGCACCGGCCAGCGCCAGTTCCGCCCCGGCCGTGCTGTCGTGGTCGGTCACCAACAGCGGCAACGGTCCCGAAGCGTTCAACCTTACCGCAGACCCCAAAGTCTCGGGCAATGCCTTTGACGGCACCATCACGTCCATCGTCATCGATACCAACGACAACGGCATTTACGACGCCGGCGTCGATCAGGTGCTCGGCGCGGGCGCGGCGACGCCTTCGATCGATCCCGACAAGGAGGTCAAGGTCTTCGTACTCGTCAGCCTGCCGGCCGGCGCGACGGATGCCGCCACCAGCCAGGTTCGCCTGACGGCTTCGGCCACCACCGGCACCGGCACCCCGGGCACCAGCTTTTCCGGCAAGGGGGAGGGCGGTGGCGATGCCGTGGTCGGCCTGACGACCGCATCGGCCAATTCACTCGCCGCGCTCGTCGCCAGCCTCGCCAACGTCACGCTCGTCAAGTCGGCTTCGATCCTCGACCAGTTCGGCACGGCCAAGCCGGTCCCCGGCGCGACTGTCACCTACACACTCGCCGCCAAGATCACCGGCAGCGGCGTAGCCGAAGGCGTGCACGTGACCGACGCCATTCCGGCGGGCACCACTTACGTCCCCGGCTCGCTCAAGCTCGACGGTTCGGGCCTGACCGACGGCGCCGATGCCGACGCCGGCAGCGCTGGCAGCGCTGGCGTCGATGTTGCGCTGGGCAAAGTGAGCGGCGGATCGACCCGCACGGTCAACTTTGCCGTCACCATCAACTGATCATCTGTTTTCACCGATTTTTCAGAGGAACCTAGCCATGAATGCCAAGCTCCTGACACTCGCTGCATCGTTCGCCATCCTCGCCGCAGGCCCGGCCTTCGCCGCGCCCGCCAGCCCGGTATCGCTCGTCGGCGGCGTGAAGCTCGAAAAGACCGTGACCGAAAACGGCGCGCAGAAGACCGTGCTGAGCGAACCCAAGGTCGTCGTTCCGGGTGACCGCCTGCTGTTCTCGACCGATTATCGCAACGACGGCGCGGTGCCCGTGACAAACTTCGTCGTCACCAACCCGCTGCCTTCGGCGGTCACGCTGGCTCCGGAAGCTGCTGCTTCGACTGAAGTTTCGGTCGATGGCGGAAAGACCTGGGGCAAGCTTGCCGATGCGAAGGTTTCCGACGGCAAGGGCGGCCTGCGCGCCGCCACTACCGCCGATGTCACGCACGTGCGCTGGACCATCGCCGCGATCGCGGCCGGCGGTTCGGGCACCGTGGGATATCACGCTATCGTTCGCTGAAAAGGCGGATGGGGGCGCCGCGCCTGCCGGCGGCCATTTCTAATGCAGGCACCCAAGTGGAGCACATAAAATGACGCAACGCAGCAGATTGCTGGGTGCGGTGGGCGTTTGCGCGCTCGCTGTTCTTGGCGCCAACCCAGCCTACGCGGCCGGCACCACCGCCGGTTCGACGATTACCAACACCGTGTCGGTGGCCTTCCAGGTCGGCGGCATCGCCCAGACGGGCACGTCCGCTTCCGACACGCTCACGGTCGACCGCAAGATCAACCTGACGGTCGCCGAAGTCGGCACGACCACCACCGTCGTTTCGCCGGGCCAGTTGTCGGCGGTCACCGCCTTCACCGTCACCAACACCTCGAACGCGGTGCTCGACTTCGCGCTCGCGGTTGCCCAGCAAGTGGGCGGTGCCGGTGCCACGGGCCACTCGACCACCGACACCATCGACGTGACCAACGTGCGGATCTATCGCGACACCAACGCCAACGGCATCCTGGACGGTTCCGAAGGCACCACGGCGATCACCTATCTCGACGAACTCGCCGCTGATGCCACCGCAAACGTTCTCGTCGTTGCAGACGTTCCGCTGGCCCAGCCCAACGGCGCGGTCGCTGTGGTTACGTTGACCGCGACGGGCCGCGAAGGCGGTGCCGCCAACACCCAGGGCGCGGCACTGGTTCAGACGACCACCGGCAATACCGCCGGCATGGATACCGTCTTTGCCGATGCTGCGGGCGCCACCGACGCCGCGCGTGATGCGGCCTTCTCGGCCAAGGACGACTACACTGTCTCGGCGGCAACGCTCAGCGCGGTGAAATCGTCGAAGATCATCAGCGATCCGATCAACGGCACGACCCTGCCCAAGATGATTCCGGGCGCGACGATCGAATACTGCATCGCCGTCAGCAACGCCGCTGGCACCAGCGCGACCGCCACGTCCGTCACCGTGAACGATCCCATCCCCGCAAACCTGACGTTCGACAGCACGTTCGGCGTCAAGACCAACGGCACCGCTACGGTCACCAGCGGCGTCGCAACCTGCGCCGCCGATACGACCGGCACCGGCAGCATGGCTTCGAACACGGTAACCGGCACGCTTCCTTCGGTTGCGGCTGGCGAAACCAAGACCGTCGTGTTCCGCGCAACGATCAACTGATCGTAGCGCCGTTCAACCGGCATTTCGGGAATGGGGGCGGCGGTGACGGGGGTCGCCGCCGCCCTCCCCCCCCCCAAAAAGACATCGAGAAAAAACACGACCATGCCGGGATTGATCGCCAGACTGGGAAGGAAGGGACAGGCGCTCGTCGCCGCGCTCTCGCTCATTCTCGGCGCGGCCGTTCCTGCAATCGCGCCTGCCGCGACCATCACCAACACCGCGCTCGCCCGCTGGACCCAGGGGCCGGACACGCTGGTGGCGCAATCGAACACCGTCACGTTCGACGTGGTCAATCCCGAGATCGAGATTTCGGTGCTGCCCTTGCCATCTGGCGGAGACAGCGTCGAGCTGACCGCTGGCACCTGCGGCGGAAAGCCACTGCCGGTAAAGATCGACCCCGCCGCGCTTGAGAGCGGCGACAAGTCATCGGTGAGCAGCATTCGCATCGGCCAGCCGGTGATCTTCCGGCTCAAGCTGCCGCGCAACACCCTGTCGTCCACCAAGATCGATACGCTGACAGTACGGCTCACGTCCGCAAGCGGCGACATGGAAACCGTGACAATCGTCGAATCCGGCGAGGACACCGGCATCTTCTATGGCGCGATGCCGACCAGCGCGATCCCGCCGCAGCCCGTCCACGGCGATTGCCGCCTCAGCGTCGGCGCGGGCGACAAGGTGATCATCACCTACGAGGGCGCCAACTCCACCGACATCGTTGCACAAACCAGGGTCGATGTGCTGGCCGATCCGTTCGGGCTGGTGTTCGATTCCGAAGATGCTTCGCCGGTCGATGGCGCGCGCGTCACGCTGATCGACGTCGCGACCGGGCAGCCGGCGCATGTGTTCGCCGGAGACGGCGTCACCACATGGCCATCCACCGTCATAACCGGCCAGCCCGTGACAGACGGTGCCGGCACCGTGTGGCCAATGCCCACTGGCGAATACCGCTTTCCGCTGGCGCACCTCGGCCA
>Ga0163162_10006614_pt1 | contig 11232 bp, 8 predicted proteins | sample S55metaG_FD_115310 | JGI IMG/M metagenome (GOLD analysis project Ga0163162, IMG submission 115310) | Switchgrass rhizosphere microbial communities from Kellogg Biological Station, Michigan, USA - S5-5 metaG | ecosystem: Host-associated > Plants > Roots > Rhizosphere > Soil | place: USA: Michigan...
CCACCATGCCAGTAACGGTCGAGCATGACATCGCCGACCACCAAGACAGGGGCTTGATCGAATCGCGGCATGGACAACTTCATGGAGCAACCCACATACAAAATGAACAGGGGCGCGATATTACCACAGGGTTGGCATTGGCTTGCGCGACGGCTGCAACGGGATGATTTGACGGGGGGATTTGTTCATTTATTGAGCAGAAAATACCAAGAACTGCCAAGCAGGCGCCCGCAAATTCTGTTTCTGCGGTCGATCTTGCGAATTACGGGAGGGTTTCACGCCCGGATCAAACAAAGGCAGCGCACTCGCCGGGGATTGATCGAGGGGGGAGAAGTCTGGATACAAATCACCGGGCGCGTTGCGCGCCCGGTGAGCAAGCGTCAGGCGATGTCTTCAGCCGGGGCGTCAAGGCCCATGGCATTCAGGCGGGCGTAGTAACCGTTGTGCGCCAGAAGCTCGGTATGGGTGCCGCGCTCGACGATCCGGCCCTGATCCATAACGAGAATCAGGTCGGCCTTTTCGATAGTTGACAGGCGGTGAGCAATCACCAGCGTGGTCCGGCCCTTCATCACTTGATCCAGCGCGGCCTGAATATGGCGCTCGGATTCGGTGTCGAGCGCCGAGGTGGCTTCGTCGAGAATCAACAACGGGGCGTTCTTCAGCAGGGCCCGTGCAATGGCCAGGCGTTGACGCTGGCCGCCGGAGAGCAGCACGCCGTTCTCGCCAACCTGAGTGTCCAGGCCTTGGGGCAACTGCGCGATGAAGTCCATTGCGTACGCATCCCTCGCGGCTTTCTCGATCGCCTCACGAGGCGCTCCAGCCAGATCGCCGTAAGCAATGTTGTTGGCCACGGTGTCACTGAACAACGTCACATGCTGGGTCACCTGGGCGATGTGTTTGCGCAGGTTCAGCAGTTTGTACTGTTCCACCTCAACCCCATCGATCAGGATCTCGCCCTTATCGTGGTGGTAGAAGCGCGGAATCAGGTTGGCCAGGGTCGATTTGCCGCTGCCCGAGCGCCCGACCAGTGCCACCATTTGCCCAGGCTCGACCGAGAAACTGATGTCATCGAGCACCTGGCGATCGGTGTCCGGGTAGGTGAAGCTCAGATTACGCACGTCCAGACGACCGCTGACGGCGTCGCGCTCGACGGTACCGGTATCAACTTCAGGCTCGACATCCAGCTGTTCGAAAATACTCTCGGCACCCGCCACACCTTTCTGGATGGTCGAGCTGACTTCGGACAACTGGCGGATCGGTTTAGGCAACAGGCCGGCCAGGGTGATGTAGGCAACCATGTCACCGGCCGATGCATCGCCGCGCAGGAACAGCACCAGGAACATCAACACCGCCATGGCGCTGTAAATCACCAATTGCAGCAACGGCGTGTAAATGGCGCCTGTACGTGTCATGCGCAGTTGCTTGTCGGTGTTGCCCTGACTGGCGGCAAAGAAGCGCTTCTCTTCGTAGACTTCACCACCAAAGCTGCGCACCACGCGATAACCCTGGATGGTTTCGGACGCCACGTGGGTCACGTCACCCATGGCCACCTGAATCTTCTTGCTCTGCTTGCGGAATTTCTTGCTCGCCGTACGCACCATGATGGCGATCAGCGGCAGGATGGCAATCATCACCAGCGTCAGGCGCCAGTTCATGAACAGCAGCGAGGCAAACAGGAAGATCACGGTCATGCCTTCACGGATTACGACCTTGATCGCATCTGTGGCCGCCCCGGTGACCATCGTCACGTTGAAGGTGATACGCGAAATCAGATGCCCCGAGTTATGCTTGTCGAAGTACCGGTTGGGCAAAACCAGCAGGTTGTTGAACAGTTGCACCCGCAAGTCATGGACCAGGCCGAGGGAAACCTTGGCCAGAAAGTAATTGCCCAGATAAGATCCCAACCCCTGCCACGCGGCGATCAGAATGATCAGCAGCGGCACAGCCTGCAACAATTGCAGGTCGCGCAGGTAAGGCACGGTTGGAAACAGCGCCGCCTCGGGATTGGACAGGCCATCGACAAAGTACTTGAGGATGTAGCCGAGCATTGGCTGGGTCGAAGCGAAAATCAAAAAGCCGACGATGCTGATCAGAAACAAACTGATGTACGGCCGGACATAGCCGAGCAAACGGAAGTAGATTTTCAAGCTCGATGGGCTTGCGGAGAGACTGGAGTCGGTCATATCACGCGTTTGTCGATAAAAAGGACGCAGACTTTAGCACAGCTTCTTCAGGGTTCTGGCAATCGCATAAAGGCTGTTATTGTTAGGCGTCGGATTAAGCATCAAATAGCCATCACCCCGAAATGGCCGATCAACTTCAGGATTGAATCTCCCAGCATGCAACTAAGCGGTTTCAATAGTGTGTCAAATCGAGTCTTCGATTTCATTTGCCTCTGGATTCTTCCACTCGGCTATCTCTTGCTGCTGTGCGCACTCTTCTTCCTGCCAGGTCGAAGTGTGCACCACAAACTTTTTTATGGCCTTTTCAGCATTCCAGCGCTGATCGCCCTGTGCCTGCGCCCCCGCGAACTCAACGAATTGGTCCGCGACCCGATTTTCATCGCCGTGCTGACGTTCGCAGCCTGGGCATTGCTGAGTTTGTGCTGGGGGCCGGATAAGGAAGACATCGCCGGACAATTCAAACCACCGCTGCATACCCTGCTGCTGTTCACGGGTTGCTACTTGCTGGTGCGCTATCGCAGCGAAATCATTCAACCCTTGCTGTTTGCCGCTGCATTGGTCGGACTGATCGGCACCGCCCACGATCTGTTCATGTTCGCTCGCGTATACGAGCCTGGCCTGCGTTTGATCGGTGGCGGCGCGTTCGATAACCCGCTGCTCAGCTCTCACATGTATGGCTTTTACGCCGCCTACTGGCTCAGCATCAGCATGCTCTGCAAGCGTCGCCAAATGCTCTGGCTGAGCCTCCCGGCACTGGCAATCATGTTTGCCGCGGTGATTGCCACCGGCTCCAGGACGCCTCTGGTTGCGCTGACGATGGCGGCACTCTGGCTTAGCTTCATTTGCTGGAACCGCCGCTCGGTCGCATTGTTGGGGGTGTTGGCTGCCAGCGGAGTCACGGTTTACGTGCTGTTTTCGCGAATGATCATCGAAAGGGGCGACTCTTACCGCTTCGAAATCTGGCAGTTGGCCGTACAGAAAATTGCTGATCACCCCTGGATCGGTCATGGCTATAACGCCCAACTGTCGATCGACCCCGGCGTCGGCTACAACTTTCAGGAACCCCACAGCTTTGTCCTGGGCGTGCTCTATTACGTGGGTGTTGTTGGCCTGCTGCCGTGGTTGTTTTTCCATGCCTGGAGCCTGTTAAGCAGTTGGCGCAATCGCCTGCAGCCCTTGTTTATCATCGCTTCGACCTGGTTGATATTTGGTATTGGTGCTGGCCTGACCGAGGGCGGCGGCATTATTTCGCGGCCCAAGGAGCACTGGTTCCTGCTGTGGATTCCGCTGGCGCTAATCGTCGCGCTGAGTGTCAATCAACGCGCCAGACGCTTGCTGACGATGCCTATCAAGACGCTGACGCCGGCGGCCCGGCAACAGTTGACCGCCAATGCGCAGGTCATCGAAGAAGATGGCCTGGGCCCCAAAGTCTTGCGCCTGCTCGATGGCAGCTTCCTCAAGCTGTTTCGCGGCCGTCGCTGGTACACCTCCGGCAGTTTCAACCCCTACTCCGAACGTTTTGCCGTCAACAGCCAGCAACTGCGCAGCATGGGGATCCCGACGCCGCCAATTCTTCACCTTTATCGCCTCCCAGACGGCAGCAGTGCTGTGCATTATTCGCCACTACCGGGCAATACACTGCGTCAGGTCTTGCAAGGCATAACCGCTCCGGCGGTGCGCCAGGCGCTGGTGCAGCGTTTTGGCAAGTTCATGGCTCAATTGCACGAGCAAGGCGTCTATTTCCGCTCGTTGCATCTGGGTAATGTGCTGGTGCTTGAAGATGGCGAGTTCGGCTTGATCGATGTGGCCGACCTGCGCATTTACCCTTCTTCATTGAGCCTTCCCCTGCGTCAGCGAAACCTGCGCCATATGCAGCGCTACACGGTGGACAAGCGCTGGCTGTTCGAAGAACACTTCGAAGCCCTGCTTCAGGGCTACGCCATGACGGCCTCGAAGTCCGCTGTTGATAACCTGCACAGGCAAGTGCTGGCCGGGAATGCCCCGGCTCGAGCTCTTTGATGACTGAAACCAACCCACTCATTGCGCTGGCAGCTTATCTGCTGGCCATCGTGACCGCCGCCCTGTTGTTGCGCGCCGTTCCGAAAATCGCCCGGCACATCGAACATTCCGGTGAAAGCCGCTATGCCAGCATTGATGGGTTACGCGGTTACCTGGCGTTCGGCGTGTTCGTGCACCACGCGATCATTACCTTGATCTTCCTGCGCACGGGCGTGATTGATTTTCCGCCGAGCAATTTGTACTCGCAGCTGGGCCAGGGCAGTGTCGCGCTGTTTTTCATGATCACCGGCTTCCTGTTCTGGAACCGATTGCTCACCCAGGAGCGTCAACACGACTGGCTGGCCTTCGCGGTATCGAGGCTGTTTCGCCTTTACCCTTTGTACTTGCCGCTGATGCTGATCGTGTTTGTCTCGGTGTTCTACCTGCAAAACTGGGAACTCAAGGACTCTGGCCTCCGTTTCGCCGGCCAGGTCCTGGCCTGGCTGACCTTCGACCGGCCGGACGTCAACCAGTACTACCAAACCGGCATGATGATCTCCAACGTCACCTGGACCTTGGGCTATGAGGTGTTTTTCTATCTGGCACTGCCCCTTGCCGCCATGGTGTTCATCTACCGGGGCAGCAGGCTGCAAGTGGTGTTGTGCCTGATCGGCATTTACGCCCTGTATGAAGTGGTCGGCCTGGAGCACTCGCTGAAAAAACACTTTCTGGCGAGTTTTCTCGGCGGCATCGGCGCTGCGTACTGGATTCGCCGGCCGCAACTGGTGGCTTGGGCTCAATCGCGAATGGCGGGGATTATCGCACTGCTGGCATTGGTGATTGCCTTCACGGCATTCAACCGTGCTTTCAGCCTGAGGCCACTGCTGCTCATGTCGTTGTTCTTTGTGATTGTGGCGTCTGGGAACACCCTGTTCGGTGCGTTGAAACCGCGCAGCATCCGCTGGCTCGGCGAAATCAGCTACAGCACCTATTTGCTGCACGGCTATGTGCTGTGGGTGTTGATCCAGCGCCTGCCGCCAATGCTTGGGCTAAACGCCGGCGACCTCTGGACCTTTCTCCCACTGCTGGCCCTGTGCAGTTGCCTGCTGATCATCATCAGCAGCCTGACGTTCCTGTATATCGAGAAACCGGGCATAACGGCCGGCAGGAAAGTATTGCAGTGGCTGCGCCAAGGCAAAGAGGCCAAGAAGAGCCTGACAGAGAAGATCGCCGGCGAAAGCTGACGCGCCTGGCGTTCTGTAGCAGCTGGCGAAGCCTGCGTCCGGCTGCGCAGCAGTCGTCAACCCGGCAGCAAGGTATGCCTGATACACCGTGTGTTCTGATTTTACGACTGCTTCGCAGCCGGACGCAGGCTTCGCCAGCTGCTACGTAGGGCGCGCTGGATCAGTCTTTTTCCAGTGGCGAGAAATACAGTCGCCCCAGACCACGCCAGGTCTTCTTGTTCCAGGCCTTTAACGGGATCTGCGCCAGCAGTTCGCGGGCCAGTTTGCGATCACGGTTGGCGGTCTTGAGGAACATCGAGCTGAGAAACTTGTAGCGAACCTCGTCATACAGCGGGTGATCGCTGAACAGCGCGTAGGTACGCAAGATGCTGTCGATCATGAAGCGATGGTTCTTGTAGGAATTGGTGGCGTGCTTGCGATAGCGCGCCATCAGCACATTCAGACCATCGATAAAGTAACCGGCGTGGGTCACCTTCAGTTCGATCAGCAGGTCTTCCAGGCGAATGGTCGGATCGAACCCGCCCACCTTGTCCAGCGCTTCCCGGCGGATCATCAGGGTCGGGGCAGGTGGATAAGGTTTGCGCTCCAGAAACATGTCATCGAAGTCCAGGCGACGGAACGGCACGTCACGGCGCTGACGCTTCTCCGGGTACAGATTGCCGTCGGCGTCGATCAGCTCGATATTGCCGGCGCAGATGCCGACCTCGGGCTTGCCCTCCATGTGCGCGACCTGGGTGGCGATGCGTTCCGGCAGCATGATGTCGTCGGAACCAAACGGCACGATCAGACTGCCGCCGGAGCGAGCAATGGCGCCGTTGAGCGTGTTGGTCAGCCCCTGATTCTCCTGAACCCGAAAATCGAATCCATATTGCGCCTGCAACACCTTGATGCGTTCGACGCTGTCGTCTTTGGAACCGTCGTCGACCACCAGCAATTCGATGTTCTTATAGGTCTGGTTGAGGACGCTGAGAATGCTTTCCTCGATGTAGCGAGCGTGGTTGTACGACGCGATGATGACCGTGACGAGAGGTTGCGCGGCGCTCATGGTTGTTCCTTGCGGGCCTGTTCCAGGCCGGATTCGATCAGGTTCAGGTATTCCTGACGGAACACCTCGATGTCATGTTGTTCCTGGAGATAACGGTAGGCCTGCTCGCCCTTGGCGTTGAGCTCGTCATCCGACAACCCGAGGTAATTGTCCAGCGCCGCGACCAGGCTTGGCACGTCCTTGGGGGTAATCGCCAACCCGCCAGCGCCTTCGATCAGCGGCAGCATGGCGGGTACGTTGGAGGCGATCACCGGAAGATGCCCGCTCATGCCTTCGAGCAGCGCCAGCCCGAGGCCTTCAGCGAGGGACGGCATGGTCCAGACGTCGAATGCGCGAATGTACTGCAAGGCAATCTCCTTGAAGCCCAGCAAGTGCGCACGCCCGTTCAGGCCCAGGCGCTCGATTTCGGCACTCAGGCGAGACTCTTCGCGGCCGGCACCAATGATCGCCAACTGAGTGTTCGGGTACTTGTCCTTAAGCGCGGCAAACGCCTGCAACAGATAAATGTGGCCCTTGACCGGCACCAGGCGCCCCAGCGCGCCAATCAGGCGAACCGACGGATCGATGCCCAACAATTCGCGGGCACGCTCACGACTGTGCTGCAAACCTTCAGCCTGCTCGATGTCGATGGCGTTGGTGATGGCGTAGGTGTTCTGGTCGGTGAAACCGCAATCGCAATCCAGCAGGTACTGTTTGACCGCCGGGGAGACACCGACAAAACGCCAGTGACGATCGATCAGGCGCTGGGTCTGGCGGCGTCGGTAAAACCGGTCGTACTCGCCAAAGCCATGGGAAATGCCGATGCACAGCGGCACTTTCAACCAGCGGTTAAGCGCCAGCATCATGTTCACAGGCTTGAAGCGGTTGCAGATCACCACGTCGAATTTTTCCGCGCGGCAAAACTTGTACAGCGTCCACATCGCCCGCAAACGCATGCCTTTGAGCGACTTGTCGGAAAACTCGAAATACACCGAACGGTCGGCTCGGCTGACGGCCTCGCCCGGCCCGGGCTTGCCCCGCAGGAACGCCGCCGTCACTTCATAGCGATCACTGGGCAGCGCCTTGACGATCTGCTCCGCGAGGTCGGCAAAATCATGGGCTTTGACGTTGTAGTCAGGCTGCAACTGCAGAACCTTTGACCGCTGGCTCATAACTCTCCCCGCTGCGAAACGTTTATTGGTGTGTGCTTGAGTATCCACAACAGCTCGTGACGCCGAACAGCCTTGCGAAAGAATTCGTTTTCGCCGTAGACCGGTGGCTTGCGCCCGGCCAGCAGCCGCTGGATCAACCGGCGCAGTCGGCGCTTGGCCGGCATTGGCGGTTGCAGGTCATGCATCATGCCCAATGCCATGGCTTTATCGCGCTGAAGTTCCAGCGACAACGGCAGGCAGCAAGGCTGCATCGGCGTGGCCGGTTCGAAGGCTGGCGGCAACGTGACGCCCTGACCGGCATCGCCCATTGGCCAACGGTCGTTGTCGTGCAGGTGATTAGCGTAGCCGAGCAGTGTCGTCGGCTGCCATTCGAGCCCTTGCAACGCCTCGAGGACGGCCTGCTGGGCGCAGATATGATCAGGGTGCGGATCGAGCGTCGGATGCGGCAGCACGATCACTTCAGGACGCGCGTGCAGCAGCAGTTCGCGTAAATCGGCCAACAAGTTGTTCCAGGTCGGCGCTCCGTCTGCATCGCCCGGCAGGGCAAACGGGTTCAACTGGCGAAACAGACGCGTATCGCTCAAATCCGCTTCCCGCGAAGCCACCGGTTGCGCCGGGGTAGCCTGCATCGCGGCCAGTTGCAGACAGAAATAACCCAACTGCACGCAATGTGCTTCAGGGACGCCTGCCCAACGCGGGACGGCGATACTGTCCCACGCACGCAAACGCCCCTTGAGGCGTGCGGCCTCGACCTTGCCCAGGCCCAGTTGTTGATAGTGCCCGGCTTCGATTTCACCGGCCGTCAGGGTGACGATCCAGGCTTCATCGGCTTGACTGTACAAACCATAGGCAGCCAGTTCGGCGTCGTCGGCGTGAGGCGCAATCACCATCACCCGTTGACGGCGGAAGTCGGGCTGCTCCAGCGCCCACAACACCGGCTCGCCGAGCAAGCGGCAGTGGCGCCCACGCAGGCGCAATTCACCGCGCGACAGCGCTTGCGCCTGACCGCTGAGGTTCAGGTAACGCAGGCCGTTTACGCCGCGTTCAAAGGTTTGGCGATCCGGGTTGTCACCGCCCGACAGTTCCACCACCGGGTCAAAAAAGCGCCCCAACCAGCTGCTTTTAATCCGCAGCGCCAACACCAGCGTGGCATCGTCGACCAGCATGACGCCTTCATCCAGGCGCAAACGTTCCCCCTCCAAGTGAACCTTGGGTTGCGGGGTATACGCCGGGAAGCTGTATTGGTAATCGTCCTTGGGGGAGTAAAACAAGTGATCGGCAAACCATGCTTCGTGGGCAATCCAGCCCAGGACGGCGAGCACCAGCGGCAACCACCAGGCCACCAGCACGCCGATGGCTATCAACAGCATCAGCGCGACCAGCAGGCTAATGCGTTTGTTGCGCCGATGGCGCTTGAGCAGTTGCTGTTTGCGGCTCATGGTTTCACTCACACGGTAAAAACCGGTACAGGGTTGCACCAGCGGTCCTTGTACTCGCGGTCAGCGCGGCCGAAGGAAAACCGCAATGGCTTATCCAGGGCCCGCGCGTGTTCCCAAGCGCTTTGCGTGTTGAGAAAACTCAGCACGCTGCCGGGGCTGAACTCGCGGGTCTCGGGATCGACGCCACCGTTGATGTATTCGACGCTGATCCACTCGGGCGACTCGACGCGATACACCAATTGAATGGCAATCGGTGCATCGTTGAGGAAAATCACCGAACCGATCAGCAAGTCCCGCAACAGTTCGATCACCTCGCCCATACGCTCGGCACCCGTGGCCGGGAACCCCCAGCGGCGCTGGAACAGGTCGCAATAAATCGCGGCCAACTCCGAGCTGGAAAATTCGGCGACCGGTCGCACAACGCCACCGGCTTCTTCCAGCAGGCGCAATTCACGGCGCTGGTTGTAGCGGAATTTCTTCGACAGTTCTTCCGGCGTGCGCGCCATGGCCAGTTGTTCGGCTTGCAACTTGATAGCGCTGAAACGGCCCTCGCTCAGCGCCGACAAATAACGCCCGCGATGACGCAGCGGTGCTTGAGCATCGGCGGCGGCCGGCAGGATCACCTCGGCATTGCCGAGGTCGAACAAGCCTTTTTTGCCACGGCGCTTGAGTACGTCCTTGGACAGCGCGAGGTCGCGCCCCCAGGTCGGAATGGCGGCTTTCACGTCACCGTTCTGTTCCCAGGCCAGATAGCGCACCGGAATGTCGGCCAGTTGCGCCAGGCGCTCAACCACCATGGGGTGCGTCGCGACGCTACCGCCAAATCGCTGCCAGGCCTGTGCATAAGTCGAGGCGTCGACTACCGTCCAGCCACGTTCGCGCCAGCCTTGAAATCGGTTGAGCATCAGCCCCTCGGCGCCAGTTCTGTGACGTGTGGCAAATGCCAGAAAGCATCGCGCACTGCGCGGTCGGAGAAACGCTCACGCAAGCGATCAAGCATCAACTCGGCACACTGGTGACGTTGCTGATCGTCCATCGCGGCCAGATGCTGCAGCCCTTGAGCCAGACGCTCGGCATCCCCCAACGGGAACAGGATCCCGACACCTTCAACGACTTCCTTCGCGCCACCGCAAGCGGTCGCGAGCAACGGTACGCCGGCGGCCATGGCCTCGAGCAGCACCATGCCGAACGGTTCGTGATCGGAGCTCAAGGCAAACACATCGAAGGCCCGGAAGTAGCGACGGGCATCCGGCACTTGGCCGAGGAACAGCACCCGATCGCCAATGCCCAGTTCACGGGCCAGTTCCTTGAGGTCCTGTTCCAGTCGACCGCTACCGAGAATCACCAGTTGGCTGTTGGCCGGCAACTGCGGCAATGCCAAGGCAAACCCGTGCAGCAGCGTGGTCTGGTCCTTATCCGGGTGAAGCCGTCCGACGTTGCCGACAATCCAGGCATCCGCCGACAGGCCCAAGGTTTCCCGAGCCTCGCGAACCGACACCTGGCTGGTCTGCAACGCCGGCACATCGATGCGGTTATAGAGTGTTTGAATCCGCCCGGCCGGCCATTTCGGCAGGCAACGGCGCATGTCGTCACGCACCGCATCGGAAACACCGAGCATGCTGAGGCGCTTGCGGAAGAGATGGGCGAAGAGTTTGCGAGAGCCGCGTTTGTAATCGTCAAACCCGTGATGCACACCGATGACCGGCAACGAAGTGCCGAGCAAGGCGATGTAGATCGGTTTGAAACGGTGGGCAATGCAGAAGCTGAAATTGCGCGAAGCGGCGATCTTGCGCAGATCGCCGATGGCGCCCAGCTTCAGGCCACGAATGGCCTTGGAGCTGTATTCCATGAACAGCACTTCATCGGAAGCACAGCCCGCGGCAACTTCGCTATCGGCGGCACCGGTCAGAAAGACCGTGGTCACTCGATAACCAGTCCCCGCGAACAGGCTGGCGTACTGCCGGGCGCAGTCCAGAAACGGGCCGTCATAGCCGTGACAGAACTGCAGCACATGGCGTTCAGCCGAGCGAGTCATAAGCGTCCGCGCCTTCTTTGACCACCAGGATGTCTTCCATGATCAGGTATTGCAGGTCAGAGCCGAAGAACATGTTCAGGGCGTCGGTCGGCGAGCAGATCATCGGTTCGCCACGACGGTTGAGCGAGGTGTTCAGC
>Ga0163162_10006615_pt1 | contig 11232 bp, 9 predicted proteins | sample S55metaG_FD_115310 | JGI IMG/M metagenome (GOLD analysis project Ga0163162, IMG submission 115310) | Switchgrass rhizosphere microbial communities from Kellogg Biological Station, Michigan, USA - S5-5 metaG | ecosystem: Host-associated > Plants > Roots > Rhizosphere > Soil | place: USA: Michigan...
ATTCCAGTTGCGTCCCTTTCCTGATATCTATTCCGGTAGGACAAACATCCACACATAAACCGCAATCAACACAATCTCCTTTTACAGCTGATGTTGTTTCATGCCTGGATAATTTCCCGCGCGGTTCGCCCCTTACATCGTCATACGCTACCACAAGTGTATGTTCATCAATTAAAACACCCTGCAGCCTTCCATATGGACATATAACCGTACAAACCAATTCACGTACCTGGCTATAAACCAAATAAAATACCGTGGTAAAAACCCAAATACTTAAAAAGCCAACCCAATGCTGCGTAACGGGCTCCCTTATTATTTTTATCAGGCTGTCACTACCAATGATGTAAGCTAAAAAAGTGTTAGCAATGAAAAATGAAATGATAACAAATATGATGTGCTTCGAGGTTTTTTTAACAACTTTTTCCCTATCCCACGGGGCAGCGTCCAGCTTTTTCCGGTCTTTCGCGTCGCCCTCTATCCAAAATTCAACTTTACGGAAAACCATCTCCATAAAAATGGTTTGCGGACAAATCCAGCCACAAAATACCCGCCCAAAGGCGATGGTAAACAAAACAATACATACAATAAAGGCAATAGAGGCTAGCATAAACAGGAAAATATCCTGCGGCCAAAAAACCTGCCCAAGTATTACAAACTGGCGGTCGATGAAGTTCAACAGCAACACCGGCTGCCCGTTGATTCGCAAAAAAGGGAAGGAGAAAAACAACAAAAGATAAACATAGCTTAACCAGTTGCGCCATTTATACAGGGGCCCCTTTCTAAGCAATGGATACATCCACTTCCTCTTGCTGCTCTGCGCATCCATTACTAATCCGTCCATCTTCTATTTTATCAAGGTTGTCATCAGTTCCTTTTTAGCCGACTTTTCCGGGTCATCCGCCTCTTTTACGCCTTGCGGGGCTTTTGCACCTGCCGGATGTGTATCATGAAGGGATTTTACAAAATTTGCCACGTCTGAAATTTGCTTGGGCGAAAGTTGCTTTTCCCATGTAGGCATTCCTTTAGATAACACGCCATATTTTATCGTTTTAAATACTTCGTTAATCTTGCCGCCGTGCAGCCAGAAATCATCTGTCAGATTTGGCCCGATTTTCCCTTCGGCATGATCGCCGTGGCATGTAACACAGTTTTGCGTAAAAACAGTATGGCCAGCGGCAAGTACCGCCGGATCACTAACCAGTTTAACCGTGTTTTCATCTACCCTGTTAGCTGCTTTGCTTAAATATATTTTTTTAGCAATATCTGCCTGGGCGACTTCGGTTTTGTATTCATCATACTGCAATTGCCCAACACCAAAAACGTGGTATATCAGCAGATAACAAACGGCGAAAACTATCGTTACATAAAACAAATACATGAACCATGATGGTATCGGATTGTCCAGTTCCTGTATGCCGTCATATTCATGCTCCATTAAGATATCCTTTTCTTCGGATAGCGGCTTTAAATCAAGTAGCTTGTTCCAAACTTCCCCTTTCGGCTTTTTCGCTACCTTTTCAGGTTTCATTTCGGCTATTATCTGCTCTTCTGTATATCCCTGTGATTTTAAAATTATCCTGGTCAGTGTTTTAAACGCATATAACAATACCAGCATCACCACAATAAATATTAGCAGCATTAATATTACAGCACCATAGCCAATGTAGTTCTCCATCTCGGGAGTTATAAGGCTGTGATCGTCAGCAGCCAACAAAGGCTGGCAGGACATTGTTAAAACAAATAATAAGAAACAACGAATATATTTCATGACTGTAATTGATTAGGTGATTCCGGATTGCTGTCTTCGAGCGGCAGTTCACTCATGTGATCGACGTGTGTTTTCTTTAAAATGATAAGCATTACTGTTACCACGATAAAAAAAATCACGAATACGCCCATTGATGAAATAAGATAAATCTGATTTCCGCTTAGATTTTTTGTGAATTGTTCAAACATGATCTTATTATTTTGAGGTTTTATTTGCCTTGATATCCATACCGAGGCGCTGCAAATAGGCAATTATGGCAATCACTTCCTTATCGCTTTTAATTTTTATATGGCTTTGGCCAAGGTCATCTGAAATGCCTTTCGCTTGCTTATCCAGATTGCTGTTTGCAATCTTTTCAAATCCGGCACCGTAAGGAACGCCTAATTTCCGCATAGCATTTATCTTGGCCACAGTTGTTGAAGTATCTAACGTCTGTGTAAGCAGCCAGTCATAATTCGGCATTATACTGCCAGGCGACATCAGCCTTGGATCCATCATGTGGTTATAATGCCATGCATTGCTATATTTCCCACCCTCGCGGGCAAGATCCGGTCCGGTACGTTTTGAACCCCAAAGGAATGGGTGGTCGTAAACAAATTCTCCGGCTTTACTATATTCACCATACCTTTCAGTTTCTGAACGAAATGGTCTTATCGTTTGCGAATGACAATTAGAACAACCTTCCCTTATGTACAGATCGCGGCCCTGAAGTTCTAACGGTGTGTAGGGTTTAACACTTGCAATAGTGGGGATATTGGATTTTATAGTCAACGTAGGCATCAGCTCAATAAAAGTGCCCACCAGTATTACTAACAATGCCAATATCATAAACTGTATTGGCCTGCGTTCCAACACCCTATGCCAGGTAGCTTCTGTGGCTGTTTTAGCCAGGGGTTCAAGCGGCATAGCCTGTGCTGCTTCGTTGGCCAACAGTTTCCCTTGCAATGCGGTACGGGTAAGGTTATAGGCCATTATGATAACACCGAGCAAATACATTCCACCCCCTACTGAGCGTACAATATGCATAGGAATTATCCTTAGTGTCGTTTCTAAAAAATTAGGGTATTTTAAGATGCCTTCGGGGGTAAATTCCTTCAGCATCAGGCTTTGTGTAAATCCGGCCCAATACATGGCAACCGCATAAAATATAATACCGAGCGTTCCGATCCAAAAGTGAAATGCAGCCAGTTTTTTCGAGAACAATTCGGTTTTGTAAATGCGTGGTATCAGCCAGTAAAGAATCGCAAATGTAAGGAAGCCGTTCCAGCCCAATGCGCCAACATGTACGTGTGCAATAATCCAATCGGAGAAGTGAGCGAATGCGTTTACTCCTTTAAGCGATAACATTGGCCCCTCAAACGTAGCCATCCCATAGGCTGTTAAACCAACAACCATAAACTTCAGGATCACATCATCCCGCACCTTATCCCATGCGCCGCGTAAGGTTAAAAGGCCGTTGATCATACCACCCCAACTAGGTGCTATGAGCATTATGGAAAAAGCAACCCCCAGCGATTGTGCCCACCCAGGCAACGTTGTATACAACAAATGGTGCGGACCGGCCCATATGTAAATAAATATAAGTGCCCAAAAATGAAGGATGCTCAGTTTGTAGGAATAAATAGGGCGGTTGGCCATTTTAGGCAGGAAATAATACATCATGCCCAGATAGGGCGTGGTGAGAAAAAACGCTACCGCATTGTGCCCATACCACCATTGTACCAGTGCGTCCTGTACACCGGCAAATACCATATAGCTTTTCCAGAAAGTTACGGGTAACTCAATTGAGTTAACGATATGCAATACAGCTATGGTAACAAATGTTGCGATATAAAACCAAATGGCGACATACAAGTGCCGCTCGCGGCGCTTAAATATCGTACCAAACATATTAACACCAAATACAACCCAAATAAGGGTGATAGCGATGTCGATAGGCCACTCCAGTTCGGCGTATTCATGTGAAGTTGTTAAACCTAATGGCAGCGTAATAACGGCCGACAGAATAATCAACTGCCATCCCCAAAAATGAATTTTACTTAATACGTCACTAAACATTCGGGCTTTCAGGAGCCGCTGCAACGAATAATAAACCCCCATAAAAATGGCGTTGCCAACAAATGCAAAAATAACGGCATTGGTGTGCAGGGGCCTGATCCGGCCATATGTGGTATACTGGTTACCCATGTTCATGGCGGGATGGTACAATTGTATGGCTACGATGAGGCCAACGGTCATTCCGATAATTCCCCAAACCACAGTGGCGATACCAAAATTGCGAACAATTTTATTATCGTAGTAAAAAGTTTCTGGCTGCATAAATTGATTAGTTATTGAATGTTGTAAAATTATAATAGGGTGCGCGGTGACGGTATGATGACAATTACCCGGATATATGATTATTATCACTTTTTGCGCTTGATTCGACTTCCCTGTCGTCATCGAGCAGAATTCGCACCGATGGCGTGTAGAGATCGTCATTCTGGCCGGTCCGCTGTGCCCAAAAAAATGCGGCTAAAAAGCATAGCGCAAGCAATATGCTGCACCCTATTAAAAAATAAATGATACTCATGCTAATAATCTGTTTTTGGCAGCCAGGTGTGTGGCTATGCTGGTGAATGAAATAATTGTTACTGTACTTAAAGGCATAAGTATAGCGGCGATCAGCGGCGATAAATTGCCGGTGACTGCATAGCTTAGCCCTATAAGATTATAAGTGAGTGAAATGAGAAATGAAAAATGAATGATTTTAACAGTGTCTTTTGAAAACTTCAGAAACAGGGGTAACTTATCAAATGACTTTCCATCGAGAATGGCGTCACTACCCGGCGAAAAATTGTTTACGTTATTAGTAACGGCAATCCCCAGATCGCTTTGTTTAAGAGCGCCGGAATCGTTTAGCCCGTCGCCAATCATCATTACTTTTTGGCCTTTTTGCTGAAGCGATTGAATAAAGTTAAGTTTATCCTGCGGCGAACTGTTAAAATGCATTGCGCCGGGATCTTTAAAAAATGAAATTAATTCAAACCGGTCATGATCCTGGTCGCCCGAAAGCAGGAACAATTTATAGTTTTGATCAAGTGCAGCTACTTTATCCATTCCTAGCCTGGCATGATTAGTAAAAGCAAAACGGCCCATGTAAACATCGTCTATAATGATGTGCACATTAGTTGCGCGGGCAGCCTCGTCATCCCGGTTAAAAACGAACATGGCACTCCCCATCAGTATTCTGTGGCCTTCTATAGTCGCCGCTATCCCTTTTCCGGGAATTTCCGAGTAGGCATCAACAGACAGCCGTTTGGCCCCGCCAAGGTAATGGTAGATCAGCCTGCTTAACGGATGGGTTGAGTTAATACAAGCGCTGTAAATCAGTTGTACCTGCTTTTCGGTTAGCGCGGCATCAAGCTGAACGCTATTATTATCGCCGGTGGTGATGGTGCCGGTTTTGTCGAAAACGATAGTATCAATGCGTGCTAATTGCTCAACAACAGCAGTATTTTTGAGGTAAAAAAAGTTGCGGTCGAAAATACTAAGTGCCGCCGACATGGTAAAAGGCGTGCTTAAAGCCAGTGCACATGGGCAAGCGACTATCAGTACGGCTGTAAAAGCAGCAAACCCTTTCCGCGCATCTATGGGCAGCCAAAACAAAAGGGCCGAAAATGCAATCATCAATAACACAATGGTAAAATACTTGCTTACTTTTTCGTTGAAGGTTTGCATACGGTTATCCTGCTTACGAGTAAAGGCTTCATTGTTCCAAAGCTGGGTGAGATAGCTTTGCGATACGGCCTTTACGACTTCCAACTCAATAGCCTCGCCGGTCTGGCGACCGCCGGCATAAATAATTTCGCCCAAAGTTTTGCTTACAGGTATAGATTCACCTGTTACAAAACTGAAATCGACAAGCGCTTCGCCTTTTAGCAATATAGCGTCAGCAGGAATTATCTCATTATGCCGGATAATTATCCGCTGGTTAGTTTGCAGCTTTGCAAGCGGGATCGGTATTTCCACATCATCTTCAATGATATGGACTGCCACTGGAAAAAACGACCGATAATCGCGTTCGAAGGAGATATGGTGGTAAGTTTTCTTTTGCACAAACTTACCGATGAGCAAAAAGAATACGAGCCCGCAAAGAGTATCGGCAAAACCTGCACCGGTTTTTGAAAGGACTTCCGCAACAGTGCGGACAAACAACACCGCAATACCCAGGGCAAGCGGAAAATCGATATTCAGCACCTTTTTTCTCAGGTTTTGATATGCTGATATAAAGTACCCCATGCCACTGTAAAAAACGACTGGCAGGCATATCAATATGTTAACTAAGCCAAAAAAATACCTAAACGAATGTTCATAGGCAGATATTCCCAAATACTCCGGAAAGCTCAGCAGCATAACGTTTCCAAAACAAAAGCCCGCAACGGCTATTTTCGAAACCAGGTTGTCTTTAGGTTCAGAATTTTGTTTTTTAACAATATCCTGCAAGCTGATGATCGGTTCGTAACCGATATCATATAAAAGCTCCACCAGTTGCCGTAAGCTCAGTTTTTGGTGATCAAACCGAATGTTGAGCTGCTTCTTTAAAAAGTAGACCCGGCAATAATGTACCGCGGGGTTAATCTTGTTCAATTGTTCAAGCAGCCAAAGGCATGAGCTGCAATGTATTTGGGGAATATAAAACGTAACGATGGATATTTTTTGATCGGTATAGTCGATCAGTTCGCTGACGATTGTTGGGTCGCTCAAATAATCAAATCGTTTGTTTAAGCTTGCCCGCGACAAACCAGGGTGTTCATTATACTTGTAATATCCGCAAAGTTTATTTTCGTCTAATACCTGGTAAACGGTTTTACAGCCATGGCAGCAAAAGTGTTTATCTTCAATAATAAAATCCTCTGAAAAACAATCGTCGCCGCAATGAAAGCACGTTGTTTTTTCAATAATGGTGGTTTTGGGCATTATAAATTATATTGATGCACCAAAGCTGCTGAGTTAAAGCCAGCCAAAGAATGATTTTAAATTTATAAAAAAGTGATTGTCGTCAGTTTTGAATTTCGCGGAGACGCGATTGTACCCTTATGTTATTTACCATTAAAACCTATTTCGAAACAATGGAACGGCCCGTCATAGCGGTAAGTGATAGTAAAACCGCAGCTGGTGCAAATGTTTTTAACGATGGTAAGCCCGAGGCCAGTACCTTCGGAAGCCGCGCTTTTTTGAAAACGTTCAAAAATTTTATTTTCTTCAAGCGGTGCCTTCTCTCCTGTATTTTTAAATACCAATTTTTGGCTGCTTAATCCAATATGTATTTCCCCACCAGTGTAATTATGCTTTATGGCATTTATCAGCAGATTATTAATTAACATATCTATAAGCGATTTGCTGAGATTTACAAGTTTTTCGTGAGGATGGAAAGTGACTGTAATTGTTTTGTTTTGTATCAGTTCCTGCAACTGCGTTAATTTTTCGAGAATAACGTTCTTCAAGTCCTGTGTCACCACGTCGTTGATGAGGTTGTTATCAATTTTTACCAGCAATAAAAGTGATTGGTTTAAGCGGGATAATTTGCTGATAGCGCCATAAATACCGGTAATTTGGGCATATTGTTCGGCATTTAGCGTTTCATCCTGTATCATCGTATCCAATTTTGATATTACCACCGCTATCGGCGTCATCATTTCGTGCGATGCGTTTTCGGTAAAACTTTTTAGGTTTTGATAATCGTCCTTGACTTTTGATACCATGGTTTGTACAGCATCGTTCAGTTCCCTGAATTCATCAATCCGCGTGGTATTCAACTTCAGAACAGTATCCTCCGCAACATTAAATGCTTTAAGCTGCTGAAGCGTGGCAAAAAAAGATTGCCATAATCCTTTCAATATATACCTGTTAGTAATGGCCAGGATCAATAATAAAAGCGCCATTAACCCAACAGTAATCAGCGATATCATTTGTATAAGATGTTCGGTAGCTTCCTTCGACTCGGCCACTATGATCTTGTAGTTTTCCCCGTTGAGGCTGATTAAGCCGGCAACGGCCCGCCCTGATTCATTTTTATTTTCACGTGGATTATTGTAAATCGTATCAAAAAACCGCCTTTTAAGTTGCTTTTGATCAGTTTTAATAAACGTGGTTTGATCTTCGTCAAAATCCACCTGTTTGGGCAGGCGATGATTGAGTTTTACATAATCAACAACCTCATCAATCTCCTCTGTTAAATCGTGATCGAGTTGATTATTGGCTATATAACTTATAGCTATATAATAAACTATACCCGCAATAAATAAAACAGAAACAGTAATAATGATGCTTACTTTACTGTAATGGGCGGCTAACTTCATTATTATAAGAATTTGTAGCCGACGCCATAAACCGATTTGATGTAATCCCTACAAGCCGCTTCCAGCAGCTTTTTCCTCAGATTTTTAATGTGGGTATATATAAAATCGAAACTATCGGCCGCGTCAATACCATCGCCCCATAAATATTCGGCAATGGCATTTTTTGATATTACCTTCCCTTTGTTGGCTATAAAGTATAACAGCATGTCGTATTCTTTTTTGGTAAGCAATATAGGTATATTATTTACCTCCACCTGCCTTGCCAGCAAATCGATATTTATCTCGTTATAGTTTAATACGCTGTTACTGTTGAATGATTTGCGCCTGAAAATAGCCGTTACCCTCGCTTTTAATTCTGCAAGGTGAAAGGGCTTGGTCAGATAATCGTCGGCCCCGATGTTTAAGCCCTTAATTTTGTCATCGAGCGAGTTGCGGGCCGAAATTATTAATACCCCATCGTTTTTACCGTGTTGTTTTAAATATTCCAGTAATTTGAAGCCCTCGCCATCAGGCAAACTGATATCCAGCAAGATGCAATCATACCTATACATTGCAATTTTAGCTATCGCAGTCTGCAAATCGCCACAGCTTTCGCAAATACTGCCTTCTTCGGTAAAATAGCGCTGAATGCTATCCCGAAGGCCTTGTTCATCTTCAACAATCAGGAGTTTCAACCGGGGTTTTTACGTAAATGTAAATTAAAAATTTGAGGAAATTTTGTAGATGGTTGTGGTGACACCTACATACCATTCAATAAATTATGCCAGGTTCAAAATTACTTCAAAGTTCAACACTATCTTTACAGCTACTGCTGGTTATATTGCTGCCAAATATGGATACAAAAAAATCACGTGCAACTTTCGTCATTCAAAAAGTACAGCCTGGCCTGTTAGGTTTAATGGACGGCTCTGTGTCAACTCTTGCCCCTATATTCGCTACCGCTGGCTTAACGGGCCAGCCAATTAAAGCTTTTTATGTTGGCCTGGCTGCTTCACTAGGCGCGGGTATTAGCATGGGCCTTGCCGAGGCCTTATCTGATGATGGCAAAGTTACCGGCAGAGGTAGCCCTATCGTACGAGGCGCCATTACAGCGTTTGCATCGGCCCTGGGAGGCATGCTGCACACGCTACCATTCCTGATACCGAATTTAAAAAGCGCCCTGCACCTGGCGTATATAGTTGTAATAATTGAACTTTTATCGATAGCGGCTATACGCTATAAATTCATGAAAACGCCTTTAATTTCAACTATTTTACAGGTTATTGTTGGCGGCGGCATCGTATTTGTCCTGGGTATATACCTTGGCAATTCCGGGGCATAGTTAATTATAAACAAAATACAACAATAAATATGGCAATCATCGAACCTGTACGAAAAGACGTTCAAGAACCTAAAGAAGGTAAAAAATATTCTACTGCGTTACGATTCTGGCATTGGGCAAATGTTATAATCATTAGCGGTTCGCTGCTTACAGTGCTTTTAAATTCAACGCTGTTAAACGGCAACACCAATGCTAATTTTATTAAAGATAAATTGCAGGAAACCAGCGTAAACGTTACAAAAGACCAGGCAAGATCTGTGGCGCATGCACTGGGCGACAAAGTGTGGAACATCCACGCCTATTTCGGTTATTGCCTCGCCGCACTACTATTGTTCAGACTTTTGCTTGAATTTTTTCAAAAGAAGGACCAAAAATTTATCCTCAAACTAAAAAGCGCTTACGCTCAGTATAAAATTGCGAAGAACCGTCAATTGGCACGTCATGAAGTTGTTGTTAAATCCATTTATTTGCTGTTTTACCTGCTATTAATAGTTATGGCTTTAACGGGGTTATTTTTGGCTTTTGAAGATGAACTTGCTGCTTATAAATCGATAAGACATACCGTTAAGGATATTCATGGTTTTTGTATGTACCTGGTGCTTGCCTTCATTGTTGTTCACCTCGCCGGTGTATTTTTGGCCGAACGAAAAGACAGCAAAGGGATCGTGTCTGACATGATTAACGGCGGCGACCTATCGAACTCATAAACCGGTTACCGAATTCGGCTATTTAAATTTGAGCGCCAGCGTTACAATATTTGATGTAAGATCGGTTGAACGCATATAATGTCCGTAACGAATTTCGAGCGAATTGAAATGCTGCCATCCAAACACCCCGTTTGGCGGCGCAATACGGAAATCGAGTCCTACGAAATTACTATGGAGGGTTGAAAGGTCATAATCGCTTGTATAATATATCTCATTTACCCTATGCTGCCCGTAAGGGGCGAAATAGTGTGTTCCCTGCTGGCTGCTATACCGGTAAAACGGGCTGATGGAAAAAAAGGAACTGAGCTTCACAGGCACTTCAATCTCTGCGGTATGCGCCCTTATCCCCCAGTTATCCATATAATACCGGTAAAATGTGCGGATGATAAAATGGTCGTCTAAAAAATAATTAAACCGAACACCAATGGGTAACTTATACCGGCTATTGGGAAGATTTTCTATTCGCTCGTTGAAAACGCTGTTCGTTGGGCCAACACCCGTCGCAAAATTGCTGTTGAAGTAAACCCTTTGATAATCGGTTGCCAGCAGCCCATGCTGATAGGACGGCTCCACTATCAGCAATGCCTGCAATCGCGTAGTTAACACCTGTGATAGCGAAAACGATGCGCTGAAGGAGTTACGCGGTTTGTAATCAACGGGAAGGCCGGCTCCGCCTCCAATTCTCCCTCCTTCTTCTCTATCATGATTTGATCCGGAACCATAGCCCGCCGGTCGTAGCTCAAGCGGAAGTATTACTTTCCAGGTATCCAAAAAGGCCTGTATCTTGAAATCAAACTGTGTGTTTTTATCTTTTGAAAGGCGTGTTAAATTAAACCCGCCCCCAAACGACTGATAATCAAATTCATGGGAATAAGAGCCTGTAAATCCAAAAGAATTACCCGTCTTTTCGTTAGAAGTTGTCCAGTTCAATGATGGATAAATCCTGGTGTCCTGCCTTGAGGCCGAAGAAATAGTTGTTGGATCGATCTTGTCTGATGACGCAGATGTATAGTGGTCCACCCCAAACTCAAAATGGAAAGTATTTTTTCGTCCGGACAGCGCAGATCTGGAGAGCTGGATATCTAGCGTGTTGGC
>Ga0163162_10006621_pt1 | contig 11228 bp, 9 predicted proteins | sample S55metaG_FD_115310 | JGI IMG/M metagenome (GOLD analysis project Ga0163162, IMG submission 115310) | Switchgrass rhizosphere microbial communities from Kellogg Biological Station, Michigan, USA - S5-5 metaG | ecosystem: Host-associated > Plants > Roots > Rhizosphere > Soil | place: USA: Michigan...
ACGTACGGCGCTTCGATGATCCACTTGCCGCCGCCGGACGGGATGAAGAAGCCGAGAATCGCCGAGTACACGCCCATCAGCACCGCATAGGTGTCGTGGGAGGCGATGCTGACGAAGAAGGTCGAGATGTGGTGTGCCAGGGTCTGGGCATCAGCGCCTTTGACCGTGGTCATCAAGGCGGCGATCGAGCCGTACAGCGGGAACTGGATCAGCACGCCGGTGGTGGTCGGCACCGCGCGGGCCACGGCATCGAGGAAGCTGCGCGGGCGCCAGTGCAGCAGCGCGCCGAGCATCAGGAACAGGAAGTTGTAGGTGTTCAGCCCGGAGATGGCACTGAGCAACGGTTTGGTCGAAAACTCGTGAAACAGCCAGCCAGCTGCCAGCAGCACCAGCAAGAGGGTCAGCAGCGGGCTGTATTCCAGCCATTCGCCGGGGCGAGTGCGTGGTTGCAGTGGCGGCAGATTGAAACTCGGGTCGACGCCACAGGCTTTGGCGTCTCGGGCCGTGTTGGGGCCTGGTGCGGTGGCGTAGGCAACGATCAGCGAGACCACGATCAGCGCCAGCAGCATTACACCGGACTGCCACAAAAAGATCGTTTGGGTGAAGGGAATGACTCCGGTGATCGCCAGGATAGACGGCGGCAGGCTGGCCGGGTTGGCTTGAAGTTGTGCAGCGGAGGACGACAGGCCCAAGGCCCACACCGCACCAAGACCCAGATAGACGGCAGCGCCGGCGGCACGGTAATCCATTTTCAGATCGGTACGGCGGGCGAGGGCGCGCACCAGCAAGCCGCCAAACACCAGCGACAGACCCCAGTTCAATAGCGAAGCGACCATGGAAATCAACGCCACCCAAGCCACGGCCGAGCGACCGTTTTTCGGAAGACGGGCCAGACGGTTGATCAGTTTCACCGCCGGCGGCGAACTGGCGACCACATAGCCGCCAATGACCACGAACGCCATCTGCATGGTGAATGGAATCAGGCTCCAGAAGCCGTCGCCGAACGCCATGGCGGCATCAGTCGGTTTGGCGCCCATGAACAGCGTGGCCACGGCGACGATGATCACCGCCAGCGCGGCAAATACCCAAGAGTCGGGGAACCAGCGCTCGGCAAAACTTGAGCAGCGCAGGGCAAAACGGGCGGAGCGGGTATCTTCGATAGCAGCAGCCACGGGAAAACCTCGAATTGTTATGTTTATTGTGGTCTTTCGGGCCATAGAGGCCCGTCTAGACAGATGCCAACAGTAAATCAACCGTTGCTGTTTTGTGACCAGGTTTCACCTAAACAGGACTATGGTCTAACGGCTTGTCCGAGGAAGCGTTTGCGTAGACCATGGGCGCCTTGGTTTTTTACCGGTTGCAGAGTTCTTTTTCATGACCGCCAACACCCCTTCGCGCCCGACGCCTTTTACCCGCTCGGACTACAAGACCCTCGGCCTTGCGGCCCTGGGCGGTGCGCTGGAAATCTACGATTTCATCATCTTCGTGTTTTTCGCCCTGACCCTTAGCCAACTGTTTTTCCCGCCAGAAATGCCCGAATGGCTGCGCCTGCTGCAAAGTTTCGGCATCTTCGTCACCGGCTATCTGGCGCGGCCGTTGGGCGGGATTCTGATGGCGCATTTCGCCGACCGACTGGGTCGCAAGAAGGTCTTCAGCCTGAGCATCCTGATGATGGCGCTGCCGTGCCTGCTGATCGGGATCATGCCGACCTACGCGCAAATCGGATATTTCGCGCCGCTACTGCTGTTGGCCCTGCGCGTTTTGCAAGGCGCGGCGGTGGGCGGGGAAGTGCCGAGTGCCTGGGTGTTTGTCGCCGAGCACGCGCCGGCCGGGCATCGCGGTTATGCGCTTGGTTTCCTGCAGGCGGGATTGACCTTTGGCTACTTGATCGGCGCCCTGACGGCGACCTTTCTGGCGCAAGCGTTCACCCCGGCCGAAATCCTTGATTACGCCTGGCGTTATCCGTTCCTGTTGGGCGGTGTGTTCGGCGTGATTGGCGTCTGGCTGCGCCGCTGGCTGAATGAAACCCCGGTGTTCATGGCGATGCAGGCCCAGCGCGATGCCGCTGTCGAACTGCCGCTGCGCACGGTCTTGCGCGAACATCGCCTGGCGATGTTGCCGGCGATGATCCTCACCTGCGTGCTGACCTCAGCGGTGGTGGTCTTCGTGGTCATCACGCCGACCATGATGCAAAAGACCTTCGGGATGACTGCCAGCCACACCTTCGCCTTGAGTGCATTGGGCATCGTGTTCCTCAATATCGGCTGCGTGCTCGCCGGTTGGCTGGTCGATCGCATCGGCGCCTGGCGCACGGTCATGTTTTATAGCCTGTTGCTGCCGCTGGGTATTGGCGTGCTTTATACCTGCCTGAACACTGGCGGCAACTGGATCGGTCTGGCGTACACGATTGCCGGTCTGAGTTGCGGCGTGGTCGGCGCGGTGCCGTCGGTGATGGTCAGCCTGTTCCCGGCGCGGGTTCGCGTTTCAGGAATTTCCTTCACCTACAACATTGCCTACGCCGCGTGGGCGAGTATCACACCGTTGTTGCTGATCGGTCTGATGCCGTGGAGCCCATGGATTTGCGTGATGTTCTGTTCGGTCATGGGGGCCGTAGGCGTCGGCAGCGCGGCGTATTTTGGTGCGCGGATGCCCAGAGCCGGCCAATGCGCAGCGGCTGGCGCGATGTAATCGCAGGGTAGATCCCTCGCGTTGCAATTATTTTTGTAGGACAACCCTGAGGCACTCTTCAGAAAACACCCACAAGGCCGATGGCTAGGCTGCATCCCGCTCTATTTCCTGCCTATCGGTACCTTCCCATGTTCAACAAACGCTTGAAGCAGGAGCTGTCGGCTCTTCGCGAAGAACTCTCCAGCCTTCAGCAAGTGAAGGACAGCCTGGAAAGCGAGATGCTGGTCCTGACCCTTGATCCTGATGGGCGGATTCAGTCGGCCAACCAGAACTTCATCGGCGAAATGCTCTACAAGAGCGCCGACCTGGTCGGCCGGCACATCGAAGACATCGTCCCCGTGCATGTGAAGTCCGATGAATTCCACCGCCGCTTCCAAAACGCGCTGACCCGCGGCGAGCATTTCGCCGGGGCCGTTCGCTTGCTGCGTGGCAATGGCCGGGAAGCGTGGTTGCGTTCGATTTTTCAGCCGGTGCGCTCGGCGGATGGCCGGATCAAACACTTCTCGCTTTACTCCAGCGACCTGACCCGCACCATCGAAGCGTCTCGCGAGCACGAGAACCTGATCGGCGCGCTGGTGCGTTCAACGGCAGTCATCGAGTTCGATCTGGACGGCAACGTGCTGACAGCCAATGATCGGTTCCTCAGCGGCATGGGTTACAGCCTGGCGCAAATCAAAGGTAAACATCACCGCACGTTCTGTGATCCGCAGGAATTCAACAGCACTGAATACCAGGATTTCTGGCGCCGCCTGAACGCCGGTGAGTTTGTCGCCGGCCGTTTCAAACGCTTCGACAGCCATGGGCGTATGGTCTGGCTGGAGGCCTCTTACAACCCGGTGGTCGACGCCAATAACAAGCTCTACAAAGTGGTGAAGTTCGCCACTGTGATTACCGATCAGGTCAATCAGGAGAACGCCGTGGCGCAAGCGGCGAACATCGCCTACAGCACCTCTCAGCAGACCGACCAGAGCGCCCAGCGCGGCACGGCCGTGGTGACTCAGGCGGTGGATGTGATGCGCGACCTGGCGAAGCACATGCAAACCGCGGGCGATGGCATCGAAGCCTTGAATGAGCAATCGCTGGTGATCGGCACCATCGTCAAAACCATCAGCGGCATCGCCGAACAGACCAACCTGCTGGCGCTCAACGCGGCCATCGAGGCGGCTCGGGCTGGCGAACAGGGCCGAGGGTTTGCCGTGGTCGCAGACGAGGTTCGACAGTTGGCCTCTCGCACCAGTCAGGCCACCGATGAGATTGTCGGTGTCGTGCGTCAGAACCAGGAGATGGCGCGCAATGCCGTGGCCCTGATGACCGACGGCAAGCTCCAGGCCGAACAAGGCCTGGCGCTGGCGGCGGAGGCGGGCACAGTGATCGTCGAGATTCAGGACGGTGCGCAGAAAGTGGTGAACGCGGTCGGGCAGTTTGCCAATCAGCTCGCGACTTGATGCCAGCGCGGTGGAAATCGCTACAATCGGCTCTTTTCAGGAGCAGACACCATGAGCGCTTCCCACCGCCGGCCGGTTCCTTTGCCCAAGGCTTACCGTTTGCTCAATCACGGGCCCACCGTACTGGTGAGCGCAGCCCATGACGATCAGCGCAACATCATGGCCGCCGCCTGGGCCATGCCGCTGGATTTCGAACCGCCGAAAATTGCCGTGGTGCTGGATAAATCCACCTGGACCCGGCAACTGCTCGAGGCCTCGGGGACGTTCGTGCTGAACGTTCCTTGCGCGGCTCAAGCCGATATCACGCAGACCGTTGGTTCGACATCAGGCCTGGAATTGACCCAAGGCCAAGGCCAGGACAAGTTTCAGGCTTATGGCTTGCAAACTTTCAGTGGCGAATTGATTGACGCGCCGATGCTCGAAGGCTGCGTTGCATGGCTGGAATGTCGACTGCTGCCGGAGCCCAACAATCATCAGCAGTACGATCTGTTCCTGGCTGAGGTGATTGCCGCTCAGGCCGATGAGCGGGTATTCAGCGACGGACGCTGGCACTTCGAAGGGCAGGATGCATTGCGCACCCTGCACCATGTGGCAGGCGGGCATTTCTTGACAATCGGCGACCCGGTGGACGGCAAGACCCTGGCGTAAACCCGCCAGGTTCACACCCAGACGTCATTCACTGCGGTGCGTTCGCCACCTTCGCTGCCGGTGTTCAACACGCCCTTGGGCTCGATCAGCAGCAGCTTGACCTCCTGTTCGGCGGACGGTTTGTGCTCGACGCCCTTGGGCACCACGAACATTTCGCCGGCATTCACCAGCACGTGGCCATCGCGAAAGTCGAGGCGCAACTGCCCTTCGATGACGATGAAGGTTTCGTCGGTTTCCAGGTGATCGTGCCAGATGAAATCCCCCAGTAGCTTCACTACCTTGAACTGATAGTCGTTCATTTCGGCGATGACCCGAGGCGCCCAGTGTGCGTCGATCCGGGCGATTTTTTCAGCGAAGTTCAGGCTTTTGTAAGCGCTCATGAAGCGGTTCTCCAGGTTGATCGTGAACCCACGATAACCCGCGTATCGGTCAGCTTCTTGTACGATTGTGCGTGGCTCAGCGACGGTGCATTTTCATCCAGCGAGCCGGCGACAGGCCGTAGGTTTTGCTGAATTGCCGGGTCATGTGGCTCTGGTCGGTGAAGCCGGCAATCAGCGCGGCACTGACCAGTGGCTGGCCCTGGATCAGCAGCGAACGGACCAGGTCCAGGCGTCGCATCGTCAGGTATCGATAGGGGCTGGTGCCAAACAGAAGGCGAAAGTCGCGTGACAGGCTCCACCGATCACGACCGCTGTGGTGCGCCAGTTCCTCCAGGGTCACAGTGCGATCGAGTGCGCTGTGGATGAACTCCCGCGCACGTTCGGCGGCCACGTAATCGAAGGATTGGCGCGGGACGCCGGTCGCTCCCGAAACGCTGCTCAGGGCTTGCGCCAGATCGTACAGCGCGTCCTGTTCTTCCAACGGGTCGAGCGGGCAATCGAGGCTTCGCAGCAGCACATCGGTGGCGGCGAACAGGCGAGGGTCAGTCGATAGTCCGGTCTTGATGAACGGCAGCGGCTGACCGCCGAGCATCTGCTGGATCAGTGCCGGTTCGATGTACATCATTCGGTATTTGAAACCGGCCTCGGTGCCGGCCTCGCCATCGTGGACTTCGTCCGGGTGCAACACCAGGGTCCCGCCCGGCAGGCTATGGCGCCATCCTCCTCGGTACTGAAAGCTCTGCACGCCGGCCAGGGTTCGGCCGATGGCGTAGGTGTCGTGACGATGAAGGTCGTAGCCGTGGCCGGAAAAAAACGCTTCGAAACGCTGCAGCCCGCCGACGTCGGGCGCGCGGTGGAACCAGTCGATGGGGAGCGTCTGCTTGGCCATGGTGTTGTGTCTTGAGCGCGATGAAGAACACGTTAACCCAGTGGTTGACCCTCTGTCTTCCCACCGATAAAACGCGTCCGTCGGGTAGAAAACCGTAGGCAAATGTTGCAAGGTTCCCTCTGCTGTCCGGTACACAGTGGGTGACCAATCGTTGAGGTGTCCTGAATGAGTAAATTGCGGGTAGGCATTATTTTTGGCGGTCGTTCGGCGGAGCACGAAGTATCGCTGCAATCGGCGAAGAACATTGTCGATGCACTGGACCGCTCGCGCTTCGAGCCGGTGCTGATCGGCATCGACAAGCAAGGCCACTGGCACCTCAACGACCCTTCGAACTTCCTGCTCAATCAGGAAAACCCGGCGCTGATCGCCCTCAATCAGTCCAATCGTGAACTGGCGGTGGTGCCGGGAAAAGCCAGCCAGCAATTGGTGGAAACCACCGGTCAGGAACTGCTGGGCCACGTCGATGTGATCTTCCCGATTGTCCACGGCACCCTGGGTGAAGACGGTTGCCTGCAAGGCCTGTTGCGCATGGCCGACTTGCCCTTTGTCGGTTCCGACGTGCTGGGTTCGGCGGTGTGCATGGACAAGGACATCAGCAAACGCCTGCTGCGTGACGCCGGGTTGGCGGTCACGCCGTTCCTCACCCTGACCCGCGCCACGGCGGCGCGTACCGGGTTCGCCGAGGTGCAGGGCAAGCTCGGCCTGCCGTTGTTCGTCAAACCGGCGAACCAGGGTTCGTCCGTGGGCGTGAGCAAGGTCAACGACGCAACCGAGTACGAAGCGGCTGTGGAGCTGGCCCTGGGTTTCGATGAAAAAGTCCTGATCGAATCCGCCGTCAAAGGCCGTGAGATCGAGTGTGCAGTGCTTGGCAACGAAGACGCTATCGCCAGCGGGTGTGGTGAAATCGTGGTGAGCAGCGGCTTCTATTCCTACGACTGCAAATACATCGATGACCAGGCGGCGCAGGTCGTGGTGCCGGCAGACATCAGCGTGGAGGCCAGCGAACGCATCCGGGCGTTGGCCGTCGAAGCGTTCCAGCTGCTGGGTTGCTCCGGGCTGGCGCGGGTCGATGTGTTCCTCACCGACAGCGGCGAAGTACTGATCAACGAGATCAACTCGTTACCCGGCTTCACCCGAATCAGCATGTACCCCAAGCTCTGGCAGGCCACCGGCATGACCTACAGCGAACTGGTCAGTCGTTTGATCGATCTGGCGCTGGAAAAGCACCAGCGGCGACAGGTTTTGAAGATCACGCGCTAAGCTGTTTTTTCCAGCGTCGTGCTCAATCCCGGGTTTGAAGCGTGGAGGTAGCCGAGTGCGTCGTTGCGTCACACAACGTTATCCGGAATGATGGGTTAAGTTGTATACAATAATTTTCATTCAGGGAGACAAAACGTGAAAGTCAGCGCGCGTAACGTATTCAAAGGCACCATCAGTCAACTGCAGCCGGGCGCGGTCAACGCCGAAGTCTCGCTGAAACTCCCGGGCGGCAACGAATTGGTCGCCGTGGTGACCATGCAAAGCGTGAAAAACCTGGGCCTGGCGGTCGGCAAGGAGGCGGTCGCGCTGGTGAAGGCGCCGTGGGTCATGCTGATGACCGAGTCCAGCGACATTCGTCTCTCGGCGCGTAACTGCCTGGAAGGCATCGTCACCAATGTCACCGATGGCGCAGTGAATGCCGAAGTGGTGATCAAGCTCGATGGCGGCAGCGAGGTTTATTCAATCGTCACCCGTGAAGCGGTTGCAGAGCTGGGCCTGGCTCCGGGTGTGAGTGCGACGGCGGTGATCAAGGCGTCGCATATTATTTTGGGTGTGCCGGCCTGAAGCGTTTGCGTGTAGGAAAAGCCTATACGCGACAACCGATAAGAATGTGAAACCTGTAAAAAAGGGCCTACCTTGCGGTAAGCCCTTTTTCATTCTCACGTACGAATCAATCCCCCAACGCTTCCCCCTCACGCCGCGGATCGGCCCCTCCGGCCAGCGACGCATTCCCCTGTGCATCCTTCACCCGGACAATCGCCTGGGTGCCGCTGGTCATGTCGATCTCACTCACGCTGTGCCCCTTGTCCTTCAGCGCCTGAATCAGCTCCGCGCTGAACTGCCCCCGTTCCAGTTCGGTCGGGCCGTTGCGGCTGCCGAAGTTGGGCAGGTTGATGGCGGCTTGTGGGGCGAGGTTCCAGTCGAGCAGGCCGAGGGTGGTTTTGGTGACGTACTCGATAATTTGCGAGCCGCCGGGAGAGCCGAGGGTGGCGAGGAATTCACCGCTCTGACGATCGAAGATCAGGGTCGGCGCCATGGACGAGCGCGGGCGTTTGCCAGGCTCGACTCGGTTGGCAACTTTTTGCCCGTTTTCTTCGGGGATGAACGAGAAGTCGGTCATCTCGTTGTTGAGCAGGAATCCCTGGACCATCACGTGCGAGCCAAAGGCCGATTCAATGGTGGTGGTCATGGATACGGCGCCGCCTTCGTCATCCACTGCCACCACTTGTGAGGTGGAAATGCGTAGCGGTGAACGGTCCGGTGCATAGGCGACTTGAATGCCTGGCGGGGTGCCGGGTTTGGCCGTGCCCATGCTGTGGTCACCGATCAGGGCGGCGCGGCTGGCCAGATAAGTTGGGTCCACCAGCCCTTTGACCGGCACGGGCACGAAGTCGGTGTCGGCGACGTACTGTGCGCGGTCGGCGTAGGCCAGGCGCTCGGCTTCCGAGATCAGATGCACGGCTTCGGGGGCGGGTTCGGTGCCTGCCGGTTTGTCAGTCCTGACCGGTTTTAGCGGCGCGAGGGCAAAGCGTGGGTCGCGGTTTTCCAGAGCCTGCAAGGTGCCGAGGATCTGCGCCACGGCGATCCCGCCGGACGATGGCGGCGGCATGCCGCAAATCTGCCAGCGTTTGTAGTCGGTGCACAGAGGCACACGTTCCTTGGCCTTGTAGCCTTGCAGATCGTTCAGCGACAGGCTGCCGGGGTTAGCGTGGCCCTGAACCTTGGCGACGATCTCTTGCGCGACAGCGCCTGTGTACAACGCGTCAGGCCCTTCCTTGGCAATGCGTTTCAGCACCGCGGCCAGTGCCGGATTCTTCAACAGCGTGCCGGCAGCTTTCGGGCTGCCATCCGCGTTCATAAAGTAGGCCACCATGTCTGGCGAACTGCGCATGGACGCATCCGAAGCGATCAGTTGATGAAGGCGCGGCGAGATGGCGAAGCCTTGCTCCGCGAGTTTGATGGCCGGCTCGAACAGCTTCGACCACGGCAGGCGACCGTGTTTGCGATGGGCCAATTCAAGCGCCCGCAACACGCCCGGCGTCCCCACCGAGCGCCCCCCGATCTGCGCCTGGGTAAACGCCATCGGGGTGCCGTCGGTCTGTAGGAAAAGCTTCTCGGTGGCGCCGTGCGGTGCGGTTTCGCGACCGTCGAAGGTGCGCACCGCCTTGCCATCCCAGAGCACGATCAACGCGCCGCCACCAATGCCGGAGGATTGCGGCTCGACCAGCGTCAACACCGCTTGCATCGCAATCGCAGCATCAATTGCCGAACCACCCTGGCGCAGCATCTCCCGGCCGGCTTCAGCCGCCAGTGGATTAGCCGCTGCTGCCATGTGTCTGGACGCGTGGCGGGTTTGCAGGTCGGTGCGATAGCCAGAGGCGACTTCCGGAGCGACAGGCAAGGTCGAGGAGGGCGGAGAATGACAAGCAGCGAGGGTTAACGCGGCGGCGATCAACGAAAGGGTTGAAAGGCGAAGGGTTGAGAACATGTTGGGGCACTCCGTCCGTGGGAAAGTTACCGGGACTTTATCGGCCGACTCGGCATGGCGCAAACCAAGGCCTACAGTAAAGCTGCATTTGCCCTTCAGGAGTCGAAGGATTTTCTGTAGGGTCGAGCGCAACAGATTGGCCAGAAGATCAACAAGAGGCAGACATGCAGACCGAGTTCCCCACCCAGCCAAGTTACCGCACCCAGCGCGAACAGTTCATCGCGGCAGCCACCGCGGCCGGTGCGACGTTGACCGAGTACCCGCATCCGCTCAAGGGGCCTTTCGGTGAGTCGTTGAGCACCGATGTGGCGGTGCTGGGCGATCCGGGCGCCAAGCGGTTGCTCATCGCGTTGAGTGGCACCCATGGCGTCGAAGGCTTCTACGGGTCGGGTTGCCAGATCAAATGGCTGCAGGAGTTGGGCAAGCGCTCACTGCCGACTGACGTCGCCGTGGTGTTCATACACCTGATTAATCCTTGGGGCACCGCGTGGCTGCGTCGGGTCAACGAGGACAACATCGACCTGAACCGCAATCACCTGAACTTCGAGCGTGCGTTGCCGGACAATCAGGCTTATGCAGCGCTGCATGAGATCTATGCCTGCACCGAACTGCAAGGTCCTGAGCGTGAGCGTACCGATGCCTTGCTCGACGAGCAGATTCGCCAGCATGGCTGGCCGGCGGTGATGTCGATTGTCGAGGGCGGCCAGCACAGTCACCCTGATGGCCTGTTTTACGGCGGGCTGGCGCCGAGCTGGTCGAACCGCACATTGCACGCGATCATGCAAAAGCACATGGCCCATGCCGATGTGGCCATGTGTTTCGACTTGCACACAGGGGCCGGTGAGTACGGTCATCCGATGTTGCTGACGATCACCGAAACGGCTTATCCGGCCCTTCCAGACGCGCAGGCCATTTACGGCCCATGGCTCTATACGCTGCTGACCGGCGCCGACACATTGAGCGAAACCGGCGTGGCGGCCACGGCGACCGGCTACACCTCGCAGGCGTTGGTCGATGCCTTGCCCCACGTACGGCTGATGCCGTTTGTCATCGAGTGTGGGACGTATCCGGGCGCGGACGTGCATCGCCATTTGCGCGATGACCACTGGCTGCATCTGCATGGTAATCCGAGTGATGCCGTGGGGCGCGGGATCAAGCTGAATCTGCTGGAGCAGTTCTATCCGGCAGACAGCGACTGGCAGGCGATGGTCTGGCTGCGCACCTGGCAGATTTGGGAGCGGGCGCTGTCTGCACTGCCGACGATTCGCACCTGACGCGGATGACCTTGAACCCTTGCGGTTCAAGGTACTTTTCTCGAGGCATAAAAAAACGGCCTACCTTTCGGTAAGCCGTTTTTAGTACTTGGTGGCTACACAGGGACTTGAACCCCGGACCCCAGCATTATGAATGCTATGCTCTAACCAACTGAG